>Ga0181529_10001286_pt1 | contig 33170 bp, 29 predicted proteins | sample PEATcosm2014_Bin_36_FD_119763 | JGI IMG/M metagenome (GOLD analysis project Ga0181529, IMG submission 119763) | Peatland microbial communities from MTU Mesocosm Facility, Houghton, MI, USA - PEATcosm2014_Bin10_30_metaG | ecosystem: Environmental > Terrestrial > Soil > Wetlands > Peat | place... | reverse complement strand
TCCGCTACGGCCGCGACGAAGAACTGAAGCACAACCACATGCTGCTCTGGTTGCTCGCCATCGGCACGGTCCCGGTGGGCATCGCCGGTCTGTTGTTCAACAAACAAGCGGAGACGGTGTGGCGCAACCCGTATGTGATCGGCGTCATGCTGATCGTCATCGGGCTCCTGATGGCCCACGCCGAACGCGTCGGACGCCGCATTCGCGACCTCTCCTCGTTGAACCTCCCCGATGCCGTGGGCATCGGCTTGGCGCAGGCATTGGCGGTGGTGCCCGGCACCTCGCGGAGCGGTTCCACCATCGCCGGCGGCCTGCTACGCAACTTATCGCGGGAAGGCGCGGCGCGCTTTTCCTTCCTGCTGTCGACGCCGGCCATCACCCTCGCCGCCGGTAAGGCGCTGTACGATATGCACAAACACGGCGGCATGCATGCCCTCATGGAAACCAACTTCATCGTGGGCGTTTTGGTCAGCGCGCTGACCGGCTGCATCGTGATTGCCTGGTTCATGAGCTACCTGCGCCGCAGCAGTTTGCGTCCGTTCGTGTACTACCGCATTATTTTTGGCATAATAGTGCTTGCTCTGGCTTTCATCCGCCGGCCAGCGTGATGAAGCTACTATCGCCGACGCAACATCGCAGGCTCAACGAAGCCACCGGATTCTTGCTGCTCTCATTGGGCTTGGTGGCCCTTCTGAGTCTCGTCTCCTATCACGCCCAGGATCCCTCGTGGGACACTGCGTCTGAAGCTCGTCCGCTCAATCTCATCGGCTACCCCGGTTCGTACCTCTCTGACCTGGCCCTCCAGGCATTCGGCGCGGCCGCCTACTTGTTCCCCTTGCTCACTTTCCTGCTGGCCTGGAAATGGATCCGCTCCGAAGCCCTGGAAGCCGGCCTGGCGAAGATCGTCGGCTCGCTCCTGTTGACCGCCAGCCTCTGCACGGGCTTGTCGTTTGCGACCGTTCGCATCTTCGGTGGGACCCTCCGCATCGGCGGCACCGTCGGCTATTCCCTAGCGACGTATCTGGTCGACAGCCTGAACGTAGCCGGCGCTCTGGTGACCACCATCACCATGCTGGTGGTGTCGTTCTACCTGGTTTCGTCGTTCTCTATCGACAAAGCCGGCCAATGGCTGGCCGCCCCTTCCGCATGGCTCACCCGCCGCCGGCAAGCACTGCACGACTGGCGCGACCAGATGCGCGTCAAGGCCTACCAGAAGGCCCGGGAGCGAGCCAAAATCCGCGAAGAGAAAGCGCAAGCCACGCGCGAGCGCAAGAAGAACAAGAAGCAGAAAGCCGCGACCCCGGTGGAAGCTCCCGACGCCGTCGCCCTTGAGCCGCAGACCCACCAGGGCTTGGTCGATCCCTTCTCCGACGTTCCGCCATGGGAGGTGTCCGCACCCGCCGCAGTCGCCGAGTCCCAGGAACCCGCCGCCGAAGAGGCCGAGGAATACCCGCCGCAATCCATCCCCATCTGTCCCGTGGAAGATCTCCCGCCCGTGCCGCCGCCGATTCCCGCCCCCATCGCCTGGACCACCGGCGCGGAATCCAAGGCCGCCGAACGACGCCCGACGCTCTTCGAACTGCCCCCCACCGACCTGCTGAACGAGGTCCCCGGCCGCAGCGCCTACGACGAGCAGGAACTGAAGGAGACCGCCGCCCGCATCAAGTCGAAATTCGACGAGTTCAACGTCTTCGGCAACGTGGTGCAGATCAATCCCGGCCCCGTGGTGACCACCTTCGAGTTCAAACCGGAAGCCGGCATCAAGTACAGCCGCATCACCAACCTCACCGAAGACCTGTGCCTCGGGCTGCAAGCCGAGTCCATCCTCATCGAACGCATTCCCGGTAAGCCCACCGTCGGCATCGAAGTCCCCAACACCCGCCGCGAATTGATCGGACTGCGCCAGATGCTGGAGTCCGAGGAGTTTGCCAACTCCCACTCCCACCTCACCATTCCGCTGGGCAAAGATATCAACGGCCGCATCCGCGTGGCCTCGCTCGAGGCCATGCCGCACCTGCTCATTGCCGGCTCTACCGGATCCGGCAAGAGCGTCATGATCAATTCCATGATCATGTCGATCCTGTACAAGGCCACTCCAGATGATGTCCGCCTCATCATGGTCGACCCCAAACGCGTGGAGCTCGGGATGTACGAAAACATCCCCCACCTGCTGACTCCGGTCATCACCGACCCCAAGAAAGCCACCAACGCGCTGCGCAACGCCGTGCTTGAGATGGAGCGGCGCTTGCGCCTGCTGGCCGAATGGGGCGTCCGCAATATCGACCAGTACAACAAGAAGGTCCGCAAGCTCCGCGAGGAACCGCGCAGCCTGTTCGAGGAACAGGAGGCCACGCAGGAAGACTGGAAACTTCTGCCGTATATCCTGATCTTGATCGACGAGTTGGCCGACTTGATGATGATCGAGGGCCGCAACGTGGAAGAAAGCGTCACCCGCCTGGCGCAAATGGCGCGCGCCGTGGGCATGCACCTGGTGCTCGCCACACAGCGTCCCAGCGTCGACGTCATCACCGGCCTGATCAAGGCCAACTTCCCCGCGCGCCTCAGCTTCCGCGTGGCCACCCGCGTGGACTCCCGCACCATCCTCGACGTCATGGGCGCCGAGCACCTCCTGGGCAAGGGCGACATGCTGTTCCTGCCGCCGGGTTCGTCGCGCCTCACCCGCCTGCATGGCGCCTTCGTCACCGAGACCGAGATCAACCGCGTCACCGATTTCTGGAAGGCGCAGGCGAAACCCGAATACGATCAATCGTTCCTCATCGCTCCGCCCAGCGAGGAAGACGGCGGCGCCGAAGAGCCCGTCGACGAGAATCAGGATCCCATGTACGAAGAGGCCGTCCGCCTCGTCCTGCAAATGGGCAAGGCCTCGACCTCCACTCTGCAGCGCCATTTGCGTCTCGGCTACGGCCGCGCCGCGCGCATCCTCGACATGATGCAGCGCGACGGCATTATCGGTCCGCCCGACGGCAGCAAGCCTCGCGAAGTGCTAAAACGCCCCGACTGGCTCGCCGAAGTCAGCCAGTAGCGATTTCCTGTGGGCCGAAGCAAATGGCACGCGGCCTGCCAACCGGAAGTGCCGTCCGCCCGGCGCAGTAGCTCCGCCGCCCTGCGGGGCGGTCCCTACAGTCCGATTCTTCGGATCAACCTGCGAAACTCCGAATCGTTCCGCATTTCTGCAAAAGCCGGATTCGCAGCCAGATTCAGCACCTGGAATTCCCCACTCCCGAAAAATTCCACAACGGAATTTCAGACCTTTTCAACTGTCTCACGCTCGGTATACTTCCGCGGCGGATCGCCCTAAGGTCCCAATGAGTTACGGACGCCATGCTACCTGCGATGCTACCCCCGGCTACTCCTTTCCTCGGGCCGCTGCATGTACTCTGGGAGTGAAGGACCGCTGCACTACACTGGAGGTTTGCGATGAACTATTGGGCATATCTCGGGTTCCTTGCCGCCATGTTGCCGGCGGTTCCCGTCCTGCAAGCCGGCGGAGCCGTCACGGGAACCACCATTCGCTTTTCTTCCCTCGACAGGAAACAACCCTTCCACGTCTCCGGGACGCTCTACCTCCCAGATGGCGCTTCCGCTCCCTACCCGGCCATCGTCCTGGTTCACGGCACCACCGGAATCGACTCGCGCGGCCTGTTGTATCGGGCGCCCGTCCTCGACGCGGGGATCGCCATTTTCGAGGTCGATTTCAAAACCGGCATCTATACCTCCGCAACCGACCGGCCTCCCAACGAGAGTTTCCTGCCCCTGGCGTTCGCCGCGCTCCAGGAACTGCGGAAATTGCCAACCCTCGATCCGGCTCGCATCGGCATCATGGGCTTCTCCTTGGGCGGCGGCGTCACCCTGAGAACCGCTCTCGATGCCAACCGCCAGTTGTGGATGCCGTCCCAAAAGGGATTCGCCGCTCACGCGGCATTCTACCCCGTGTGCAAGCCCTTCATCACGAAAGTGGAACACAGTGGCGCCAGGATGACCGGGGCTCCCATGATCATCTTCTATGGAACTGACGACTCCTACGGGGAAGGAAAAGCCGTTCCCGAACTGAAGCGCCTGCTGCAAAAGAAACTCAATTTTGACGTGATCACCGTCGAATACGCCGGTGCCACCCATGGATTCAATCGCAATGGGCCTCCCGTCAGCTATGCCGACCCCGCCGCCATTGGCGGAAAGGGCTATATGGCTTGGAACGCCGACGCGGCCAACGATTCCATCCCCCGCGTTCTGGCCTTCCTGCGGGACGCCCTGGGTGTAAAATGACGATCGCCAAAAGATGGCCGCCAAATCAGGAGATTGTGATGAAGAAGCTCCATCAAGCCAACCTACCACTCTTTCGGCTCGCCGCCCTAGCTCTCGCCAGCGCTGCCGTGCTGGCCGCCGCTCCCGCCATTAGCGGCATCTATAATGCCGCCGCCTGGGTTCCACCCTCTTTGCCCAATTCCGGGATTGCCCAGGGCGCCATCTTCACCCTCACCGGGACCGGCCTCGGTCCTGCCGCATTGCAGCAGGCCCAGAGCTATCCGTTGCCGACAACCCAAGGCTTAGGAGGCACCACCATTCAGGTGACCGTCGGCGCCGTCACCGAAACCTGCATCATGGTCTACACCCTCTCGACGCAGGTCGCCGCCATTCTGCCCTCGGCGACTCCCCTCGGAACCGGAACACTCACCCTCTCCTACCAGGGTGCCAAGAGCTCGATTCCCATCCAGGTGTTGGCCGCGAATTTCGGCACCTCCACGCTCAACGAAGGAGGCACCGGGCCCGGCGTCGTCACCGACACGTCCTACAATCCCATCACCATGATCAATGCCGCGCACCCCGGCCAAATCCTGATTCTGTGGGGCACCGGTCTCGGCGCGGTGACCGGCGACGAAACCGAACCGCCCGCCGAAGTCGATCTGGGAACGGGCGTACAAGTGCTGGTCGGCAACCAGCCGGCCACCGTCCTCTACGGCGGCCGCAGCAGTTCTCCCGGTCTCGATCAGATCAATTTCACCGTTCCCGCCGGAGTCACCGGATGCAAGACGTCCATCGTCGTCACGGTCAAAGGCGTCACCGGCAACGTCACCACCACGTCCGTCGCCCCGGCTGGGCAAACCATCTGCGGCGATACGACCGGACTGCTCACCACCGCGAACCTGCAGAAAGCCGTTGCCAATGGCTCACTAAACATGGCGGGTATCGAGATCAGCCGCCTGTCCGGCGAGGACGACACGCTGCTCGCCTATTTCGGAACCTTCCCGCTCAACAACCTCATCCGCTCCTACGGCGGAACGCTCCTCCCGTCCATCGGCAGTTGCCGCGTCTATGAGATCGGAGGCAGTTCCAATACCATCGTCGATCCGATTCAGCCGACCTATTTGAACGCCGGCGCGGACCTGGCGATCACCGGTCCTGGCGGCGCCAAAACCGTCCCCGTAACCGTGACCTCCGCCACTCCCACCGGGTATTACGCAGCCGATTTGGCCACCGAACCGTCCGTCTATGTAGCTCCCGGTAGCTACTCCCTGGGCAATGGTTCCGGCGGCTCGAACGTCGGGCCGTTTAGCTGGACTACCACGCTCCCCGCCGCCGTAGTGCCCACCAATATTCCATCCACAGTCAATCGCGCGCAGGACCTCACGCTCAACTGGACCGGCGGCTCGGCCTTCTCGGTGGTCGCCATCTACGCCTACAACGGAGTTCTGGTGACGTCGTCGCCGCTGTTCAGTTCCTACGTCAACATCCTGTGTGCCGCCGACGCCGCCTCGGGGACTTTCACCATCCCCTCCGCGGTTCTCAACCTGCTTCCCCCCGCCGGTTATGGAACCTTGACCGAGCACGGCGTGAACCTCTCCATCGGCGGGATTGCCGAGAGCCACAACTCCATTGCCGGCTCTCCCGGCATCGATGCCGCACTGCTTACGGTCTTCGTCTCTACCGGCTCCGTGCCCGCGATTCAATGATCGTCGCCCCCGGCGCCGCGCGGCTTTCGGGAAACCGGCGCGCGACGGGAGGTGGAAGTCACGACGTCCGGTAGTTCGCCCAGTAGCCAACCCTGACAATGCCTCCCACGGAAGGCCTGGGTGAAATGTGGTATATTGTCGGTGACCACAAAACCCCTGTAATGATGGGGCTACGGCACGGAGAGGTGGCTGAGTGGTCGAAAGCAGCGGTTTGCTAAACCGTCGTACGGTCAAAAACTGTACCGGGGGTTCGAATCCCCCCCTCTCCGCCAGTTCCCGCTCCCCCTCCTACTGCCCCAAACTCTTCCGCACCGCCGCCAGAGCCCGCGCCGCCTGCACCGTCTGCGGATCCCGCGCCCCCAGCGCCTTCTCGTCGATCGCCACCGCCCGCTGCAACACCGCCGCCGCCTCTTTTGCGTCCACCACCTGCGACAGCGCCACCAGCACCAGCGCTACGATGGGGTCGTCTTTCCCCATCGCCTGTTCCGCTTTCTCTACCGCTCGACGCAGATACGCCGCCGCCCCCACGCGGTCGCCGGCCGCTCTCCGGTACGCGCCCAGCGTCGAGAGCGCCTGTCCCGCCACCGCCGCGTCCGGCGATTCCGCCGCGCGCCGCAACAGCCCCTCCGCCTCGCCGCGCACCGACACCTCGGCTAGCGACGAAACATCTTCCAGAGTTTGTGGAGCGGCCGGCCCCAGCGCCTTCTCATCCACGCGCACCGCTTCGGCCAGCGCGCGATGCGCCCCCGCAGCATCCCCGGCGCGCTGCAGAAACAGCCCCAGGTCGCGCGCCGCCTGCGCCGTCCGCGCGTCCGACACCCCGAATTCCCGCTCGCGGCGCGCCAGGTTCTCTTCGAACAGACGCCGCAGCACCGCTGTGTCCGGCTGATACGCCGCCGCCGCGACGCTCATCCACAGACACGCCAGCACCGCCATCGGCTTCCTCGCCTGCCCTACCCCAGCAGACGCGCGGCCGGCTTCGCAAAGTACGTCAGCACGATGCCCGCCCCCGCCCGCACAATCGAGGTCAGGCTCTCCATCATGGCCCGCTCCTGGTCGATCCAGCCGTTGCGCGCCGCCGCCATGATCATGGAGAATTCCCCGCTCACCTGGTACGCCGCCACCGGCACGTCGAACCGGTCGCGCGCCTCGCGGATCAGGTCGAGGTATGGCATCGCCGGCTTCACCATGATCATGTCCGCGCCCTCCTGCAGGTCCAGCTCGATCTCGCGCATCGCTTCGCGCCCGTTGGCCGGGTCCATCTGATAGCTCCGCCGGTCGCCGAACTGCGGCGTCGATTCCGCCGCCTCGCGGAACGGCCCGTAGAATACCGACGCGAACTTTGCCGCGTACGCCAGAATCGGCGTCTTTTCGTACCCGTTCGCGTCCAGTTCCTTGCGTATGGCCCACACCCGCCCGTCCATCATGTCCGACGGCGCCACAATGTCGGCGCCCGCGCGCGCGTGCGACAGCGCGGTCCGCGCCAGCCACTGCAGCGTGGTGTCGTTATCCACGTCGCCGTCTTTTACATAGCCGCAGTGCCCGTGGCTGGTATATTCGCAATTGCAAACGTCGGTCAGAATCAGCAGGCCCGGCACTTCTTTGCGGATGGCCCGAATCGCCCGCTGCACAATTCCGTTCTCGTCGTACGCCCCCGACGCCATCTCGTCCTTGCTCTCCGGCAGGCCGAACAGGATCACCCCGCCGATCCCCAGCGCTTTCACTTCCGCGCATTCCAGCACCAGTTCGTCAATCGAAAGCTGGTAATTTCCCGGCATGGCGCCGATCTCGCGCCGTACCCCCTCGCCGGGACAGGCGAACAACGGCAAAATGAATTGTCCCGGATGAAGCCGGGTCTCGCGAACCAGGCTGCGCAGGCTTTCTGAGCCGCGCAACCGGCGCAGGCGGTGTGTGGGAAACGGCATTACCCAGGATTGTAACGCGACTGACTGCGAAAATGGTCCGTCCGGGGGCTTGACAAGAGCTTGCGCATGGATAAAATAAACCTCATCACAGCCTTGCGCTATGCAGACCCCGTGTGAGCATACCCGCACCCAGATGATTGCTCGAAGAGACGGCGTGGACTACGTGGAGTGTCTCGACTGCCACCAGATCTTCGAGGCAGAAGACCTTGAACCCGTGAAAGTCGAGGAAGACGACGAGTAACCCGTTGGCAATGAACAGTTGACGTTCCACGGTCAACGCTTCCGTTCGCCCCACGCCCAGCCCTGCGGCCTTTCCGCACACGCTAAACTGGTTACTGTAAACCTCTATGCACGATCTGAATTACTTCCGGTCGAATTTCGACCGCATCGCCGAGCGTCTGGCCACCCGCGCCAACCCGCCCAATCTCGATCGCTTTCGCGAGCTCGATAAGAAACGCCGCTCCGCCATTTCGCAGTCCGAACAGCTTCAGGCGAAGGCCAACGCCCAGGGCGGCGAAATCTTCGCGATCCGCAAAGCCGGCGGCGACGCCTCGGCCCTGCAGGAACAGGTGCGTGCTCTCAAGACCGAAATCGCCGCCCTCGAGGATCAGAAAAAGGCCGCCGACGACGAGTTTCAGCAGCTCCTCGAAGGTATCCCCAACCTGCCTCACGAATCCGTTCCCGTCGGCCATTCTGAACAGGAGAATCTCGAGATCCACCGCTGGGGCACGCCGCCGCAGTTCGATTTCGAGCCCAAGCCTCACTGGGACCTCGGCAAAGATCTCGGCATTCTCGACCTGGAACGCGCCGCCAAAATCACCGGCGCCCGCTTCGCCCTCTATTGGGACCTCGGCGCCAAACTGGAGCGAGCCCTCATCAATTTCATGCTCGACGTCCACACCCGTGAGCACGGCTACACCGAAGTCCTGCCGCCCTTCATGGTCAATTCCAAGAGCCTCTTCGGCACCGGCCAGTTGCCCAAGTTCAAGGAAGACCTCTTCAAGTGCGAGGACCACGACTTCTGGCTCATCCCCACCGCCGAAGTCCCCGTCACCAATATTTTCCGCGACGAAACCCTGGAGGCCGATGCCCTGCCCATCCGCCTCTGCGCCTACACTCCCTGTTTCCGCAGCGAAGCCGGCTCCTATGGCCGCGATGTCCGCGGCATCATCCGCGTCCACCAGTTTCAGAAGGTGGAGTTGGTGAAGTTCACGCGCCCCGAATCGAGCTACGACGAACTCGAGAAACTCACCGCCGATGCCGAGGACATTCTACAGCGCCTCGGCCTGCCCTACCGCCGCGTCGTCCTGTGCACCGGCGACACCAGCTTCTCCTCGGCCAAGACCTACGACATCGAAGTCTGGCTGCCCGGCCAGAACGGCTACAAGGAAATCTCCTCGTGCTCCAATTTCGAGAGCTTCCAGGCCCGTCGCGCCGCCATCCGCGTCCGCGCCGGCAAGAAGGCTGAATTCGCTCACACCCTCAACGGCAGCGGTCTGGCCGTGGGACGCACCTGGGTCGCCATCGTCGAAAACTACCAGCAGAAAGACGGCAGCGTGGTCGTCCCCGAGGCCCTGCGCCCATACTTGAACGTGGAAGTCATCCGCAAGCGAAGCTGACCGGCCGAACCGCAGGCGATAATCTTCATCTTCACCTCGGGAAGACCTACTTCAAGTACGCCCGCAAGGCCACCACCAGGTCGTCGGCGGCCTGCATCTGCTCGTCGCTGGCGCTTCCCGTGGCCGGCAGAATGTGGAATCGGATGTGCCCTTCGATCACTTCCGCCATCAGCGAATCCATGGCGCCCCGGCACGCCGCGATATTGTGCAGCACCTCGGAACACTCCCCCTCCTGCTCCAGAACCCGCTCGATGGCCGCCACCTGGCCCAGGATCCTCCGCACGCGGTTCAGCAGTCTCTTCTTTTCTTCCGTGGTGTGCGCCATGAAATTAAGCCTCTCACAAAATAGCTCCCAAAAGCGCCTTGACGCAGATACCCCCGGTGGTATATTCTTCGTCTTGGAAAGGAGGCCCATTTCTATGCCGGAAGACGGAAATAGTCGATTGCGCGACCAGCGGATCGATACCGGCGCCGCCGAGCCTCCGTCCCTGGCGGATTCCTCGTTCCCCGCTCGATAACCTTCCGCTCTTTGCGCTTCTCCCAAACCCATCGGCCGCCCGTTCCCCGCGGCCCACAAGAATAGGAGTTGGCACAATGCTCATCACCATTCTCAAAGCGATTCGTTGCGCAAGCCGTCGCCTCGACGGACTCCTCGCGGTCCGTCTGCCCATGGATATCGTCTCCGGCCTGCAAACCGCGGAGCGGAGATTCTGGCGCGGTTCCAATTTATGGATGACTCGTAGAAGATAGAAGCCGAAGCCCCACTTACGTTCCCGACAGGAGCAAACCATGAGAACTCACTATCTCGATCAATTGGAGTCCGTCCGCCAGAATCTGACTCGCATGGGCGAAACCACCATTTCCCTCTTGACCGAAGCCATCGCCGCCGTTGCCGATCCCAATTCGGACCACTCCGCCCGTGCCAGCGAACTGGAAGCCCAGACCGATCACCAGCATCGTCTCATCCACGACCAATGCCTGAACCTCATCACCTTACAGGCGCCCGTGGCCAGCGATGCCCGGCTGGTCACCGGGGTTCTCGACGCCATCGTCGACCTGGAACTCATCGCGGATTACGCCTATGAGATGGTCACGCTGATTACTGCCATGAAGCGTCGCCCGGCATCCCAGATCTGCGTTCAGATGTCCGAGGTAGGCGCCAAGATCCGCGCCAGCCTCGCCACCGCCATCGAAAGCTGGCGCCAGGGCGACCGCCAACTGGCGCTCTCGGTCCGTCCCCAGGAGGCCGGCATCCGCACCGAATGCGCCGCGCTGTACGAGAAACTCTCCCGCCTCGTATCGGCCCCAGGCGAAGGCGTCATCTATGTCGATCTGATGGTGATCTGCCGCCACCTGGAGCGTATTCTGCGCCACGCCGTTTGCGTTGCCGACCAGGCGGCCGATGCCGCGCCCGTGTCCCCGGTTGCTTCGTCGGCGGAGTGAGCCACCGGGTTCGTTCCGCGAGTCGCAAAGCGGGGACTGGGGACGAATTTCGCCGGTATTGCGGAACTGCGTTGCCTGTACCCAGTTTGCCCCGCCCTCAGGATTACTGCGTGCCATCTGCGCCGCGGACCGCCAGAGCCCACCTGAGCCCGGGCAGTTACGGCGCCACGTAGCGCATTAGGCGGAAGCGCTCGTTCTGATAAACCATGGGGAACCGCGCCGGCGCCATCGCGATCGCCTCCGCCAGGCGGCGCTCATCGGATGCGAAACCATCGTCCAGCACCACGTACGCCGGGCGAACCCGATCGAGATATCGCAGCACGGACTCAGCCGTCGACTCGGAGCCGTCGGCCACCACGCGCGGATAGGCGCTGGATGGCCGGTCGCTGGCCAGGGCCAACACGCGCGCATTCCAGAATACCGTCAACTCGCGTCCACTCGTGTGGGCGCGCATATACCCGCTGAGGCTCTGGAAGGCCGGCGCCGTGATCAGGGAATCGGTGTCGGGTTTGAGGGTGACAGCGTTGATCGCCGGCACTGCCAACACCGCGGCCACGCCCACCGCCAACGCCAGTCGCGACATGCCCCGCGGCAGCCGTCCCACCAGCCACTGCCCGCCCAATCCCGCATAAATCAGATAAATCGGCAGGAGCGGCGCCAGGTAGCGCGGGTTCGGAATCCAATACACACCCAGCACGCCCAGCATCGCGGCGGAATACAGCAGCGGAATCGGGTTGACGGCGCGCAGCGTTGCCAGCATGCCGGCGATCGCTAGCGCCGTTGCCGCCGCCCAGAGAACGTAGCGCAGCCCATGGCTGAGAGGGTTGGAAAACAGGTAGGAGAAGAGTGTCGCGTACGCGGCGAGGTGCCGAACCATCGCCGGGATGGACAGCACGAACTGCTCGGCGGAACTGGCGACACTGTGAGCTAACAGATGATCCAATACAATCACCGGAGTAAATACCGCTCCAAAGGCCATGGCAAAGCGCGTGATCCTGCGGCGCCGCACAATTTCATAGGCGCCCATGGCCAATATCAGCGCGAAACCGATCGGCCGCGTGATGCAAGCGGCGGCGGCCAGCAAACCGGCTGCCGCGCCCCATAGCCAGGGAGCCGTCTCATCCTTTCGCTCGCCGTAGATTCGCAGCAGAACCGCCAGCGTCCAGAAGGACAGTAGCAGGAAGAGGCCGTCCGAGGATAGGTGATTCTGCAACGCAATAAACGGATACGAGAAGCCCAACGCCAGCGTGAGCAGCCAACCGGCCGGCGTTCCCAGATGGCGCCGCACGCACCAATACACCGGCACCAGTGCCAGCGCCAGTACCACATCGGAGACCACTTTGAAGGCCTTCAGATTCACTCCGAAGGCGGCATATACTGGCGCTAAGAGGAGCGAGTAACCCGGCGGGTAAGTCGAAGCGCCATACATCCTCGCTTCCGGCTGGTAGACATACAAGGATTCCCCAAAGGGATGGCCGTCGACGATGTTGCGGGCCTGCGTGACGTACAGCACCCAGTCGGTCGAGGTGGAATCCTCGCCGGGCGTGATTTGTGTCAGATACACCAGGAAGACACTGGCAACGATCGCCGCCAGCACAGTAAATTCGATCCACCGGCCGCGCGCCGAATCCCAGTCGGGCAGCCACGTGGACGGAAGATTCCGGTGGTGCAGCTCGTCTGCCGCGCCGGCGGGTGAGGACATGGCCATCAGTATACAACCTCGAAGCCCGCGGCCGACGGTTAGCAGGCCCGTGATAGTAATCAACGACGTGGTCAGTTAGGGGACCGGGTGTCGGTGAGAGTCGCAAAGCGGGGACTGGGGACGAATTTCGCCGGTCTTGCGAAACTTCGTTGCCTGTCCCCGGTTTGCCCTTCGCTCGGGATTGCTGCGCGCCATTTGCGCCGCGGACCGTTAGCTCTCCTCGGGTCGCACCGCTCCGGCCAGGCGCGCGGCGGTTCGCGAGGTGCTTTGTCCCGGGACTAAGTCGACCAGCAGGAGTTCTCCGCCCCACCCCGGCAGCAGATCCCCGCCAACCACCTCGCCAGGCAGATAGTCGCGGCCTTTGACCAGAACATCGGGGCGCAGGCGGCGAATCAGTTCGAGCGGCGTATCGTCGCTGAACATCACCACCGCGTCCACCGGGCGAAGGGATGCCAGCACCAGCGCCCGCGCGTATTCGTCCTGTACGGGGCGCCCCGGACCCTTCAGCCGCCGCGTCGAAGCGTCGCTGTTGACGGCCACCAACAGACGGTCGCAATGCGCGCGCGCCGCTTCGAGCAACGCCACATGCCCGGGGTGCAGCAGGTCGAAGCAGCCATTAGTGAAGCCGGTCTTCAGCCCCGCGCGTTTCCAGGCCTGCACCCGGTCCAGCGCTTCATCCACGCTCAAAATCTTGTCGTCGGCGTTGACCACGGAGCGGCGATGGATCTCGTGCAAAATGTCGGCGCGGCGCACCACCGCGGTGCCGCGCCTTCCCACCGCCACACCAGCGGCCAGATTGGCGGCTTGGGCGACGGCGGCGATATCCGCGCCCGAAGCCAGCCCCGCGGTCAGAGTGGCCGCTGCCGTGTCGCCGGCGCCGGACACGTCGAATACCTCTCTCGCCTCGGCCGGAAACCGCGCAATGCCGCCCGACCGCGCCGCCAGCAGCATGCCGCCGGCGCCGCAGGTCACCACCATGTATTCGATGTTCACTTCGTCCAGCAGGCGCCGCACGGCCTGCTCCTGCGCGGCTTCCGTGGGGACAGCCATGCCGGCGGCCTCGCCCAATTCCTTCAGATTGGGCTTAATCACCGTGGCGCCGCGGTAGCGGAGGAAGTCCCGGCCCTTCGGATCGACGACCACCAGCTTACCGGCTGCCCGCGCGGCGCCGATGAAGGCCTGCGCGTGTTCGCCGCTCAGCAGTCCCTTGTCGTAATCGGAAAGCAACACCGCATCGCAACCCTCCAGGGCGGCGGCGAAGCGTTCCAGAATTCCCGTCATCGCTGCCGCCGAAACCGGTTGCGTGGATTCCGTATCGGCCCGCATGATCTGCTGGCCGTCGGCGATATAGCGCGTCTTGGTGGTGCTCTTCCGGCCGTGTTCGCGGGTCAGGTGCCAGTGGCAGCCAGGAAGGCCGGCTAACATGCTCTCAATTTCACCGGCCGCTTCGTCGTCGCCCACCACGGAAACGAACTCCACGCTGCAATCCAGCCCGCACAGATTGCGGACCGCGTTGCCCGCTCCGCCCAGCATGGAATCGCGGCGTTCGATGCGCAGCACCGGCACCGGCGCCTCCGGCGAAATGCGGCTGACGCTGCCGTAAATGAAGTGATCGAGCATCAGATCGCCCACACAGCAGACGCGGGCGCTGTTCAGCCGCTCCACCACGCCCGTCAGGTCGTTCCCGCCCTTCATTCCAGGTCCATCTCCCTTTCGATTCCGGCGCACAACATGTGTCCCAACAGAATGTGGATCTCCTGAGTGCGGGCCGTGGAACCCGCCGGAGCCATCACCAGCGGGTCAGCCACGCCCGCCAGACTCCCGCCGTCGCGGCCGGCAAAGGCGGCGGCCACCAGGCCGGCGGCGCGCGCGCCCTCCAGTCCGCGCAGCACGTTCGGGCTGTTGCCTGAGGTGGAAATACCGATGGCCACGTCCCCCGGCCGCCCCAGGGCTTCGATCTGGCGGGAAAATATCTCGTCGAACCCCAGGTCGTTCCCGCACGCCGTTAGCGCCGACGTGTCCGTGGTCAACGCCAGCCCAGCCAGGGCGCGCCGAGGTCGCACGAAGCGGATGGAGAGTTCCGCCGCCAGGTGCTGGGCATCGGCCGCGCTTCCGCCATTGCCGAAGAACAGCAGCTTCCCGCCGCGGCGCAACGCCTCGGCCGAGATCGCCGTCAACCGCGTCAGGGGCTCCAGACATGCGGCTTCCACCGTCTTCAGCGTTTCCAGGTGCTCGCGCAGGTGCTGGCGGAACAACTCCGCCAGCCGCGGTTCACTCATCTCTGCTCCCTCGATCGCTTCTCGCGGATTCACCCGCGCCTCCGCCGTCCCGCACCCGTCTGGAAACTCTTGCGGAAAGCGCCCGGTGGTAAACTGAATGGCGCCCGCTGTGTTTATTCTTACACGCTGGGGCGCGATGTTCTGATCGAATGCCCCACGGCGGCCGGACAATTATCGCATGAATCTGAGACTCAAGCTGCTGATCGACTACTACGCAGGCGGCTTGATCCACGCGCTGTTGAAGCTGCCCACCATCCTACTGGGGAAGATCATGCGGCGCGATCACGAGCTGGTCCATTGCTCCTCCATCACCATAATCAAGATGTTGGGCGGCGGCAGCCTGGTGGTTGCCTATCCCGCCCTGCTCGCCCTCAAACAATCCGGGCAGGCGCGTCGCCTCCGCCTGGTGGCCAGTCCGGCCGTCCGGCCCTTCGGTGAGATGCTGGGAGTATTCGACGAGATCGTCACCATCCGCGACCAGTCGCTGGCGGCTCTGGTGTTCGATTCGCTCCGCGCCATCCGCCGCCTGTTCGGCTGCGAAGCCATCATCGACATGGAAATCCATAGCCGCCTGACCACCGTCTTCGCCCTGCTCACCTGCGCCCGCAACCGCGTCGGCTTTTACTCCGGCATGTCGTTCTGGCGCCGCAACCTGTCCACCCACCTGCTGTTCTGCAACATCTCCAATGGCATCTACGATTTCTACGACCAACTGGCCGCGTTATTCGGCGCCGAAGTGCCGGATTTCGAAACCTGTTCCAGCACGTTTCGCTCGCATCTGAAGCTGCCCGCGAGCCGGCCGCCGGCGTCCATGAAGCTGGGAGTCGCTCCGTGTTGCTCCGGCCTGAGTAACGAGCGCACGTTGCACTCGGCGGAATGGGTGCGGATCTTCCAGCGCGCGGTGGCCTCTGGCGACATCGCCACGCCGTGCGAGGTGAGTCTCTTCGGAGCGCCCTCCGATCGGGCGACCCTGGACGAACTGGGGCGTCTCCTGTCCGCGGCGCTGCCCGGGCTCGAAACCGTCAATCACGCCGGCAAGAAGCTCCCCGAGTCGGTCGCGCTACTCGATTCGCTCGACCGCGTCTACTGCATCGATTCGGCGTTACTGCACTTCGCGCGTCTCATCGGCAAGCCGACAGTTTCCTTCTGGGGACCGACGGACCCGCGGGTGCTGCTGCGTCCGTCCGCGATCGCGCCGGAAACAGTGCACTACGCCAAGCTGACCTGTTCGCCGTGCGTCCACGTGGCGAACCGGCCGCCGTGTCAAGGCAACAACCTGTGCATGCGCCTGGCCGCCAATCCGCAGTCTCCGGAAAACCGCAACCCGATCTGGAACATTCAGTAGCGCCGCGCGGGCGCGGTCTTCGCTGCTACTTCATCGGCAAGATGAGCGACCCGATTCTTCCCGATGTGCGGTCGCCCACCACGATCCGCACCGCGGAGGCGCCGGCTTCCAGATCCACCGTCTTGGTGATCGACAGGCCCTCCTGCAGTACCTGCTCGTAGTGAGCCTGGTCGAGCGCCAGTCCCAACGGCGAGGTCGAGACGCCGAGTTGCCGCCCGTCCCCCGACCACTGCCCGAATATCAGGTCGAGCTCCTCCGACCACTTGCCGTCCTTCGGCTGCAGCGCCAGATCGTGCGGCTCAATCGCCACCGTGATCCGCACCGATCTCTCCTTTTCCGTCTTCACCACTTTCGCGGTCAGTCCGATTCCCGCCGCCTGCAGCGGACTCCGCAGCGCATCCCGCAGCTCCACGGTGCGCGCCTGCGCCGTCAGCGGCGCTTCCGGCAGCGCCAGGTAGCCGCGCCGGTAGCGCACCTCCACGTCCTTCCGCCGCACCTGCACTTTGAGTTCGTGGAACTTGGAATCGAGCGTCGACGACTCGGGATAGAATCCCAGCGTGTAGGTCACCTCGCCGTCGTCTACCGCCGTCCGGATCGCCTTCTGCAGGTCGTTGCCGTTTTGGAAAACGATTCCGCCCGTGGCGTCCGCCACGTTGCGCATGGCGGTGGTCCCGGTGGGAATCGTCGACGCAACTCGCGGCGGCGTCATCGACGCGGAGTGCGAGAGGCCGTAGTTCTGTTCCGCCGTCATCGATTTGGGCATCACCGTAAGGCCGCGCGCGTCCACCGGGTAAACGGCGACATTGGCGTCGTTGAGCGCCCGCGTGGCGCGCAGGGCCTCGTCGGTGAAACTTTTCTGATTGCGCGCCGGGTCGCCGTCGCGGTCGTTGACCCCGTACAGCGCCGTGCTCGAACCGGCGCCGCGTCCCGTCTTGGACGCGGTCACGCCGCTGATATCGTTGTCGAACGCCGTATCTTCGGAATTCTGCTGGCCGTCGCCGATCAGTCCGATGGAAAACGGAAAGCTGGCGGTAATCCAGATCAGGCTCTTGCGGCCGGGAATCCCCGCGATGTGGTTGGCAATCGCCTCCAGCGCGGCCGCCGTCGTCTCGGCGCGCATTTGCACGGTGTAGTCGGACACCAGATCGTTGGCCTGGTTCTCGATCGCATCGATGACTATCTTGTCGGTCCCCTGCCCGTTGGGTGAATCGGCCGGACCGGCGTCGGCCGCCGCGGCGAACGCCAGGTTATCGCCGCTCAACCGCGCGACGGCAGCGGCCAGGCGCCGTGCATCGCTCGAGAAATCGTTCAGCACGCGCAGCTTGGTGCCCAGCGTGTACACCGCCACGCGGTCTTCCGGCCGGATCTGCCGCAGGAACTTCAGCAGTTGCTGCTTGCTGAACTCCTGGTCCTTGATATCGGTGTTCAATCCGTCGAGCAGCACCACCGTCACGTTAACCGGCTTCGCCGGTCCCTGCGGGCGATTGCTGAAGACGGCCTGCGCAGGCGTTGCTGCGACGGCGACCGAGGCGGTCGCCGCATTCTTCTCGAAGGTGGCGATCTTCCGTTCCTTGCCCTTCTCGAACAGCGTAAAATCGTCCCTTGTGAGATCGCGGACCGGGCCGTTGCGGTCGCGCACGATGACGTTCACCTCCACCAGCCGGGTGGTCACGTGCAGCAACGGCGGGTCGGACTTTTGCGCGGCCAGCGTCAGCGCAAGGACGGGCAGCAGCAATCGATGCGCTTTCATCTCCCGGTTATTATACTGGTTCCACGGGGTGAGGTTTGTAAGAAAGGGATCCTGCCCGCATCTAACCGTTTTGGACAGATGAACCACACCGAGCGCGAACAACTCTTCGTGCAATTGTTCGAGGCCAACCGGGCCAGCGTCCGCCGGCTGTGCTTCGGGTACCTGAACTCCGCCGCCGAGGTGGATGACCTGTTTCAGGAGATCATGACCAACGTCTGGAACAGCCTGCCCAAGTTCCGCGGCGAGGCCAAAATCTCCACCTGGCTATACCGGATCGCGGTCAATACGGCGCTCATCCATCGCCGCAAACGCAGGCCGTCGGAAGAACTGGGCGATCTGCCCGACCAGCGCTCCAGCGCCCATCAGGACCTGGAACAGCGGGAACGCCTGGAATCGCTGCACCGCGCCATCGCCCAGTTGGGCGACCAGGACCGCCTCATCGTTTCGCTGCTCCTCGAAGGGCTCAGTTACAAGGAAATCGCCGACATCACCGGCATCACGGTAAACTATGTGGGCGTCAAGATCTCACGCATCAAACAGACCTTGGAACAACTCATGACGGAGGCTATCCATGGTACGGTTTGAAGAACTCCAGGAACTCTGGCAGAACCAGCCGCAGCCGGAGAGCCCCGCCGTCGACGCGCGTGGCATGACCGGCGAATTGCGCAAGTTCGGCCGACGCCAGAATTTCATCTTCTCGGTGAAGGTTGTGCTGATGGCGTGGCAGATCTGGTATTGCCTTTCGAAATTGGGAGTTTCGGTCTTGAGCGTAATCGGCGAAGCGGTATTCGTGGCCGGCATCGTCAGTATTCTGGCAACCGACTGGCGCAACCAGTCGGGAATTGCGCGGCTGGATTTCACCAGACCTTCGGCCGGCTTTGTGAACGCCACGCTCGACCGGCTGCGCGATCCCAACGCTCCTTTCCGTCGCTGGTTCTGGCTGCACATGCTGCTGCTGTGCGTGGGCGCGAACCTGCTGATCTCCAGCCGCTGGGCCAGTTCCACGCCGCCGCAGCGGCTGCTGTCCCACGCCACGGCAACCGCCGCTCCGTTTGCCTGCTGGGCGGTGGCGCTCACTATCCGCGTCTGGCGCTACCGCTGGGATTACCGGCCGCTCACCGAGCGGCTGCAGGCCATGAAGCAGGCGCTGGCGGAGCAGGCGCAGTAAACCAACCATCTCCATGAACTGGAAACTCATCGGCGACTTAATCCGGCTGCGGTATAAGCTGATGTGGGCCAAGACGCGGTCGCGCAACGGCAAGATCGCGCTCTTTGTCATCGGCTATCTGCTCTTTGCGCTGCTGGTTGCCCTGTTGAGCTTGGGCGGTTTGGGCGCCGGCATCGTGGCGATTCAGAGCGGCAAGGCGGAGCGCATGGCGCAGGTGGTGCTCTCCGGACTGTTCGTGAACGCGGTATTCGGAACCATCCTGCTGGGCTTCGGCATGTCGGCCGTCTTCAGCGACACCGAACTGCGCCGCTATCCGCTGCACGAACGTGAGCGGTTCGTGGCGCGCCACTTCCTGGGCATCGTGGATCCGTTCTGGTTTCTCATTCTGGCGCTCGAAATCGGCCTGGTGGTGGGGCTGTATGTCTACGGCACGTATTCGCTGCTCAACGGCGCGGCCGCCGTGCTGCTGCTGTTTCTTTGCGGCTACCTGCTGACGCGCGTAGTGGGCGTGTGGATCGACCAGCTCATGGCCACGCGGTCGGGCTCCATGGTGGTGCTGCTGCTGGTGATGACGCTGTCGCTGGCGCCCGGCACGCTGACGCCGCTGGTTCGCAAGAATCCCGGGATGTTGCACCAGATAGTCGCCGTTCTGCGCTACACGCCGCCGTTCGGCGCGGCGGCGGCCATGACGCACAGCGGAGGGCAAGCGGCTTTCGGCCTGGGGACGATCGCGATTTGGGCGATCCTTCTGACGGCGGTGCTGCTGGTGTTGGAGCGGCGTCCGGCCGAGAGGCAGCGGGTGGTGCGCAATAGCGGATCGTTGTGGGACAGTCCGTTAGACCGCGTGGCCGCAATCTTCGGCCCGCGCATGGCGCCCACGGTGGGCTTTTGGCTGCGCTTCTACCTGCGCAACAACCGCTTCCGCATGCTGTATCTCTTCTCACTGCCGCTGGCCGCGTTCCTCACTTTCAATATGGGCCGACGCGAAGCCGGCGGCACGTTGTTCACGGCGGCGCTGGGCGCGCTGCCGGTGGTCGCCTTTATCGGTACGTCGCGCATCGCGGTCAATCAGTACGGGTACGTGGGCGGAGGATTCTGCCGCTTCTTCCTGTTCCCCACCGATCCGGGCGTCAGCCTGCGCGCCGGCAATTACGCCGCCATGCTGCTGGGCGCGTGCTGGATTCCGCCGACGGCCATCCTCTGGGCATTCTTCGCGCCGCACCCAATCGACTGGCGCATGATCTTCATGCCGGTGATGAATGCGGTGACGGCGCTGTTCCTGTTTCACGGAGTGGGGCTGTGGACTTCGCTCTACGGCCCGCGGCGCGGCAATTACGACAAGAGCCTGGGCAACGATATGTCGCTCATCGGCAACATCGCGGTAGTCGGCCTGATGCTCGGGTGCATGTTCCTGCCCATGGTGCTGCGCTTTACGTGGCGGGCGGCGATCACGCCGGATTTCTGGTGGTTGACGCTGCCGCCGGCGGCGCTGGCCGTGGTATTTTATGCAGCGTCGCTACGCGGCGCGAGCGCGGCATTCCCCGCGCGGCGCGAACGGATGCTGGCGGTAGTGGAAGGCAAGGCCTGACCCGATGACTCCTGCAACCGATGCAATTCGCATTACTAACCTGGTGAAACGGTACGGCGACTCGCTGGCCGTGGGCAACCTGTCGCTGGCCGTGCCCAAAGGGTCCATGTTCGGCTTCCTCGGCCCCAACGGATCGGGGAAGAGCACCACCATCGGCTGCCTGACCGGCCTGCTCGATCCATCGTCGGGAACGGTGGAGATTATGGGCGGCCGCTTCACCGCGGAAAGCGCCGACCTGAAGAGGCGCATGGGCGTGATGCCGGAAACGCTGGGACTGTTCGAGCCGCTTTACGCGCACGAGTTCCTGGGATTCGTGGCGCGCATGTACGGACTGGGCGAAGCCGACACGCGGCTCCGCGTCAGCGAATTGCTGGCGGCGCTGGAGCTGACCGAATCGGGGAAGACGCTGGCCGAATACAGCACCGGCATGCGCAAGCGCGTGGCGTTCGCCGCGGCGGTGATCCACTCGCCCGACGTTTTGTTTCTGGACGAACCGTTCGAGAGCATCGACCCAGCGGGGGTGGCGCTGATGAAGCAGTGGCTGCGCCGCTTCACCGAACAGGGCCGCACGGTATTCATCACCAGCCACGTGCTGGAGACGGTGGAGCGGTTGTGCGACCGCGTGGCCATTATCACCAAGCCCGGCAAACTGGTCTGGCAGGGCGACATCACGGTGCTGGCGAACGACGGCGCGATTCAATACGACGGGCAGACGTTCGAATCCCTTGAAGCGCTGTTCCTGCACCTGACGGGCGAGAAGTACGCGGACTTGCACTGGCTGTAGTCATATAGCGACGATGCGCGTAGTCCAGGCGGCGCGTTGCGGCGGGTTCTCGGCGCGCAGCAGGATGCGGTACAAACGGTCGCCCCAAACGGCGTGGAGACGGGCATCCTCGATGCGGATCTCTTCCACCGCGGGAGTGAATCGGGCGGCATCGTAGAGCACCTGCACGCGGTCGGCGAGGAACAACTTGCCGGGAGCTTCCTGCTTCACGGCGCAGCACGTCATCAGGGTCAGCGTGATCAGCTTGGCGGGCGCCGTGAGCGCGTAGTCGTCGACCAGCTCGATTTCGCCCGACGCGCGCGCCAGGCGGAGCTTGCGATGCCACGATTGCAGATGGGCTTCCTTGGGATAGGCGGGGGCGAGGTTCAGCCGTAATTCGGCCACGGCATCGTCGGCTTGATAGGAGACTTCACTGGCGGCGAATTCGCGGCCGGGGGATTGCATTACGCCATCGATGGTCGGGCAGTTATGAAAGGCCGACTGCATGGTCCAGATTTCGTAGCGGCGCGAGCTGAAGGTTTGGGCAGTGTAAGTCCCGACACCGACATCGATGATGGCGGGCTGGCCGTTGGCGAAGACCAGGAAATTGCCGACGTCGTTGTGGTTGTGGCTCTTGCCGTTGTTGCCGGCCTCGGCGGCGAGGTACAAGCCTTCGGTGGAATTGTCGTGCGCGCGCGCCGCCATCACCTGAATGCCGGGGAGCCAGACGTCGCGGGAGAGCGCCTGCGCGCGCGGCGCCTGGCGCAGGGCGGCGAGATTGAACAGCGCGGGCAACTGGCGCGGGAGGCTGTCGCCGGGGACGGCGGACGCGTTGCCGAAGAACGCCGCGAAAGCGCCGTGACGCATCATCTGCGGGTCTTCGACGCGCTGGCCGTAGCGGTAGATGAGGTCGCCATCGGGATGGACGCGCGCCGAGGCGTCGGAGAAGTTGGTGTACCAGTCGGCGGCAATGTGCGCGCGGCAGATGTAGCGGCCGATCTCGCGGACCAACGGCTGGCGGTACGCATTGAACGCGCCCGAGGTGGCGCCGTAGAGCAACTCCAGGCAATCGAAGAGCGACGCGCCGGCGCGGCTCCAATAGCCGGGTCCTTCGTCGCAGCCGCCGTCATCGGCGTAGGTGTTGAGGAAGAGGTCGAGCGAGCGGAGGATCTTGTAAACGGCGGCCTGGCGGCGCTTCTCGTCGACCTCCTGGAGCAGCGCGGAGGCGAGCCAGTTGGAGCAGATCCAGGGGGTCCAGTTGTTGAGAGATTTTCCGGTGAAGCCCATCCAACCGAAGTCGTCGCGGGCGAGGCAGGGAGCGAGGATGCGGCGATCGATCTCCAGGCGGATGCGTTCGGGGACGAGCTTGTTGACGGCGGCGAGCTGCGGCGCGATTAAGTACGCGGTGAAGGCGAGCAGGCTGGAGGTTTCGGCGGCGAAGAGTTCGACGATGGGCTCGGCGACATCGGGCAGTCCCACGCCGGCGCGCTGCGCGGAGAGGTGCGCGGGCAAGCCCCAGAAGGTTTCCTCGCAGAGGAGCCAGACGCCGTTGACGATCTCATCGGCGAAGCGGCCTTTGGCCTCGACGCATTCGGCGATCACGAGGTCCTGCAACTTCTGGCGGCGGCGGTCGCGGACGGCTTCGAAACGGGAGCGATTGCCGTTGCGGGCAAATTCCAGGAAGAGCGTAGCGGGAAGAACTTCCCAGGGAGTCTTGAGCTGGCGCTCGCCGGACTTGAGGAGCGCGTCGCGCGCATCGGCGGGCAGGGCATCCCAGGCGGCGCGGTCGGCGGCAGTGGGATAGGGATGGAAGCGGGCGCGCGGCGGCAGGACTTCGGCGAGTCTGGCGGCGGACCAGGCGGAGGTGAGCAGATTGCGCGGCGGCTCGGGCGCAGCGGACAGGAACGGCAGGGCGGCGGGAGCGGAGAGGAAGGCGCGGCGGGTCAGCGGCATGAATTTGTTGTAACGCGATGTGAGGCGGAGTGCACAGGGCGAAAACCGGGACAGGGCGGCGGGTTAGCGGCACGAACTCTTGTTACGCGATGTGGGGCAGAGTGCACGGGGCGAAAACAGGGACAGACAGAACTGTCCGCGGCGGCGCAAAACCGGCGCCTTGGGACAGTTTGGTCTGTCCCGGTTTTCGCGGTCCCGGTTTTCGCGGTCATTGCTGCGACCAGGGCGGCACGATGCCGTTGACGCGGGCGTAGGCGATGGCCTGGCCCAAGTGCTCGGCGATGTGGGTGTCGAGAACGGCCAGGACGCCGCGGCGCGTGGTGGGCGTTCCGAAGAAATTGGCGTCACGGGCGAGGCCTGGGGCGCGGGCGTTTTCGAGCGCGGAGCGGACGGCGGCAAAACTTTCGGTGAGCGCCTGGAGGACCTGATCCTTGGACAGAGGCTGTGCTTCGGCCTTGGTCTGGTCTTCGATGAGCTTGGCGACTTCGTCGGCCTTGGCGCCATTCGAGATATTCAGCAAAAGGTGGTTGGCGGAGGCGATGTGGAGGAAGACCTCACGGAAGGAGCGCACGCCGGCGCCGGGCCGCCACGAATACTTCTCTTCGGGCACGGCCTTGGCGAGCGCGAGAACCTGGGATTCCATGTTGCCAAAGGGAAGCAGCAGATCGGCGGCGGCGGAGGGGGCGGGCGGCGCGGCTTTGACGTCGAGCAGTTCGACATCGAAGATGAGCTCGGATTTGGGCGGGATGGGTCCGCGCCGGGTTTCGGAGTAGGCCAACTGGTAGGGGATGAAGAGGCGCCGCTTGCCACCGACCTTCATGCCTTCGAAGCCGATATCGTAACCGGCGATGACCTCGCGGCGGCCCTGGGTGAACTGCAACGGCTCCTTGCCCACGGAGGAATCGAACTGAGTGCCGTCGCGCAGCCATCCGGTGTACTGGACGGTGTAGCGGGCGCCGGCGGCGGCGGGAGCGCCATCGCCGAGTTTGATGTCGATGTAGTGAATGCCGGGGCCGGCGACCACGGGGCCGGAGGCGGGCGGCACGCTATCGGGCATCCTGGGGTCGAAAGTCTGGGCGGCGGCAGTGAGCGCCAGTAAGATCAAGATTGTAAGTCGCATGAGTTATCCAAGTTTCTTGCGGGCAAAGGGACGGGCGAATGCGGCCGGGGGATTGTGTCCAGTAACTTTAGCTGCCTTGGAATAGAGCTCCCTGGCTTTTTCCGGGTTACCCAGTTTTTCGTAAGTCATGCCGAGGAGGCATTGGATGAAGGCGTCGTTCTGATCGGCCTTTTGTAACTCCTCCAGAGCCTTTGAGTAATCGCCGGTGTAATAGGCGACATATCCGGCGAGATAGGGGAAGAAGCGGGACTGCTGGGCGGCCATGGCGGGGTCGGCGTCGAGGAGGGCGCGGGCGGCGGCGACGTGTCTGGCGGCCTCCTCTTTATTGCCGCGGCGGGCGGCGACGCGGGCTTCGGCGTGTTCCAGGCGGAAGGCCCAGAGGTTCTTGCGATCGGGCGGGATATCGGGCTGTTTGAGTCCGAGGTCGTGGCCGGTGCGGTACCACTGAGCGGCTTCGTCGAGTTTGCCGGCATCGATGCAGACGCGGGCGGCTTCGTCGGCGATTTCGCCCTGGTTGTAAAAGTCGTTGACGGCGGCGTAGTAGTCGATGACCAACTTTTCGTACTTGATGGTGTTGGCGCAGTCGCCATCGAAGGCGTAGGAGAGGGCCATGGAGCGCTGGGCGTTGGCTTTGGCCTGAGCGGTGGAGGAGGCTTCGATGGCCATGGCGAAGTACCTCTTGGCTTCGCCGGTTCTACCCATGAGGTCGAGGACGATGCCGGCGGCGCAGTTGGGCGCGGGGGCGTCGGGGGACGTGGCGAGGTCCTTTTGATAAGCCGCGAGGGCTTCGTCGAGGTTGCCGGCGCGGGCGAGTTGGGCGCCGGGGCCGGAGAGACCGCAACCCTGTGCGTAGGTGATGCCGGTCGCAACGGACAGGGTCGCGAAAGCGAGAGAAAGGATGCGGGGTGCGGCGTGCATGCGAGCGATTATCTCATAGTGAAGGGAACGGGCCGGCGGGTGGGGGAGGTGTCCGGAAATGGGATTGGGTTCGTTTGGTACATGGGGGTGGGCGGGCGTTTGGAGGCGGGCGTGGGGGCCGACCGGGAGAAAATACGAAACGAACCCATTCGGAGGGGGATAGGGCGCGGGTAAGTGGCTGGTGGGGCGGGAGTTGGTGGTGAACGACGGCATGGCTTTGTGATGGCGAAACGAACCCACCTGCTGGGTCCTGCGGGGTCCTCGTATTCTCGGCTTGAGTGTAGCAGACGAGATGCGGAGATCCTGTGGAAAACGGCGTAAGTGGTAATGGAATGAAGGAAAGATTCTTGTGAACGGGATTTCGGGTGCATGATGAGATTCGGGGCTGATTGTGAGAATGACGCACTATGCGCATAGTCTTCCGGGAGAGCCGGAAGAGCGCTGGCAGGTTTTGGAGCATCACCTCAACGAGGTGGGGGAGATGGCGGAGACGTTCGCGGCTCCGTTTAGCCCGGGATGGGGACGTCTCTTGGGGTTGTGGCACGACGCCGGCAAATACCAGCGTGCGTTTCAGGATTACATCCGGGAGGATTCAGAGGCCCACGTCAGGGGCAAGGTGGATCACTCTTCCGTGGGTGCATTGATCGCCAAGGATAGACAGGCGGCGCTGTTGGCGTTTGCCGTGGCGGGCCACCACGGCGGGATGCCTAATGGACGTGACTTAGCGGACAGGCTCGCCAGGAAGCAAGACCTGCTCACGGCTGCTCGAAGCGGCGGGTTGCCTCGGTGGATAGAAGAACAGCCAATGCCGGCGTACCCCGGATGGCTGACTGAGCGGGTGTCCCTGTCGATGTGGACTCGCTTTCTGTTTTCGGCGTTGGTGGACGCGGATTTCCTGGGTACGGAGAGGTTCTATGCGGGGGGGCGGGAACGCGATCTTGGGTCGGGGGCCGACCTGGGCGTGCTACAAGCGCGCCTGAACCGGCACCTGGAGCGGAAATCGGCGGAGGCGATCCCGAGTCCGGTGAATGATATGCGCGCCCGGGTTCTGAGCGCCGCACGTGCGGCGGCTCAGGAAGAACAGGGCACGTTCACTCTGACGGTTCCCACAGGAGGTGGAAAGACACTCACGTCCCTGTCGTTCGCGATCGACCATGCGCTGCGGCGCGGACTGAGGAGGATCATCGTAGTCATTCCCTATACGAGCATCATCGAGCAGACGGCGGCGGAGTATCGCAGGGCGCTTGGCGAGGATTCGGTGATCGAACATCACACGAATGTCGATTTACTGCGCGAGACGGCGGCGAATCGGCTGGCCTCGGAGAACTGGGACGGGCAGGTTATCGTGACCACGAGCGTGCAGTTCTTCGAGAGCCTGTACGCAAACCGGCCGGCGCGGTGCAGGAAACTGCATCGGATCGCCCGCAGCGTAGTGGTCTTCGATGAAGTCCAGACCTTTCCCGTCCATCTGCTAACTGCAGTGAGGCACGCGGTGGCTGAGTTGACCTCGCACTATGGGGTGACGGCGGTGCTGTGTACGGCGACCCAGCCGGTTTTATTTCCGGGAGCGCGGGAGATTGTTCCGAGGCATCAGGAAGAGTTTGAGGTGGTCGCGAAGCGGTGCAAGGTTCTTATGCCGGAGAGTGAGGAGCCGGTGTCCTGGGAGGCCCTCGCGGCGGAGATCCAAGGCTACGAACAGGTGATGGCGATCGTGCATCGGCGGGACGATGCGCAGCGGTTGGCGGAGTTGGCGGGGAACGACTGTCTTCATTTATCGGCGCGCATGTGCGCGCGGCACCGCTCGGCGGTGTTGGCCGAGGTGAAGCGGCGATTGGCGAATGGCGAGCGATGCCGCCTGGTGGCCACACAGCTGGTGGAGGCTGGAGTGGATGTCAGTTTTCCGGAGGTGTATCGAGCGTTCGCCGGTGCGGATTCATTGGCGCAGGCGGCGGGACGGTGCAACCGGGAGGGTAGGGGTTCGGGACGACTCCACGTGTTCATCCCGCCGACGAAACCGCCGCGGGGGATTCTGCGGACTGCGGAGCAGGTGGCGAGGATTATGTGGCGGGAAGGTATCTTGAACCTGGCGGCCCCGGCGACGTTCTCGAAGTACTTTCGCAACCTGTACGGGATGGCTGAACAGGATGCGTCCGCGGTCATGGCGGCCGAAGGGGTGCAGGACTTTGTTGACGCGGCGGAGCGATTTCGGATGATCGAGGAAACGGGACAGCCGGTAGTTGCACCGTATGGAGATTGGGAGTCCGCGGTGGGTGACATCAGGCGACTGGGGATTTCGCGAGTGCGGATGCGGCGGCTGCAGCCTCTCATGGTGACGCTGTATCGGCATGAGATCGAGGAGTTGCTGAGGGCGGAGGCGGTGGAGAGAGTGGCTGACGCCTTCTGGGCCGTCGTTCCCGGCTTTCGGATTTACTCCCGGCGGTGGGGGTTCGGGTGGGCGAGCGGCCTGCATGTTGAGCCCGAGGACTTGATTGCGTGAAGTTCACCCTCAGCCGCAAATAAAAGTCTTGCGCTTGCTTCAGTTTCAAATTAGTCAAACTTGATATCGGACGATCACGGGCGCATACTTTTCAGCGAGGTGAAAAAGTATGTGCACTTTGTATCGGGTTCGTATTCGGGGTGAGCTCGCTTGTTTCACCAGACCCGAATTCAAAACCGAGAGATTCTCCTATGAGGCAATCACGCCGTCGGCCGCCAGGGGCGTGCTTGAGGCGATTCTGTGGAAGCCGGCTATCCAATGGCATGTCCGCAGGATTTCCTTGCTGGCGCCGCCTCGATTCATAGCCCTCAAACGCAATGAAGTGAATGCACGCGCGCCGGTAACGACGGTGCTGCGGGCCATGCGGAACGGCTCGGCAGCCGATTACTTTGCCGACGAGGATCGGGCACAGCGCAACACGCTGGCCTTGCGCGACGTGGACTACGCGGTGGAGGCGGAGTTTCGCATGACCGCACGGGCCGGGTCGGAGGACAACCCTAGGAAGTTCGACGAGATGTTCCGGCGGCGTCTGGAGAAGGGGCAGTTTCACATGCAGCCGTACCTCGGGTGCCGTGAGTTTGCCGCCGTTGTTGAGCCTTATACGGGAGATCCTCCGCCGCTGGCGGGTATGACGCGCGATCTGGGGTATATGTTGCACGACGTGCGGTATGGCTCGAAGAGCAACGAGCCGGTTTTCTTCCGGGCGCGGGTCGAGCGGGGGGTGATCGAGGTCCCGAAGTGGGAGGCGGCGGCATGATCCTGGAGAGTTTGAAGGATCTGGCGATCCGCGAGGGGCTGCTGGCGAATCCGGACTATGAGCCTCGACCGGTGGCCTGGATTCTGGCGGTGGGCACGGGCGGAAAATTCGGCGGGGCGATTCACACTACGGGCGAGGCGGAGCCGGGGCGGAAGCCGCGGGCGAAGGTAATGGGGATTCCGCGGCGGAACGGCCGAACTTCAGGGGCCGCGGCGGATTTCCTGGTGGATAAGTCGGAGTATGTCCTGGGCGTCCATCCGGAGGGCGCGCGGCAGGAAAAGGATCTCGCCGAGCGGCTGGGCCTGTTTCAGCAATCGGTCCTGGACGCGCTAGCGGCAGCGCCTGGCGATGCCTTGGCCGCGGTCAGCGCCTTCCTGCAAAGCGATGCGGAACGGGCGCGCGCAATCGAGCAGATCTCGGCGGAGGGGTACGAATCGAACGATCTGTTCGCGTTCCAGTTTGACGACCGGCTGGTCCACGACCTGCCTGAGGTGCAGGCGTATTTCTCGGTCTCGCGGCGTTCCGCTGGCGGGGCCGGCCGGCAATGCCTGATTTGCGGCGCAAGGGCGCCGGCGGTGAGGAAGCATCCACTGCTGAAGGTACCTGGGGGAACCACCAGCGGCGTGGCGCTGGTGAGTTTCAACTCCGATGCATTTGAGTCCTATGGGCTCTCGGGCAGCGAGAATGCCGGCGTGTGCAGGGACTGCGCCGACGGCTACACGACGGCGTTGAACCGCCTGCTGAGCGACCGGTACCCGGATCCGCGGAATCCGGGCCAGACGCTTCCGCGGCGTTACGTCCGGCTCTCCCCGGATACAACCGCGGTGTTTTGGGCCGATGAGGAGGCCCCGATACTACAACTTCTGACGGATTTCTTCGATGCTCCGAGGATAGAAAACGTCGGTGACCTATTGGAATCGCCGCGCAGCGGCAAGGCTCCGCCCAGTGTGTCGAACCGGTTCTACTGCCTGATCGTGTCCGGAGGACAAGGGCGGGCGGTGCTGCGGGGAATGCACACGGGCACGGTCGGGCAGTTGGAGTTGAGCATCCGGGCCTATTTTGAGTCCATCGCCGTGGAAGGAGCGGGGCCAATATCGCTTGGGCGACTGCTGGAGGGCCTGGTTCTACAGGGCAAGAGGGAGAATCTGCCGCGGGCACTGACGACGGAGGTCTTTCTGGCGATTCTGTTTCAAAGGAAGTTTCCGGCAACGCTGCTGGCGCGGGCAGTGGCGCGATGCCGTGCCGAACAAAAAGTGACGCGGGAGCGGGCGGCGATCCTGCGGGCGTACTTGATTCGAAATCTGGACTGGGAGGTGAGTGTGGGATTGGATTTAGAGAATACGAATGCAGGATATCGTCTTGGAAGATTAATGGCGGTTCTCGAGCGCGTGCAGGGCGTAGCGCAGAAGAACCCAAACCGAACCATCGTGGACCGATATTACGGGGCGGCGAGCACGCGTCCGGCGACGGTGTTCCCGCGGCTGGTGGCGCTGGCCCAGCACCACCTCAGGAAGTTGACTGAAGGTCGGGAGATTTCGTTTCAGAAACGGCTGGGAGAAGTGATGGACGGGATTTCAGAGTTTCCGCCGGTGCTTCCACTGGAGGACCAGGGGCGGTTTGCGCTGGGTTACTACCACCAGCGCCAGGAGTTCTTCAAGAAGGCCGATACAGGCGCCGACGTCAGCGAGGGTGAGGAGGAATTATGAGCTTCGACAAACGAGTGGAACTGGTCCTATTGTTCGACGTGATCCATGGGAATCCAAATGGCGACCCCGATGCGGGCAACGCTCCGCGGGTGGACCCGGAGACCGGGTATGGAATGGTGACGGATGTTTGCCTGAAGCGGAAAATCCGGAACTTTGTCGCGCTGACGAAGGAATACCGTCCGCCTCACGACATCTACGTAAAGGAGCGGGGGATTCTGGCTCGGGAGCAGAGGCGGGCCTATGAGGCCGTCAAGGCCGAGCCGTTGAACCGTCCGAACGAAGACGCCCGGCGGTGGATGTGCGACAACTATTTCGACGTTCGCACCTTCGGCGCGGTGATGACGACCGGCAAATCGGGTAGCGAGGAACCTGCCGACGCGGACGCCAAGCCCAAAGCGAAGGGCGCAAAGAAGGATCTGAAGCTGTGGAACTGCGGACAGGTGCGTGGACCGGTGCAGTTGGGGTTCGCGCGATCCCTGTCGCCGATTCTCTCGCTGGAACACGCCATCACGCGCGTGGCGCTGACAAATCCCGGCGACACCGATCGGGCCGGGGCTTCCGACACTGGAGACGAGAAGGCGGGTAGCGGCCAGATGGGGCGGAAGTACACAATCCCCTATGCGGTGTACCGTGGCCACGGCTTCATCTCCCCGTTTCTAGCCAAGGACACGGGCTTCGGCGCCGGGGATTACGAGTTGCTGCTGGAAGCGCTGGTCCGTATGTTCGACCATGACCGGTCCGCCGCGCGCGGTGAGATGGCGATGCGCGGATTGGGGGTGTTCGAGCACGAGGGCATGCTGGGGAACGCTCCGGCGCACCAACTCTTCGACCTGGTGCGGACGGAAGGCGCTCCGATACCCCGGTCCTTTGGGGACTACCGGATCACGGGACCGGAGAATGTTCCGGCGGGCGTTCACTTCCGCTGGGTCGTCAATCCCGGCGCCCATGTACGCTGAGGACGATCTGCTGCCGCTCTCGGGGCTGCAGCACCTGCTGTTCTGCGAGCGGCAGTGGGGACTGATCCACATCGAGCAGCAGTGGGAGGAGAACCGGCTGACGGCGGAAGGGCGGGTGCTGCACGACCGGGTCCACGACGCGGGGACGGAAGCGAGGGTGGACTCGGTCTCGGCACGCGGGCTGGTGCTGCGTTCGTTTCGGCTGGGGCTGAGCGGACAGGCGGACGCGGTGGAGTTTCAGCGGTCGGAGGAGGGTCCGCCGCGGGGCGTGTGGCTGGCCGGGCGCGAGGGGTGGTGGCGGCCGTTTCCGGTGGAATACAAGCGGGGGAAACCGAAGGCGAACGCCTGCGACGAGGTCCAATTGTGCGCGCAGGCGCTGTGCCTGGAGGAGATGCGTGACGCGCGCATCGAAGGCGGGGCGCTGTTCTATGGCGCCAGCCGGCGGCGGAAGGAGATTGCTTTCGACAGCGAACTGCGGGCGCAGACGGAGGCGCTGGCGGTGCGGATGCACGAATTGTACGCGGCGCGGGCGACGCCTCCGGCGGTCTATGGCAAGAAATGCGAACGGTGCTCGCTGATGGGACGGTGTCTGCCGCAGGCGGTGTCGAAACGGGACGCGGTGAAGCGATATCTGGCGCGGGCGTTGCACGAAGTGGAGGACGGGACGTGAAACAGTTGCTGAACACGCTGTATGTGACGACGCAGGGCGCGTACCTGTCGCGGGACGGCGAGGCGGTGGCGGTGCGGGTGGAACACGAGACCAAGCTGCGGGTGCCGATTCACACGCTGGGCGGGATCGTATGCTTCGGAAATGTCACGTGCAGCCCGTTCCTGATGGGCCTGTGCGGAGAGAACGGCGTAGCGTTGTCGTTTCTGACCGAACATGGGCGGTTTCTGGGGCGCGTGCAGGGGCCGGTATCGGGGAACGTACTTCTGCGGAAGGAACAGTATCGATGGGCGGATCGGGAGGAGAAGGCGGCGGTGGTGGCGCGCGCGGTGGTGACGGGCAAGATCGCGAACTGCCGGACGGTGGTGTTGCGGGCGATGCGGGACTATCCGGATGGAGCAGGGGTGGGGGAGTTGGAAGCGGCGTCGCGGCGGCTGGGGCGGCTCACGGAGACGGTGGCGGGGGCCGCAGGGCTGGAGGAGATTCGAGGACACGAGGGGGACGCGGCGCGGGTGTATTTCGGGGTGTTCGATCACCTGATTACCGCAGGGAGGGACGATTTCTTTTTTCGCGGAAGGAGCCGGCGGCCGCCGATGGACAACATGAATGCGCTGCTGTCCTTCTTATATACGCTGCTGGTGCATGATGTGGTGGCGGCGCTGGAGGCGGTGGGACTGGATCCGGCAGTGGGGTATTTGCATGCGGAGCGGCCGGGGCGTCCGAGTCTGGGGCTGGACCTGATGGAGGAGTTGCGGCCTGTGGCGGCGGACCGGCTGGCGCTGTCGCTGGTGAACCGGCGTCAGGTGCAGGCCGGCGGATTCCGGGCGTCGGAGACAGGCGGTGTCGTGATGGACGATGCGACGAGGAAGGAGGTGCTGGTGGCGTATCAGAAGCGGAAGCAGGAAGAGATGGTGCATCCGTTCCTACAGGAGCGGGTGGCGTTCGGGCTGACGCCGCATGTACAGGCGATGCTGCTGGCCAGATTCATCCGGGGAGATCTGGACGGGTACCCGAGTTTTCTCTGGAAGTGAGATGGGGGTAGGGC
>Ga0181529_10001285_pt1 | contig 33292 bp, 23 predicted proteins | sample PEATcosm2014_Bin_36_FD_119763 | JGI IMG/M metagenome (GOLD analysis project Ga0181529, IMG submission 119763) | Peatland microbial communities from MTU Mesocosm Facility, Houghton, MI, USA - PEATcosm2014_Bin10_30_metaG | ecosystem: Environmental > Terrestrial > Soil > Wetlands > Peat | place... | reverse complement strand
TGCAACAAGCCGGCCTTCTCGGTGACATCGGTGAAGGTGCCGTCTCCGTTGTTGCGATAAAGCTGGTTCTGGCCGTAGTAGGTGATGAAGAGATCTTCCCAGCCGTCGTTATTGTAATCGCCCACGCAGACGCCCTGCGCCCAACCGGTGTGAAGCATCCCGGATTTGGCGGTCACGTCGGTGAATGTGCCGTCGCGATTGTTCTTGTAGAGGCGGTTGGTGGCCGAGGCGGGAGTGTCTACCAAACGGCGTCCACTGGGAATAAAGATGTCCAGCCATCCATCGTTGTCGTAATCGATGAAGGCGATGCCAGTAGCCATCGATTCGATAATGTAGGTGAAGCCGTCCGTTTCTCCATAGATGGTTGGCTCGGTCAGCCCGGCGATTTTTCCCACATCGACGAAGCGGGAAAACGGCGGGAGGGGAGTTTTGGGCGTCAGCGCCGCCTGTACGCGCCGAGGCAGCAGCGAGGCAAGAACTATCGCCGGGATGGTGCGCAGCAGATCGCGGCGCATGGGGAGCTTCAGTGGATCGGATTTCTTCTCTGGCTTCATGAAACTAACCTGGTTTGACACGATTCATGCTGGGAGCGGTCACTCGCACGATAATTCATAAGGACGGATTCGCTCAATTATTGGGCGGATGCTGGAAGGCTGTTTCTCAAATCCTGCGCATCCTTGTTGTCTGGATCGACCTTCAATGCACTCTCGATTGCCTGACGCGCCTCAGGAAACTTCGATTGCATGGCCAAACTTGCCGCCAGCGAGATCCAGGCCGGCACATATTGCGGCGCGGCCTTGACTGCCAGGCGAAATTGCTCTTCGGCCAGCGCTGTTTCGCCCAGCTTGGAATAAACAAAGCCAAGCTGGTTGTGAGTCAAGGCAAGCGCAGGGTCGTCGTCGACAGCTCGCTCCAATGCGATTCGCTCGGTGGCATAGTCTTCCATTCCATCCAGGACCATAGCCCAACGATAGGCGATCCTGGCATCCTTGGGCAGCGTGTCGCTAGCTTCGCGATACAACGCCGAGGCTTGCTTCTTGTCGCCTTTGGCAGCCGCTTCGTCGGCCTGCGTTGCCTTCTGCATGGCAAGCGTATTGTCTGATTTCTGCTTCACCTTGGCCTGGTAGATCTGCAACTGCTCCGCAGCCTCTTCAATCTTGCCCTGCTTGCGCAGCGCCTGTGAGAGTTGGAAGCGCACCTCAGGCTCGGTGTCTCCTAAATCGATGGCCATTTTGAATTGCTTTTCGGCGGCGGCGTACTCATGCAACTCGGCCAGTACCGCGCCCAAATCAAAGCGCGTATTGGCGTGTTTGGGATTGATCGCGGCAGCTTCTTCCAAGTGCTTGCGCGCGCTCACAAAGTCGTTGGCAAGCCGCTCCGCCTTGCCGCAAAGAAAGAGGATTTCAGAGTCGTGTGGAGCGCGCTGCACCAGTTTGCGCGCCAGCGACAGAGATAACTCCTGATCGCTGTCGAGCAGCAGAGCGCGCAGGTAGATTCGCTGCGCTTCCAGGTCGCCTGGCTTGCGCTTGGCCAGGTCGCCGCTTACCGACACGGCATCATGATAACGAAGTTGATGCACATAGATCGTGACCAGAGCATCCACCAGATGAACAGAGTCGGGATATTTCTTGACAGCGCCTTCCAATACCCGCGCGCCCTCGCTCAACTGACCCGCCCCTCCCAGTGCCACACCCAGATCGAGGCTTAGATTTTCGTCCGCGGGCTCCGAGTTCAGCAGTGCGATCACTTGATCGTAGGCATGAACCGAAATCAGCGCCTTGGCCATGCCGTCCAGCGCCATCTTTTCGTGGGAATCGATCTGCAGCGCCGCCTGCCATGCCCTGGCCGCATCCGGCACCCGGCCCAGCTGACTCAGCGCTTCGCCTAGCAGCAGGTAGGATTTAATCTCTTTGCCATCCAGCTTCACGGAGAGCGCCAGCGGCTCCAGCGCCGCTTCATATTTACCCTCCGAAAAAAGGGCCAGTCCCTTCAAATAGTTCAATGGTGCGGATTGCGCAAAATGCTCCAGGCCGCTGCCGTAAACCTGCTCCGCGCACCGAAATTGATGGTGATCTCCAAACCAGTTGCCCAATATAATATAGGCCCGCTCGTCACGCTGGGCTTGCAACCTGGCTTCCAAGGCTGACGGCCCTTGGCAGGGCGCGGCTTCCCGCGCAATTTCTCCGTAGACTAAAGGTGAGGCCAGCATTAAAGCCAGTCCCCACAATGCTTTCAACAACAATTTATGTACGGCCATCTAAGCGAAACACTCCTCAATGTACCTGGACAAAGCTAAGGCGTGCCGCCGGAGACTCACTCTCTGGCAGCACGCTCTCTGCTGCTCTAACTGGCGGGAATCACTACCACGGTGATCCCGTAGCGAGGCACGTCAATGGTGAAGTTCGCACCCAGGTTATCAATCGGAGCCTGGATCACGCCCTTGCCGGCCGACACCGATTCCTTGTTCCAATCGTAACGGACGCCCTTGCTGGCAAAGTTGTATCCGGAGATCTTAACGGACACGGTGGTTGCATGTTCCTGGTTTTTGTTGAGAAAGATCAGTCCCAGGCCACCATCGCGACGCTTGACCGCATGAACGGCCATCTCGCGGATATCGGAATTTGCCTGGACAAATGTGTCGCCCGGTGAAGCCGCAGTGTGCAGCAGGCGGAGGCCCTCGAAGATCGGACCGGTCTTGCCCTGGCTGTCCATGATCGCGGTGTATTTCGCGCCAACGGGGTTATGTTCCGGATACCAGATTACGGTATAAACCTGCAATTCCAACAATTCAGCCGTCGAATCAGCCGCAAAGATTCCCATGGCGGTCGGATTCTGGGCTGGCAGCCAATTATCGGTACCGATTCCCGTAATTGCCAGCGGCGGTTGATGGTTGGCCGGGCAAAACTTCTTGTACTTGTCTGCCAGGTCGCCGACAATCATGCCATAGTTATACTCCAACTCGTTCTTGTTTGGACTGTGATTGTTCACATCGCCGAGAAAACGGTAATGCAGTAAAAGATCATCCTCATCGATCCATTGGTTGAAATCCGGCGGGGCGCCTTGACTAAGACTGAAGCCAATTGCACTGAAGTCCATGCTGGCGCAAGCGGCTTTGAGAACGTTTTCATTCCACTTGGCGCCATACGGATGCGGGTTATTGCCTGTCGGAGGTTGAGTCATATATGCGCCCACTAGAATGGTGGGATCGACAGCTTTCATCGCTTTGGCATAAGCCACTACGGCTGCACCGTAGGCCTGCGGACCCATCTTGGGATTGCTTTCAAAGACCCCCCAATTTCTGGAGTTGGTGGCCTTTCCGGCGTGCAGATCAGGCTCCGGCGAGCCCACCTCGCCGTACTTTCCAGATGCATCGGCATCTGATCCAGGCGTGCGGTCCATGCCGTAAAAGCCGTTGCCAGCCGGATTCTGACCCACCGTCCAAAGCATGATTCCCAGTGGATCGGGATGACTGATGCGCAGATGGTTATAACCGTCATCGGTGGCCAGCGGCGCCGAGCCGCGCAATCCAGCCCAGAAACCGACCGTTTTCCAGTCGTTTCCTTTTGAGTCTTTGCCGATCACCTGCGTATTGTCGGCCTTTCCATTGGCGTAGGCCACCCAGGCCGCAGCCTCTGCCGGCTCACCGCCGCCAGATCCATCCAGGTTTGTACCGTAGTTGACCGCGACCAGCGCCGTTCCCATCTGGTCGATGGCCGGAACTACAGCGGGAAATTTATTCTGGTCAGCAAAGGCTGGAATACGATCATCCTTATAGGGATTCACCAGCTTGCCGGTCGACCAGTGATACAGCGCATCAATCCCCTCGCCTTGGGGATAACTGAGCAGAGTAAAACCTGCGTCCTGCAAGTTCTTCAGTGCCTCCGGAGTATAAGCTGCGTTGTCCCAACGATCTGCTCCGACGCCGATCGAAGTCGAGTATATCAACGCCTTTTCTTTGGAGAGGTCTATCTGCACCGAGGTCTTGGTCTGGGCAAAGAGAAGGGCCGTTCCACTTAGAAGGAATGCGGCAGAAAGCGTCATAAGCCGCGTCGAGCGCCGGGTCTCACAACGTTGGAATGAAGAAATCATCAAGTATGAAAGATTCATGTTGAACAACCTCGCCCTTTGCATGGGCAGTTTTGGACCGGAGCATTCTCCATTGGGCGGCAACCGGCACGTTTTACCGCGCATGGCAAAGCGGCGCCGATTGGACGCCGCTTTGCTGATTGTACTGTTTGTAACGCCTTCTCCTTAGATTTGAAGAAGAGTGGCTTCTCCGGCGCGGTCCCGGTAAACCGGGTCCGCGCCGACCGGAACGGGGTCCGGTTTAGAAGTAGTACTTGGCAGAGAACAGAATCGACCGGCTGCCAGCCTTGGCCAGCGGCGTTCCGTTCGTTGAGCTGTTGGTGTTGGTCTGCGATAGCGTCTGCAGAGTATGTGTTGTGTTATTTCCAGGTGAATCGGTGACTGTGACGTTGGTCGTGTTGTAGAACTGCAGATTCACATCGGCGTTGCTGCCCGAAGCATCGAACTCCTTCAACGGATGGTTCAGGAAGTTCGTTGCCGAGACGCGGAGCTGGAAGCTCTGGTTCCCGGTGATTTTGAAGCTCTTGTAGACTGCCAGATCGCTGTCAAAGTAGGCTGGAGCGTGAATGTACGGCTCCACCAGGGTTCCCATCTGGCCGTACGCCGGAGGCGCAAAGCATTGATCGTTGAAGTACTGTCCCTTATGCAATCCCTTGCGAGGATCGCAGGTGACGACAGGCGCGATGATGCGCTGCGAGGGAGTTCCGTACCAGGACGAGGTGGTCATGGACGTAGCTACCAGGCCGTTGGAGAGCGGAATGCTGCTATCCTGCTGGTATCCGGCCGGCATCTGGTTGAGTGGAAGGTCGTTGTAAGGCACGACCAAGTTGCCTGGGTAGGAGGCATTGAAGTTGCCGTTCGTGTTGGGCTGCAGTGGAGCGCCGCTCTGGTAGGATGTGTAACCAGAAATCTGCCATCCATTAACCACTTCGCGTATAGCCAAGGGGCCGTTTTTGACAAAGTTCGGCATATTCCAAATGTACGACAGGTTGACGATTTGGCTGTGATCATACGCCAGTGGGCCGTAGTTGTCCTTCACTTGGAAAGTGTCAACGTTCGGGCCGCTGCCGCTGCCGTTGCTGGTCATGTAGTCCCAGATACCCATCGCCTTGCCGAAGGTGTAGTTGATCACCCACAGCACCGGGCCGGACTGCTTCTGCCAGTTGGCCTGCAGAGCGTTGTAGCTCGCGTAACCAGAGTGGCTCATCACGTACATGTTCTGGTAGGTCGAGAACGGCGCCCAATCCCAACTGTTCCAGCTAGGAAGATCGCCCGAGTAGTGAGCTTGATCCTTGACGCAATAGGTGCTGTTGGGTTTAGAGGAGGCAACCATATTGCTGGAGCCGCCAATGGAGCAATTAGGCGCAGATGGACTCCTGCGTCCGTCGAACGTTCCGCCGAGACCATCCACATTGGCTTTGCCTACTTCAACTGGGTCGGGCAGGAAGATAGTGCCAGGCTGGATAAGGTTCATATTGCCGATGTTGCTGTTCGAACCGTCCTGATAGAGGTTCTTGCTCTCGTTGCCGACGTAGGAAACCTCGAAGACCGAGCGCCAAGGCAGCGCGCGGGAGATCGTCATGTTCCAATCCGTCGTGTAGGGGTTGCGGTTGTCGCCCTGCTGCATGGCATAAACCGAGGCACCGTTCTGCGTCGTACCGCCCGGAGGCACCACGTTCGCGATACCGGCATAGCCCTCTTCCTGGGCGCCTGGTTGATACATTGGGATCTTGCTTGAATTGTTCGGATACCAGTTCGGACCGTTCGCGGTGTAGGTGAACGCTCCCTGCGGTCCGCTCCAGGCATTGTTGACCTGCGTGCTGACCTGGTACTGGAAGACAGAATAGCCGCCGCGCAGCACGGTCTTGCCGTCGCCCATGATGTCATACGCGAATCCAACGCGCGGGTTGTAGGTGAGGAACTTCGATGGGAAACCAGAGAGAGGAATGCTCTTGTCGATGGCGTTCCACTCTAGACCAGGATTGGCCACTGAACCATTCGATGCCTGGTTGACGAATGTGGCCATATTCCAAACCTGGTAGCCGACATTATGATTGCCGCTGCTGCCCCACCAGAAGTTTCCGTTCGCCACGCCGCCGGACCACTGTCCTTCATGGTCTGCACGAACGCCGTAGTTCAAAGTGAGCTGTTTGTTGGCCTTCCAGGAATCCTGGACGTAGATGGACCACTGATGGAAGCCCACCTGAGTCGTCGGATCGGCGCTTGATTCCGCGTAGCTGCCGATGCGGCCCGCCAGCATATCGCCTACCAGGTTGCCTGTCTGATCAGCACCCCAACCAATGTTATAGGTTCCGTTGTTGGCTGCGCCGCCGGACTGCTGGTTGCCTTCAAAGTCCCAATAGCCGCCGGCCTTCAGAGAGTGGGTGCCTATGATCTTGGTGAAGTTGTCATAGATGGCTTGACCCAGTTTGATACCGCCGAATCCCTTGCCGCTGTCGAAGCCGGAGTAGAAGGACTCTTCGCTGATGTTGGAGAGAGCGCCGCCCCAGGGACCTTCGACGTTGGGGACCTGCGGGCTGACGGTCTTCCCGTCGGAGGCAAAGATCGAGCCGACGTTGAAGCCCAGAGCCGTACGATCTACCTTCGCCGGGTCCGACAGCGTGCTGGGGTTGATCCAGCGCGAATAGTTGAAGACCAATTCGTTGGTGGTCGTCGGAGTGAAGACATGGGTCAAGTTGCCCATGATGAAGTTGCCGACTTCGTTGGCAGTAACCGGAGAAGGATAGGGCACGGTCCAGTTCGGAGCCCACCAGATCGAGAGCGGATGGAGATCCTTTTCAACCTGACGCGCGTAAGAGACATTCAGCTTGGTGTTTTCGCTGAAGTCATAGGAAACCTTGCCCGTAACCTCATAGCGGTTCTGAGGGCTGGAGGCAGCGTAAACATAGTTGTTCCAAGAGTTTTGAGCACTCGGAACGACGTTGAATGTGGGATACGCGCCCTCGTTGATCAGGCCCACGATGTTGGGGTCCCAATAGGCCTGACGAAGGAAGGAATTTCCCTTCGGGTCAGGGCTGTTCCACATACCGTCATAGGCGTAGCCGTTAGAACTGCCGGTCAGGGACGTGTTGTTCGTGTAGTCGGTTCCGGGGTTATAGGTGACGCCATCAACGCCCGTGCCAGATGTGGTATTGCTGAAGTCGCCAGCCAATTGCGCCGTAGTAGGAACGTTCATCGCAATCGGAGCCGCGGCCGGATGCTGGTTCATGTACTCATAACCAACCCAGAAGAACAGCTTGTCGTGAGCCTTGTTGAAGTTGTTAAAGAGGTGAGGCAGAACCACCGGGCCGCCGACGTTGCCGCCGAGGTAGTAATACTTCTCCTTGGGACGCAACTGCGCCGCAAGAGCCGTGCCGCCACCCTGAGAAAGGTAGGTTTCCTTGGTGTACCAATCCCAGGAGTTGAATTTGCTATTGCGGGCATAGCCATAAGCTTCGCCATGATAATGGGATGTGCCGCTCTTGCTGAAGGCCTCAAAGATCACCGGGCCCTTGGCGTATTCAGCCGAGTAGGAGGAGGTGAGAACCTTGACTTCCGAGACCATGTCCTGGTTGATGTTGGCAACCTGGGTACCCATGTTGCCTGGATCGATGAGGTTCGAGCCGTCCAGCATGAAGGCCATGGTGCCGTTTGGCTGTGTGCCGTTGGAAGAGTAATCGCCAGCCGGGCCACTGTTGCTGCTTACCGCGCCGGTGGAGTTGAAGGCTGCCGTCTGACTGATGCCGTTGTTGCGGCCAAAGCCGGGCATGATCTTCAGGAGTTCGCCGGCATCACGTCCGCCGAGCGGGAAATCGTTGATGACGTTTTCGTTCAGCGTCGTGCTGACTTCAGCTGTATCCAGAGGGACCACAACATCTTCGCCGGAAACAACGGTAATGGACTCTGAACCGTTGGCCGAAACCTTGAGCGTAATGTTGGGAATCGATCTCTGGTCGCCCAGTCCAATTACAACGCCCTTAGCTTCCCACTTGGCGAAACCACTGGCCGAAACAAAGAGTGCGTATGTGGCCGGTTGAATAGCCGAGATGTTGAAGTAACCCTCTTTGTCGCTCGCGGTTGCACGAGCTTCGCCGCTGGCTTCATTCTTGAGTTCGATCTTGGCGTTTGGAATTCTGGCGCCAGTCTGGTCAACAACGATGCCGCTCAAAGAGCCTGTCTGCTGCTGAGCCGAAGCCGGTATCCCTTGAAGCCCGAACAGAATCACGGCCAAAACGGCCATCATACATCCGATTCTGAACTGAACATCGCGGTACCAGCATCTTGCTGTTCCCATGTTTGCGTTCAATTTACTGCCTCCTAATTGAAATTCGTAACTGCTTCTGGTTCACTTTGCTCTGCCTGTCTCCGCTCTTCTGAAGCTGGACAGCGCTGTCTCCGCAGACACTGAAATATCGCAAAAAACTTGCTGCGGCATCGATGCACAACGGTGCAAGTCCATAGAAGCAGCCACGATTGGATACGATAATCCCGCAATCATGGAAATGTCAAGCACTTTATCGTTACCCGTGCATCAACCGAATGGTGGAACCAGCCGAAGAAACCAGCGGCCTTTTTTTTCAATGATATCGTTATCTCGATTCGACGCTTTGCCGTATTCAAATCGGGAAACACTCTTGCCCCAGGAAGCTATCACGGGAGGGCAAAAGGCTCCCAATCTGGCAACACTCCCATCTTAGGAGTCCGTTGTTCGCCTCAAGCCTCGCTACCTGGACACTCCGCCCGGAGCCAGGTAACGGTCCAGGTCCTTGCGCAGCTTCTCGGCCATTTGGCTGTCATTCTGGTCGGTGGCCAGTCGCAGCGCCTCTTGCGCTGTGGCGGTGGCCCGCTGGGGGTCTCCGGTCTCAAAAAGCATGGCTGCGAGCATTTGCAGGGTTCCAGGTTCTTTGCGGTCGGTAAGCTCCGCGGCGGCCTGAAAGTGAGTGAGCGCCTCAGGATAGCGTCCGGCAGCCGCCAAGGCACGGCCCAGGTTATAGCGGAACTCGGCTGAGCGCGGAGAGAGCTCGACGGCCTCCTGCATCTGGGCAATCGCGTCCTCAAGACGGCCCTGATGCGCCAGGTAGACGCCGTAGACGTTGTAGCCGTCGGGCGAGCGCGGCGCCAGCTCGATCCCTTTTCTCACTTCGGCGACCGCCTCATCACCGTGCCCTCCCATCTGGATAAGAATATGACCCAGGTTCACGTGCGCCGAAGCGTTAGTGTCGTCCAGCTCCAACGCACGGTGAATGTGCTCGAGCGCATCTTCCAACCGCCCAGACTCGGCCAGGGCGCTGCTCAGATTGTTCTGCGTCTGAGAGCTGTCAGGATTGATGGCCAGCGACTTCTGGTAGGCTTCGATCGCCTCCGCCGTCCTGCCCGCAGCATCAAGCGCAACGCCGATGTTGTTCAGCGGACGGGCGTCGGTCGGGTCTTTGGCCGCAGCAATCTGCCAAGCCGGAATAGCCTCGGCGTACTTGTGTTCCTCCTGTAATTGTTCGGCGGCATCAAACTCACGATAGAAATCTATCGCCGGCGTCTCGATGCGGTCCAGCTCCCTGTTTCCAAGGTTGAGGAACTCAGGAATGTTGACCGCCCGGTTGGCCGCCGTCGCGTTCTCGATTACCACCGGCGGGCTGGCGTGCCCCTGCTCATCGATATGCGTCAGATAGAGGTGCGTGTAGAGCGACGGGCTCTTCGACGAGAAGACCAGCCATTTGCCATTGGGCGACCAGCTATGCCAAGAGTTCATCACCGGCAGATTCGATTCCAGCGGCCGCGCCTCACCGCCGGCAAAAGGCACGATGTATAGCTTGCTGTCGGGCCGCATCAGCAGTCCGTTTTTGCAACGCACATAGACGATCCATTTGCCGTCGGGCGAGACCTTGGGGAAGTTGTTGCTCATCCCATTTTCGCTGGCGCCCACAATCCTCTCCGGAGTACCGCCCTTCCCGTCATTGAAAGGAATCCTGTACAGGTCGTACTGGATTTGAGTCTCGTTCGGGTCATTGGCGTAGGTGGCCCTTTGCGCGCCTGGCGGATAGGGATCCCGCGCCGCAGCCCGCGAATAGACCAGGTACTTGCCGTCCGGGCTCCAAAAGGCCGCCGTCTGCACGAAATTCGGATCGTCCGCACCCGGCAGAGGCTGCAGCTTGTTGGTCTCCCTGCTATACCAGGCCAGCACGCCGCGTGTCTGGTAGAAGACTTGTCCGAAACCGTAGTCGGCGTAAAATCCGTTGTAGAGCCGGTCCATCGCTCTCACTCCGTGCGCATACGGAACATCGATGGAGTTCACAACATATTTGCCGTCCGGCGAGACCTGGCTCATAAAGCCGAAGCGCTTCTGTGAGTGTGTCTCGGAGTATGCACTCCAACGGATCAGGTACTCGTTGGAGATCGAGCTGACATTCTTCAGGGGCAAAAGCGCATAAAGTCCCTTGTCGTTGGCCGGCCCATCCACGTCAATGCCCATTACCTTGCCATCGAGCGAGAAGGAGTGGCAGTTACCACAGGTCGGCAAGTTGGTCATCATCAGCCGGTTCTTGGTCTCGTTGATGTAGCGCAGCTCCCAGCGGATCTTGGGCAAAACCGAGTCGGGCAGCGGCTTGATTACGCCGCGCTGTCCTTCATCCGGCGAGGGCGGAATCAGCGGCACATCGCGATAGAAGACGGGCGCGCCCACCACATCTTTGGATGTTTCGAAGGTGCTCTGCGCACTGGAGAGGGGCTTGGAATCATCCCGACTGGCAAAGCCGGTGATGGTCACGGTTGCAGGTTCCCCGGACGATCGCTTCTTGAACTCCTCCCAGGTCTTCTCGTCCGGCCGCCAGGTGTGCATCATCTGCTCTTCGGCGGTCAAGGTGGGCTCCACGTAGCCATGCAGTTCCGTGTCCAGTTCCCCAATCAGCATCTTTTCGCCGTTCGACCAGAACTTTAGCGGATGCCCGTGCCCTACGAATTCGATCTCAATCCGCCATACCTTCGACCCCGTATTGCCATCCCTCCAGGCAAACTGCGGCGCGGTAATCTCGGGCGGATAGATGGTGCCTTTCATCGGCCTGTCAATGACCAGAAAGTGCGGAGCCTCGGTTATGGAAGCGAACATCGAAGGCGCCCGCCTATACTCCGGTTCCCTGGACGGCAAAGCGTACTGAGACCAAGCCGCCAAGTTGCCTGCCGCCCATACTCCCGCCAAAACCATCATCAGAATAGGCTTTGCGGCAGCGAATGACATCTTCATCTCTTTTCTCCTCTTATTTCCTGTCGGCGTCCATTTGCGGAAGTGCTTCTTTCACACGGACGATCTGATCGGCCTTTATATCTTTCAGCTTTTGCACGATGCCGCTCGGCCAGTGAATCTCGATCTCGTCGACTATTGTATCCTTGCCCAGTCCAAAATGTACCGGTCCCAGGCTCGACGAGGCATAGCAGACACTCGACGTCTGGTGATTGTACTGCGTGCCGGATTTGGAGGTCACCTTCACCAGAGCGCCAATCCCATCCCGATTGCTTTTGACCCCTTCGAGCGCCACACCCAGCCAATGGCCCGGATGCGGGCTGCGATTCAGCCACAACTCGGCTGGGTGGTCCATTGAGGTGACGACAATATCAATAAGGCCGTTGCCATCGAAATCCCCCAGTGCGCAGCCGCGGTGCCGAGCCGCCGAGGCCTCCGTAAATCCCGCCTCTTCGGTCAGCGGCTGCCACTGCCCGCTAGTGCCCAGGTTGCGAAAGACCGTGTTCGGCTGCTTGACCTCGGCGCCCGGAGGACGCGTCGCTGAGACGTGTCCGCGCGAGACGAACAGATCCTTCCACCCGTCATTGTCGAAATCATAGAGCGCCGCGCCAAAGCCGGCCATATTAAAGCTGTAGACGCCCATCTTGCTCGACGAGGTCACCTCCCGAAAATCCCCTTTGCCGGTGTTCAGCAGAATCGGGAAGGTCTGCCGGTTCAGTGCCACATAGGCAATATCCGGATAGCCATCATTATTAAAGTCCCGGAAGTCCAGCCCCATGCCCGAGATGAACGCGCCCTCCTCCGCCAGCGCTGTGTTGGTCTGGAAGGCGATCTCCTCGAACTTGTCTCCCAGATTGTGGAAGAAGAAGTTGTACTCAGAATCATTGGTGACGAACAAGTCCTGCATGCCGTCCAGGTCAAAATCCGCCATTCCCACGCCCATGCCCTTGCCGACGTGTTCGCGAATCCCCCACTCCTTGGAGACATCCTTGAAGGTGCCGTCGCCCTGATTCAGGAAGAGCTGGTCAGGAAGGCCTTTGTAAAAGCGTGGATGGCAGTACTCGGGAGTCTGTTCAATCACGCACAACGGCTTCTTGTCGTAGCTCCATTGCAGGTAATTGACGACAAAAAGATCGAGCCGCCCATCGTTGTTCACGTCCACCCAAGCCGCAGCCACGGCCCACAGCGGCCCATACTCCGGATCGTTCCACTTGTCCAGGCCGGCCTGGTGGGTCACGTCTGTAAATGTTCCGTCGCCGTTGTTGTGGTAGAGGTGATTCCCATAGACCCCAGTGACAAACAAGTCAGGGTGGCCGTCGTTATCGTAATCGCCCACCGCGACTCCAACGTCGAAGCCCGTACCCTGCAAGCCGGCCTTGACCGTCACGTCGGTAAATGTTCCGTCCCCGTTGTTGTGATAAAGCCGGTTCCAGTGCTTCTCGCCGGTCTTCTTCAACGTCGCCAGATCCGCTCCGTTGGTAAAAAAAATGTCCGGCAGCCCATCGCCGTCGTAATCAAAAACGGCTACGCCTCCGGCCATCGTCTCAGGGGCGTTGCGCGACAGACTCTCGTCGCTATTCAGCCGAAACGGAAGCTCCTTCAATTCAAATCGAATGGGGGACTCGGGCTTCTCCGCTTCGTTCGCGCCCTTCTGTCCGCGCAGGCTCGCCGGTAACCCCAAAAGTGTTGCCGCTAGCGCCAGCCCGCACGCCGCGCGCGCCCTCATTTTCATCGTTGAAATACCGCCCCTCAAAAAAAATACAAAAATGATTTCTATTTTTGAGACCGACCTCTTCGAGCCAATTCTATTCTATCTCTCAATCGTCTCGCCGGCTTTGTTTGGATCTCCTGTACTATCCTAATCGTATGCGTACCTTGGCCGCCTCACTCTTGCTTTTCTGCCTCGTTCCTGCCTTCGGTCAAGCGCCGACCTCCGCCACCGCCGATGATCTGATGCGCGAGGGCCTCGCCGCGCAACGCCAGGGAAACCTGCACGGCGCCATCGAAGACTACCGCAAAGTACTTGCGCTCCGCCCTGAATCCGTTGAAACGCGCGCGAATCTGGCAGCCGCGCTCTCGGCCGACGGGCAGTTTGACGCCGCCATCGTGGAGAATCTTCGCCTGCTGACTGCCCTGCCCGGCCAAACCGACATTCGAATGAACCTGGCTCTGGCTTACTACAAAAAGGGCGACTGGCAAAATGCCGCCGAACAGTTCAAAAAAGTCCATGCCGCGCGCCCCAAGGACCTGACCGCGGTCATGCTGCTAGGTTACTCGGAGATCAAACTCGGCCAGGCCAGCGCCGCCGCTGATCTGCTCTCACCGTTTGAGGCCGGCAATGAAAACAATACAGACTTTGAATTTGTGCTGGCCGAAGCTCTGATCGGGTCCAAGCATGAAGACGAGGGTCTGCCCCGCATGGAGAAGGTTGCTCAGGCCACCAACGCCCAGGATGCCTGGTTCATCGCCGGCTCCGCGCGGCTCCAGCGCCGCGAATTCCGCCAGGCTCGCGCCGACCTGGACGCAGCGCTGGCCATCAATCCCAACTTCCCCGGTTTGAATTCATTGGCCGGGCAGGCGCGCGACGCCGTGGGTGACGTCGAAGCCGCCAAAGCAGTCTTCGAGGTGGCCCTGCGCCAGAACCCGCAGGACTTTGCCGCCAATCTTTATCTTGGGACGATGCTTTTGAAGCAGCGCGACTTCGACAATGCCCGTCCGAAGCTGGAGCTGGCTTTCAAGCTGCATCCTGACGTACAGCAGGCGGAGTTCCAACTGGCCGTGCTCAACAGCATGACCGGCCATTATGCCGAGGCCGCCGCCGCGCTCGAGCCTTTGGAGAAGCAGGATCCAGACTGGCTCGACCCGCACATTCAGCTCGCCTCTCTTTACTACAAGCTCCACCGCCCGGAGGACGGAGCGCGCGAGCGGGAGGTCGTGCAGCGCCTAGAGGCCCAGCAACAGAAACAGGGTGTGCCCGCCCAGTAACTCGCGACGCAAGCCGCAAGCGTTGACTTAAAAAGTTTGGCCCAGGCTGAAAAAGAAGTTGAAGTGGCCGCCTTCGCCCACGTGTGGGTCGGAACCCGGTTGGATAAGCGAATAAGTATAATTCACCGGGAAGATCGGCGGATTCAAGCTATAACTGAAGTCCAGCCGGACCGGCCCAACTGGTGTATGGTAGCGCAAACCCAGACCCGGCGTATGAGAGAAGTAGTTGAAGCTGCATACTCCCTGCCTTCCTGTGGAAGTCGCTGGTCCGGCCGGCAAGTAGCTCGCGGGATCATTGACACGCGCAATGATTTGGCAGTTTGTCCGATCCGGCTGGCGCACGCGGAGGGCGCTAGCCCAGGCGTCATGGGCATTGGTAAAGACGTTGCCCATATCGTGGAAGAGCACGAGGCTTACTGTATTGCCCAGCCAGGGCAGCGTGGGCGCCGGCAGGCGAAGTTCGGTGCTGTTGATCAACGCGCCGGCTCCGCCGATGGGAAAACCGGTCTCTGGATCGCGCGGCCCAGCCTGATTGGATCCGAAGCCGCGCAGCGAAGTTGCTCCGCCGGCGTAGAGTCGCTCAGGCAGCGGGATCAGTTCTTCCGCCAGGCTGCCAAAGGCCCGCTCCTGGCCGTAGCGCGTGTTGCGCGCCAGAACAAAACGGCCTTTGTCAAAGCCATAATAGCTGGAGTTCGATAGATCCAGGCGATTGAAGTTGGCCTGCGCGCCAAAGGCGTCCGCGGAGAGAAACTCCTGCGCGCTGAGGTAGGTTCCGCGGTGCGCATCCAGAGGAGAATCGCGGGTATCGCGAATCCACGTGAACGCCGGACCCGCCACGCGCACGGCGGTGGCCAGCGTTTCAATTTCGCTAGGATAGACCTGCAAGCTGTTGGCCTGCACTTTGACGCGGCGGAAGTTGAATTCGTAGATAAGCGTGTTGGCTTTGGAGATGCGCGAGCCGGGCGTATCAAAGTGCTCGGTCCAGCGCGTTCCTATCTCCAGCCGGGAGGCCACGTAGGTGCTGACATCCAGGCTGTTGGCGTAACCGCCGGAGATGGTCAATCCAAAGTTCCGGTCTCCCTCGAAGTGCGGATTCTGGAAGAGCAGATCGAGCTTCTGCTCCAGCAGTCCAAAGGTGGCGCGCAGCGAGGCTGACTGCTCCCGCCCGAAGAGATTGTTGCGGGTAATATCCAGAAGGCCGCGCGGGCTGACGCCGGTCCTGCCATTCGGGTTGCAAGGGGCGCCGCTGGCGTAAAGTCCGCCGCAGTTATACTGCGGGGTTCCGGTCTGCACCTCCATGCCAAAGCCGTAGGTCATGGCCCAGCGGCGCGCCTCGGAGGCTTGCAGCAGAACGGTCTTGTAGGCCTCTGCGCCGGTGGGATTCTCGATAGCCGTGTCGATCTCGTTGAAGAGCGCAAATTCATAGAGGTTGCGCTGGGTGTCCATCAAGGCGGTCTGGTTGAGCGGATCGCCAGGATGCAGCGTGATGGCCTTGGCCACTGTCTCTGGACGCGTATAGTGCAGGCCGGTCAGCAGCACCTTGCGCACAAAAATCTGGCGGCCTTCCGTGATGTGAAAGACCACATCCACCAGGTTCGGAGCGGTCGCATTCATCTGCTGGGCAACCTCCACATGGACCTGGTCGAAGCCCCGGCTCAAATATTCGGTCAGCAGCGCGTCACGGTCCCCGGCCAGATTCGCCGGAGAAACCAACTGCCCTGCGACGGTATTCATCAGCGGTGTGAGTTTGGCGGCATCCAGATGCTCATTGCCTTCCAGCCGCACCGCGCCTACGCGAAGCTGCTGGCCTTCCTCGATGCGGTACACCACCGCCAGATTCGCTGATTGACCCGACTTTGCCGTTCCCGCGCTGGTCTCCGTTGTTACCTTGACTTTGGAGAAGCCGTTGTTCTGGTAGACCGCTTGCAGGGCAGTAATGTCGGCGTTCACCAGGGCTTGGCTGTAGGCGCCGTGACGGTCGATCGAATCGGCGGCATGAACGCTGAGCAGATCCTTGAGCGTAGCAGAGTCGAAATAATGGTTGCCTTCGACGGAGACCTCTTCGACGCGCCGCCGCGGCCCCAATCGCACCGTATATACGATGGTGACCTGTTCCGCGGCGGTGGATTGGCGTTCGTGTTCGACCTTCACATCGAAGTAGCCTTGCCGCTGGTAGTAGTCGCGCAGCCGCCGGTTACCCTCGTTGAGCAGGTCGTCGTCCACGCTGCCTTCCTCAAAAATGGGGATGATACGCTTCAATCGCCCTGAGTCTATGCTGGCTCCTTCCACCAGCACCTTGACGATTGGCCCTTGAAGAGCGGTGATGTGAAAATCAGATTTCTTGTTCACGGTCGAGTATTGCTGGGATTCGAGCTTGATCTCCGCCTCCAGCCTTTGTTTTTTCTGGTAGACCTTGAGGACTCCGGCCAGTGCATGGTCGCCCGTCTCACTGGTGATGCGGGAACCGGCACGCAAATGCGCATGATCGCGGAACCTCTCGGCGCTCATTCCGGGATCTCCAGTCACCACGACCTCGCCCACGCGCGCCTGAGGACCGCTGACTACCTGAAAGGCAATGTCGACCAATTGCTCTTCGGGATGCGCAGTCAGCTTCTGGGTGATGACCGGCTCATGAAAGCCGTTTTGGGAGAGCGTGGCGCGCATCTGCTCCAGAGCCTGATCGAGCTTGACCGGCGTGAATCGCGCGCCGGGAGCAAGTTGGCTGGCGCGCTCCAGTTGTGTATTGAGCGCGCCAGGCTTGGCGCCATCCACACTCACCCTGCCGATAAAGGTGCGCGGAGTTCCACGAAAGACCAGTGCAACGCCGTCCGTCTCGCGCTCGGCTTCCACGGCAATGGTTTCAAAAAGGCCGGTGGCAAAGAGCTGGCGCAGGCTTCCGCGAATCGCTTCCTGGCTCAGCGGCTGGCCTATGGCCTGCGCCAGAGTTCCGGGCAAAGGATTCAGCCGGTCCAGGGAGACTCCGGTGACAGAGATCCGCCGCACGGGTAAACCCAACCAGCTGGTGAGCGGATCAGCAAGGCTTGGCAGCGCGGAATCGACCGCGGCGCTCGTGGCGCTCACTTCCGTCGCCGGCCTGCTTTCGCTCCACAAGCGGCTTTCTCCGCAGAGGCTTACTATAAGAAGCGGGAACAGGAGAATGCCGCGCTCCAACCTTCCGCCACTTTGCCCTGCCGGCCTTGCCTTCAAGAGTTAACCCCTGATCCCTGATCTCTGAACCCTGTCTTTTATACTAACGAGGAAGGCCACCGGATGCGGCGGAATTGGCGCAGCAATCGATGATCCCCCCAGGAAAGCGCATGGCCCACACTCGGCTTGACCCAGATTCGCCGCAACCGACGCTACGCTCACCAGGCGAGAGTGCGGCTCCAGCCATGCAACCAACTGTGAAAGAGGCTGACCAATCCGGCGAGGCAGCGCTCGCCGAGCTGATTCAAAAAGTCCAATCCGGCGATCACCAGGCCTTTGCCCAACTGTACTCTTTGCACAAAAGACGCATCTACTCTTTATGTCTGCGCATGGTGGGCAATGTTGCCGAAGCCGAAGATCTGACCCAGGAAACTTTTCTGCAGTTGCACCGCAAAATCTCCACCTTTCGCGGCGATTCGTCCTTTTCTACCTGGCTGCACCGGCTGGCTATCAATGCCGTGCTGATGCAACTAAGAAAGAAGGGCTTGTCGCTGATCTCAATGGACGAAGCCATGGAACCCGATCCCGAAAGCGGCGCCAGCCGCAGCTTTGGCGAGCGCGATCTGATGTTAACCGGCTCCATCGACCGGCTGGCGCTGGAGCGAGCGGTAAGCGAGCTGCCGGCCGGCTATCGTCTTGTCTTCATCCTGCACGATGTCGAGGGCTACGAGCATCCGGAGATTGCCGGAATGCTGGATTGCTCGGTCGGCAATTGCAAATCCCAATTGCACAAGGCGCGGCTCCGGCTGCGCAATGCGTTGCGCAGTGGCCCTCAACAGGAGGCGCACCGATGACCCAAAATGCTGAAATCATGGCCTGTGAGCAATTTCAGGCGCGGCTGCCGGAGTTGATCGGCTCGGGCGAGATACTCACCAACCATCCGCATCTTCTTTGTTGCCCGCTCTGCCGCGCCCTGCTGGCCGACCTGGAGACTATCGCCGAGGCCGCCCGCCAGCTCCTTCCAATCGCCGAACCGCCCGACGATTTATGGCTCCAGATCGAATCCGCTCTTCAGCAGGAGGAAACTTCGCCGGAAGGTGATCCGAGCAAAAAGTAAAGCAGCAGACCCGTCCAGGATCGGATAGATTTCCTGGCCTTGATTTTGAGAACCAGGAATTCACACCGCCAGCTTCGCCGAGATCATTCCGCATGGGACAAAAGTACCAATTGCACACTCCGTCAATCCCTGATATCCTATCTTTGGTTTCGCTTGAAGCCGGCAATGTGCGCCCGTAGCTCAGTTGGATAGAGCGACTGGCTACGAACCAGTAGGTCGGGAGTTCGACTCTCTCCGGGCGCACCATACACTCCACTCAGATGGCGGTTTTATATTCAACGGGTGGTTTTAAATAAAGCGCATCATTCGATCGGATACACCCAAGCACAAGCTGAGACGCCCATCTCAAGCGTAGACCAGCGACCGTGAATCCCCTATATTCAAGTTATTGGGCTGGATCCATCTTCCGAGTTGACTCTAAACATGAACCAACTCGATCATTCGATCCACCCGGCCTTGAAGAAGCCGTTGCACCGGGAGATTCAGTTCACCGGCAAAAAATCCGGGAATTCGAAGCGGCGCTTCCTTTACATTGAAAGTATGCTGTTACCAAGCGCCAACCCTTCAAACCTCTCAAATCGTTGTTGATATGAAACTTTGCAGTGAGCAGCAGCATCTTCACTGAGTAGGGGGCGGAATGATTTCTCTTACGCGGCGGGCTACATTTTCCGCCTCGCACTACTACTGGAACCCAGCCTGGACAGCGGAGAAGAATGAGCAGGTCTTTGGCCGCTGCTCGCGTCGCGCGGGCCACGGACACAACTACACGCTGGAGGTGACCGTGACCGGCGAGCCGGATGCGGTTACTGGCTTTGTTGTTGATTTGAAGTGGCTGCGCGATATGATCGAGCGCGAAGTACTGGCGGCATGGGACCATCGCCACCTGAATCTCGAAGTCCCGGAGTTTGCCGCAACGGAGACGAGTGCGGTGATCCCTACGACGGAGAATCTAGCCATCGCCGCATGGAAGCGGCTGGAGCCTTCTGTGAACGAAGCGGGCGGGGCGCGTCTGAGCCGTGTGCGCGTCTACGAGACTCCGGAGATCTTTGCGGAATATCGGGGTCCCCACGAACAGGTCTTCGTTCGTGGGGAGAAATATCGGGGTCCCCACGGACAGGTCTTCGTCCGTGGGGAGAAATTCCGGGGTGAACTGTGAAAGCCTACTTTGGCCGCCGCTACACGATAAGCGCCAGCCACCGGCTGCACGCTGCGGCGCTTTCGGCGGAGGAAAACCGCGCCGTCTACGGCAAGTGCAACAATCCGCACGGCCACGGACACAATTACGTGGTGGAAGTGTTGGTGGGCGGCGAGGTTGACTCTGAGACCGGCATGGTGATCAACCTGGCGGCGCTGGATAAGGTGGTGCGGACGCGGGTGGTGGAGCGCTTCGACCACGGCAATCTCAATCTCGATCCACTCTTTGTGAATCGCGTGCCGACGACGGAGAATCTTTGTAGAGTGATCTTTGGATTGTTGAAGGGCGTGCTGCCCATGGGTTTCCTGGAGCAGGTGCGTGTGGAAGAGACAGAGAACAACTTCTTTGAGTGCGTAGGCGAGTGAAGAACAAGCGCAGGTCCTTCGACTGCGCGAAGCGCAGTGAACTCGATTCGCTCCGCACAGGACAACAGATTATTAAAGCACCCAATTCCCCTGGGTGAGAGGATAGAAGTGATGGCACAGCCAATTGCATTGAGCAAGAGAGTTCACCGGGCGGCAGAGATCGATCAGAGCCTGAGCGGCTTCAGCACTGAGGAGATCATCCGCGAGATACTGCTTCGCCTGGGCGAAGACCCCAGCCGCGATGGCTTGGTGGCCACGCCGGGGCGCGTCGAAAAGTCGATGGCCTTTTTGACCAAGGGCTACGACGAGAACGCGACCGAGATTCTGCGCGGCGCGCTCTTCGATGAGGACTACGACGAGATGGTCATCGTCAAAGACATTGAGATCTTCTCGCTTTGCGAACACCATATGCTGCCCTTCTTTGGCAAGGTTCATGTAGCCTATGTTCCCAACGGCAAGGTCATCGGGCTGAGCAAGATTCCGCGACTGGTGGAAGTTTTCGCCCGCCGCTTGCAGATTCAGGAGCGGCTTACCCGTCAGATTGCCGATGCCATTCAGGATGCGATTGCCCCGCAGGGCGTGGGCGTGGTGATTGAAGCGCGCCACCTTTGCATGATGATGCGCGGCATTGAGAAGCAGCACTCGTCCACGGTAACCAGCGCCATGCTGGGCTGCTTCCGCAAGAAAGAGACGCGGCTGGAGTTCCTCTCATTGGTTCGCCAGCCGGGTTCTTAGAGAGAATGATTGCCCTGCCGGGAACTGCGCTTCAATGTTGAGTCAATCCGAACGGTGTATGATCTCATCCATTGATGAGGTTCTATGAGGGTAAGCAATCAGGAAGAACTATTGCGGACTTCGGGGATGCGCGTCCGCGTCCCTGTCTTCATCCTTGCTTTCAGCGCGCTGATCAGCGGCGTGATTGGCTGCTCCAGGCAGAGCCCCAAACCATCGCCGGTGCCTTTATTCATCTTCGACGAAAGGCCCTTCCAAATGGACTGTTCCGACCGGCCGCATCCACTTCCCTATTTTGGATCTTCTACACAGGCTCCCTTCGCACGCACCCGACTGGAAACGCTCAACCTGCCGCTTGAAGAAGTTCCTGCGCTGACGATAGCCGAGCCCATGAATTGGGTCGAAATCGTCGGCGCCAATCAGGATCACTGGACAGCGCAATATTGCGCGACGGGTGAAGGCAAAACCGTCGATGAAGCGAATAATAATCTGCAGAGAGTCTATTCCATGCAGCGCGTGGGCGGCCTGCTCACGCTCAACGACACCGACCCTCAAGGCCAACGCACAAAGCAAGGAGGGTTGCTGCTGACGGCGCCCGCCGGAGCGCCCGTCACTGTGCATAGTGAAGGAGCTGTGCAGGTGCACGACATGGCCGGACCGGTTCGCGTTTCGGCTCCCTGGGGCCGAACCACCATCCTGAATACCACCGGCCGCGTGGATGCCTTCGCCTATATCGTCGATTACGCAGGCTCGCAGGGGGCAGTGTCACTCAATGCGTCTGAAGATGTCGAGATCAAGTTCACCGCGACAAAATTTGTGGGTCACCTTCGGGCCAATGCACAACGTCGGGTACAGGCTCTCTTTCCATCCGGCTTTCAATCGCCAATCAGGATTGTTGTGAACAGCCCGAAGGATTTTATCTGCCGCGCTGATTTCTGCTCAAAGTTCAAGATGGACCGCATATATTCCAGTTACCGATTCACTTATGGCGACGTCGAAAACGCGGCCGGTCCCATCAGCCTGCAATCCGCAAAGGCAGAGGTCGTGCTTGACACAACGCAATGAGATCGAACTGGCCTATGTGGATGCTTCTTCAAATAGGATAGGCCTGAGCGTCCCTTTCAAGTACAACGGATGCGAGGGCGTGCCGTCGTTACAGAGCTTCAGCGCGTGCAATTCATGCTCTGCACGGCGCAACAGCGCGGCCACATCGCGCCCGCGCTGGCAGAGATTCTTGTGCGGCTTGCCGTAGGCCAGCACAATCAATTCCGCTTGCGCGGCCATCTGCAGCAGATACTTATCATTCTTTGGACCAACAGGGTCGGCCACACGAAGCAAGTCCTTCTGGTTGGTCGCGCGATAGGCGAATGTGTTGCCGACCAGCATCGTGCCGTAGCCCCAGGCGCGCGCATAACGCTGGCACTTGGCAACCGTTGGATCGTCCACATAAGGATCGGCCGTGCTGGGATTCATCATGACAAAGAGAACCGAGCCGAGCGACGCATCCCAGACGCGTTTGAGCGTGTAGCGGTACTCCTTGTTTTCGCCGCCAAATTCGGCCCAGCTTTTTACATCTGCCGAGAGCGCCAGCCGCACCTTGCCGCCCGGATCGTGCGTTTCGCTGGCTTCGTTCTCCCAGAGGAATTTGTCTGTATGCTTGCGGAAGATCATTGTGTATCCAGCCCAACCGCCTCGGCCAGCCGCGCCTGCCGGTCGTCAAAGGTCCAGAATCGCTCGGCCTTCAACTCCAGCGCGCAAGCCACATGCAGCGAATCCAGCGTGCGCACGCCAAGCGTGGGACCGAAGAGCTTTGCGAGATCGACCGTACGATGTAAGGCGGCAAGCGGGAAGTCGATTCGCGTGAGATTGCCGTTGTTGCAGTCCTGCTCAAAATCCAGCCAAGCGCTGTTCGCCTGGGCGAGTGAGACGCGCCTGTGATATACCTGTTGGTGCAGAGCGGTGCACACCTCTGCCCGCACGAATGGGGTAATCAGTATGCTTGGCAACAAAGCCCTCTTGCTGTCGGCCTCGGCAGAGTGCGCGTCTCCCGCATAGCTGGAGACCAGAAAGCTGGAATCAGCGTAGACAATCAATATCGGCTATCCTTCCGAGCCTCAACGACGATATTCTCTGGGAATTCATAGTCGCCGAAGATGGCGCGCCGGCGCGCGGCAAAGTCCGGCCGCTCGACGGGCTGGATTCTGGGCGGCGTGCGCGGCACCAGATCGCCTATGACATCGTTTCTATCCCGCACTTCCACCTGCACACCAGCCCTGAGCCAGGCTTTAATCTGCCGAGTGTCGCGGAGTTGGCGGAGGTTTACGCTAGGCATGGACTCAATGTGACACATTTTGTGCTGCATTGTCAAAAAAGCGAAGCGTGAAAGGCAAAGTTCCGCCGCCCCGTGCTGGGCGGCATCATTACGCCGCGATGATGCTTTTCACCTGAGAAACTATTCCATGCCTTTTGTCTTCGGGCCTTTCGTCTTCGGCATTCCATAGTCGTCGGGCAGCGGCCATGGACGGACGGGGATAATGTGCGCAATGACGCGCTTGCGCTCTCGCAATTCAATCGGTTCTCCCGCCTTGAGCAAAGCTATCAGCAGGCGTGTGTTGCGCAACTGGCTGAGAGTGATTGAAGGCATGAAAATAATCTGACATGGAAAGGATTACAAATTAACCGAATTGACTATGTACTTCTTCGAATATAGTTTCGTTCTGGAACAAGCTTGGCAGAGTGGTGTTTAATAATATATAACGATCAGTGTTCCGCGAATGCTATAACCACATCAATACGCAGGTGCGATAAAATGAGGTTCTTTTTTCTGGCCATGCTGGGAACAGCCTGTCTCTTTGCGCAGAGTCCTCCTTCAGGTCAAGTTGTGCTTGGTTGGAAAAATGTCCTTCCGCAATACGCGAGTTTCGCGCAGATCAAACCTATTCTTGTAAATAAAAGTAAACATTCTGTTTTTTTAAGCAGATTGTATCCCGATTACGCAGCACGTCTGGAAAGATTCAACGAAGAAACAGGAACATGGGAAGATGGAGATTGGGGCATTTCGTGCGGAACTGTTGCAAATGCGACAGTTCCCAATGAAATAAAGGCAAAATCTAAACGGAAAATCCAAGTTTATTGGCAAATGTCTAGCGATGACTGGGAAAAACCTAATTTTTTTATGATTAAATCGGTCGATTTGAAAGCTGACGATAAAAGGCCTCTTGAAGGAAGATATAGATTCTATATTCGGTATTCACTGAGTCCGTGGACTCTTATTCATCATCCTCAGGCGGTCTATACAATCAACTCACCTGAATTTCTGATAATTGCAAAAGAATAGGTATAAAAATGACATTGCGTAGATTTCATGGGCAATATACGCGCGGCAACTGACGATTGCTTAACTTGGCAAGTTTTTTATGCAAACGCCTTTCCAATCAAACTCGGCCTCAGCGTCCCCTTCAAGTAAAGCGGGTGCGAGGGCGTCCCGTCGTTGCAGAGCTTCAACGCATGAAGTTCATGCCCAGCGCGGCGCAGCAGCGCGGCCACATCGCGCCCGCGCTGGCAGAGATTTTTTATGCGGCTTGCCGTAGGCCAGCACAATCATTCCGGCCTGTGCTGCCATCTTGAGCAGCCACGCATCGTTTTCCGGCCCCACCGGGTCAGCCTCGCGCAGCAACTCCTTCTGGTTGGTGGCGCGATAAGCAAAGGTGTTGCACACCCACATTGTGCCGTAGCCCCATACCCGCGCACAGCGCTGGTACTGGGCCACCGTCGGATCGTCCACATACGGATCGGCCGTGCTGGGGTTCATCATTACAAATAGTACCGAGCCGCGCGACGCATCCCACACCCGTCGCAGCGCATAGCGATACTCGTGATTCCTTCCGCCAAACTCGGCCCAGCTCACCACATCGCCCGAGAGCGCCAGCCGCACCTTGCCGCCCGGATCGTGCATTCTTCGATTTTCCGGGAACAACTCCACCGATTGCGCTTCGACGCGCTTCTTACTCATAGCGCAGCGCCTCGGCAGGCAGAATGCGCGCGGCGGCCGACGACGGATAGAGCGTGGCCGCGAGCGAGATGCCGATGGAGACGATGGAAACAATGAGACCGTCAATCAAGCGCGGGGCGAAGGGCAGCATGTCGATGGAGTAGACCTCGGCGGATAAGTGGATGAAGTGATAATGCCCGCCGGCCCAGGCGGCGATGTAGCCGAGCACCAGGCCGAGCGCGGTGCCGACGACGCTGATCAAAAACCCTTGCAGCAGGAAGATGCGCCGCACCTGCGCCGGTTGCACGCCAAAGCTCATCATCACGGCAATGTCACGCGTCTTCTCCATCACCATCATGGTAAGCGCGATGAAAATATTGAGCGCGGCGACGATGACAATCAGCGCGATGACGATGAAGGTGACCACTTGTTCGAGTTTGAGGGCGCGGAAGAGTTCGCGGTTCACTTCCATCCAGTTGGTGGTCATGAAGCCCTTGCCTGCGGCCTGCTCAATGGCCTTGCCAATCTGCGGCGCACGGTAGAGGTCGTCCACCTTGAAGCTGATGACTGACAAGAGATCAGGCTCGCTGAAGAGCTGCTGCGCATCCGTCAGGCGCATGAAGGCCATCGCCGCGTCGTACTGATAAAAGCCGGAATGGAAGATGGCCACGACGCGGAAGCGTTGATACTTGGGCGCAAGGCCGAGGGGCGTCAGCTCACCCTGCGGGCTGGTAATGAGCACCGTGTCGCCGACCTGCGCGCCGATCGTCTCGGCCAGGTCGCTGCCCAGCACCAGCGGCGGATAGGGCGCGTTGATTTCAGATTGGCTGGGATTCTGGCTGGTTGCTTGGGGTTCAAGATCGGCAGCCGAGCCGGAGGTGATGGTGCCGAGCAAGCTGCTTACGGTACGCTCTTCGGCGGGAAGGATGCCTTTGATCAGCGCGAAGCCGGCGCGGGGCCCTCGCGAGACCAGCACCTGCCCGTAGAGGCCTGGCGCGGCGGCGGTGACGTGCGGCACCTGGCGTAAGCGCTCCACCAGAGGCCGCCAGTCGCGGATACCGTCCGATTGGACGCGCATCAGGTCAATATGGGCGCTCGCGCCGAGGAGGCGATCCTGCAAGTCGCGCCGCATGCCGTTAGTGATGGCGAGAGCAATAATCAGCGCCGCCACGCCCGCCGCGACCCCGGCAATGGAGATAGCCGTGACCACGCCCACCACCGCCTGCCGCCGTTTGGCCCGCAAGTACCGCGCCGCTATGTAAAGCTCGAATCGCATCTTTACTATCTTACGACTGCGAGCTTGCGAGATCATTTTACGAGCGAGAGCGGATTGCTTTTCTTCGTAGCCCCAGAAACACTTCAATCACAGCAAAATAAACAAGACTGTTGACGAGAATACCCACTACTGTCCCAACAAATTCCTCGGCGTTGGAACCTCCGCAGATTCCTCCAGCTATCATGAGATAACAAAAATATCCAGGAAACAAAGGAAAAAACAACCAATCATACATACTTTTCATGAACAAAATCGTCAACAATGAAACAGAAGCAACGGATAACATCCCCACCCAAATCATTTCTTTCTTTCGCATATCACTCCGATCAATGCGCCGGAATCACCGTCTTGGCCACGCCAACATTATCGTAGCGGTCAAATACGCGTACTGCAACCAGATGCTCGGCGCTCTTGCTCTCGGCTGACACTTGGATCAGCACATCATAGTGTTCGCGCCGCGCATCGGAGAGTGAACCCATCGGCTCAATGTACTTCCAGGGTCCAGCGTCAAGCGAGTACTCGGCGCGAGCAATGGGCGAGAAGGCGTCTTCGGCGTCGAAGGTGACGTGAACAAACGGAATCATAGATCCTTCGACTCGCTGCGCTCGCTCAGAATGACAGTCTTTCTGTAAACAATCAGTCATGATTGCCTTCAGCGTCGAAATTACCGGCGGCGTCGTATCCACCTCAAAACGCTCGCTGACTTTCTCGCCCGTCAGCGCATCGGCGGGCGTGTGCGAGGGCGTGTCGGAGGCGACGACCTTTACCTGATAACCGTCGTCTGGAACGAGCGCCGCGTCAAAGCTGTAAGCCTTGTCGGTAATATCTGCCTTGAGCAGCCGCCAGACCGTCTCGCCGTCGCCGCGCAGATAGAGGCTGTAACTCAGATCGTCGCCATTGTCGTCGTGCGCCGCCCAACGGACGGTGATTGCGGTGCGATCCTTGGCCGCCTGCAACGGCGCAGCCGCTCCGCCGTCAAAGCTCATTCCGGAATTCTGACCCGCGGAAGGAAAGTTGATGTTTACCATCGGCGGCTGAGGCGCAATCATCTGCGCGCTCCAACGTGCGCCGGGAACCACCACCAAATCGTCCACCACCGGCGCGGCGTTCACCGGTAGAAAATTGATGCCCACGTTGCCCAGTCTTCCGAGATGGCCTAGCACGGCCTTCCATTGCAGGTATCGCCCGGCGGGTGAAGCGACCGCGCCATCCTTGAGCGGCTGCCAATCGGTCCATCCGCGCACCGGCTGCTCCACGTTGCCGCTGCGCGTGAGCAGCTCGTAATTCGCCGAACCCGGCTCAACCTCGACGCGGCCAAAGCGCGCCATTGCGCCGGTGTCCAGCACGTCGCTGGCGTATTCGCTTTTGCCTTCGGCTCGCCCCATACCGTAGATCTTTCCGGTGTTGCCGGTGCCGATGTAGAACATGTCTCCCTCTTTTTCATCATGGAAAGATGCGAGACTCAAGCCTTGCTGCGCGCCCAGGTGCGCAATGTCCTCATAGCTTCCGTCATCGTGAATGCAAAAGACGCGCCCGCGATTGCCGGTGAGCGCAATCACGCTGTCATTCCATATCGCCAGCGCGTAGACTATCTCATCCTTGCCGCTCCACAACTTGCGCGGGGCCTGACCTTCGGCGATCGCGTAGATCTCGCTGCCTTCGGGCAAAGAGGCGCTGGTGTTGGCCGCCTGCATTGAACCCGGCTGCACAATCATCATGGTTATGGAAGCCGCGCCCTGCACCGGCAGCGGAGGCAGCGGATTGTGGCTCTTGTCACCCACGCTGGCCGCGTAGATCGTACCATCCTTGCCGACTGCCAGCGAGGTAATCTCGCGCCGCGGCGCTTCAAAAAGCACATAGCCCTTGCCTTCAGGGCTGATCCGATAGACCAACCCGCTGCCATCCGAACCAGCAATCAGGTTGCCCTTCGCATCCCATGCAAGCGAACGAATATGTTCTTCATCGCTTTTGAAGAACAACTCCGGCTTCGCGTCCGCCTTGTTCACATCTACGCGATAAATCGCGCCAGGACCGCCCGTGGCAATGTACAGCCGCCCGGCTTTGTCGAAGGTCATCTCCCAGATGTAGTGTGCTTTTTTGTCGGGCTTGTCGGCCTTGTCTTTGGAAGTGCTCTCGTCAAAGGCCGCAGCATCAAAAACCACAGTCGCGTTGCTCTCGTCCTGCTTCTTTCGCGCTTCGGGATTCAGCTTGTAAACCTTGCCGCTGGGCAGCGTCGCCGCGTAAAGCGAGCCATCCGGCCCCAGCCGGACGACTTGCACGGCCACATCTTTGCTCTCAAAGTAGGTTGTAGTAAAACCATTCTCACCGTAGCCAAGCACCGTTGCCGGAGAGGCGGTTCCCACGACGATGAAGCCTAACCAGTCAACACTCCTTGGTATACTTCCGCCCTCCTGGCCCGTCGCCACTGACCAGACATAAGTGGAAGGCGTGGTAGCCACCTCGCCCAGGCTCGGCCCCTCGGTCAGATGGCCGTCGCTCGAGAGCGCAACCCCTTGAGGCGTGCCTTTTTCAAACTCCTCCAGGCGCGATTGCGTCCACAGGTGCGTGCCTTGAGCGAAGGCGAGCGGCGCGGCGATGGCCAGTGCGAATACAAGCAGCGCAAAGTTGCGGAGAACAAAACGTGAGCGGCGAAGATGCTGGGAGAAATAGTTCATTCTGCCGTTGAGTTTACTAAAGACGGGTGAATTTACGCAGATTACCGGCAGAGATAACCAAGGATTGGTTAGGCTTTGACTCGACTGAAACGGCCTAGCGAGAACAATCGTGAACCCGGAGGTCCATGCGACAGCCGGTCAGGAGACCGGCGCAACAATTACATCCTTTGGTATCCATCGCGTGGAGATCCACTGCCGCCGGAAAAAGATGGCTGGAAGCTGGAGAATCGCAAACAAGATCAGCGATGGTAAAAAATGCAACTCATGGAAGTAGAAGAGCAGCAGGCAAGGGATCAGGGTGAGCGCGCAGAAGTGCGCTGTCCAGCGCGCGCGTTCAAGCACCTTCAGCCGACCTCGAATGGTGAAGTACCACGGCGCCAGCAGCAGCCATGATCCGACATTCAAAGCAATCCGTAGGGCCTTACCGTGAGTGAAGCCGCTCACATCTCCATAGAGAAGATGCAGCACGTTCCATAGATTGATGAGCAGAAAGAGGTGGATAGCAAATTCCACGGAGCTGATCGGCGCAATCGGCCGCGCGGGCTTTTGCTCAACTGGCGCAACTTCGCCGCCTGTTGGCGCGGGCGTTGAGTGGCTCTGAAAGAGGATGGCTGGAAGCTGGAGGAGCAGAAAAAGCCCCAGCGTCTCGGAGCCAGTGATTATCTTCGCAAGATGCCCGCCGAGGCAGGCCGTGAAAACGATCAAGAAGAAGGGCCAAAAGAGCCAGCGCGGCAAACCCGCGTCCTGCAAGCGGCTCTCCAGGCTTCTGACCCAAACCACGCCGAGGATGACCAGGCAGTAACCCACGGCGAAGTGCGCGTGGCGGCTATCGCCATGAGATTGCAACAGGCGCATGGCGATAGCGCTTAGCGCGGCAACGCCGATCAGAGAGATCAGAAATGGCAGGCGGCCTAAATGCTTGGACAAAGTTACTCCGGACAAATCACGGCTCCTTATGTACGGCAATCCTCGCTTAACTGAAAATATCGCAGGAGGAGTTTTTTCAGGTTTTACTCATCCGGTCCTACGCTATTTGTTGAACCATTGCGAATAGACAACGACGCCGTAAATGGGTAGGCCGACTGCCGATTGAACGGCAGCCTCTAGAGCTTTGTTCCACAGATTCTTGGCGGTCGAATCCGGCACAAAAAGAATGTCGCGGTCATGCACCGGCTGGTCGGGGTCTTGGCCGCGGACCATGCGCTTGAGGTTGAGGGTGGTAATGGTTCGCCCGCCCTTTTCTTCGCGGATAAGCATCGCCTTGCCGCTGGCGGCGTTCTGCATTGGCCCCCAGGCCAGCGAGAGCGCCTGCACAACGGTCAGCCCCTGCGCCGGATCGACCGGGAAACCGCCTGGACGAACGACATCGCCGATGACGAAGACCAGACCGGCACGGCTGACTTGAACGGTATCGCCGGGGGCTAGCTCCGGGTTGTGCTCACCGGTAATATCAGTTCCGCTGGGGTCCAGAATGACCGGGTGCGGCGTCTGCATATCGTTGCGATGAAAGATGTTGACCAGCCGTCCCGCAGTGGGCGCCAGGCCCGAGGCCGCAGAAAGCAGGTCCAGCAGCCTGTGGTGCATCGTGAATGGATAGACGCCGGGACGGGCTACCTCGCCGAGCACGCTCACATCCTGCCCAACATAAGAGGTCACGAGGACGGTTACCTGCGGATGGAGCAACATTCCGCGAGCCACCAGAGCGGCTTCAATGGCGCGCGCGGCGGCTTGCTCGTCCAGACCGTTGAGCTGCACCTCGCCTGCCAAGGGCAGCGTCACCGTCCCGGCGGGAGTAACGCGTACCGCAGAATGGAACTCCGGGGTGTGGACCTCGCTCACTTCCAGGAAATCGCCGGGAGCGATTGGCGCGGGCATGGGCGAAGCCAACTGCGAGGCAGGCAATCCGTTCTGGCCAGAAAGCGCGCCAGGGTTATTCCAAATGGCTGGGGCATCTTTGGCATCTGGCAGCTTTTGCTGGGTTGAAGTATCAGGAAAGCGCACCACGCCGGTGGGGATTCCAGATGTGCTGGGTGCGGGAACCTGCGCGCGGAGTGCGGCTCCAGCCAGAATAATCACGAGCAGCGCAAGGAAGTTTCTGGGACGAATGGACTCCAGCAAGAGCGCGACTCCCACTGCCAGCCAAAGGCCGGCAAAGAGCGTAATGGCCATATAGAGCGGCAGATCGGGGGCTATTGGCTTGACCGGCTGGAGCGCGGGATCGACCACGTAGATATTGGAAGCCTGGATGCCGGCAGCCAGACCCGCCTCCTGCGCTTTGGCCAGCACGCGCGTATAAAGTTCATGGCTGGCATTGGCATCCGCGCGCATGGCCGCGGCTTCAGTGGCGGCTTCATTCACTTTCATGCCTTCCATGGTCAGCGCCTCCAGATTTTTGCGGGCCAATTGCTCACGGTCGACGGCCGTCTGCCAAGCATCGCGGAAGCGCTCGACCAGCTTGGAGTCTTCGGTCTGCTTCTGGCGTTCCAGCTCCTGCAACTGGCGGCGCACCTCGACGAGGCGGGGAAAGTTGGGGCCATGTTCGATGACGAGCTGGGCCTGCTCTTCTTCCAGAGCGCTGCGGCGAGCGTGAATCTGCTGGAGCAGCGCGGTGGCAAAGTTGCCGCTCTCGGCCTGAAGGCGTGGATCAGCAGCAATCACCAGTTCGGGATCGCCGTGCTGGGCCGCGCGATACTCGGCCTCACGCAGAATGCGGTCGGTTGAGACTACAACCAGTTCGCGGCTCAGCTCATCCAGCTCCATCAGCGAGGAGTTATGCTCGGTTTCGCCTTGCTGGCCGTTGGCCTGGGTCTCCGGCGTGGTGAGCAGGCCGTGCTCGCGCTGAAAGTCCGCCAATTGCTGATCGTCCAACGCAATGCGAGCCTTCAACTCCTTGAGCTGCCCATGCAGCCAATCAGAGGCCTGCATGGTAGCCTGCATACGAGCATCCGTGTCCTGCTGACTGTAGGCAGCGATCAGCGCATTGACCACATTGGCCGATAAAGCCGAGTCGCGGCAACGAAAACGAATCTCAACCAGCAGCGTGCGCGGCATGGTCTCCACACGCAGACGCTTTTGAAACCTCTCCAGCAACCAGGCCTGGGCTTCGGGCGAGGGGGACTCGGCGTGAAAATTTGGAAATTTTGCGGCAAACCTGCCCTTGAAACCAGCCGCTTGATAGAGCTTTAGACTTGCGATTACCTTCCAGGTCAATTGATCGCTGCGCAGGACATCCGCCAGGGTCTCCTGCTGCAGCGGCGCGGAGAGAATCGAGGCGGCCATCATCGGCTCGGCGGCCTCCAGATTGAGCGCGGAGGAGGGCGAGGTGCGCAAGGCCACGCGGGCGCTGGCCTCGTACTGGTTGGGGGCGATGAGGCAGTAAAGCAGGCAAGCCAGCAGCAATCCGCCCACTATCGAGCCAATCAGACGCCGACGGCGAACCAGCGCCGACCAAAGCTCCGGCAAAGACCGGGCCTGTTTAGAGCGGGAGTCCAGCCCTTCAGGCGGATTGTAAGGAGCGGCAAATGCATCCGGCACGGCTACTGAACCTCTCTTCCAACGCCCCTTGGCGCAAGCCATCACACCACTCGGAGCGAGAAATCGGCGAGAAGGAAATCTTCGCCAGTTTGATTCATTGCAATCAATCCGTCAATAGGCCCTGTGGCGGAAGAAGAAATTGAGCAAAAAGTGGACTGGTTCGAGTTCTCTACCGAGGCCATGCTGCCGCGGCCAACGCTGAGAGAAAGATCAGTTGAATCACAAGCCGCAGACCCAGCCCTGGAACAGGTTGCCCGCCCAGTGTGAGCCGCTCCCGGGCCGCCTTCACATTCGCGGGAAAGACACACAACAGCATCACCGCAGCCGAAATCGCCACCACCGGCGCGCCGCGTGGAATCTGAATGCCCAAGGCAATCAGAAGCTCTGCGAAACCGGTCAACGTCACCCACAAACCGGCATTCCCAAAGACGGCGGGAACCATGCGAATCAGGTCAGCGCGCAGCTTGCCCCAATGCGCGCTCGCCGTAATCAGAAACATGACCCCCAGCGCCGCGCGCAATGCGTTTTGCGAGTCGGCAAAGTAGGCCACGCCGAATCCCGCCAGTCGAAAGAAAGCGAAGGAAACCAACAACACAATCACTGGAACCATTCAGTACCTCCTTTTCCTGTCCCCTCTGCGCCAGGCCGGGGATGGACTGACCGGGATAACCCACTCGGTCAAAGCTCGTGGATGCCCGGCAAAACTCATTTTAGCGATTGCAAACTCTCCGCGGCCTGGCGAATGCGCTCCAGGCAGACTTCGCGGCCCAGGACGACCATGGTTTCAAAGAGCGGCGGGGCGTTTTTCCGGCCACAGACCGCAACGCGGATTGGTTGAAACATGGGACCAGCCTTCAAACCAAGCTTCATCGCGGCTGCACGAAGCTCCTGATCAAGAGAATCGTGATCGAAGTTGGTGTTGACCAACAACTCCTGAGCGTGCTGGAGAACGCGCAGA
>Ga0181529_10001283_pt1 | contig 33316 bp, 34 predicted proteins | sample PEATcosm2014_Bin_36_FD_119763 | JGI IMG/M metagenome (GOLD analysis project Ga0181529, IMG submission 119763) | Peatland microbial communities from MTU Mesocosm Facility, Houghton, MI, USA - PEATcosm2014_Bin10_30_metaG | ecosystem: Environmental > Terrestrial > Soil > Wetlands > Peat | place... | reverse complement strand
TCCACGGCGATGCGGCAGGCGGCCGCAAGCATGGTCTGGGAATCTTTCTCGCGCACGATCGTCTGGTTGATATCGCTCAGGACCGAGTAGACGCGATTGAGCTGCCGGATATGCGCTTCCGCCCGCTTGCGCTCCGTGATGTCTTCCGTAAAGACGACGATGCCCCCTATTCCTCCGGAGGGTTCGTGCCATGGATGAATCTCCCACCGTAAACGTTGCAGGGAACCGTCGGCCCGAACAAAAGAATCATCCTCCGACTGCACCAATTCGCCAGCCCGCGCGCGCCGATGTGCCTCCTTCCAGCGCTCCGGAATCTCCGGAAAGATGTCGTAGTGCGACAGGCCGCGCAGGTCCCGGTCTCCCAGTCCATAGTCGGCGGACCAGCGGCGGCTGGCGCAGATATAGCGCATGTCCAGGTCAAACATCGCCAACGCCGCGGGCGCATGCTCGACGAAGATCTGGAGCTGCTCCATGCTCCGCTTCAGAGCCTCCTCGGTGTGCAGGCGCACGCTGATGTCGTTAAAGACAATGGCAACCTGCCTAAGTTCCGGCTCGCCGACGCGATAGGCGCTAACCTCGTAGTAGGCGTTCAAGGCTTTGGCTTCGTTGAGGAAATGCGCCGGCTCGCCAGTAAGTGCGATCTTCCCATAGATCTCGAACCAATGCTCCTCATGAGTCGGGACAAGCTCGCGCATTCGCTTCCCGGCTGCCTCGTGCAGCCCAGTCTGCCTTTCAAACGCAGCGTTAATCTGCAGGAATCGGTAGTCGGCAGGCTTGCCCGCGGCGTCGAAGATCATCTCGATGATGCAGAAGCCGTCGTTCATCGAGTTGAACAGGCCGCGATAGAGCGTCTCGCTCTTGCGCAGCGCTTCCTCGGCTCTCTTTTGCTCAGTGATGTCACGGCCCACCACCACCGACCCGACGATTGCGCCCTCATGGTCTCGGACAGGACCAAAGCTGTAGCTCCCGATCCACGTCTCGCCCGTATCCTTGCGGCGCAGGCGGTATTCCTCGCTGGCGGCGGTTTCTCCCCGCAGCGCCCTCGGAACCGCCCACATCTCCAGCGGAGCCAATTGCCCATCGGCCATCGAGACTTCAAGGAATTCTGGATATTCGGCCAGCGTCGTGGCGCACTCGGACTTGTTTCTGAACCTGTGAAACGAGGCAAAGGCATCATTGAATTGGATGAATTGGCCCTTGGCGTCGGATATGAACACGGCGTCTGTCATGCTGGCCAATGCCACATCCAGCTTTTTGTTGCTCACCCACAAGGCCTGCTCCTCTTTATAAGCCGCAATGGAGAGAAGTCCGCGCCGGTAGTTCTCGGCCAGCAGGCAGATCATAGCGCCCATCGTGGCAAACAAGATCAGGGCAACGATATCCGAGATGTCCACGATGCCAAAACCGAATGGAGGCAGAATAAAGTAGTCCGCTGCCAGCGCTGCCAGGGCGGTGGCCAGCAGTCCGGGCCATAGGCCGGCCAGCACTGCAACGATGATGATGGCTGGAAAGAAATTGATGAACGGCGGCATGGTCAGGCCGAGGCCCCGCACCAGGGCGTATCGCAGCAAAAGCGACGCAGCAACGACCACGATTGCCAACGCGTAACGAGCGAGCGGCTTATCAAGCACGGCTTTGGAAATGTCCCGCATCATGCGCGCTATCGAGACTACTCTCTTTTCGCTTTGCTAATTGCAACGTATTCCGCAAATAAAATCGTCGACTGTGATGTTGGTCACACCGATTCGGGGGTCGGTTGTCTTGTTTAATTGATTTTTGGGAAAACAAAGTCTTCATAGGTGGTCGATTGCCGCGTTCCATTCGCCCAAACCCATTTCCGCCTTGGCCAGAAAGTATGCAGTCTCCGGACTATGATTCATAAGGAACGATGTGGTCAGCGGGTTGGATGCCATTTTGAAATCTCTTCGTCTGAGTGATTCGAGCCCATTATTGATCCGGCCAGATTGGATAGCGACATTTGATCCTGCCCCGGATTCAAGAACAAGGGCGCGACGAGTTTCCGAAGCACGACTTATTCGCATTCGTTTCTTGCTTGCAAGCCCTTTCATCTCTTTATGCTCTTTCACCGTGACGCCGGACCATTCTTCATGAATGATATTGGTGAGGATGGCGAACTCCTGCCCCTGCTTTACATCGTGAGAGGTCCAGTAGTCGGTCAGTTTGTTGCGCGTGTCGTCAATTCGCGCATGGCCCGGTCATGCGCTGGGTGATCCACTTTTCGCTGCGGCCCAGCCTGCGCCAATTCTCCCTGGTCCGCTCCAGCGCCAAAGCAGGATCGGCGATCTCCCGCAAGCGTTCATAGCCCACCTTCGCAAGCCAACGCTTGAACGGCTCCGCCTTGGGGGAAGGGATGGACTGAATCAGCCGGAGAATTCCGGGAACGTTCCAGCACTGGAACCTTTGCATTCCCCCTCCGTTTCAAAGGGAAGCGCAAGGGGGGACAAATTGTCCTCCCCTTTGAAGGCCTGGGCCAGAGAGGGATCGCGGCGGCGCAGCTTCTTCAGGTAATCGGTGGGAGCGGGCGAGCGAGTCAGCGCGCTGACTATGTCTGAAAGAACAAGCCAACACTCCTCATCCTGAAAGACCCGGCGCACCGGACGTTCTTCAAAAAGGGCCATCTCGCTCATTTGAAAAACTTCTCCTCTTCTCTGCGAAGCGCAAGGCGGCCCACCATGTCCCGGCGTGCGACAAGCCGATCTGAAACTCTATTCCTTGAAACCATTGCGATGCACAAAATCTTCTCTGTCGCGACGCACACGCAAATAATGAACAGGGGTGACGGGATAACCCAATCGCATACTGAACGCCAGGCGCAACTTATCCGGGACATTGAGCAGCTTCGCAATCTCCGCCGCAACTTTCTTTCCAGACAAGGAGCTTACGATATGGACGCCGATCCCGAGCGAGTTGGCCATCAACCACATGTTTTCCATCGCGCAACCAAGACCGATAATGCCCAGGAAATCGCCTTCTGAGGCCGGCGCCCGGCGGCTCGGATCGTAGAGTACGAAAAGAATGGCCGAGCACGATACTATCTGCCTGGCCATATACGCACCCCTGTCTTCATTCTCGATATCTTCAAGGCTGGGGTCGGGTGTTTGCCATGACTTCGGGAACGTCGTGCCCATGATCCCGGTTTTCTTCCGGCGCAATTCGTCTTCGGTAAAAGACAATTGGGGATAATTCTCTCTGATGAACGTCGGATCGACAGGAATTTTTATCTCACTGATCGCATTGAGGAGTTGTTTGTCGTCCACAACCACGATCTGAAAATTCTGCATATTGTGCGCCGTGGGCGTCCACCGCGCCGCTTCCAGAATCTTCACTATATCTTCAGCGGGAATCGCCCGCTCGGGGTCGAAAAGCCCCCTTGCCGACTGCCTGTTTTCGATGAGTTGCATAAGTTCTTGCATAGTATGTCCTCAACCGATCTTCAGTACCGCTCTGAAGCGCACTTTGGCTGCCATCATTTTGTCGAAGGCAATCGCTGCCTGTTCGAGAGGAAACGTTTCGATCATTGGCATGGCGCCCGATAGCAAGCTGAAATGAATGGCCTCTTCGATATTGCCGCTGACCCAGCCGCTGATCGAGCGGTTGCCTTTCAACAGGAGTCCCGGATGAAACTGCATCATGTCCTGCGGGGCCGAAACAATAATGATCGTCCCATCCCTGCCCAGGCCGTCGATGAGTTCCGCAATGGCCCGGCTATTCGGAGCCGTGCAGAGGATTACCCGCGCCCCACCCATTTTTTGAAGTTCCTCGGCCGTGCCGCCCGAACTGGTGTCGAGATACGCGTGTGCGCCTAATTTTAGCGATAGCTCCTCTTTATCTGTACCGCGCGATATGGCGATGGTTTTGAAGCCGAGATTGCGGGAATACTGTATGGCCAGGTGCCCTAATCCGCCGATGCCGTGAATGGCAACCAGCTCGCCGCCGCGGGCGCCGCTCGACTTGAGCGCGCCAAATACGGTGCGACCGGCGCAAAGCAGGGGTGCGCCCTCGATAGCATCGAGCTCCTGGGGAATCGACACGACGGCCTCGCTGCGAGCCACCATATACTCGGCGTATCCGCCATCGACAGTAATGCCGGTTACCAGGTTTCGATTACAGGCTGGAAACTCCCCGCGCCGGCAAGCGGGACAATTGAAACAATGGCCACCGTGCCAGCCTACGCCCACTCTTTGACCGATTTGCCAGCCGCTTACATCGGGACCAGATTTACTAATTGTCCCGATAACCTCGTGTCCGGGAATTCTCGGATACGTAAGACCTGGAAAATGGCCGCCTTTCAGAATCGCTTCGCCGTGACAGACGCCGCACGCCTGCACCTTGATTAACAGTTCTCCGGCGTTCGGCTCGGGGATCTCCCGATTTACCAGTTCGAAATCGGTGCCTGGCGCACTGATTTGAATCGCTTTCATTGTTGGCATGGTAGTCAGACCGTTGCTTCATTATAGGACCGTGAGCGAGCCCTCAGACGGCGGGGCGCAGACCGAGCAGGTGCTCGGCATTGCGATGGGTGAGCTTAGCAAGGTCTTCCTCGCCTAGTATCTCCGGCAGACTGTCGAGAAGAGCCCGGCCGCGCGAGTTGGGGCTGTAGGGGTAATCGACGGAGAAGAGAAGGCGATCTATGCCGACCACCTCAAGGGCGCAGCGCAAGGGCGGCAGGGTGAAGTAGCCGCTGGTGGTCAAGTGAATGTTGGATTGGAAGTAATCGGCGACCGGCTGGCGAAGGTGCGGCGCGGCGTGAGAGAGGATGCCGCTGGAGCGGGCGAGCGCATAGGGCAGACCTTCTCCGACATGGCCAATGATGAGTTGCAACGCAGGCAGGCGGTCGAAGAGGCCAGAAACGATGAGGCGCAGGGTATGAAGTCCGGTCTCAGCGTGCCAGCCCCAGCCCGCGATGGAGAGAAGGAAGCCGAGTTCACTGGGAAGGCCGGAATAATAAGCGTCGCGGACCGACTGGGGCGGCGGCGCGGGGTGGAGGTAGATGGGAACACCAAGATGAGCCGCAGCCTCAAAGACCGGGAGGAAGCGAGAATCGTCAAGAAAATGGCCACCGGTCGTGCCATTGAGGAGAGCGCCGTGGAAGCCGAGGCGTGTGACACTGCGCTCCAGCTCCGCCGCTGCCGTGGCGGGAGACTTCAGAGCAAGCGTTGCAAACCCACCGAAACGTTCGGGATGGGAGCGCACAGCCGCGGCGAGTTCATTATTGATGTCGCGGGCCAGCGAACTGGCCGTATCGGCATCGAGCGCATCGAAACCCATGGCGGCGAGCGAGAGTACCTGGAGATCGATCCCAGACTTGTCCATGTCGGCGATCCGGCCGGCACCGATGTCGAGGAGTTTGGACTGCAACTCCGCAAGCTGCGGGGGAGTTTCCCTGTCATGCGCTCCGGTTGCTCGGAGGAAGGATTCCGTAACGAAGTGTTCTTCAAGCGTGATGGTGCTCATGGAGGATTAGACGATGCCAGGGCAGCGGGAGTTTCCTCAATGTGGAAAGATGACGGCGGAACTGGAAGCCGATTGGAGCCAATTCGCTTTATCGCACATCGAGTTACCGAACAGAGGTGAAGTGCGCTGAATCGGTGGAAGCGTGGCAGGGGCCGGGCTGGCTCTAATCGACTGACTTTGAAGGATCGGGGTCTAGCTTCGGCTTTCGCATCAGCAGCACCAAAGGGGCGGTCAGCAGAAACAGCCACGCCATCACGCGAAACACGTCGATGTAGCTGAGCAAGGTGGCCTGCTGTTGTAACGAGCCATACAGGAATCCAAGAGCCTGGTGCGTGGAGGTCACCTTGTCGGAGCCGTGCTGAACGAACATTGCCCCGGCCTGATTCTGCGCCTGCAGCAACTGCAGATTGGAGAGCGAGATGTTGCCGGCAAGACGGCCCTGATGGAACTGCGACCGGCGAGCCAGCAAAGTGGTCACGAAGGATATTCCCATGCTTGACCCAATGTTGCGCGTCACGCTGTACAGGCTGGTCGCGTAGGGTGTATCTTGCTTCGGAATAGGGCCCATGATAAGTAGGGTCAATGGCAGGAATATAAACGTTTGACCTATCCCCTGATTGAGCTGATGGATCAAAATGTCCCATGTTCCTGAGTTCAGGTCCATTCTCGAATAGCCGAAGAACGCCATGCTTCCGATGAGGCATCCGAAAACCACCATCCATCGGTAGTCCCAACGCTTACCCAGCATGTAGCCGACCACCGGCATGCAAACTGCCGTGGCAATCCCCCGCGGGCTCGTCCAGAAGCCGGCAGTTTCGGCAGTCCAGCCAAGCAACTCCTGCATGAACAGGGGCAGAGACACGAGGCTGCCATAAAGCACAAATCCCAGCACCGTTGTGATCACGATACCGACCGCGAACGATCGGTGCCGGAAGAGCGAAAGCTTGACAAGCGGCTGCGGTGTCTTCAATTCGCGAAATATGAATGCCGTCAGCATGACGGCAGCGGTGATGGCAAGCGTTTTGATAAAGCGTGAGCTGAGCCAGTCGTCTTCCTGCCCTTTATCCAACATGATTTGCAGGGCGCCCATGCCGATTGCCAACATTCCCATGCCCCACGCATCGAACCGCATGGTTCCGCGCTTGATATACGAAGGGTCATACACAAAGAGAGAGATCAGAATCAGGCTGAGGATTCCAATGGGCAGGTTGATATAGAACACCCAGCGCCACGAGTAGTTATCCGTGATCCAGCCGCCCAAAGTAGGACCCAGCACCGGGGCCGCGATAATGCCCAGTCCCCAAAACGCCATCGCTTTGCCGCGTTCCCTTCCGGGAAATTCTTCGAGCATCACGGACTGAGAAAGTGGCTGTAACCCCCCGCCGGTGATGCCTTGAACCACCCGGAAGAAAATCAGGAAAGGCAGGCTGGGCGCCAGGCCACAGAGAACGCTGGACAGCGTAAACCCGGTCACGACCGTCAACAATAATCGTTTGCGTCCAAAATAGTTCGAAAGCCAGCCGGTGATCGGAAGGATGATTGCATTGGCAACGATGTAGGATGTGAGGACCCAGGTGGCTTCGTCGACCGTAGAGGAGAGACTCCCTGCTATATGCGGCAGGCTGACATTGACCACCGAGGTGTCCAGCACCTCCATGATCGCACTGGACATAACGGCAATGGCGACCAGCCATCGCCGTGAAAAGAACCGTGCTTTGACCGGAGCTGACATTGTGGGTTGCTTTCCATACTAACCAACCCATGGCAAAAGCGTCGTTGCGGCCCTCCTTTGCACTCCTGCCTCGACCGGTGTTTCTACGGCTTCCCCTATTCGGCCGATCTCTCGACGGGGCGAGGAAGGTCTCTCCGGTTGCTTCGCATGGCCTTGTCACCTCTCTGTCTATTTTCCCTTTCGCGGAACACTCGAGGCTTTTCCACCGTAACCAATCTTGACTGGATTAATAATTGTCCAGTTGGTGCGTCATCTCTATGAACAATGAAAAAGGTGGTTCAGTGGCCGCTGCAAGCCAAGCTATCCTGTCGGCGGAAGGCCGCGATGTCCTCTCGCAATTGTTCGCGGAGCATCATCGGCGCGTTCTCTTAACAGCTTGCCGCATCACCGGCAACATGGCGGATGCCGAGGATGTGGCCCAGGCGGTGTTTCTTCGCCTGGCGAACAGCGAGGGTCAGCCCATCGCGAGTGCCGGCAGCTATTTATACAGGGCAGCGATCAATGGAGCGCTCGATCTGCTGCGGCGGCAAAAAGCCGCTCCGGCAGAACCGTTGGAGGAGGCGGCAAACGAAGCCTTTGCCGGTCGTGGCAGTTCTCCCGAGGCAGAGGCTTCAAACAGGCAGCTCGGCGCATGGCTCAGGCTGGCGATCGGCGAATTGGCTCCGCGTGCGGCTGAAATGTTCACCTTGCGCTATCTGGAAGAGTTGGGGAATCGGGAGATCGCCGAGTTGATGGGAACTTCGCAGGCGGTTGTCGCTGTGACCCTTCATCAGGCGCGATCCAGGCTGAAGAAACGACTCAGAGAATTGGAACGGGGAAAACCATGAGACGAGATGACGAGATGCTTCTGAATTCCGCTGTGCAGGCGGTGCACGCCGATGAACCCGACGCAGAACAGATTGCGGCGTCCGCCAAGCGAGTGGCCGGTCGCCTCGATATCGATTTCGATGCCGGCGCCATCAACAGTTGCAGTGACGTGACTCATATGCTGCCTGCTTACCGGGCGAGAGATCTCTCCAGTGCCCGTTCGTTGTTGATCGAGGCTCATTTGCGCGACTGCAATGCATGCCGCAGCAGGCTCCGTGACGCATCGCGGCCGGCAATCGTGAATTGGTCCGCGCCGAAGCCGGCACGCGCGTTTGATTGGAAACCCCGCCGAATTGGCTGGGCACTGGCCGCGGGCTTCGCGCTCATGGTTTGCACGTTGTTCCTCTACAAGGCCTATTGGCAAGTTCCGCCGGGAGTCCGGGCCGAGGTGCAATCGATCGATGGATCTGCGTATCGCATCTCGAGTGCAGGCGATCGTCAGCTTTTTCCTGGAGACAAATTGACCGAGGGCGAGCACCTGCGCACGAGCGGAGGATCGCATACCGTTCTTCGACTCACAGATGGATCGACCGTTGAGGTGAACGAAAGGAGCGACCTCGGAGTGGGCGCCAGGGGACGCAGCATGACCATCACGCTCGACAACGGAGCTGTCATCGTGCAGGCCGCCAAGCGCGACTTTGGTCATTTATATGTGCGGACGCCGGATTGCCGCGTCGCGGTCACAGGCACGGTCTTCTCAGTCAACGCTGGAATCAAAGGGTCGCGCGTGGCGGTCTTGCAGGGTTCTGTTCACGTTATGCATTCGGGAGTAGACGCACTGGTACAAGCCGGCGATCAGGTGACAACGAGTGACAATCTGGGCCCGGCGCCGGTCGATCAGCAGATTTCCTGGAGCCACGATCGCGAAAAGTATCTGCCGTTGCTGGCGGAGTTTTCCGCACTTCGGAACAAGATCGAGCAGATTCCGTTTCCTCAGCCGAGATATTCGAGCGACCTGCTGCAGCGGGTTCCCACTGGCACCTTGCTCTACATCAGCATCCCCAACCTCGGCGACTTCCTAAGCCAGACAAGCAACATCTTCCACGACCAGTTGAAGGAGAGTCCGGCGCTTGAGCAATGGTGGACAAGCGGGCATCGTAGCAACACAGCGGACCTTGACTCGCTGGTAGAAAAGCTTCACCGGATGAGCCAGTATCTCGGCGACGAGATTGTCATTGTTGGCGTCAACCAGCCCGGCAATCCCGGCTTCGCGGTGATTGCCGATGTAAAGCAGAGCGGTCTTGGCGATTTCCTCAAACAGCAGTTCCTGTCTTCGAATTCAACCCCTGGACTTGCTGTCCTCGACGAGAGTTCGCTGAATGCCGCGCGCTTCTCATCCCCCACAAAGGCCGGCGGCTACGCGCTCATCCGTCAGCACGAGGCTGTCTTTTCAAACAACGCCGCTTTGCTGAAACAGGTGAACGCGCAGTTGAATGCCGGCGCGAGTGGCTTTGCGGTGGGGGATTTCGGACAACAGATCGCGGCCGCCTATAACCGCGGCGCCGGAATCATTCTGGCCGCGGATGTACATGAAATGATGCAGAACAGGGCTAATGCATCGCGCACAGATCTTGCTGGCAACAAGGCCCTCGTAAACAGCGGGATGGATGAGGTTAGGTATTTAATTGCGGAGCATCGAGAATCGAATGGTCAGCCTGAAAACCACCTGAATCTGCAATTCGCCGGCACGCGTCAGCGGGTGGCATCATGGCTGTCCGCCCCAGCGCCGATGGGTTCGCTCGGCTTCATCACACCCAACGCGGCGGTTGCAGTGGCAGTGCTTTCGAAGGAACCGAGAGACATCGCCAACGACATCATGACCATGACCGAGCCGGATAAGAATGCGGAAAATGAGAAATGGAGCGAGGCTGAGGCCAAGCTTCAGATCAACTTCCGCGACGATCTGGCTTCCAGCCTGGGTGGCGAGTTTCTTTTGTCCCTTGATGGGCCGGTCCTCCCAACTCCCTCATGGAAGGCCGTCATTGAAGTACACAACTCGGAGCGACTGGAACAGACCATTGAGCGATTGACCGAGTCGATTCGCAATCTGAACCAAAGCAAAGGCTCTCACGTGGTTGCAATCGAATCCAGCGAGGCCGGCGGTCAGCGTTTTTACTCAGTCCATGACCTCACTTCCGGCAATGTCCTGGCGCAATACACTTTCTCCGATGGCTACATGATTGTGGCGCCGAGCCGAGCCATTCTCATGCAGGCTCTGCAAACTCAAGCGAGCGGGGATTCCCTTGCCCGTGCTGCCGCGTTCAAGGCACTCCTTCCAAAGGACGGCAACGATAACTATTCTGCCATTGCTTACCAGAATCTGAGCCCGGTGTTGACTCCACTTCTCTCCAATTTCAGCGGAGAGTCGGCGCAGGCTCTCAGTCAGCTTGCCGGGGATGCCAGACCGACAGCGATTTGCGCGTGGGGAAAAGAAAACCGCATCGAAGTGGCAAGCGACAGCCGTTTGTTTGGATTCGATCTGTTTACCCTTGGAGCTATGATCGATTCCGGGAACAAGCATGCAACCGCGAACGTAAAAGAGTGACATGGGCATCGTCGATCTGAATGGATTGGAAGTCCGGCTCGGGAATCGCATCGTACTCAATGGACTCACGGGGTCGTTGCAGGGCCAGGCGATCGGCCTGCTTGGCCCAAATGGCGCCGGAAAATCCACGCTGATTAACACGCTGCTGGGATTTCATCCCCCTTCAAAGGGGACAGCGCGGGTGTTTGGGCTTGATTGTCAACGGGACAGGGCAGAGGTCCGCGGCGGAATAGGTTACATGCCGGAGAACGATTCCTTCATAGGGAATATGAGTGGCGTGCGATTTGTTCGCTACATGGCCGAACTCGCGGGCCTGTCTGCCGGTGAAGCACTCGAGCGCGCCCATGAGGCGCTCTTCTATGTGGGGCTGGGCGAAGTGCGATACCGAAAGGTGAACACCTATTCGCTGGGGATGAAGCAACTCGTCAAGCTGGCTCAGGCGCTGGCGCAAGGTCCCCGGCTTCTGATTCTGGACGAGCCCACAAATGGCCTTGACCCGATTGCCCGCCAGCGCATGATTCAACTCATCAAGGAGATTCGCCAGCAAGGCAGCGTGCGGCTGCTTATCTCGTCGCATCTGCTTCGCGATATCGATGAAACGTGCGATGAGGTATTGATTCTGAAAGATGGACGCATTGCCGCTCTTTGCAACATCGAAGAGGAACGCCGCTCCAACCGAAGCTTCATGGAACTGGAAACGGTCGGCGCCACGGAGAAATTCTCTGTGAGTATACGGGGACTTGGCTGCGAATGCGCGTGCTTCCCCGGAGGACGAATCAAGCTGGTGATTCCGGACCACATCGAAGCGCGCGATCTTTATGTCATCGCATCGGAACAGGGAGTCCAGATCCGGCGCATGAACCGGCGGCGCGACTCGCTTGAAGATATCTTCCTCAGGGCGATGGACAACGAGTTGGGGCGAGCGGATCATGTCAGTCTATAAACACATTTATCGCGCTTATGACGGCAAGGTGACTCCGGTGTGGACACGTGTCTTTGTGCTCGCACGGTACGGGTTCGCCGAAGCCTGGTCCTCGAAGATTACGATTGGGCTCTTCACGTTGTGCCTGTTGCCTCCCATCGTTTTTCTGATCGGGATCTATCTCGCAAACAACTCGATTGCAAGAGCTTTGATGGGTGGGCTAGACCCCCAGGGTCTACCCATCAATGCCAGGTTCTTTCTCATACTCCTCGAGGTTCAATCCTGGTTTGCGCTGGCCCTGACCTCATGGATCGCGCCCCGGCTGATTACGTTCGATCTTGCCGATAACGCACTGCCGATCCTGCTCAGTCATCCCATCTCGCGCTTTGGTTATGTGCTGGGCAAACTCATCGCGCTCCTTGCGTCGCTCTCGGTTGTCACCTGGACTCCGTGCCTCCTGCTTTTCGCTTATCAGAGTTACTCCTCTCCGCTGCCGTGGGCCGCGGCAAATCTTCAAATTGCCGCCGGCCTGCTGGCGGGAGAACTGATCTGGATTGCATTCCTCTCCATCCTCGGGCTGGCTGTGTCTTCGTGGGTCAAGTGGAGAGTCGCGGCCACTGGCGCCATTTTCGCGGCGGTTTTTGTGCCGGCCGGCGTAGGGGGCATTGTAACCGGAGTGCTGAGGACAAAATGGGGTTTCCTGCTCAACATTCCATTCATGATGACCTCCCTCTGGCAACGATTGCTTGGAGCCCCTGAATCCGCCAGGGCGAACTTTTATCTGCCGACCGGGGCTATTGTAGCCACGCTGGTTCTGGCTTGCTTCATCTGCGCGGCCATGCTGAATGCACGCATCCGCGCTCGCGAGGTGGTACGCGGATGAATGACCAGATCATCTTCGAGAATGTTTCCAAGTTCTATGGCGAGGTTCTCGGCGTGAACCGCATCTCGCTCTCCATTCCGCCGGGAATCACGACTCTGGTGGGCCCCAACGGATCCGGCAAAACAACGCTCATGAATCTCATGACGGGGTTGGTTCAGCCTTCGAGCGGGCGCATCTCGGTGATGGGACTCTCTCCCGTCAATGCGCCTGAATTGTTTTGCATCCTTGGCTATTGCGCGCAATTCGACTCCTTCCCGCGCGGAATCACCGGATGGCAGTTTATCTTCGACAGTCTCATGCTCCACGGAATGAGCGAGGCCGAGGCCGTTGAACTGACTATTGAGTCTCTCGAACGCGTACAGCTTGGCGATGCGGCGGGGCGAAAAATCGCGGGCTACAGCAAAGGCATGCGCCAGAAGGTCAGGCTGGCCCAGGCCGTTGCGCATCACCCCAGGGTCCTGGTTCTCGACGAGCCGCTGAACGGCCTCGACCCCATGGCCCGGGCTGAATCCATCGCGCTCTTTCAGGAACTTGGCCGGCAGGGAATGCATCTGTTGATCTCCAGTCACATTCTCGACGAGGTCGACCGCATTTCGGATCGTGTTGTCCTTATCGCCGGCGGATACCTGGTGGCCGAAGGAAGCATTCAGCAGGTCAGGCATGAAGTGCAGGAAAAGCCGATGCAGGTTCTGATTCGTTGCGATCGGCCTGCGCTGCTAGCGGCGAAGATGTTCTCAGTCAACCACTGCGTTGAGGCCAGATTGCATGCGGATGGAAAAGGTGTGTTTCTTCGCACCGGGGACATTGACCAGTTCTATTCCATGCTCAACGGAATTGCGGCGGAGGGGCTTGTCAAAATGGAGTCGGTGGCGCCGGCCGACGATGACGCCAGTGCCATCTACCAATATCTGATCGGTTCAAGCGGGGGTACGTCATGATGGAGGTGGTGGGCAAATTCCTGAGGAGTCTGACACAACAGCCATGGGGACTGTGGTGGATACAGGCGCGGCGCCTGATTCGCATCGAAGTAAGAAGAAACCTCTTCACGTGGAAAGCGGGCTGGGTTTACTTTCTTGCTTTCATTCCCACACTCATCATCCTCATTCATTTATCCGTGGATAGGCATCCGGCATTCGCGATAAGCGAGGATACCAGTGTTTTAGCAGGAATCGTCCAGCTTTATTACATCCGGCTCGGAGTCTTCTTTGGCTGCCTGGGCATCTTTTCCCGTCTGATCCGCGGAGAGATGATCGAGCGCAGCTTGCACTTCTACCTTCTATCTCCCGTGAGGCGGGAGGTGCTTCTGCTGTGCAAGTTCGTGGCAGGATGTATTAGCGCGGTACTGCTGTTTGGAAGTGCAATCGCCGCCGATTTCGCGTTGATGTATGCCGGCTTCGGCGCTGCCGGAACAGACTACGTTTTCAATGGCCCCGGCCTCGGTCAGTTGGAGGCTTATTTGGCGATCATCGTTCTCGCCTGCCTGGGGTACGGAGCGATATTTCTTCTCCTAAGTATGATGTTCAGGAATCCCACTCCGGCCGCAATGCTTGTCCTTGGCTGGGAGGCGATCAACCCAGTTTTGCCTTCTCTGCTCCAGAAGCTCAGCGTTGCCTCCTACCTTCGCCACCTGATGCCGGTCAGTGTCTCCGCCCATGGTATTTTCGCGCTCCTTACGGTCGAGACCGAGCCAGTATCCGCCTGGGCGGCGGCTTTAGGTTTGCTGCTTCTGATCATTGCGGTGCTGTTTTACGCCTGCTATCGGGTTCGTACGCTGGAGATCAGGTACACGACCGATTAGCTGAAGGATGAACAGCAGCGGGGCAGCGCCGCTCGCTCAAGCCCCAATCGAAGCGAGTAAAGCAAACGTCATCCGCCCGCAAATGCCTGGGACCTGCGCTCGCGAATCGGAATCTTGTTTCCCCAGAGCGCCACCTCAGGCCGCGCCCTTCTTCATAAACCGCCGGCCGCGTATCTCATAGTCTCCGCTCGCCACCATTCCAATCGCTTCGCTGTATGCGATATGTTCCTCGGCCAGAATTCGCTCCGCCAGCGAGTGCGCATCGTCGCTTTCTAACACCGTAATCGCTCTCTGCACCACGATCACACCATGATCCAGATCTTCGTCCACAAAGTGCACCGTGCAGCCGGCCACCTTCACCCCATAGGCAAATGCCTGTTCCTGCGCCTCCAACCCAGGGAACGCCGGCAGCAGCGACGGATGAATATTCAGAATTCGATTCGGAAACGCCGCCACAAACTCCGCCGATAGCAGCCGCATATACCCTGCCAGGCAAACCAGGTCCACAGTGTGCGCCTTCAGGCAGGCGATTACATCGGCGTCGTGTTCGGCTCTCTTGCGGCCTTTTGAAACAAGAATCTCATGCGGCAGTCCCAGTTCCCGCGCAGCCTTCAGCCCTGCGGCATCGGCAACGTTTGAAACCACTACGGAAATCTCAACGCCCTTCAATCTTCCAGCCCGTATCGCTTCCGCGATCGCCAGAAAGTTCGACCCTCGTCCCGACAGCAAGATCCCCAGGCGCATGTTCTCGCCGCCTGCATGCCGTTCTGAACCGCTCATGTGTACTGCACCCGCCGCTCGCCCTTCACCACCCGCCCAATCACGTGAAATTTCTCTTCAGCTCGATCCAGCAGATTCTTTGCCCGTATAAATTTAGCCGCGGGAATCGCTGCAATCAGCCCAATACCCATGTTGAACGTGCGCATCATTTCCTCTTGCGAGACCTGACCAAGCTCGCGCAGATGTTCGAAGATCGGCAAAACCGGCCACGAACCAATCTCGATCTGCGCTCCCGTATTTTTAGGCAAAATCCGTGGCAGATTCTCCGTGATCCCACCCCCCGTAATGTGCGCCATCCCCGTCGTCAGTCCCGCCGTCACCAGCTTCTGAATCACATGCAGATAGCTGCGATGCGTCTTCATCAGCGCTGCCCCAGCCTTTTCCTTGATCGCAGTCACGTACTGCGTTGGCTTGTATCCAGCCACCTCAAACAGCAGCTTGCGCGCCAGCGAGTAGCCATTCGTATGCAACCCGGTCGACGACAGCCCGATCAGTACATCGCCAGCCTTGATGCCGGCTCCGGTCAACAGCTTGTCGCGATCGACCGCGCCCACTATAAACCCCGCCAGATCGTACTCGCCGTCCGCATAGAACCCCGGCATCTGCGCGGTCTCTCCGCCAATCAGTGCGCATCCATTGGCCCTGCAGGCGTCAGCCAAGCCCGTCACCACGCTCTCCGCCACCTCCGGGTCAAGCTTCCCCGTCGCCAGGTAGTCCAGAAAGAAAAGCGGCGTCGCCCCCTGGACCGCAATATCGTTCACGCAATGGTTCACCAGGTCCGCGCCCACCGTCCCGTGCAACCCCAGTTCGAACGCCACCTTCAGCTTGGTCCCCACCCCATCCGCCGAGCTCACCAGAATCGGGTTCTTCCAGCGTTGCAAATCCAGCCGGAACAGCGCGCCGAACCCCCCAATCCCTCCCAAGACATTGCGGTTAAAGGTTTTCTGCGCCAGAAATTTAATGCGCTCCTTGGCGCGATCGCCTCGGCTGATGTCAACTCCGGCGTCGGCGTACGTCACGGATTTTTGTTTGGGTTCGTCAGGCACTTTAAGGACTTTCTGAGCGTGGAATGTAGGCCGGCGCGGATGCCCGGAAAGGTCGATTCTAGCAGCATTCATCGGCCACGAATTCCACCGCCCTCCGACCTAACGGCCGCCCCCGATCAACCCCTATGCCAAGAAATGACAAGCCGGCTTGACATTTTTCTGCCTCCACGCTACTCTGTTTTGGAAAGTCAGCTTTACATGACGCCCTCAATCTCAAACCGTGTCAAAGAGCTCCGCAACGCTCGCGGATGGACCCAGGAGCAGCTCGCTCACGCCGTCGGTGTCTCCCGCCAGAGCATCAACTCCATCGAGCGCAACCGCTACGTCCCCAGCCTCGAACTGGCTCTCATCTTCGCCCGAACCTTCGCCTGTCCCACCGACCGCATCTTCCAGTTGGAGAACCCACAATGACTCATCCCATTCTCAGCAGAATTCCCGTCCTGCGCAGATTCGTCGATGAACGCTTCCTCGAGCACCGCCGCCGTTCCTCCTCGATTGCCGGTATCGTTGCCGCATGCCTTGCTGTCGCCCTCTTCGAATACCGCTTCTTCTGGGACCACATCTGGAGTTGGGACCTCTTCGCCCTCGCCATCAGCTTTGTAGTCATCAAGATGTCGTTGTTCACCTGGTTCCGCATCAAAGACTGAAACCCATAAGGAGATCTGGCCATGCGCCTCGCAAGAAGAAACCTCACCCCGAAAGGCCGCCGCTTCCTCGTCAGCGGTAGTCTCTGCCTCTCGGCCAGCCTCATCCTGTCGATCTTTGACAAAGACCTCGGTCTGCAGCACGCAGCCCTCTACGATGCGCTTCGCGGATTCCTTCTCGGCCTCGCCATCGTCTTCAACTTCGCTGCCATGCGCCTGGCCCGTAATTGCCCCCAAAACCAACCCTGAACTTCTCTCTTCAATCGATTCTCAACGTCGCTGTATCATCAGCGTCAGAACATCGGAGTTCCACAAATGATTCTCCGCGCCCTCAAGAACTCGCCCGAGAAGATGATCCCTGTGGCCATGACCTTTGTCGTTGTCGGCCTCACCATCCTCATGATCGGCATCGTCTGGCCCCGATTCTCGCCCTCGGTCCCGCACCTCGGCACCGACTGGAACGACTTCTTTCGCGGCTTCATGTTCGGCCTCGCCATTGCCCTTGAGGCGGTCGGCATCGTCCTCGCTACGGCCGCTGTTTCAGCCAAGAAACGCAAAGCGCTATAGAAACCGCGCCCGCTCTTCGGCCGTAGGCAATGGACAGCTTTCCAGCTGCCCCCAAATGCGATAACGCCAGCGCGCGACCAATCTGTAACCCAAATCGCGCAGCGGACGCGGAATCCATTTGAGCGCCACCCCAATCGACGGCCATGGCCGCGGCAGCTCGCGCAACAGAGCCACCACAGCATCTGAACGCAGTAACACACGCTCCGCCGCCCCACCCGCATCCAGCACCACCAGCAACGTGCCTGTTGCCGATCCCAGTCCACCCAACGAATGCCGTGCCAGCACTCCCGCCACCTTCGTCGAATCCAACTCAACAAACCGCAGCCGGTCCCACCGGTCTCGCCGCAATAGCCCCCGCACCGAGCCGTTGCAAAGTGCGCAGCGCCCGTCAAACATCACCAACAACCGCCCGCCGATATCGATCGCCTCTTCCATTCGTCCTCTTGCTCTTATGATGTCAGGCAGACAGCCATCGCTTCGCGCACGCCCGTAAACCCGGCAACTCGCCGGGTGGGTTAGCAGTGCATTCAACGCCGCCCACCTACTGTTTTGCCAACCGCCAACACGCGCGCAGCGCGGCTAACTCGCTGCATCTCCATCTATACTGAACCCACCATGAGTTCTAAACCACCCGTCCCCACCCGCACCCGTTCCCAGGCCCTCCAGCTCAGCGCCGAGCGCTTCTTTCCTGGTGGCGTCAACTCTCCGGTGCGAGCCTTTCGCGCGGTTGGTGGCGCACCGCCATTCATCCAGTCCGCCGCGGGCGCATACCTCACCGACGCCGACGGCAACCGCTACATCGACTACTTCGGCTCCTGGGGCCCCATGATCCTCGGCCACGCCCTTCCGCCTGTCGTCGAAGCCATTCAGCGCGCCGCAGCCAACTCCGCCAGCTTCGGCGCCTCCACCGCCGCCGAGGTCGACCTCGCCGAACGCATTGTCGCCTGCTATCCAGCCATTGAGAAAATGCGATTCGTCAGCTCCGGCACCGAAGCCACCATGTCGGCCATTCGCCTGGCTCGCGCGGCCACTAGACGCAAGATCATCATCAAATTCGAAGGCTGCTATCACGGCCATGCCGACGGCCTGCTGGTTAAAGCCGGTTCCGGCCTCGCCACCTTCGGCATTCCCGGCTCGGCCGGCGTCCCTGAAGAGGTCGCGGGCCTTACGCACGCCCTGCCCTACAACGACATTGCCGCTATCGAAGTCGCATTTGATGCTCATCCCGACGTCATCGCCGCCGTCATCATCGAGCCCATCGTCGGCAACGCCGGCTGCATCCCCCCGGCTCCCGGCTACCTCGCCGCCCTCCGTGCCCTCACCCGCCGCGAAGGCGCCCTGCTTATTGTCGATGAAGTCATGACTGGCTTCCGCGTCGCTCTCGGCGGCGCCTGCCAGCTATATGAAATCGACCCCGACCTCATCACCCTCGGCAAAATCGTCGGCGGAGGCCTCCCCGTCGGCGTCTTCGGCGGCAAGCGAAAATACATGGACCAGCTCGCCCCTCTCGGCCCCGTCTACCAGGCTGGAACCCTCAGCGGCAATCCCCTGGCCATGGCCGCCGGCATCGCCACCATCTCCTACCTGCAAGCCCACGCCGAGGAAATCTATCCCCAGCTCGAAGCCACCTCGAAAGCCGTTTTCGAAGGCGTAGCCGCGGAAGCCGTTGCCGCCGGCGTCCCTCTCACCACCAACCGCGTAGGCTCCATGGGTACCTGGTTCTTCACGCCCGATCCAGTCACCAACTACGAAGAAGCCGCGAAATCTGACACCGCCGCCTTCGGCCGCTTCCATCGCGCCATGCTGGATCAAGGCATCTGGCTCCCGCCCTCTCAGTTCGAAGCCGCCTTCCTAAGCACCGCCCATGGAAAAGAGGAAATCGCAGCCACCATCGCCGCCGCAAGCCAAGCCTTCAAATTTGTACAAGGCGAATAAACGCACCTTCCAATCGCATCAGCCCCGTGCCGCCTCCCCGCTGTCATCTTGAGCGGAGCGTAGCGAGGTCGACAGATCCGCGGTTGTTCTTGAGAAAGCATTACTGGCAAGTAGCTGACGAGTTGCCGACTAACCGACCGGAAATGCAAGAACCGATCACTGCGAGTGGATTTGGCGCCCATTCAATCGCAGGACATAAACTTGCGGTTATTGCTGCATCAAGAGCAGAACTGACCAGCACTAAGGCAGCCTAAATGGGAAACTGAAGAATCAGCTTGCCTTTGGAAGGCGCGCGGAAGTGCACTCCATGTCTCATGCGAGCGCGGCAAGCGGCGTTCAAGGTTCAACAGAATCGAAGAGGAGAACCAATTGAAAATATCACTGTGTACTGGTATCGGTTTAATCTCGGTCATGTTGCTATGCGGTTGCCAGACAACGCCACCGCAAGCAGCGCCCGCAGCACCGGCAGCACCGGCAGCGCAGGCACAGCCTGGACAGCCTGGGCCGCCCGGACAAAATGGCGCGCAAGGGCAGCCCGGAGAGCAGGGACAAACGGGGGATGCAGGCCAGCCTGGTGACCGGGGGCACACAGGCGACACCGGACGACCGGGCGACAAGGGTTATACCGGAGATACGGGACAGAAGGGCGACACCGGCGATCGCGGCAAGCCCGCTCCATGCCCCGATGGACAGCATCGCTATACCGATCCTGAAAACGGAAGGGTAAGATGCGTGCAGAACTAAGCAGTAAAACAGCAAGGTAATCACGTGGGGGGGGGCGCAGAACAGTGCAGTTCTGCGCTCCCGAGGGAAGAAACGGCAGATAACCGTCAAACAGGAAGTAACCCCATTTTCTGCCTTGCCGGGCGCCTCAATCTTCCGCGCCTTTTACGGAAGGGTGGAATAGCAGCTAAACACCCCACGCATCCACCCGCACAAACCGATGCGTCTCCTTATACAGCGCAACAAGCAACCCCGAAGCCTTCACTGAAGCCTCTCGATCAGCTTCTTGCTCCAGATGTCCCCCATCATGCAGCACAATATTCGCCGCCCGCCCGCGCCGTCCCAGCCGGTCAATCTTCGCCGCCAACTGCTGCACAATCCGATCGGCCGATGTCTCGCTCCAATCCGAAGTCATCGCATTCCAGGTCACCACGCTCAACCCCAGCGACCGTGCAATCCGAAACACAGCAGGCCGCCGCGCCCCGAATGGCGGTCGAAAATAGCGGATCCGTTCCCCCGCGATCTGCTCCAGCGCATGACTGGTCCGCGCCAGTTCCTCGCGCACCCTCGCCGCCCTGGAGAGCGCCAGGTTCGGATGGCTCCACGAGTGATTCCCGATCAGGTGACCCTCCGCCGCAATCCGCCGCACCAACTCCGGCTCCGCCTGCGCGCGGCTCCCCAGCAGGAAGAACGTCGCTTTCACTCCGTGTTCTCCCAGAACGTCGAGCAGCCGCGGCGTCCACTTCGGATTGGGTCCGTCGTCGAAGGTCAATGCCAGTTCTCCTGCCCGCTCCGGCGCAATCAGTACCGACCCAAAAATCCCCGACCCCGGCCACATCGCCGCATACGCATAGCCGCCCGCCGCCAGCCCCAAAGCCCCGGCCGCGCCCAGCCCCGCATAAATCTCTGTTCCTAATGCCGAAAGCATCCTGCCTATCAGTGTGCGGCTCGGGCCCCCTGACCAGCAAGCCTTGCCCTCACCCCCGCCCCCAGGCGTACACTAGCCTTGTTCGGGTCGCATCCTGAGTCCCCGGAGCGGCACTGGAGACAACTATGAGCATCACCAGCTTCCCCGGCGGAGAGAGTCTCTCCCGCCTCGCCTCTCCCCAGACAAAAGTCACCATGCCTGCCCTCAGTGAAATGAAGCGCCAGGGCAAGCCCATCTCCGCGCTCACCGCCTACGACTACTCCAGTGCCCGCCTTGTGGACGAAGCCGGCATCGACCTGCTTCTGGTCGGCGACTCGCTCGCCATGGTCGTTCTCGGCCATGAAAACACCCTGTCCGTCACCATGGAGGAGATGCTCCACCACACCCGCGCCGTTCGCCGCGCCGTCCGCCGCGCCCTCGTTGTCGCCGACATGCCCTTCGGCAGTTATCACGCCTCCATCGCTGAAGGCCTGAACAACGCCATCCGTTTCGTCAAAGAAGCCGGGGCCGAAGCAGTCAAGATCGAAGGGCCGCGCATCGAACTGGCCCGCGCCCTCGTTGACGCCGAGATTCCCGTTGTCGGCCACCTCGGCCTCACCCCGCAGAGCCTCCACCGCATGGGCGGCTACCGCGTCCAGGCTCGCACCGCAGTTGCGGCACAGCAGCTCAAGACAGACGCTCTGGCGCTGGCCCATGCCGGCGCCGGCGCAATCGTGCTCGAAGGCGTGCCACGCGAAGTGGCTGAAGAGATCACGGCCGAGCTGCCCATCCCCACCATCGGCATTGGCGCCGGCCCCGGCTGCGATGGCCAGATCCTCGTCTTCCACGACATGGTCAACCTAACCTTCGCACCTCCGGCAAAATTCGTTCGCCGTTACTGCGACGCTGGCGCGCTGATCCGCTCAGCAATCGAGAACTACCGCGAGGATGTCGAGCGTCGCGCCTTTCCGTCGGATGAAGAGAGCTACCATCTCCCGGAAGCCGCGCGGCGCGCACTCGGGTCTCAACTCGCTCCTGAAGCCGAACTCAACGCTGGGGATGCCGTCGTGAATCAAGATGCATTGAAGGGTTGGGCGAGGTAGCTAAAATTCAATGGAAATTTTTCGCACAGTAGCCGAACTTCGCAAGTGGTCACGCGCCGTCAGAAGTCAGACCGGAAACACAGTCGGCCTTGTGCCCACAATGGGCGCGCTCCACGCGGGCCACGCTTCACTCATCCGCGCCGCCCGTGCTTCCTGCAGTCGTGTCGCCGTGAGCATCTTCGTCAACCCCACCCAATTCGGGCCCAACGAGGACTTCTCCCGCTATCCGCGCACCTTCGACGCCGACTGCGCCCTCGCCGAAGCCGAGGGCGCGGATGTAATCTTCGCCCCCACGGTAGAAGAACTCTACCCCGAGGGCGCAGCCACTTTTGTAGATGTTGAAGGCCTCGGCAACCGCCTCGACGGCGCATCGCGCCCAGGCCACTTTCGCGGCGTCGCTACCGTTGTCGCCAAGCTGCTTATCGCCGCCGAACCCGATCGCGCCTACTTCGGCCAGAAGGACGCCGCCCAGGTCGCTGTCGTTCGCCGCATGGCCGCCGATCTCTGCGTTGCCACTCAGATCGTCGTCTGCCCCATCGTTCGAGAATCGGACGGACTCGCTCTCAGCTCCCGCAATCTCTATCTAAATCCTGTGGAGCGGTCCCAGGCTCTCGCCCTCAGCCGCTCAATCCTCGAGGTAAAGGCTCTCATTGCCAGCGGCGAACGCCGCGCCGTCACCCTAATCCAGGCAGCCCGCCAAACGCTCGCCGCCGAACCCCAAATCCGCGTCGACCACATCGCCCTGGTCGACTGGTCCACACTCGAGCCGCTTGAAGTCGCCGCTCCCGGAACCCTCTTCGCCGTCGCCGCATGGGTTGGCTCTACCCGCCTCATCGACAACACCATCCTCGAATAAAGCCCGGCAATTGGAGCCGTCGCGAAGCCATATCTATTTTCAACTCGGCTTCAGGGTTTTCGCGTACAACTTCTCCAGCGCATTGCAAGCCGTCTTGACACCGTCCTCATTTTCCAGCCGTTTAGCCACGCTTGTCGCCTGCTCCGAGTATTTCGGCTTTGCAAACATCGCCCTCAGTTTCCGCATCACCTTTGCGGGCTTGTAGTTCTCCTTTTTGATCGACATTGCGACTCCCAGCCGCCGCATCCGCCTGGCGTTGTCCGGCTGGTCATGCGAGTAGGGCATAATCAGCATCGGTTTACCCGCGCGCAGGCATTGTGCTGTTGTCCCCACTCCCCCCTGGTGCACCACCAGTGCCGCCCGTGGAAACAGCACCGAATAGGGCGCGTACTCCGCCACGCATATCGAATCCGGCAGCGCAGCCTGCGGACGGTTCCGCGGGTCTGTCCCAATCAGCAGCACCGCCCGCGAGCCCAATTGCATCGCTACCCGCGCCGATTGCTCGTAGAAATCTCCCGCCGCGAGCACCGCAGCCGATCCCAACGTAAACACCAATGGCGCAAGGCCGTCGGCCAGGAACCTTTCCAACTGCGGCGGCAAGGCCGCATTCCCCGCATCCGCATCGTAAAAGCAGAAGCCAGTAATCAGCGTGTGTTCGGGCCAGTCTTTCTGTTCGACGCCCAGGACTCGGGAAAACAGCGCCAATACAAGGTACGGCGAGTGCTTGGCGTCAAACAGAGGGTTCGATCCCTTCGGCAGTCCCAACTCTCGCCGCAGATCGTAGATGGGCTGCGGCCATTTTCGGCTCACAAATCGCGCCAGCCGCCTGATCACCCGTCCAAAGCCGGGCACAGCCTTGTCCGCCCGTGCCAGGCGCGGGTACGGAGGTAGCACCGGCGGATCGAACGCCGAAAAGAATGAAAGGGGAGCCAGCACGTAACTGGCCCACGGAATCCCCGTTACCTCCGCCACCACCGGTCCGGCGTAGTTCAGCTCGCCCAGCAACAGCAGATCGGCGCGCGCGGGCTTGGTCGCAGCATCAAGAAGATCGTCGTACGTCTGCCGCAGCGCCGGAAACAGAAACTCCCGCAGACCTGTCTCCGTGCCATTGTTAATGTCGTAGATCATCTCTACCAACAGGTTATTGTTGGGGTCGATGTCCGGTCGAATGGAGTGGAACTCGAGGCCGAGCGGCCTGATCCTCGGCTCGTACACCGCAGGCAGCGCCATGATCGGCACATGCCCGCGGCGTTTTAGCTCCAGCGCAATCGCAATCAGCGGATTGATGTCGCCAAGAGTTCCGATGTTTGAAAGAACAATGCGCAAGTTAAAGTCCTCAGAATCCGTGAAAGGCCCGCAGCGATTACAGCAAAACCAGGGACGGCATATCTCGAAGTCCTTGCACTCAAGTCGGTGCGACCCTCAGGGAGCGCCGACCTCGCGCAAAATTCGGCGGGGCACAGTTTCCCTGGTTTTGCTCTAGGGTAATGCACACGCCTCGTTTTCGCCGCACGCTCCTGTCGGAAGTTCCAAAGGAGGGGTTAACTGCGGAGAACCGGGGACTACATCAATTTGTTGAATTCATCGCAACCCGCTCGTGCGATCCTTGAAGTCGACATGAAGATTGCTGTGATCGTTGTCGTGGTTGTTCTTGTAGCTGCCTCCGTTTTCGCCGATTACAAATGGCGCCAGTGGATGGCCGCGCGCCGCCGCGATCGCCAATAGTCGCAACTCTTCCGCATCTCTGCCGTTACAATGAAGATAGGGAGCCGTCTAATCGCTATGTCTCAACATTTTGCCCTTGCCCCTTCCATCAGGAATCGCCGCAACCGCATTGGCCTCTTTCTCGGGCTTGCCATGGTAACTCTGCTTGCGGCCACCGCCCATGCACAGTTCGGCGCACCGCCAACAACCCCGGTTCACGACCCCTCGGCCCTTCGTCCGCCTGCCGGCGCCCGGGTGGCCATCATCGAATTCGCGGATATGGAATGCCCCGATTGCGCGCAGGCCAACCCGTTGCTGAAGGAAGCTTCGGAAAAGTACCACATCCCGTGGGTCCGCCACGACTTTCCGCTCCCGTTCCATGCCTGGAGCTTCGACGCGGCCGTAAACGCCCGCTGGTTCGACATTAAGAGCAAGAAGATTGGCGACGACTATCGCGACTATATCTTTGCAAATCAGATATCTATCAATACCCGCGGCGATCTGACCCAATACACTGAAACGTTCGCAAAGAGCCGTGGATTGGCATTGCCCTTTGCCACCGATCCCCAGGGCAAGCTGGCAGCAGAAGTAAAGGCCGACTACGCGCTGGGCCAGCGCATCGGCATTGAACACACGCCCACCATTTGGGTGGTCACCGCTAACAGCAAGGGAGCGCCCTTCGTAGAAGTTGTCGACCGCAGCAGACTCTTCCAGTTGATCGACCAGGCTATTGCCGACACTCGCGGAAAATAGACCGCCGAAAATAATAAGATGTCAGAATAAGGATCTTCCCCGATGCCTACAGCGCCAGCCGCCTCGCGTCTTGCCCTCAGCCAACTTGCCCCCGGCGCACTCCAGTCAGAGATTCGCGCCATGACTACGGAGTGCGACCGCATCGGCGGCATCAACCTTGCCCAGGGCGTGTGCGACACGCCTGTGCCCGCGGTAGTCGAGGCCGGCGCGATCGAGGCCATCCACAACGGCGACAACATTTATACCCGCTGCGATGGCATTGCGCGGCTGCGCCAGGCAATTGCCGGTAAGCAGCTCCGAGACTACGGGCTCCGCTACGACCCGGAGAACGAGGTGATGGTTGCCTCGGGCGCAACCGGTGGTCTGCATGCAACGGTCATGGCGCTCCTGAATCCCCAGGACGACGTGCTGCTCTTCGAGCCCTTCTACGGCTACCACGCTGTCACTCTGCAGTCGCTGCGCGTGAATCCGATCCTGGTGCCCCTTGCGGAGCCGGACTGGTCGCTGGATGCAGATGCGCTGAAGGCCGCGGTCACGCCGCGCACTCGCGCCATTCTGCTGAATACGCCCGCCAACCCGAGCGGCAAGATCTTCAATCGAACCGAGCTTGAAGCGGTGGCCGCGGTTTGCATCGAGCACGATTTGTTCCTCATCACGGATGAGATCTACGAGTACTTTGTGTACGACGGCGCGCAGCATGTCTGCCCCGCGACGTTGCCCGGCATGAGGGAGCGGACGATCGTGCTCTCGGGGTTCAGCAAGACGTATTCGGTGACGGGCTGGCGGCTGGGCTACGCTACGGCCGACGCACGATGGATGCCGACGATGGCGCACTTCCACGATTTGACCTACGTTTGCGCGCCGGCGCCTTTCCAGCACGGAGCCGCGGCGGGGCTTGAGCAGCTTCCGCCGAGCTTCTACAGGCAGTTGGCCGCGGACCATCAGGACAAGCGCGGACGGCTGTTGAGCGCTCTCGAAGCGGCGGGAATGGAGGCTGCGGAGCCTCCGGGCGCTTACTACATTCTGGCCCGCGCGGCGCGGCTGCCGGGGAAGAAGGCGGCAGAGAAGGCGCGGCATCTACTGGCGGCGACGGGCGTGGCGGCGGTTGCGGGGTCGGCGTTCTTCCGGCCCGGGCGCGGCGAGGATCTGCTGCGGTTTTGCTTTGCCAAGAAGGACGATGAACTGAACGAGGCTTGCTCGCGGCTGCGGAGAATTTAGAGGATTCATGAACTCGTCCTCACAGTTTCACAGAATCTGTGAAGCAGCGTTGAGACATCTAAATAACTTCTTTATTGTGAATGCTTTATCTGGCGGCTTCACTCTTCCACGATTTCACGGATTATGTGGTTCGGCCCGATTTAACTCTATAACCAGCCTGTTTTGAATCATTTGCGGACGGCTTCACTCTTTCACGGCAAATAACCGCCATTTTTCGGGAGGTGGGGGTCACTTCTGCCGCCTTTGGTAGGGTTGGCGACTCGGCGTGGAGCCGAATTCAGGATCTGCAGCGAGGAGATTTCGAATGGCTTGCGACAGTAATGGCAGGTTCTCGAGGATGAACCCCACCATCGCCGATACGGACTGATTATGATTGGCGGCGTGGACGCGCGCCTTGAGGTAACTGCGCTCGGTCACAGCGACGGTAATGTTCTTTGTTCTTCTCACGATGTTCCCCGATTGATGACAAGGAGTTGAGGCCAGAATCATTTATTTGGACAGGCCCCTACTTAAGATTGTGCGCTGTTGGGAGGTAATTATCGGCAAAGCGATATTGGGGGGACTCTGGGCTGTTAGATTGGCAGAAAAAACTCGTGTCGACACTAAGTGATTTAAGCTCTGAAATCCAACAGATTATGGCCTCGCACTCGCCCGAAATAATGGCGGATCTTCTTGACAGTAAGGTCTTTAGGTTATAACGACACGTACTGGTCACAGCCTCGGCGCGATGCGGAGGCTGACGCCGACGCCTCTGAGAGTATTCACCCCCCAAGGGTGCCCTAGCTTAATGCCGCCTTGATGACCAGATTTAAGGCGATCATTAGTACGGCGGAGGCGGGGATGAGGAGGAGAGCTTTTTTGAGGCGGAGGGGATCGCCGCCGGCGATGGCGCCGATGATTCTTGAGCTGACGGCCAGACCGGCCCATCCACAGGTGATTACGAAGCCGATGGCCGTCCCGGTCATGCGCGGGAAGGCGGTGCCGGTGATGGCAAGAGTGGTGGGAAAGACCGGTGCCATGGAGAGACCGGCGATGAAGACCAGGGCTCCAGCAGCGGCGGGCTTGACGGTGCGGAGCATGAGAAACGTGGTCACCGCCATGGCGATGGAGGCGGCCAGAAGAACCTGAATTGCCGGGACGCTGATGAGGATGGGCGAGACGCCGACGCGGCCAACGAGGAGGCCGAGAGCGAATCCGAGCGAGAGGATGTTGAGGGCGCGGGACTCGGGAATGCCCTGGGCGATGAGGTGGCGGGGAAGCCAGTTCCAGACGCCGACTTCGCAGGAGACGTAGAGGAAGAGGAAGGCTCCGAGAAGAAACAGGAGCGGTCGGCCGAGGACGGGACCGGCGTCGGCGAGGACGAAGCTCGCGGCTGTTGTAGGCGCGGGCATGCGGGTGACGGCGTGAACGATGAGGGCGACGACGGTCAGCGATGCGACCGTGTAGCAGAGGCGGACCCAGTTGCGCTTAAAGATGTTGGCGGAGATGAAGGGGGTGGTGAGTCCGCCGAGTCCGAAGAAGAGATTGAGGAGATTGAGGGCGGTGGCGCGATGGCCGGGGGTGACGGCGCTGACCAGGGCGTTGGCGCCGGTGACGACGATGCCGCCGCCGATGCCTAGCAGAAAGAGCAGAGCGGCGATGCTGCGGAAGCCGCCGGAGCGGGGAAGGGCGAAGAGGGCGACGACGATGAATGCGAGACCGAGGATGAGGCCGACTTTGTCTCCTTGATTGTCGAGCAGGGGACCGACGCCGACCGAGGCGATGATAAGGCCGAGCGCCTGGGAGAAGGCGATGGCGCCGTTTTGCGCGGGGGTGAGATGGAAGCGGTCGGACAGGTCGGGGAGGATGGTGCCGAGCATGGCAGCGATCATTCCGTAGACGAAGATGGCGAGGACGGCGGCGAAGATGAGCACGCGGCGGGTTCCTTTCAAGGAGCGAATCGGGAGTGCAGGAAGTTCAATTGAACGGAGTTTCTGTGTAGATTGCGGAGTCGCGAGAATTTTACTGCGCGGCATCGAATATAGGCCAGCGAAGAAATGCAGGAGTTGCAAGGATTGATTGGGGCCGAGCAAGGCGCCGGAGCGCAAGGAGCCTGAAGCCAACCGAAGCCGGTCCAGTAGACTGAAGGGGCGATGAATTGGGTACGAAGATGTGTGGGGTCCGCGGGATCGGTTGCTTTGTTGGCTGCGCAGGCGGGCGTGCTGGCTCTGACGGGCTGCGGAATGCCTGGCGCGCCACTGCCACCGACGCTGAACCTGCCTGTTCCGGTGAAAGATCTCGCTGCGACCCGAGCGGGCGACGAGGTTTCGTTGACCTGGACCATGCCCAAGAAGAACACCGATAAGCTGCTGCTGAAGGGCAATCTGCATGTGGTGGTGTGCCGCAGAGAAGGTGGGGCGGGCCCCTGCGCGCCGGTTGCAGATCTGCAACTTTCTGCGGGAGCCGATGGGACTTTCAGCGAGACGCTGCCGCGTGCGCTGGCCTCGGGCGTCCCTCGCCAGCTCAGCTACTTCGTTGAGGTCAGGAATAGTAACGGGCGCTCGGCGGGGATGTCGAATGCCGCGGTAGTTCTGGCGGGTGAAGCGCCTGTGGCCGTAACCGGTCTGGCGACCGAAGTGCGCAAAGAAGGAGTGGTGCTGCATTGGAATCCCGATCCGCAGGAGGCGGCGCCGACGGCGATCCGCCTGCATCGCACGCTGCTGACGCCGGTTCCGGCGAAGACGAATGCAGCGCGGCAAGGTCCACTAGCCCCGCCACCCGAGGCGGCGGTGCTGACTTTGCTGGTGGATGCGAGCGGGCGGGCCGGGCGCTCGCCGGATCGGGCACTGGATAAGAATATTCACTTTGGCGAGACGTATGAGTATCGCGCCCAGCGCGTGGCTCGCGTCACTGTGGACGGCAAGACACAGGAGCTGGATGGGCCGCTTTCCGCGCCGGTGCGCGTGGAGGTGCTGGACGTGTTTCCTCCGGCTGTGCCTGCTGGACTGGCCGCAATCGCGATCATCGGCGAGAACGGCGGCGAGCCTGCAATCGACCTGAGCTGGCAACCGGATACAGAGGCCGATTTGGCGGGTTACATTGTTTACCGGCGCGAGGGGAGTGCGAGCTGGCAGCGCATCTCACCGGCGCAACCGGTGGTTGGTCCTGCTTTTCACGATGCGCACGTGCAGGCGGGACACAGCTACAGCTACGCCGTTGCAGCCATCGACTTGGGCGGGCATGAGAGCGGACGGTCAGGTGAGGCTGAGGAGACGGTTCCCGGACCTTGAGGGAGCATGTCGGAGATGAGAGAAAAGAACACTCCTTAGGGACTAAAGCCCGCGTCAATTTTTGATGTGTTTATGTACGGGCTGAAGCCCGTACCCTTCATCGAGATCCGGGTTTTGGATTGATTCAATGGACGTATCCGTGTGAGGAGATTTCCCCGATGAAGTACTGCCGATTCGCACTCGCCGGCCGGATTCATTATGGAGCCGTGGAAGAACGTAAAGACGAGCTTTGGATTACCGGGCCTGCGAAGGCGCCGGAGGAGGATCTGGCCTTCCGGCTGGCGCTGGAGCGGGCTACCGCCGAGGGCTTCGACTTCGAGCCGATGCCGATGAGCGCGGCCCACCTGCTGGCTCCGGTGACGCCTTCGAAAATTATCTGCGTGGGCCGGAACTATCGCGACCATGTGAAGGAGCTCGGCAACGAGATGCCCGCGGAGCCGCTTATTTTTTTCAAGCCGCCCTCGTCGCTGTTGAAGCCGGGCGGGACGGTGCGGCTGCCTGCGGCTTCGACACGCGTTGACTTTGAGGGCGAGCTGGCACTGGTGATTGGGAGGCGCGTGCACAAGCTGAAGCCCGATGACGATTTGCGCGGGGTGATTCGGGGCTACACGCTGGCTGACGATGTGTCCGCACGGGACCTGCAAAAGAAGGATTTGCAATGGGCACGGGCCAAGGGGTTCGACACGTTTTGCCCGCTGGGACCGCTGGTGAGCGATGAAGTGGACCCGATGGCGGGAGTGACGATTGAGACGCGGGTGAACGGCGAAATTCGGCAGCAGGCTTCAACGCTGGATTTCATTTTTCCGATTCCGATGCTGCTGAGTTTTATTTCAGAGGCGTTTACGCTTGAGCCGGGCGACGTGATCCTGACTGGGACACCGTCGGGGGTGGGGCCGCTGAAGGCCGGCGACCAGGTGGAGGTGTCAATTGCGGGGCTTGGCACGCTTGCGCACTCGGTGGAAGGGGACAGGGATTGAGCCGAAAGCTTCGCGGGGATGCACCCCTAGTCACATTGGCGCATCTTATATGAGGGGTACACTATTGCCGTAGAGAGTTTAGAGACGGGAATCCCCTTTTCCTGGAGGAATTATGCCGCAGAATCTGCTTGAACAGTTGCGCAAGTATACGGTTGTGGTTGCCGATACCGGCGACATTGAGGCGATGGAGAAGTTTCGGCCGCAGGATGCGACCACCAATCCATCTTTGATTACGGCGGCGGCGCAGATGCCACAATATCAGCCGATTGTGGACGGCGTTTTGAAGGACGCGCGCAATGAGCTGGGCGACGGCGCCAGCGACCAGGCGGTGGCGAACGTTGCCTTCCAGCGGCTGGCGATTGCGTTTGGCAAGAAGATTCTGGCGATTGTGCCGGGACGCGTGTCCACCGAAGTCGATGCGCGGCTGTCGTTTGATACCGAGGGCACCATCAAGCAGGCCCGCAGCATTATTGTGCAATACGATGCGGCGGGAATCGGGCGCAATCGCATCCTGGTCAAGATTGCGTCGACGTGGGAAGGCATTCGCGCGGCGGAGGTTCTGGAGAAGGACGGCATCCACTGCAACCTGACGCTGCTGTTCGGACTGCACCAGGCGATTGCGGCGGCCGATGCGGGCGCGACGCTGGTTTCTCCATTTGTGGGGCGCATTCTTGACTGGTACAAGAAGGATACCGGCAAGGATTTTCACGGGGCCGACGATCCAGGCGTGCAATCGGTGACCAAGGTTTACAACTACTACAAGAAATTCGGCTACAAGACGCAGGTGATGGGCGCGAGCTTCCGCAATATCGGCGAGATTACGGAACTGGCGGGAAGCGATTTGCTCACAATTTCACCGCAACTGCTGGCCGAGTTGGAAGCGACCCAGGGCGAACTGCCGCGCAAGCTCGATCCGCAGGCGGCGCAAAAGCTTTCCCTCGAGAAGATCGTTGTGGACAAGGCTACGTTCGAGAAGATGCATGCGGCGGACCGCATGGCTACGGATAAGCTTAAGGAAGGGATCGAAGGCTTCTCGGCTGCGCTGGTGAAGCTGGAGACACTGCTGGCAGCGCGGTTGGCGGCGCTGGAGTCGCGCACTCCGGCGGCTGTTTAATCAGGAATTGCGAGTCGAGAACGCTCAGAGGGAAGGCTGCGAGGTCTTCCCTCATTTGCGTTTGGCAGGAAGATTGCGCGCGTTTGCAGTTGACCTGGCAAACTGCTAATAAATTTGGCCCTCCCCTCTTGGCAAACGCAAAAGTTCCGATAAGCTCAGTGTTACAGCAGGATGAACGGGCATTGGCCGGCTTCTTCCCCATGTAAGCGCAACGAGCAGCCGCCCGTGCCACAACGGACAGCGGTTGATTGACAGCAGCCCATGGGAGGCGTGTATGCAGGCACAGACTCATCCACTCGAACCCTTCTTTCAGCAGGCAGTTCGCAACAGCTACGAAGGCAAGCTGGGATTGAACGATCCCGATGTGACGGCGTATGTGGCCCGCCTGCTGTGCGAGTTTTCAGAGTCAGACAAGCTCTACAAGGTGCGTGACGAGATGGGGCGGCCCATCGAAGAGCTGACCGGAATGGTCGAGGCCTCGGACCCTGTGCATGGCTCGGCGCCTTCCTTCGATGCGGAACGTGCGCTGCGCAAGCATATCGGCGACTATGCGCTGTTTGTGGCCGGGATGTATCCCGAGGCCATGGGCTCGAGCCGCCGGTTGCGCCGCCACCAGCCGAGTCTTGGCGAGTTAATCCAGGCGGGCAAGGAAAGCTACTACATCGTTAGCCAGTTCAACCTGTTTGAGTATGAGCAGGAGGCGCCCTTGTTTGCGCGGCTCTCCGACCGCTTCGAGCGCTGCATTCTGGGGCTGACGCTGGTGCGCGAGGAACTGGGGCCGCGCAAACCGCTCATGGTGCCGCCGCAGGTGAACTGAGGGTCTGGGATCGCGAGCGGAAAAGACGCCGGGTTGAATCTCATGGTTTCCCACCCTTGCGACAACAAGCAAGAACGTCGCAAGGATGGGGCCCCCGCAGTTCATTCGAGAGCTGACGGTGGAACTGGCCTACTCCGACCACACGGCGAGGACGTTGCCCAGGCCGTCGGAGAAGTGGAAGCGGCGGCCGCCGGGAAACTCAAAGGTGGGCACTACGATGCTGCCGCCTGCCGCGATGATCGCGGCTTCCGTGGCTTTCAGGTCGGCTGAGTAGAGGACGACGAGCGCCGCGGGTTTGGCTTGGACTTCGTGGGGCTCGACTTTGCTGAAGCCGCCGTCGATGCCGGCGTCCGTCGCGCTGAAGCCGATATAGTCCGGACCCCAGTCCTGAAAGCTCCAACCAAAGACTGCCGAGTAAAAGCGCTTGGTCTGCCCGATGTCTTTTGTTGTGAATTCGATGTAAGTGATCTTGTGGTGCAGTTGTGGATTGCTCATGACTTATCTCCTGTGCGCTTTGCTGCGTGGAGTGGGGGAAGAGGGCGAGACGGGCTCGCGGGGTACTAGTGTAGTCCGCCATAAATAGAGTCATTTATATATCAAAGGTCATCTCATAAGATGAGGGGACCTCGATATGCGTGTGGCGGCGGCGATTGCATTATCCGATGAAACACGGCTTCAGCT
>Ga0181529_10001282_pt1 | contig 33348 bp, 32 predicted proteins | sample PEATcosm2014_Bin_36_FD_119763 | JGI IMG/M metagenome (GOLD analysis project Ga0181529, IMG submission 119763) | Peatland microbial communities from MTU Mesocosm Facility, Houghton, MI, USA - PEATcosm2014_Bin10_30_metaG | ecosystem: Environmental > Terrestrial > Soil > Wetlands > Peat | place... | reverse complement strand
CCGGCTCGCTTTTGACGGCGCAGATGCGGCCCTCGGCGTCGTAGAGGTAGGTGTTGCCGGTGTTGGCGTCGGCGGTGAGGTTGCCGGCGGGGTCGTAGGTGAGAGGTCCGGATTGGGGCGCGGCGGACACGGAGGTAGTATAGCGCGGGGAGGGGGGAGGGAAAAGAAAACGCAGGTCCTTCGACTTTCCACCCCAGCGACGAGGACCTGTCGCCGGAAACCCCGATTTTCGCCGCAGCGCGAAGGGACGGAACCTATTCCCCCCCATATCTTCGTTGCTCGTCGCTCCAGTAACCAGTTACGAGGCGCTCCTTTTACGACGTGCGCCTCGAACTGAGGAAAAATGGCTCCCGCCGTCACCGTTCGAGGTAGTGTTAACAGGCCATAGTTTCCCGATTGGAAGGTGATGAATACGGTTCCGTCCACCCCCTTTCCCGCGCCTCAGCCTTTGGCGAGGGCGAAGCGGCGGTTGACCTCGTGCCAGTTGACGACATTCCACCATGCGGCGAGGTAATCGGGGCGGCGATTCTGGTACTTGAGATAATAGGCGTGCTCCCAGATGTCGTTGAGCAGGATGGGATAAAGGCCCTGCGTTAGCGGCGATTCCTGGTTGGGCGTGGTGATGACCTTGAGCTTGCCTGCCTGCCAGACCAGCCACCCCCAGCCGGAGCCGAATTGCTTGGCGGTGGTTTCGTTGAAGAGCTTTTTGAAGGCCTCAAAGTCGCCGAAGTCGGCGGTGATCTGAGCGGCAATGGGGCCGATGGGCGCGCCGCCCACGCCATCCGTTCCGACCTTGCCCATGAGGGCCCAGAAGATATTGTGGTTGGCCACGCCGCCGCCGTTGTTGCGGACCGCAGCCTTGATCTCGTCGGGCAGCCCATTCAGGGTGCGGATCAGGTCATCAACCGGCTTGGCGGCCAGCTCGGGATGGTTGGCGAGGGCGGCATTCAGGTTGTTGACATAGGCCTGGTGGTGCTTATCGTGGTGCAGGTGCATGGTCTCGGCGTCGATGAAAGGCTCCAGAGCGGCGTAGTCATAGGGTAGGGGGGCGAGTTCGTAAGCCATGGATAGTTCTCCTTCTTGCAGATCGTACTAGAATTATGGATGCTGGGGGGCGGCCTGAGGGTGCGGAAAGTTGGAGCTTCCAACCAATGTCTCAAATGCCGGGGTGTTGCAGGAATGGGACAACCAGGCATTGCAAGAAATCCTGCTTCTTCGGTTCTGGACCGGACAGTTGACCGCCTTTAGATACAATATAGGCATGACTTCTACACTCGCGAAGACCTCCCTCGATCAACTGTCCATCGACACCCTCCGGCTGCTGGCCGTGGACACGGTGCAAAAGGCCAATAGCGGGCATCCCGGCGCGGCGCTGGGCTGCGCGCCGATCTCTTATCTGCTCTTCCACAAGCTGATGAAGCACAACCCCCAGCACGCCAAATGGGCGGACCGCGACAGGTTCGTGCTCTCCAATGGTCACGCCTCGGCGCTGCTCTACGGGATGCTGTTTCTGGCCGGGTACGACGTGACGCTGGAGGATCTGAAGAGCTTTCGGCAGTGGGAGTCGCGGACGCCCGGTCACCCGGAGCGCGGCGACACGGACGGCGTGGAGGTGACCACCGGGCCGCTGGGGCAGGGAATTGCGATGGCCGTGGGCATGGCGATGGCGGAGAAGCATCAGGCGGCGGTGTATAACAAGCCGGGCCATGATGTGGTGGACCACTTCACCTACGCTCTGTTGGGCGACGGCGATCTGATGGAAGGCGTCTCGCATGAGGCGGCCTCGCTGGCGGGAACGCTGGGGCTGGGCAAGCTGATCTTTCTTTATGACGACAATTTGATCTCGCTGGATGGGCCGACGAGCCTGAGCTATACCGAAGATGCGCTGGAACGCTTTGAGGCCTATCACTGGCACGTGCAGCGCGTGGCCGACGGCAACGATCTGGCGGCGATTGAGGCCGCGATAGAGGCGGCCAAGGCCGAGACCGGCAAGCCGTCGCTGATCGCGGTGCGGACGATCATCGGCTACGGCAGCCCCAAGGCGGGCAGCAACAAGTCGCATGGCGAACCGCTGGGCGCGGAGGCGGTGGCGGCGACCAAAAAGTTCTTCGGCTTCCCGGAAGACCAGAGCTTTGTGGTGCCCGACGATGCGCTCAAGAATTGGCGCAAGGCGGTGGATCTGGGCGCGGGGCAGGAAGCGGCGTGGAAGAAGCTCTTCGCGGGCTATGCGGCGGCTTTTCCGGAGCTGGCGGCGGAGTTCGAGCGTACGCAAAAGGGCGAGTTGAAGGCGGGCTGGGAGAAGGCGATTCCCAGCTTCCCAGTGGACAAGCCGATTGCCACCCGCAACGCCGGCGGCGTGATTATGAATGCGATTGCCGAGGCGGTGCCGGAGCTGTTTGGCGGCGCGGCGGATTTAACCTCTTCGACGCGCACCATCTTCCAGCCGGGGGCGAACTTCCACGAGGATCCGGCGGGGCGCAACGTCTTCTTCGGCGTACGCGAGTTCGGAATGTGCGCGGCGGTCAACGGGATGGCGGCGCACGGCGGGCTGATTCCCTTCGGCTCGACATTCTTTGTGTTTTCCGATTATGCCAAGCCGGCGATTCGGCTGGCGGCGCTGATGAAGGCGCATTCGCTCTTTGTCTTTACACATGACACCATCGCGCTGGGCGAGGATGGGCCGACGCATCAGCCGGTGGAGCAGCTGCTGAGCTTCCGCGCTATTCCGGGCATGACAGACCTGCGGCCCGCGGACGGCAACGAAACCGCGGCGGCTTGGCGGCTGGCTTTGGAGCGCAAGCTGCCGTGCTTCTTTGCGCTGACGCGACAGAATCTGCCGGTGCTTGACGCGGCGAAGATCGACATCTACGCCGGAGTGAGCAAGGGCGCGTATATCTTGCAGGATGCCGAGAAGCCGCAAGTGGTTTTGATCGGCGCGGGCAGTGAGCTTTGGCCTTGTCTGGATGCGGCCAAACTGCTGGCGGCTGACGGAGTTCAGGCGCGTGTGGTCAGCTTCCCGAGCTGGAAGCTCTTCGAGGAGCAGACAGCTGCCTACAAGGCCAGCGTGCTGCCTGCGGGCTTGCCTAAGCTGGCCGTGGAGGCGGGTTCGACGCTGGGCTGGTGGAAGTATGTCGGCCTGGACGGCGATGTGATTGGGATCGACCGCTTTGGCGCTTCGGCACCAGGTCCGAAGGTGATGGCGGAGCTGGGCTTCAGCGCGGCGAATATCGCGGCGCGGGCGAAGAAGCTGGTGAAGTAGCAAGTCGGCAGGTTGGCGAGTCAGCGCCGGAGCAGTGACTCGCTGTCTCGCTAAAATGAAAGGATCACTAGTGAAACTCGTTATCGCCTCTGACCACGCGGGATTTTCTCTGAAGGAGGAGGTGCGCGCCTATCTCGCCAAAGCCGGCCACGAAGTGATCGATCTGGGCGCATATAACACCGAGCCGTCGGATTATCCTGACTTTGCCGAGAAGGTTGGCGTGGCGTTGCAGCAGGGCGTGGCGGCGCGCGGCATCCTTATCTGCGGCTCGGGCGTGGGCGTCTGCGTGGCGGCCAACAAGATACCCGGCATTCGCGCCGGAATGTGCCACGACAGTTACTCGGCGCATCAGGGTGTGGAGCACGACGATATGAACGTCTGTGTGCTGGGCGCGCGCATCATCGGTTCTGCACTGGCCTTTGAGGTGGTGGACAGATTTGTCGCGGCGGAGTTTGTCGCCAACGAGGAGCGCTTCATGCGGCGCTTCAAGAAGGTGCTAGCCATCGAGGCAAAGTACCAGAGCGGGGATGGAGCGGCAAAGTAGGTATATATTTACTAACTAAATAGATGAAATAACTCAGCGCAGTTATGCGAGTCAGGAGGCGGCTATCTTCCCCTTCGATGTGATCCTCTTTGATGTGGGCGGAGTGCTGCTGACCAACGGCTGGGACGCCAGCGAGCGGGCGGTGGTGCTGGATCGCTTCGGACTGGAGCGCGCGGAGTTTGAGGCGCGGCATACCGTGATCTATCGCTCCTGGGAGATTGGCGCGATTCCTTTGCAAACCTATCTGGATGCGACGGTATTTTATGAGCCGCGCAGCTTTACGCGCGATGAGTTTTTCGCGTCCATCTGCGCAGGCTCCAAGCTGCTGACCGACGGAGCTATGGGAATCCTTGAAGAGCTTACAGCATCAGATAAGTGTATGCTGGGCGCGCTAAACAACGAGGCGCGAGAGACCAATGAATATCGCTTCACGTACTTTGGGTTGCGCGTGTGTTTTCAGGTGTCGCTGAGTTCCTGCTATCTGGGATTGCGCAAGCCGGAGGCGGCGATCTACCAGCGGACGCTGGAGATTCTGGGTCGGCCCGCGGAGCGGGTATTGTTTATCGACGACCGCGCGGAGAATGTGGCTGGAGCGGTAACTGCCGGGATGAGAGCTATCCGGTTTGAGGGCGCGAAAGCGCTGCGGCGCGAGTTGAAAACTCTAGGAGTTATATAACAAGTTAGCGAGGAAGTTATGGCGACGGTACAGATGAGCGTTAGCCCGGAGGATATTTCACAGATTCCGCTGGGCGGCGAGCGGATTCCAGAGGCGGGAATTGTGGTGATCTTTGGCGCTTCGGGCGACCTGACTCGGCGCAAGCTGCTGCCCGCGCTCTATCATCTGGAGCAGGCGGGGCTGCTGCCGGATCGATTTGCCATTGTGGGAGCGGCGCGCAGGCCGCTGGGCGATGAATTCGCCGCTGCGATGCGCGTGGGAATTATTGAGTCTGGCGGCATTACCGCAAGCGACCCTAAACTGGATAACTTTATTAGTCGCATAAGTTACTTTTCACTGCGATTTGACGATCCGAAGAGTTATGCCGGATTAAAGGTTGAGTTAGATAGGATTGCCCGGGAAAAATGCATCGGCGGAAGGCGGCTCTACTATCTGGCAACCGCGCCGGAGCATTTTGCGCCGATCATCGAGAATCTGGGTGCGCAAGGCATGGCGCAGCCGGAGCAGGGCACGGCCGCAGTGGTAATTGAAAAGCCCTTCGGCCACGATCTGGAGTCGGCGCGTGCGTTGAATTGCCAGGTAAACGCCGTCTTTCGCGAGGATCAGGTCTTCCGTATCGATCATTACTTAGGCAAGGAAACCGTGCAGAATATTTTGGTTTTTCGCTTTGCCAACGGAATTTTCGAGCCGATATGGAATAGAAATTATGTTGACCATGTGCAGATCACTGTTGCTGAAACGCTAGGTGTGGAAGGGCGCGGGCCGTTTTATGAAAAGGCGGGAGCGCTGCGCGACGTGGTGCAGAATCATGTGATGGAGTTACTAAGTCTAGTAGCGCTGGAGCCGCCTTCGAGCTTTGAGGCGGAAAGCGTCAGGCGCGAGAAGCTGAAGGTCTGGCGGGCGATTCCATCCATTCCGATTCTCAATGTGGTGCGCGGCCAGTACGGCGCGGGCGAGATCGACGGGCACCCTGTTGTGAGTTATCGGGACGAGCCGCGAGTTAGTCCCAACTCAGGCGCGGAGACGTATGCCGCCGCGCGCATCGAGATAGAAAACTGGAGGTGGGCGGGAGTTCCTTTCTATCTCCGCGCGGGCAAGCGGATGCAGAAGCGCGCGACCGAGATCAGCATTCAATTCAAACAGCCGCCGCTGCTGATCTTTGACCGGCTGAAGGCGCACGCCGCCTGCCAGGTGATCAAGCCGAATCTGCTGACGATTCGCATCCAGCCGGACGAGGGCATCGCGCTGCGCTTCGGAGCCAAGGCGCCGACCACGCTGGAGATGGATGTCTGCCCGGTGAATATGGACTTTGACTATGCGGCGGCCTTCGGAAAATCGAGCGCAAACGGATATGAGCGGCTGCTGCTGGACGCATTGCTGGGCGATCAAACGCTCTTCTCCCACCGCGACGGCGTGGAGACGACCTGGGCGCTGTACACGCCGATTCTGGAGGCCTGGGCGGCCAAGACTCCGGAGAAGTTTCCCAACTACGCGGCTGGTTCTTGGGGTCCAGAGTGCGCCGACCATTTGATTGCTCGCGGAGGACATGCTTGGCGGAATGATTTGGGCCGAAAGGCCTGAGAGGCAGGGAGTAGTGGGCGCAACCATTCAAATTACGCCTCAACCTGATGACACAGTCCCCGCTTAACCACGCCGAGACGGAAACCCAGCGATAGGCCGTAATTTCCCGATCCCCAAAGGCGAGAGATCGGGGCCACGCGCCCCTATGGCGCGTAGTAATTCACCTTCTAACTGTGGATTACGCCTTTCTTCCCATGCCTTTGTCCATGGCTTCGTTGGCGAGGCGGTCGGCGTGCTTGTTTCCGCCGCGGAGGGTGTGGCGGATCTCGAAGCTTTCGATGCGGCGCGAGAGGCGGCGGGCTTCTTCAAAGAGCGGGCGGAGGATGGGGCTGGCTACTTTGTATTTGCCCTGCATCTGCTTGACCATCAGTTCGGAGTCGGAGATGACGCGGAGGCGTTGCGCGCCGTTCTCGACGGCCCATTTGAGGACGCCGAGCAGGCCGGAGTACTCGGCGAAGTTGTTGGTCTGGATGCCGAGGAATTCGCTCAGTTCGGCGACGACGCGGCCTTTGGAGTCTTCGATGACGGCTCCGTAGCCGGAGGGGCCGGGGTTGCCGCGGGAGCCGCCGTCGCAGTGGGCGGTGAAGAGTTCGGCGTGGGCGGGGGGAGCGGGAAAGAGCGAGTCGTTCATTGTCTATCCAGTTTAACTGTTGATGAAGAAAGGGATGCCATGGGGTTCGTCGATTCCCACGCATTTCGCAACGAGCGCGAAATGGATGGGGCACGGAAGATTTTGATAAGTGGTTCTTCCGGGGCTGAAGCCCATGTTAATTTGATTTGCTTTACACGGGGGATAAATCCCCCGTCTCCCTCCAGAAAGAAACTTCTCGCAGGGGCTAAAGCCCACGTCTCAATTTTGGACATCTTTCGGCACGACTGAAGTCGTGCCCTGACTTAAAGTGCTGCCAAGAACCACCGTAAAATCAGGGTCATTCTGTGGACTCCAGGATTTTTGTGCTAATTCTGTTCTCCACCGGATTGCCAAGCCTCGATGAGCATTTCCGAAGCTGAACCTCCACATTGGCGGTTAGTCGCTCCGAAACGCGGGTTGGACTGCCTTGGGAATCTTATGATCTGGTGGCAATCTTCTTAGGGAGAATGGCCGAAAACGCCAGGAGTAGGACCACTAACCAGAAGCATTTATCCAATGCCATGTCTGTGTCCCACAAAGCGCCCATTTGCTCGTTATAGAAATGAACCTCCGTAAATATGTGCGCGGAAAGGAGTAGTATCGCCGTGATAGCGGTTGCACGCATGGACCAGATAGCCAAGAGCAGACTCGGCGCGAGAAGCGTCCAAGCGAAAGTGTGCGGCCAACACGGGATTACGGACGGTCCGGAGCATAGTCCCATTGACAGCGTGCCGAAGATGGATACGTAGAGACTAATAGGGATCGTGATCGCAAACACCATCCAGCGAGGCTGCATTGCCTTGTTCATGTAGCAATACTACTGCACCGTCCCTTCCGTAACCCTTCGTTTTGTGGTCGGGTGGCTACCGACTGGAAAGTGTTGGTCAAAGCACACGGTCTGCCGTGCACCTATTTTGTGCTAATTTGTGCTTGGGGTTTGGACTTTATGGACTTCTTGACCATCTAGGACATTGAAAAATCAATAACTTATTTGCTTTCAATGTCCGCTTTTGTCGTGCCCTGACACAAAGCGTCTTTGCTTACTATCGAAGTCATTTCGCGTCTATCGAATTGCGGAAAGTTTACGATTCCCGGAGCAGGTACGATGGCAACGGATGCGGTGATCGCCCCGGTTGGAGCGCAGGTTGGCATGGCTTGGCCAGCAGCCCGGAAGGTACAATCCACTTCAGGCATGGCTGCAACCAGGACAATGAACGGAAACAGAAGCGCCGAGGAGCGCAGGCGGGCGCGCGAGCCGGAGATGGAGCTGATCCGCGAGGCGCAGGCGGGATCGCGGGCGGCCTTTGACACACTTGTGCGGACCTACGAGCAGCAGGTTTTGCGGCTGGCGCTGCACCTGACCGGCAGCGAGCACGATGCCGAGGACATTTATCAAGAGGCGTTTTTGAAGGCCTACCGTTATCTGGGGAATTTTCGCTTTGAGTGCTCGTTTTATACGTGGATTTATCGGATTGTGACGAACCTTTGCCTGGACCAGATGCGGCGGCGCAAGACGCGGCGCGAGAGTCATGCGGTGGTTGCGGACCACTCCGGCGGCGAGATTGATTTGCTGGCCTCGGTCTCCGATGACCGTTCGTTTTCCAATCCGGCCAAGGAGCTGGAGCGCAAGGCGCTGGGCGAGCGGATTCAACTGGCGCTGGAGAAGTTGACGCCGCGCGAGCGGATGGTTTTTGAACTGAAGCATTATCAAGGGCTGCGGCTGCGCGTGATCGGCGAGATGTTGAGTACCACGGAGGAGACCGCCAAGAATACGCTCTTCAGGGCGACGAAAAAGCTGAGGGCGCAGTTGGCGGGGTTGCGGTAAAGTTCGGCGGCAATCTCCTGAGGAGATGCGGATATTTTGCTGGACGCGCGTGAATTTTTGGGGCTGGAAGGACGTATGCGATGAGATGCAAAGAGGCGCAAGAGCGGATGGTAACGGCGGCTTATGAGGAGCTGGCCGAGGAGCAGGCGCACGAGCTGGAGCAGCACATGGCTGGTTGCGCGGCCTGTGCGCGAGAGCGGGAGCAACTGCGGGCGATGAAGGTGCTGGCCGGAGCTTATCCGGTGATGGAGCCGGAGGCCAACCTGGTGGCGCGCGCGCGGATGCGGCTGAATGAAGCGCTGGATGCGCTGCCGCCCAGCGGCTGGCTGGGTCGGCTGGGGCAGCGCGTAATGAACAGTATGGCCGGCTTGCAGGCGGTGCCGGTGGCGGCTTGCCTGCTGCTGCTGGCGGGCTTGGGCGCGGGATCCGTGGGCGGCTTTGAGCTGGCCCAGCATCGCACGGCGCAACCCGTGACGGCGACGGCGGCCAAGACGCCCGTGCCGGAGGCCCAGGCCAGTTTGCCTGCGCCAGCAGGGTTGCCCGCGGCGGCGGAGATTGCCAACATCTCCGGCATTGTGCGGCAGCCCAACAGCCATCGGATCGAAGTGCGCTACAACCAACTGGTGCCGCAGCGGATGGAAGGCTCGCTGGACGATCCGGCGATTCGCCGGCTGCTGATGCTGGCCAGCCAGCACTCGTCGTCGGCGGGAGTGCGGGGCGACTCAGTGAAGCTGCTGGCGGCCGAGTGCAAGGCCGGCCACAGTTGCCAGAAGGCGGCGGGGATACGTGATGCGCTGATGGTGGCACTGCGCTATGACAAGAATGAGGATGTGCGCGAGAAGGCGCTGGAGGGACTGGAGCCGTATGTCTCCGAGGATGTGCGGGTGCGGGATGCGGTGCTGGCGGCGCTGATGAACGACGGCGACCCGCGGATACGCACCGAGGCGATTAACCTGTTGACGCCGGTGGAGGGCGATACCAGCGTGCGCCAGGTGCTGCACTCGGTGGCCGACACGGATCGGAATCCGTATATTCAGACGGTCTCGAGGCAGGTGTTGAGCCGCGAGCCGGAGATTCAGTAGAGCCGTTGCGCAACTGCTGCAGGAGAGCCGAGATGAAGCGCGTTTTGAGGCCGTTCCATTGTTTTGCATTCGTTGTGTTGTTCATGGCCATTGCGCCGATTGCGCGCACGCAGTCGCCGGGGCTGGCCGTGCTTCCTGCGGCGCCGGCGCACGCCATCTCCCAGGGTTACCTGGGTGTGAATCTGGCAGACGTGGACCAGAAGGCGGCGCAGGCGCTGAAGCTGAAGGAAGTTCGCGGCGCCGTCATTACGCTGATCGATCATGACGCGCCGGCGGGAGAGATCGGGCTGCGGGTCAACGACGTGGTGGTGAAGCTGAACGGGCAGACGGTGGAGGGAGCGGAGCAGTTGCGGCGGATGCTGAGAGAGATTCCGGCGGGGCGTCAGGTGAGTTTGGAGGTCAGCCGCGAGGGCAATCTGCAACGCTTCACCGTGCAACTGGCCGACCGCAAGGCGATGGAGCTGGACGTGTGGAACCGGCTGGGCACGGACGAAGATGCCTTTGCGCCGCTGCCCCAGATGGGGAGTGCGCCGGGGGGCGAGGCGCCGCTGCCTGGAGGCTTTCACATCCCCTTCTTCGGCACACCGAATGTGGGCGTGGTGGTGGAGCCGCTGACGCGGCAGATGGCGGAGTACCTGGGTGTGGCGAGCGGGCTGATGGTGAAGGAAGTGACGCGCCGGAGCGAGGCCGAAGCAGCGGGGTTGAAGGCCTTCGACGTAATTCTCAAGGCCGGCACCAACAGCATGAAGACGCTGACCGAATGGGAGCGGGTGCTGCGCGCCAACCAGGGCAAGCCGCTGCCGTTGCAGGTGCTGCGCGACAAAAAGCAAGTGACGCTGACGTTGCAGGTGGACTCCAAGCGGCACTGACTGCTGGAGCCGGAAGAGACTCTCCCGACGGTCGTGAGGTCCGCGCTGGCCGAGAGTCACGGCCAGCGGCTGTGGGAGTTGCAGTAACGAAATTGCGGCGCGGCGGCTATGGCTTATTGCCTGAGGCGGCATCAGAGGCCGCATCAAAGATACCTTTGAAGAGATCCCCTAGGTTGACATCGGGTTCTCCGGATTTTTTGACCGGAGGCTTCCAGTCTGTTTGCGCCACCGTCAGGCGGACAGAGTCCACGTCGGAATTGTTCAGCAGCACATCGACGGAATCCGTTCCGTATTTGCGTAGAATCTCGGTGTTGGGAATGTTGATTCCCATAAAGCCGGGGCCTTGGGCGGGAGTGGTTTTTCCGTCCGCGGCGTCCGCCGTTGTGAGCGTATAGGTGATGCCGCCGGGAAGATATTCAAAGTGGAAGCTGCCGTCATCGCGGATGGCGGCGCGGAGGTGGAGCGCGGGGTTGCTTTTGCTGGTCAGGCTGACCTGGCCGGTGTTGAGCGTGTGCGCGTCAGCTTTGGCATAGACGCGGCCGGTGATGTTATGCAGCGAGTGGTCGGGGATGGTGATGTCACCGCCGGAATACTCCTCTCCGGCGCTCACGGTGAAGGGCTTGGCATCGGTGCGGTTGAAGGTGCTCCCGGAATACGCCACAAGACTGATACCGCTGCCTCCTTCTGCAATGTTGTTGGCGGTGATGCCGATGGAAGGAGCAATCATCGTGGCGCGCACTGCGTAGCTTCCGGCAGCTAGACCGGTGATGCGAAAGTGGCCGAGGTCATCGCTTTTGGCGAGCTGCACCGCGCCGCTTATGGCGAGCGCCTGGTTCATCGCCACCTGAGCGGCTTCTCCTGCGCTCTCGGGAGTTCCGGGCTTGATGACGGAAAGGGTCCACCCAACGGCGGGGCTGCCATCGTCAAAGAGAAGACGTCCGCTGATGGCCGCACCGCGCTCCAGTCGCAGCTCGGCGTGGGCGGAGTCCGTGCCGGTCACCGTGACGGTGGGAATCTGCGCAATGCGCGCACGGATTGCCGGATCAGTGCTGGCGAAGTCCTCGTCGGAGAATTGGTCGAGGGCATCCGTGTAACCAGCGTAGAGAGCGTGAAGGTAGTACGTGCCGGGTTTGACGCCGGCAAATTTGAACTCGCCGTTGAGGCCGACGGTGGAGGCATTCATCATGTCCATGGCCTGCGTCATTCCCTTGGTGGCGGCGTCGAGCGCCTGCTTCTCTTCTTTTTCTTTGGCGGGAGTTTTTGTCGGCAGATCAGGCAGCTTGACCTGTGTTGCATCGTCGTCCTTGCCAGCCAACTTCCCCAGGCTGCCGATCAAATTACTCAGAAAATCCTCGCCGCGGTGGTCGGGTCCGGCGGATTTTAGCAGCACCTTGGCAAAGCGAGCCGGAGCGTTGGTATCGGCGCAGAAGACGTGGCCGGTCACGGTGCTGCCGGTGGCGTTGGGCGTTTGCTGCGCGTGGGAAAAGACGGAAATGCTTGCTGCCAGAAAAAATGTTATGACGGCCAATGAAACGGAATGTACTTGCCTTATCTTCATCTCAGTTCTCCTGTTACAGATGAGTGCGTAAAGTTACTTTACGTTGAGCGGCTGCACCAGAAGCAGCACTTCCACCTTGTAGTTGTTGATACCGTCCGACATGGAGTAGACGGTGGTGAGCTTGCCCATCGGCACGGTCGGCGAGACGGTATAACGATGGGAGGCAAGCGGCGTGACGGCAGCGGATCGATCCTTCGACAGGCCTTGCGGAAATCCCTCCTGAGAGATGCGCAGGGTGAGCGAAACCATCTCTCTGATCTTTCGGATATTTTGCACATCGACGTCGGTGGTGTTATTGAAGTATTCCGGCGTGTACGACGAGCAGGGATTGGCGGTGTTGGAGCTATCGCACTTGATGGGAATGCGGCTGTCATCGCGAATTTGCGGATCGGCCTGTTGCGGCGATGCGGTGATTGTATAGGTGTTTTGTATGGTGGTTTTGTCGGCATGAGTTCTTTTGAAGATGATGGTGAACTGGAGCGGCTCAAAGGCCGCCGGAGCCTGCCTGCCGACATGAACTGCGCTGGGCGCGGGGGCGGCGTTGACGGCCGGATTTTTCGTAGATGATTCCTGCGCGCACAGCATGGGCGCGGCCATCAGCAGTGCAGCGAAGATGAGTCGTGATGTCGGCATGAGTTTCTCCTAGTTCAGTGCTTCGATCTGGATGGGGGTAATGGTGAGAGGCTTCCACGCGAGGGATTCCTCGGTGAGCGGCGGGTTGCGAAGGGGCGCGATGCTCATGGGCGCGATGAGGCCGGGAGCGGAGCTGGCCGCGTTGGCGTGGAGTACGCGGGGCGCGGCGGCGGGCTGGAGATGCGCGGTAAAACTGTGCGGCGCGGGCGCGGCTTGCGAAAGATGCGCGGCGGCGGGAGGGTGGAGCACGGCGAGGTTGGACCGCGCGGGCTTGAAGGTCAGCGAGATGGCCACGACGGCGACCAGTGCGGCAGCGGCCAGCGCAGCCAGCGGCATCCAACTCCAACTGCGCGACTCACCGGCGGCGGCCACGGAGGCCAGAATGCGCTGCTCTAGGCCGGGGCGCGCGGCAGCGGGCGTGTAGCTGGCCAACGAGCTGTCCAGCAGTTGGTCCATCAGGTCATGTTCATCGTTCATGGCTCTCTCCCTTCCGTTCGGCCAACTCCTTTTTGAGCTTTTGCCGAGCGGTGTGAATGCGCCGCCGGACGGTTCCCTCGGGCAGGCGCAGAATGCGGGCGACCTCGACCAGCTTCAGCTCGCCCAGCGCGGCCAGCACCAGCGGCTGGCGCAGCTTCTCCGGCAGCGCGTCGATGCGCGTGTGCAGCCACGCTTCCAGTTGCCGGTTCATCGCTGACTGTTCGGGGCTGACTTCGCCGGATGGAAGGGCAAAGCTCGTCTCGGGCGGCAGCTCCTGCTCCAGCAGCCGCGGCTTGCGCCGGCGCACGGCCATTCGCCAAGCCACCCGCGCCAGATAGCCGCGCTCGTCCTCGATCTGCTCCCATCGACCGCCTCGAAAGATCTGGAGAAAGGTCTCCTGCGCCGCGTCCTCGGCATCGTGCGTGTTGCGCGCCACGGCCAGCGCAATGCGATAAACAAACTGCGAATGCCGCTCCACAAACGCGGCAAAGGAATCTGCCCCACGCGCACCTCCGCCCGCTTGCGGCGCAGGAGTTCCCGGCTTCGCGATGAAGATCGCGTTAGGCATTACTACCAGTAAAGAGCATGGAAGCGGGAAAGTGTTCGCATGGGGTGTGAATATTTTGGAGGGGAGGCTGAGGAGCGGAGTGTGATTCAATGAAAGAGATGGCTCTTCCCCGGAAAAAGACGGCGCGCGGGTGGCGGATCAGGGCGACACGGAAGCTGCGCGAGTGGGCGATGGTGGCGCGGGCGCTGGCCGACACCGGACATCCGGTGCTGGCGCAGATTGTGCCGGCGCGCTTTTGCAACCTGAGCTGCGGCTATTGCAATGAGTACGACAAGGTCAGCGAGCCGGTGCCGCTGGAGGAGATGCTCCGGCGCATCGACCACCTGGGACGGCTGGGGACGGCGATGATCGGACTGAGCGGCGGCGAGCCGCTGACGCATCCCGACCTGGACGAGATCATTCGGCGGATGCGCGGGACCGGGGCGATTGCCGGAATGATTACCAACGGCTACCTGCTGAATGTGGAGCGGATCGAGCGGCTGAACCGCGCGGGTCTCGACCACTTGCAGATTTCCATCGATAACCTGGTGCCGGACGACGTTTCCATGAAGAGCCTGAAGGTGCTGGACAAGAAGCTGGAGATGCTCTCCGAGTACGCCGAGTTTCACGTGAATATCAACTCGGTGGTGGGCGGCGGCTTCAAGAATCCCAACGACGCGCTGGTGATTGGCAAGCGGGCGATGGAGCTGGGCTTTGAATCGACGATTGGAATTATTCACGACGGCAGCGGGCAACTGAAGCCGCTGCTGGAGGACGAGGCGCGCGTCTACCACGCGATGACCAACCGGCGGAAGACCAACTACTCGCGCTTCGACGATTTTCAGGAGGCGATTGCGCAGGGGCGGCCGAATGATTGGCGCTGCCGCGCGGGGTCGCGGTATCTGTATATATGCGAGAACGGGCTGGTGCATTATTGCAGCCAGCAGCGCGGCTATCCGGGCGTGCCGCTGAGCGAGTACACCACGGCGGATGTAAAGCGGGAGTTTTTGACGGCCAAGAGCTGCTCGCCGAATTGCACCATCGGCTGCGTGCACCGTATCAGCTACATCGACCACTGGCGTGCACCACAGACGCGGACGATCTCGCCGGGAGGCGATGCGACCGAGACGACGAAGCCCAAGCTGGTACAGATACAGAGCTGACTCAATCTGCGAGCGGCGCGGCATCCTCGTCAGCATATGCCGATGAGGATGCCGCTGCCGATACGCAACTACGACTTCATCGCCTCTTCAACGGCAACGGCGACTGCAACCGATGCGCCGACCATGGGGTTGTTGCCCATGCCGATCAGACCCATCATCTCCACGTGCGCGGGCACGCTGGAGGAGCCGGCAAACTGCGCGTCGGAGTGCATGCGGCCCATGGTGTCAGTCATGCCGTAGCTGGCCGGACCCGCGCCCATGTTGTCGGGATGCAGCGTACGACCCGTGCCGCCGCCGGAGGCCACGGAGAAGAACTTCTTGCCTTCGAGCAGCCGCTCCTTCTTGTAGACCGCCATCACCGGATGCTGGAAGCGCGTGGGGTTGGTGGAGTTGCCGGTGATGGCCACATCGACGCGCTCCACGTGCATGATGGCTACGCCCTCGCGCACGTCGTCGGCGCCGTAGCAGCGGACAGCCGCGCGTTCGCCCTTGGAGTAAGCCTTCTCGCGCACAATCTTCAGCTTGCCGGTGGCATAGTCGAAGTCGGTCTGGACGTAAGTAAATCCATTGACGCGCGAGATAATCAGCGCGGCGTCTTTGCCCAGGCCGTTGAGAATCACGCGCAGCGGCGTCTTGCGCGCGTTGTTGGCCGAGCGGGCAAGACCAATCGCTCCTTCGGCGGCGGCAAAGGACTCATGCCCAGCGCAGAAGGCGAAGCAGCCGGTCTGCTCGCGCAGCAGCATGGCGGCCAGGTTGCCGTGGCCGATTCCGACCTTGCGATCGTCAGCAACAGAACCCGGAATGCAAAAGGCCTGCAAGCCGGTGCCCAGCGTCTCGGCAATCTCCGCAGCCACCTTCTGGTTCTTCTTGATGGCCACGGCAGCGCCGATCAGATAAGCCCATCCGGCATTTTCAAATGCAATGTTCTGGATGCCTTTGACAATCTTGCGCACGTCCACATTCTTGGCGAGGCAAATCTTCTCCGCCTCTTCCAGCGAGGCAATGCCGGCGGCGGCAAGATAGGAGTCGATCTGCGCAATCCTTCTTTCGTATCCTTCAAATAAAGCCATGATCTTCTCCTTTATTCCTTGCGGGGGTTGATGGTTTTCACGGCGTCGGCAAAGCGGCCATAGGTGCCGGTTGCCTTGGTCAGCGCGCTCTGCGCGTCCACGCCCTTGGCGATGGCGTCCATCATGGGTCCGAGGCGGACGAATTTGTAGCCGATGATCTCGTTGTCGGCGTCCAGCGCCAGTTCCGTCACGTAGCCCTCGGCCAGTTGCAGATAGCGCGCGCCTTTTTCGCTGGTGCCGTACATGGTTCCGGTCACGCTGCACAGGCCCTTGCCCAGGTCTTCGAGACCCGCGCCGATGGGCAGGCCATCCTCGGAGAATGCCGTCTGCGTGCGCCCGTAGACGATCTGCAAAAACAGCTCGCGCATGGCCACGTTGATGGCATCGCAAACCAGATCAGTGTTGAGAGCTTCGAGAATCGTCTTGCCGGGAAGAATCTCGGCGGCCATGGCGGCCGAGTGCGTCATTCCGGTGCAGCCGATGGTCTCCACCAAAGCTTCTTCAATGATGCCTTTCTTCACGTTCAAGGTGAGCTTGCAGGCACCCTGCTGGGGGGCGCACCAGCCCACGCCGTGGGTCAGGCCGGAGATGTCGGTGACTTCCTTGGCCTTGGTCCAGCGGCCTTCTTGCGGAATAGGCGCGGGACCGTGATTGGGTCCTTTGGCTACCACGCACATCTGTTCAATTTCATGAGTATGCATCGGGAGTTTAGCTCCTTTGTTTGAATGGGTAAATTACGAAAGTGCGATTCTGTTCCACGCCGCACAGGAACAGGAACGATGAGACAAATCGACTTGATTATAGAATTGGCTCGACAGGATGGGATGTGACCGCCGTCGCAGGTGATGGGCGGCACGCGGACGGCAAAATCCCCGCGCGTAAGCGAATTACTCTTGGTTGCGGGAGTCGCTCTGGGCAATGACTTCCAGAGCCTCGCCGACAGAGAGAATCCGCACTCCCTCGTATTTTGCAATCGAAAGCAGGGTTCGATCGCCGGTGACTATCAGGCCGGCTTGGGCAGCCAGCGCCGTACGCATTAGCCACAGGACTTGGCGCGACGTTCCGCGCGCATTGCCTCAATCTCCACGGCAACTTCCTCAGGCGACACATAGGAGGGATCGTCCACGGCAATCATGCGATCCATGGCGGCGCACAGCGCGGAAAAGGCTTGCGTCTTCAACGGATCGCGCAGCATTTTCTCCAACGAGGGCGACGAAAGCAGTCCGACGCGTTCGGCCTCCTGGGCCAGTTGATCGGGCAGTTCGAGTTGGAAGGTCGTCATTTCAACCTCCCTGGGTGCTTGCCTGGTTCCTATCCTAACTCAATCCCAGCTTCTATTCGTCGAAGGCCGTCTCGAAGTTTTGCCCGCCATAGAAGATGCCGAGAATGGTCACGACTTCGCCAGTGACCTCAAAGGCAATGCTGACGCGCCGGAAGCCGAAGACGCGCAGGCCGGGGCGGATATCATCCCGCTGCGCGCCCCGCATCGGAAAGGTCTTCAGGCTCTCGCATTGCTCCACAATCGCGTCGGTATAGCGGGCGGCAATTTCGGGAGAGGCTGCGGCGGCAATATGGAAAAAGAGCGAGAGAAGTTGTGCCTCAGCTTCCGGAGCGTAGATGACGCGGTACATCATCCCGCCCGGAGAGCGGACTTGTAAGCCTCCGCCAGTGATGCGCGCACCTGGGCTACTGACCGCGCGCGGGAGGGATCGGCTTTCATGGCGTCATAGGCTGCGGCCACATCTTCCCGCAACCATGCTTCAAGGGCTTGGTTGCGCATCTCCAGCGCTCGCAGTCCGTCGCGAATTATTTCGCTTTCGGAGGCATATTCGCCGGACTCGACCTTGGAGCGGACCATCTCAGCCATTTCATTGGGTAAAGTGATGCTCAACTGGCGTGTAGAACGCATGGGTTTGTCTCCATAGAGTAGGATTGAATCCTACTCTATGGAGATCATACAGCAAATCCCTGATCGCCGGACGTTATTTCTGTACCCGGCTCACGTCGCGCACCGCTCCGCGCGCGGCGCTGGTGGTCCATGCGGCATAGGCCTGCAAAGCCTTGGAGACTTTGCGCGCGCGTGTTGCGGGCTGCCATGCGGCGGCACCTTTGGCCTGGGCTGCCTTGCGCCGGCTGGCCAGCTCCGCGTCGGAGAGAGCCACGCGCAGCAGCCGCTTGGGAATGTCGATCTCGATGGTGTCGCCCTCGTTGACCAGCGCCAGCGCTCCGCCTTCGGCCGCCTCCGGCGAGATGTGCCCGATGCACAGCCCCGACGAGCCGCCGGAGAAGCGCCCATCGGTAATGAGCGCGCAGCTCTTGCCCAAGCCCTTGGATTTGAGATAGCTGGTCGGATAGAGCATCTCCTGCATTCCCGGACCGCCTCTTGGCCCTTCGTAGCGAATCAGCACCACATCGCCGGGAACGATCTTGTCGCCGAGAATGGCCTCGACCGCCGCGTCCTGGCTCTCGAAGATGCGCGCCGGACCGGCAAAGCTCAGGTGCGCGGGATCGACGCCCGCCGTCTTCACGATGCAGCCGTCCTCGGCGATATTGCCGAAGAGCACGGCCAGCCCGCCGTCCTTGCTGAAGGCGTGCGCCAGATCGCGAATCACGCCGCCGGCGCGATTCAGGTCCAGCTCGGCGTAACGATGATTTTGGCTGAAGGCCTCGGTGGTGCGCACGCCGCCGGGAGCGGCGCGATAGAACTCGGCAATGGCGGGCGTGGGCGAGCGCATCACGTCCAGCTTGTCGATGGCCTCGCCCAGCGTTGCCGCATGCACGGTGTGCGTCGCGCGATGAATCAGGCCCGCGCGATCCAGCTCGGCAAGAATGCCGAAGATTCCCCCGGCGCGATGCACATCCTCCAGATGCACGTCGGGCGCTGAAGGCGCCACCTTGCAGAGGTTGGGCACGCGGCGCGAGAGGCGGTCGATGTCTGCCATGGTGAAGGGCACCTCTCCCTCCTGCGCCGAGGCCAGAAGATGCAGAACGGTATTCGTCGAGCCGCCCATGGCGATGTCCAAAGTCATGGCATTCTCAAATGCATCAAAGGTCGCGATGCTGCGCGGCAGCGCCGTGGCGTCGTCGTGCTCATAGTAGCGCTTGGCCAGAGCGACGATGGTGCGTCCGGCTTGCAGGAAAAGCTCCTTGCGGTCGGCATGCGTAGCCAGAACGCTTCCGTTTCCCGGCAGGCCGAGGCCCAGCGCCTCCACCAGGCAGTTCATGGAGTTGGCGGTGAACATTCCCGAGCAGGAGCCGCAGGTGGGGCAGGCGGAGTGCTCGTACTCATAGACATCCGCGTCGCTGACCTTGGGATCGGCGGCGACAATCATGGCATCGATCAGGTCCACGGCCTTGACGATATTGCCGCTCAACTTGACCTTGCCAGCCTCCATCGGCCCGCCGGAGACAAAGACGACCGGGATATTCAGTCGCAGCGCGGCCATCAGCATTCCCGGCGTAATCTTGTCGCAGTTGGAGATGCAGACCAGCGCATCAGCGCAGTGCGCGTTCACCATGTACTCGACCGAGTCGGCGATCAGCTCGCGCGAGGGCAGGCTGTAGAGCATTCCGTCGTGGCCCATGGCGATGCCGTCGTCGATGGCGATAGTGTCAAACTCCTTGGCCACGCCACCGGCGCGCTCGATCTCCCGCGCGACAAGCTGGCCCAGGTCCTTGAGATGCACGTGGCCGGGTACAAACTGCGTGAAGGAGTTGGCGACGGCGATGATGGGCTTGCCGAAGTCGCCGTCCTGCATTCCGGTGGCGCGCCAAAGGCTGCGCGCTCCGGCCATGTTGCGTCCATGCGTGGAGGTTCTAGACCTGTATGCGGGCATTATGGCTCCCCTGCGCTCTGACTATCTGGGTATTTGATTTCGTTGGCGTCCCCGACGGGATTTGAACCCGTGTTATCGCCGTGAAAGCCGATGACAATCAGTAACTCCGACGAATTAAAGGACTGCGAAGTGCATCGGAAGACATCGCGAGAACCCTGATGCAGGTTAACTGATAACAGACTGTCCTCAAAGACAGAATACACCAAATACATCGTTTGAAAATCAGGGTATCAGTGAAACTCGAATGGGTAATGCGTTCACCGTACATCGCAACTGGGGAAAGTCGGTGAGTGCTGGATCAACTCCGTCGAGCGATATCGCATGAATAGTTCTACGCAGGTGCTTGACGTGGCTATCCGAGCAGGATCAGTGTAGGATTAACGACGCACAGCGGCGTTTTCTGGAAGTGCGTAAAGCCCACGCTGTGTAATTTTTACATCAGTTCATTGTTCACAGCGTCAGAATGTCAAACGAGTTGGCCGGTCCCCCTCAAAATTCACAGCGTCAATAGCAGAAACACGCTCCGCTTTGATCCATTGCGCTTGATTGTCCTCTGACCCATCGGCCCGGACCTTGTACTGTACATCGCTAGAGTTGCTGTTATTGACTTCGATAATCACGCCATTGGCATAACCAACGCTAACCATCCGCACTTTGACTCGATTTCCGACTTGAAGTGCCATTCTCGCTCCTCGCAGGTATGCCTTCGCACACAACATTAGCACAGAATGCAGGATTTGCCGGAGTGCGTCTACTGAAAGGCTCTATGACGTACGCTTGACGTATTTTACTTGCTCTGTTTTATCAAATTATTGATATATTTGGCGTCCCCGACGGGATTTGAACCCGCGCTATCGCCGCAAAAGTACCTCTATGTGGGATTTAGATCCTTTTATGGGGCCTCGTATCTATTAGTAAATTATTGATATAAAACTATTTATTTAAATTTACGATTTAGGGTCTACGAGGGCCTATTTCTATGGTTTTTGGTAGTCTATCGGCCCCTAGACGGTCCCGAGAATCCGTCATAGCCCAAGAGATTTCCACTTCTAACCCGATCTGAGGGGCGATTTTCGCTTGACTTCCTCCCCGGCTTTTGGCTATCTACGGACACCTTTAGCAGGCGAACCTAATCGGCTACACACGGCGCAATTTCATGGTGCCGATTCCACGCGCGGCAACCCGGGAGGCGCTCAACGAGCAGTTCACTCGCGACGCTGTGGCGCGCCGTGCGCAGCGGCTGCGCAACCATAGGGAGGACGTTCATCGGCACCTCCAGCGGTCCCGGAGGCCGCGATATGCCGTCAACGTAAGCCCAACTCAGGCTCCGCGTCCAATAACTTTTTGAAAGTAGGCTATAACCAAATGGAATAGATGTCCACCAAAGTCTGTTCAGCTCTCAATTACTTGATTGGGTAGCCGGATCAGGAAGAGGTAGAGCCCATATATCCTGTCACGCGCATCTGATAGATTCCTAGACACCTTGCCACTTTGCTGCTCGCTATTGCAATAAAGCGTTTGTTGCAGTCAGTCTGGCGAATACAGGTGGTTTGCGTGTACGTTGCGCTTATCACTTTGACGGGTCTCACGATTAATGCGGCACACACTATGGTCATCAGTCGCGGCAGACATTTGAAACAAGACAAAAGTTCGATTGCTGCCGAGAGCTTGATTGGCAACCAATTACTACCGGTTTCATGTTGAACGAGAACACAAGAATTCAGTAATTAGAACTTGGCGAAATCAAGCATGACTTCTTTGCGCGCGGCAATGGGCTTGCCCTTTTGGGTGGCTGGATAAAACCTGTAATGCCAGACGGCGGCTTCGGCTTTCTTGTCCAATCCAAAGCCAAGGCCGCGCTTAACGTGGACATCCTTCGGCAATCCATCTGATCCCACCATTACAGAAACGATAGCTACCTGCACATATGGATGCGCTACAAATGGGTCGACGAAATCAGCGTCCACAGTATGGATCGGAAAGGGCGGTGTGTATGGCAAAGGGTTGTGATGCTTGTCTTCAAATTTCGATGCATCCGGCGCGGGCAGGTCTCTCTCAGTGATAAGCACTTCGGGGACGGCTTGGCTGCGGTTGGCGCGGAAGACAACCCGAATGTCTATCCAGACTGGGACCGGCTTGTCTGCCAATCTTCCCGGTTCAAAAACGGAGTGCTTGACCGCTTCTATTGAGGCTTGATCGAATGCGTCGCCGTGCTTGTGCAAAACTTGAATGTGCTCGGGAATGCCGTTGGCATCAATCACCATGGCCAGCACGGTCATGCCTTGAGTTTCTTGTGCAGGCATACCTTCGGGGTAGGCAACATATACGGTACTCAAAATCCGGGGTGCGGTGATCTCGGGGCCGGCGTAGTACACGCCATCCATATCAGGAATCTGGTGGAGAGGAAGACTCAGTGATCTTGCATTCTGCGCCCGCCCAGCGATGGCCGACAGCGCGAACAGCGTCCATGCATATTTTGCTTGCAGCATTCGATTCTCCAATCAGATTTCCAGAATGGTTCAGATAGCAACTGCGACTAAACAGTGGATGCCATCTTACGTCCGCGCAGGGGCAGATTTCGCGTCAGAGCCGATCTGGCAACTGCCGCGAATTGGCTCCATGTTAAATAATAAAAAATAAGGAATAAATAAGGACAGCGAGCCGCACGGTAATGTAATGGCTTACCATTTCGACTTGACCTGAATATTGATAATACAATCATGAATCAACAAATAGAGTGGGCCTTCACGGCTTCATCATTTATAACTCACGCAATGCTTATAATTTTCTGAAAAACACATACGGACTCTTTATATACCTAGCTTTAATGTATGTGTTAGTCACTCCAGCTTAATACTGGAGCGGTGCAAGTGTTTCCAAAAAGCGCGCGGAATAAGTCGCTATGCTACTTAACCTTTTCGTAAACACTGCATATTCTTTGCGATTCCTTTATGTCGCTTTGCATAACAATTGGGGTGAGGTAGTTGGAATCGTAAGGCTAACCATACTTCAGCGAGAGCCAACGCATTTTAGCCCAGCGACGCAAGACGTCGAGGAGGTCAGATACCAATGACGAAGAACTTCAAAACAACCATTACGTTGGGAGTAGCAATCTGCGGTCTTGTTATGCAGCTTGCGTGTTACGCCCAGAGTACAACTACAACCACCGACAACGCGGCAACACCATCGAACGCAAGCGCGACACCGACCAACAACGATGCGGTCATTAAAGAATTGACTGAGATGAAGGCGCGGATCGCACAACTTGAAGCCGAACTGAAGGCTAGCAGTACTTCAAGCACTTCGGCGAAGCCGGCAGCTCCGGCTGCGGCTTTGCCAGCCCCGGCTGCGTCTCCAGCGCCTCCGGAGATCAGCGCCGAGAGAACCACCAAGGCAGCCCCATTCCCCGGAGACTGGACCTGGCTGAACAGTAACGGGCACGCCGTGGACAGCCCGATGGCTACCAAGTACTTCACGCCAGAGTTCCGGGCCGACGCCAACTACATCCTCGACTACAATCACCCCAAAGACGACACCATGGGCGGCGCGACGGAGAGTTTCCGTTCCGACGAGTGGCAACTTGAGCAGATCAGCATCGGCGGCGACATCCGCATCGATAATGTGCGCGGGCGCATCCTTACTATGAACGGCTTGTTCGCCACGACGACCCCGCGGAATGACGCCAGCCCTAGCCGCGGCCAATGGGATCTGGCCGGCGCGTATAAGTACATCTCCGAGGGATGGGGCGGATATCACTTCGATGTGGCTCACGGCCTGAACGTCGATGCCGGTATCTTTGTCTCCTACATCGGCCTGTTTAGTTACTATAATTTTGACAATTGGACCTATCAGCCTTCGTTCGTTTCGTCGAACACTCCTTGGTTCTTCAACGGCCTTCGCATCCAGTACTTTCCAACGAAGAACCTGAAGATCGAACCTTGGATCATCAATGGCTGGCAGTCCTATGCGCGCGCCAACGGCAAGCCTGGCCTGGGTGGACAGATTCTCTGGCGTCCCAAGCCTTACCTGGATATGGTCTTCAACAACTACGGGCTTGGGGAGGACGCCGTCGGTTTCCCTGGACGCTCGCGCATCCACACCGACGACAGCATACAGGTCAAGTACTATGACAAGCCCAAGGCGTTTTTCGATAAGGCGGCATTCACCTTTACAGGTGATCTTGGTTGCGAATACGGCGGCGGTGGCCCCTCATTCGGAACCTCGGACGGTGCGTTGGATCCCAAGGGTAATTCTCCGGAGACGGGTACAACCAGCAGCTACAACGGCGGCGTTAACTGCCATAACTCCAAAGGCGGCCGACCCAAGCAGGCCTTCATGGGCTGGATGGCCTATAACCGCTTCTGGTTCAAGAAAGATCTCTACGCAGTAACTATCGGCGGCGGATTCATGAACAATCCGGGCCGCTATCTCACGCTGCTGCCGCCCATCAACGGTGCCACAGCGACTAGCGGCACCCCTTATTTTACCGAAAACGGCGGGGATCGCTCCCATATGCACGATGGAACGATCACCTTCGACTATATGCCTAGCCAGTTCATCACTTTCACGCTGGAAGAAGGCTATCGTCACTCGGACATTCCTTACTGGACAGGGCGCGGAGGCATCACGCCTCCTGGCGGCAACAATGGCGCTCCGGCGCAGTATGCCTGCGCTAGCGGCGCTCCTTCCGGCCAGGGATATGGCACCGCCGGACTGATGCAAGCGGAGACCACTTGCCACGGCACTGCATCTGGCGCTCCGAGTGCTGCTGATATCTGGTGGCCCGATCTGCGCAGGAGCCAGGTCAATACAACCCTAGCCATAAAGGTCAGGTTCTAGCCGGGTTGTCGGACGGGCCGGACGCGTTGTATGACTTGCCCAGTAACGGATTGAGCCGCACCGGGGTTTCCGTATCCCGATGCGGCTCCAAAAAAATTATCTCACTCAGAGCGCTACGACCACCTAACAGCATAATTGCTATGAAAGATGGTCGTGCTCCGAAAAGACTGGGAAACACAAAGGTCGAAGAGGATCGTATGATAAGCAATGCTTTTGGATCAGGCCTGTTGGTGGTGGGGATGGCCGCAACTTTGGCCATCGGTGGTTGCAAGAGCGATAAAGTAAATGCGGCGGCGGAAGCTCCGCCGCCCGCCAAGGTGACACAAGACTTCGACGCCAACTTGTTCTCCATCGATCACCCAGAGAAATTCACTCTAGCCACAACGACTGAGCATCGCGCGCCGACGAGACTAGCGGTAACTGGCTCCGTGAATCCTGATATTGCGCGCACGGTTCCGGTAATTTCACTTGCGTCTGGACGCATCGTGGGTATCTATGCGCGCCTGGGAGATCAGGTAAGAAAAGGTCAAACGTTGCTCAAAATTCGCAGCGACGATATTTCCGGCGGATTTTCCACTTATCAGATGGCGGTGGCCGATGAGACACTGGCGCGCGCACAATATGATCGTTCTCAAGAACTTTATAAACATGGCGCAATCGCCCTCAACGATCTGCAAGTGGCGCAGGATACGGAGGACAAAGCCAAGGTAGCCATGAACACAGCTGCCGAACATTTGCGCCTGCTGGGAAGCAGCACCGATCATCCGACGGGGATCGTAAACATTACCGCCCCGATCTCCGGCGTAATCACCGATCAGGAGGTCACTAACGCAGCTGGCGTGCAGAGCCTGGGGACGAGTCCATTCACAATCTCCGATCTCTCCACTGTATGGATCGTTTGCGATGTCTATGAGAACGATCTTCCAGGCGTTCACGTCGGCGACCCCGCGGAAATTACATTGAACGCGTATCCGGGGCAGGTGCTTAAGGGCAAAGTCAGCAACATACTGGCGATTCTCGATCCCAACCTCAGGACCGGCAAGGTACGGGTCGAGGTGCCGAATCCCGGCTTCATGAAGGTTGGTATGTTCGTGACCGCAACCTTCCGCGGGCAAAAGGATGAAGTGAATTCCGCCGTGCCCGCATCTGCCATTCTGCATCTGCATGACCGGGACTGGGTCTATGTGCCCACGCCTGACAAGAAATTTCGCAGAGTAGGGGTGGTCGGGGGAGACTCTTTGCCAGACGGAATGCAGGAGATCAAATCGGGCCTACAAGCAGGTCAGCAGGTGGTGACAAATCCACTCGCGTTGCAAAACGAAATCGACAATAAATAACCGCTGAAAGAGAGCGAGAGGAAAAATGTCATGATACGCTACCTTGTCGATTTTGCCCTGAATAATCGCGTCGTCGTGCTGGCGGTTGCGCTGTTGTTGGCCGCCTGGGGATCTATCTCGTTTCATAACCTGCCGGTTGAAGCCTATCCAGACATTGCGGATAACTACGCAACAATTATTACTCAATGGCCTGGCGAGGCGGCAGAAGAGGTAGAGAAGCAGGTTACGATTCCTGTGGAGGTCCAGATGAATGGACTTCCACATCTTGCACACTTGCGCTCCGAATCGCTCTTTGGTCTTTCCTTCGTGCTGTTGATCTTCGATGACCAGTCGGACAACGATTGGAACCGGCAGAAGGTGATGGAACGGCTTGCGGGAGTGAGTCTGCCACCAGGCTTGCAGCCGCAGATGGGCACGGATTGGAGCACGGTAGGACAAATCTACTGGTACACCATCCACAATACAAATCCGCAATACGATCTGATGGATTTGAAGTCTATCCAGGACTGGACTCTTGAGAAACAATTCAAGTCGATTCCCAATATTGTGGACGTATCCACTTTTGGCGGCACGACACGCGAATATCAGGTGCGCGTCGATCCAGACAAACTCGTGTCCTATGGTCTGAGCATCGGCCAGGTTGAACAGCAGTTGACCAGCAACAACATGAACGCCGGCGGAAGTTTTGTTGAAGAGGGAACACAGCAACTGAATGTTCGCTCCGTCGGCCTCTACACCACCGTGCAAGACATCGAGAATACCGTCTTAACGACAAAAAGAGGCACGGCACTCAGAGTCAATGACATAGCAGAGGTGCAACAGGGGCCGAAAATCCTGCTGGGCGCAATGGCGCGCGCGGACCACAAGCCCGACGGAACTATCGTCGACAATCCCGCGGTTATTCAGGGCGTGGTGCTGTTGCGAAAGGGAGCCGATGCGGAGCCTACGCTGGATGCAATCCATAAAAAGGTGGATGAACTCAACAACACCATCCTGCCGCAGGGCGTTAAGGTCGTTCCCATGCTCGACCGCACCGACCTGCTGCATTACACGCTCCATACAGTGCTTCATAACATGGGCGAAGGAATGATTCTGGTCACGATCATTCTCTTTTTGTTCTTCGGTAATGTTCGCGGAGCCTTCATCGTTGCTCTTACCATTCCATTCGCCCTGCTCTTTGCATCCATATTTCTCGACTTAAGCAAAATTCCTGCGAACCTTTTGTCTCTGGGAGCGCTCGATTTCGGAATGGTCGTAGACGGCGCCGTCGTGATGGTAGAAAACATCATGCGGCATCTGTCGCTTCGTGGCAAAAATGGCTCATCCGAGGCTTCGGGCAGGATTACGATGAGCGGAAAATCGCCCCTGGCAACAATTCGCGACGCATCTCATGAGGTCCAGCGCCCGGTGTTTTTCGCAATCGCCATTATCATCACGGCTTATCTGCCGATCTTCACGCTGCAACTTGTGGAAGGCAGACTTTTCAAGCCAATGGCCTGGACGGTGGCCTTCGCGCTTCTCGGCGCCATGACGTTCTCCATCTTTATCGTGCCGGTCCTCTGTGCCATGCTTTTCCGGAATGGCGTTAAGGAATGGCGCAACCCGGTCATGGAGTTCCTGAAGGGCCGCTATCGGAGTGAACTTACGTGGGCTATCGAACATCGATATATCACCGTTGGGATAGGTGTGGCGTCGCTTGCAGTTAGCTTGTTTCTCGCGTTAAGTGGAATCATAGGTTCCGAATTCCTGCCGCATCTCGACGAAGGCGCGATCTGGGCACGCGGTTCTCTGGCCAATAGTACAAGCCTGACGGAAGGCAAGCGGTTCACGGATCAGGCGCGCATCATCTTTGCGTCGTTTCCTGAAGTGAAGACCGTAGTATCGCAAGCGGGCCGACCCGACGATGGCACCGATACGGGAGGCTTTGGCAATACGGAGTACTTCGTTGACCTGATACCCAAGGAAAAATGGCGGCCCGTCTTTCATCAGAACAAAGATGAACTCATCGCAGCCATGAATCGCGAAGTATCCAAGCTCCCAGGCGGGTTTTGGAATTTTTCGCAACCTATCGAAGATAACGTGGACGAAACGATAAGCGGGGTCAAAGGCGGTCTCGCGGTGAAGCTATTCGGGGAAGATCTGAAAACCTTGGAGGAAAAAGGTGAGGAGATTACCGCTGTGATGGCGACTGTGCCGGGGGTAAAGGATCTTGGACTCTTTCGGGATATGGGCCAGCCAAACCTCAACTTTATGGTTGACCGCCAAGCGGCGGCGCGCTTCGGAATCAATGCTGCCGACATACAGGATGCGGTTGCAACAGCAGTTGGAGGCAATGCGGTAACACAGTTGTTGCAGGGCGAAGCGACCTATGGCGTCGTAGTCCGATACAAGGAAAAGTATCGCAATACGCAGGAGGCAATCCAGAACATCCGCCTTCTATCTCCTTCGGGAGAACGCGTTTCCCTCGCGCAACTGACGAAGGTAGAGGTTCGCGATGGCGCATACGACATCTTCCGGGAAGGAAACTCACGTTATGTTGGCGTGCGTTTCGAAGTTCGAGACAGAGACTTGGGGACTACAGTCAAAGAAGCAATCGAGAAAGTGACCAAGCATGTAAAGTTGCCGCGTGGTTATCACCTTGATTGGGCGGGAGAATATGAGAGCCAAAAGCGTGCTGAAGCCAGATTGTATGTTATAGTTCCGATCACCGTTTTCTTGATATTTGTCCTACTTTACTTCATGTTCCGTTCAGTTAAGTGGGCATTGCTCATCATGGTGAATGTTGCCCTGGCAAGGGTCGGAGGACTGCTAGCCCTGCTGATCACTGGGACGTTCTTCAGCGTCTCCTCGGCGGTGGGCTTCCTGGCGCTCTTTGGCGTCTCGGTCCAAACCGGCGTCATCATGCTCGAATACATTAACCAGTTGCGCGCGCGCGGCTACACGCCGGAAGGAGCGGCTATCGAGGGTGCCGTCTTGCGGCTTCGTCCTATCATGATGACGATGCTGGTGGCGACCCTGGGACTGCTTCCCGCAGCGATGTCGCACGCTATCGGCTCCGACTCTCAACGTCCCTTTGCCATCGTCATCGTGGGAGGGTTGATTTCCGACCTCCTGTTGAGCATCTTCCTTTTACCCACATTGTATGTCTGGGTAGCACGAGAAGGGGACAAGCTCCCAAAACCGGAGGTGGCAAATGAAGCCGTCTAAGCTAATGTCTACTTTCACGCAAACTATCGGTAGTTTTGTTCTGGGCATAGCTTTCATTGCCAGTCCCGCAATCGCGCAGCAGGCGCTGACATGGGAGGAGGTAAAGGCGAAGTTCGAAGCATCGAATCCTGCGTTGAGAGCGGATGAAATCAACGTGGAAGAGATGAAGGCGGCGGAAATCACAGCGTATCTTCGCCCCAATCCGCAATTCACGTTTTCAACAGATGGAACACAACTCGTGCGTCATAACGGCGTTTGGCAGCCACTGGCCGGCACTCAGTATCAGCCCAATTTCAGCTACCTGCACGAACGCGAGCGCAAACGCGAATTGCGTCGGGAGAGTGCCAAGGAAGGCACACAGATCACCGCATCGCAGCACGAGGATCTCGAACGGAATCTCCTGTTCAGCTTGCGCTCCATGTTTGTGCAAACGCTGGAGGCAAAGGCCGTTCTCGATCTTGCCAAGGCCGATCTTGACTATTATGACAAGATCATCGAGATCAGTCGTGCTCGATATAAAGTGGGTAATATTGCCCAAATTGATCTGGACCGCATCGAGTTGCTGCGCGTTCAGTACGAGGCAGAGATTGAGACAGCAACGGTAAATCTACGTACTGCAAAATTTCAATTGATGCAGTTGCTCAATGAACGTACACCCGTCGATAAGTTCGATGTAATAGGAACTTTCGATTGGAGCGAGGCGCTTCGGCCTCTGGAAGACTTTCACCAGATAGCACTAGATAACCGACCGGATTTGCGGGCGGCGATAGAAACCATTCAGCAGTCGGTTACGAATCATAAACTTGCCGTCTCCAATGGTTCGGCTGATCCAACATTCGGCGCGTGGTATACGTACAACGGTTCTTTCAATAACCCAAATTCCAACCAGACACTCGGCCTAAATGTGAGCATTCCGCTGCGGATTTTCGACCGTAACCAAGGAGAGAAGAAGCGCACTTTGCTAGATATAGATCGTAGCCGAAGCGCAGAGGAAGCTGCCAAGGCACAGGTATTTGACGACGTTGACTCGACGTATGAGCAGTTGCGCAGCAATGTCGCCTTGCTCAAGCCTTACAAGGATAAGTATCGCAATCAAGCCACGCGGGTACGCGACACTGTTACTTTTTCGTACGAGCACGGAGCGGCGTCGCTGATGGATTTTCTGAATGCGCAAAGCGATTATCGAGTTGTTCAATTGGCCTATGTACAGTTGGTCGGATCCTATCTGACATTTGCCGGCCAATTGAATCTAGTCGTTGGGCATGAGGTCTTTTAATAATTGCAGATGTTTTCGTGAACGGGACCATTCACCCGCCATATTCAAAACCGAGTACGGAGAGGTCAAATCAATGAAGAGACATGAAGTTCGCACTCGCATCGAGGATGCTGGCATTCTTCCTTCCGTACGTGTGAATTCGCGGGAGCTGGCGTGGTTTGCGGCAGAGACTGTCTATTCAGCGGGGATTCCAGTTGTCGAGATTACCTTGACCACTCCCGGCGCGCTGGAGGTAATCGACGCCCTCGCGAAGCGCTACCCTGATTTGGCGGTGGGCGCCGGCACTGTACTTGATGAGGAAGCGGCGCGGACGTGCGTCGAAGCCGGAGCAAGATTCCTGACCAGTCCGGGATTTGTTCCAGAGGTGGTTGCCTATGCAAACACGGTGAATGTTGTAGTGCTTCCGGGAGCCTTGACTCCCACGGAAATTATTGCTGCCTGGAAGGCGGGCGCGGACCTTATCAAAATCTTCCCTACGGGTCATATAGGTGGCATCAATTATGTGCGCGCCCTCAAAGTGCCACTTCCACAAATCCCGTTGATTGCCACTGGCGGAGTGAATCAGTTGACGGCCTTCGACTTTATTCAGGCCGGCGCAACCGCGATTGGACTGGGCGGTGAACTGTTTCCCAAGGAGGCTTTGCATTTCCGTCAGATAGATCGCATCCATGAGCTGGCGAAAAGGTTCCTTGGCTTGGTGAAGGACGCGCGGGCGTTGCGGGAGACTTACTACTGATCTATAATTCCTCCCTGCCTTGTGAAACGAAGATATTCAAAAAACAATTTTATTCCTACCATTCTCTTCATGCGCCCCTCATTTATTCTGCCTAGTATCAAAGCATGGGAGGTATCAATCACATGAATCGCAACCTATTTGCAACATGCATTCTGGCTCTCGCATTCGCGGGCGCCGCAAGCGCGCAGAGCGCGGCCTCTTCCGCGGAGACTGGCACCCATTACACCAAGGCGCAGGTGAAGGAGCTGAAGCGCACCGCACATGCACCCGCGCAATGTGCGGTTCTCGCCAGTTACTACAGCGCTCAGAAGACGGACTATCTTAGTCTGGCCGAAGAGGCGAAGAAGGAGTGGGTGCAGAGGAGCCAGGGCGTTACAGGAGGTTTTCTTAAGTACCCAAGGCCGGTAGACTCGTCACGCAATCTGTACGAGTACTACATGTACAAGGCATCCAAAGCAGCTTCGCTAGAAGCGAAATACCATCAGCTTGAGGCGCCGAATACCCCGGTGAACGCGGAATAAAAATTTGCACATCTGTACTTTGTCAGAGGAGAATTCTGGCAGGCAATGGCCGACAGGGAGCGGGGTTGATTGACCTGCTCCCTGTTTTGCATATGTGTCATACAAATGAAATCCTTATAGTATCTTAACGACACTCCAGTTATGCTAAAGACTGCCTGGAAACCCGATTCTGCAAGGTGCAAATCAGATGGCATATCCAGTCGTTCTGGAACCAGCGCATAAACCGCGAAAACTACAAGGTCTGGCGCAGTTCCTGGCAGCCAGTGCCGTTCTAGCTCTGTTGACCTATGGCGGGTTTATCTTCCAGATCAACCTGCTGACGATCAGTCTCCTCTATTTGCTTGTCGTCGTAGCCGTAGCGTCGCGCTTCGGATTTTGGCAGGCGTCATTCATTTCGTTAGTGGCAGTGCTTTTGCTTGACTACTTCTTTGAGCCACCACTTTTTAGTTTTGAAGTTGCCAGTTCCGGCATATTTGTTACGCTCATGACGTTCGAGGTAACGGCGCTCACGATCGGCAGATTGCACGGGCGAGAGATGAGGGTTGCAAGAGAGGCGGCTATCAATCGTACGGAGATGGAGCAGTTGTATGAGTTGAGCCGCAGTTCGCTCTTGCTGGATTTGCGCCAGGCGCAGGGACCGCAGCTTGCAGTTTTGATTCATCGGATATTCAATGCGCGAGCGGTGGCTTTGTTCGACGTGAACCTGAGCCGTCAGGACAGGATGGGCGATTGGGAGGCGGGCGAAGAGGATCTGGCCAAAGAGTGCTACTTGCGGGATGCTTCACTGGATGACGCGAGCACGCAGACTTGGCAGCGAATTCTGCGCGCCGGACCTGGGTCTGTGGGTGCATTGGTGGTGCGGGGGAAGCTGAGTCCCCTGGTGATTGACGCACTGGCGTCTCTTGCCGCAATTGCGATTGACAGGCATCAGTGGTTTGAAAAGGAAGAAAGAGCTGAGACGTCGAAAAAGGGTGAGCAGTTGCGCGCGACGGTGATGGATGCGCTGGCGCATGAGTTCAAAACACCTCTGACGGCTGTTCAGACCGCCAGTTCCGGCTTGCTTGAACTCGGTGGTTTGACTGAGTCTCAAGACAATTTGGTTAGGCTGATCGATGGGGAAGCAGTTCGGCTGAACAAGTTATGTACTCAGCTTCTGAAAGCGGCCAAGTTGGAGGCTAAGCAGACTGGTCTTCAAACAGCCGATGTAAAAGTGGTTGATTTGGTGCAAGAGGTTTTGGCAACCCATGAGGCGGATGCGGGAAGGAACAGCATTCGTGTCGTGGTGGAGGATTCTTCTTTGACGGTACGGGCGGATCGCGAATTGCTCGCAATGATTCTGACACAGTACATCGATAACGCACGGAAGTATTCGACGATTGGGACGCCAATTGAGATTGACGCGCGAGCGGGCCATAACGAGGTTCTATTTTCCGTTCGTAATTTTGGATCGGTGATTCGGATTGAAGACAGGGAAAGGATTTTCGAGCGCTTTTACCGGTCATCAGAATTTAAAGATGCCATTGCCGGTACCGGCATTGGGCTCTCTGTGGTAAAGAAGGCGGCTGAAGCACATCATGGGCATGTGTGGGTTATCAGCGATAATCAGGAAGGAACGACATTCTATTTTTCCCTTCCCACGGACGCAAGGAGGACGCATTGAACACGGAGCAGTCGAATGCTG
>Ga0181529_10001279_pt1 | contig 33389 bp, 25 predicted proteins | sample PEATcosm2014_Bin_36_FD_119763 | JGI IMG/M metagenome (GOLD analysis project Ga0181529, IMG submission 119763) | Peatland microbial communities from MTU Mesocosm Facility, Houghton, MI, USA - PEATcosm2014_Bin10_30_metaG | ecosystem: Environmental > Terrestrial > Soil > Wetlands > Peat | place... | reverse complement strand
GAGGATATCAAAGTGGTGCAGGAGTTGCTGCGCCACGGTTCAGTGAAAGTGACGATGGATGTGTACGCGCAGGCGCAGATGCCGGCCAAGCGGAGGGCGCAACAGAAGGTCGTAGAGATGATGCGGCCAGAAGCGCGCCAGCAGACACTCGCTGTGGGGACTTAACTGGTCCCCAAACTGGTCCCCGACGATTTCGAGGAATTTTCGCTAAGTTATTGATTTAATTTGGCGTCCCCGACGGGATTTGAACCCGTGTTATCGCCGTGAAAGGGCGGTGTCCTAGGCCGGGCTAGACGACGGGGACGCTTGCAAGGCAGGTGTTCCGTTGCGAACAATTCATGTTAACAGCCCATTACGGGAGATTCAAGCACGTTTCACAATACCCGTTTCACGTTTCACGTTTCTCGTTTCACGTTAAGACACCCGGAACACCGAAAGCACCGTTTCACGTTGCACGTTCCACGTTCCACGTTGAGAACCGCAATATCTCGTCCAGGACGCGGGGGCGCCCTGCGGGTTTCACGTTGCACGTTCCACGTTCCACGTTGAGAACTCCAGGACCCCAGAACACCGTTCTTCGTTTCTCGTGAATTCGCTTCCGCAACGAGAAACGGGAAACGAGAAACGGGAAACGTCTTTCCGGCCAACGACCGACGACCGAAGATCAACGACTGTACTAACGACTGCTTTCCTACGACTTGCATCTAACAATTAGAGGTGAGTACCGGGAGCATGGAGCGAGTTCAGCTTCGAACAGTGTTGCGCTATCTGATTGCAATGGCGATCAGTGGGCTGTCGTTGGGCCTGGTCAGCATGGTGGAAGCCGATGTCGGCTATGTCCCCTTGTTGTTGTTGCCCGCAGTCGCGTTAGTCGAACGCTATGCCGGGCCCGGACCGGCCATTCTCACCACCACAATTTGTACGCTGGGTTCACTGGCTTTTATCAACTTGCATCCGGTGGTGCACGAGCGCATTCACAATGTGACGCAACTGGGGTTATTCCCCGCCGTCGCTTGCAGCGTGCTTTATCTGATGGAAGCCCGGCGTAAACAGAAGCGCATGGTTTATGAGCATGTTCTGGAGCTCTCGACTTTACTGGAGAGCATGCCGGAGGCGGTGTTTGTCTTCGATCACCACGGGCGGGTGGTCAACGCCAACTTGCCGGCGGAAAACCTTTGCGGCTGCGAGCGGGGAGGGCTGAAAGGACGATTCTTTACCGAAATTGCCACGCAACTCGATGTACAGCGCGAGGAGCGGCCGGTTGCCCCGGCGGAGATGGCGGTGGCCCGCGCTTTGCGTGGCGAAGGAGTGCCCAGTGAAAGCCGCACTCTTAGCTCTCCGAACCACGCTGAACCCTTGAATATCGTGCTCTCCGCCAATCCTATGCGCCGCGAAGACGGCCGGGTTATTGGCGCCATCCTGGTCTTGCGCGACCTCACCGAGATCACGCAACTGCAGCGCCGGGTGGCCGATACGGAGCGTCATTTAGCTATCGGACAGATGGCTTCCGGTATCGCCCACGACTTTAACAACGTGCTGAACACCATTACCCAGGCCGTGGCCCTGCTGGAAATGGAAGTCGAACGATCGGCCAACGAGCGCCGCGCGTATCTCGATATGATCGATCGCGCCGCCCGTGCCGGAGCGGAGATTATCAAACGCGTGCGCGAATATATTCGCGGCGGCACCGGAGAACTCGGACCGGTCGAGGTGGATAAACTGGCGGCGCAAGCCATCGATCTTACCGAACCCATGTGGCGCAAGAGCCGTGCCATCCGCGTGGTGGCCGACTTGCAACCGGTCGCCAGGATCTGCGCCAATGGACCCGATCTGCAGCGCGTCTTTGCCAATTTGATCATCAACGCTATTCAGGCTATGCCTGACGGGGGCACGCTTACCATCGAGTCGGAAGCCCGGGAGGGCTCCGTTCTGGTGCGCATCCGCGATACCGGGATTGGCATTGCCCCCGAGCTGCACAAGAAGATTTTCCTGCCATACTACACCACCAAACCGCATGGCACCGGCCTCGGCTTGTCCACCGCACAACGCACCGTGCTGGCGCAGGGCGGTAATCTCACCTTCATCAGCGAACCCGGCAAAGGCACCACCTTCACCATTACTTTCCCGGCCATGATGGCCAGCGCGCAGGAAAAAGCGGCGTAGGAGCAGAAGCTAGGAGTTAGAAGTTAGGAGTTAGAAGTCAGGAGTTAGAAGTTAGAAGTTTAGATTCCTCGAACCTTCTAATCCCTGACTGCGGGACGATGCTTCAAAACTCGGAGGCGGGTTAGGGCCCGTCTTCAGCCATGTCGATCAAGCTCGCAGAATTGCGGGCTTTTGCCCCCGGCGGTTACCAAATGTGCGAGATGCGCATTTTGAAACACCCTCCAACTCCTAGGTCCCACTTCTAACTCCTAACTCCTAACTTCTAACTTCTGCCTCACGGCTTTCCCGTTGTCGTTGCCGCTTGTCCTTTGCCGGCTCTTCCCAGGAAGCGGATGCGGCCGCTGAAGGCGCGATGGCCGGTGCCGGCGAAGGCCCAATGTGGGGGCGGGGCCCCGTTGTTTCCATAATTATCGATGTTGTTGTTTACCGAGTTGGGATCTTCCCATCCTGTAACGTTTTCGGCCGACAGACGTATAGCCAGATAAAGATTGTGGATCTGGAAGCGGCGTTCAGCGGCCAACGTCAAGTTGAAGTAATGCGGATAACGGAAAGCGTCCGGCTGGCCAAAGAGGAACTGCTGCTGATTCACGGCGCTGAAAGGGAAGCCATCGCGCCAATCCAGCGAATAGCCCATTTCTAATTTTTTGGGGGCGGGGAACCAGCCCCAGGCTACCAGCCGATTGGGCGCGTCCCAAGGGAGCGGTCCACCCTGCTGCGGACCCACGGCGAGGTTATCGACGCTGTAATCGATCAGGGCATTGGTATGTGCCGCCGAGCGCGTGTACGAAACCATCAGGGGATAACGGTCGCGGAACGAATGCCGTACGCTCAGGGTCAGCGAGCGATAACGGTTTTGTTGGCCATTGGTCAGATTGAATACTTCTAAACAAGGCACGGTCAGGCCCGGACAGATTGGGGGAAAGGAACCATTGGCCGGGGCATACAAAAAGCCGTCACTCAGCCGTTTATCCAGGAATTGCACACTGGCGTAAACCGCCGCCGGCAATCTGCGTTCGATGCCGACATTCCAGTTCAACGAGCGTGGTTCCTTCAATAACTCATGGTTCACAACGAACTGGCTGGTGATGTCCGGTTGGCCGGGCACAATGTCGGTACGCATTCCGCCCAGCGGGCGGCTGATCAGGTCCAGATCGGTAGCCAGATAAAAGCGCCCCACGCCGGCGGAGATTTTGGTCGTGCCGTTTTTGTCAAAGGTATAGCTGCCGGCCACGCGCGGCGCTACTACCGGCTGTTCGATAATCTCGTCCCAATCGGCGCGCAGACCGCCTTCAAGGATCAGGCGAGTAATGGGACTCCAGCGGTCCTGGGCATACAGAGAGGCCTGCAGGTTGGCGTCGGAGACCCGCGCGTACGGAGTGAACTCGACCTGGCGCGTCAGAACATCGTTGCTGTCAAAGATAGAAATTGGAGTGCGCCGGTAGGTTCGATAGTAGTACAGCCGATCCAAATCGCCCCCCACGCGGAATTCGTGGCGCCCATGCCACTGCTGGGGCGGAAGATAGGCATTGGTCAGCCATTGCCCGCGGCGAGCTCCGCCGAAGGTGGTGGCATACGAACTGCCCTGAGGTCCCTGGGGGTTGAGCACCAGCGGCTGATTCCCCAGCGGCGTCTGGCTGCCGGTGAAATCATCGATCGCCACGCCGGTTTCCAACAACATGCCCGACTTGAAGTAGTGCTGGTCCTTCAATGCGCCAATGTACACCGCGCCACGCTGATTGGTCGTCGTGGGCAAGGGGGTGAACGCGGACAGGCCGGCATGAGGCGCGTGGTAGTCATTGACCAGAAACTCGGCGATCAGGATATCGGAGTCGGTGAAATTGGCCTGCAGTTTGGTCAAATTCCCCGTTCGCCACGACTTGGCCGTATCCTGCCCGGGAGGCAGTTGGTCGATGATGGTTTCGCTGTAATCCAGGTCGGGTGCGTCATAAAACCATAGCCGGCCGCGTTTGATCGGCCCGGAGAATACGGCTCGCGGCACCCACTGATCAAAATGCAATCCGTGTCGATCCTGGAAGGACGGAACAAAATTGGAAGCGGCAAAACGGAAGCGATCGTCGCCGATACCGGTGTTGATGCCCAAGACGCTGTCGCCGCGCCCGTATTGCACGGTGTATCGGCCGGTATCGACATCCACGGTGCGGATGGCATCGGCGTTGACCCGCATATCCAGAAAGCCCGAGACCGGTTGGCTGACATCGAAGCCGTCCAGCAGATTCAAGGTTTGCACGCGGGCCGAGCCGGCCACATGGATCTCTCCACTCTGATCCATGACCACCCCCGGCAAGGCCGGCAATACATTGCGGACATCCCGCGTCGTGGGATAAGGAATGTTCAGAATCTCGCGTTGGCTCAGGGTTTCCGTGTCGGAGGTTTTCTCCGGATCAATGGCCGGCGGCGACTCGATGACGTCAATGCTTTCCCGGATTTCCTGTTCATGAATCAGCCGGACATCGAGATTGCGCGTCTCCGGCAAAGAAAGATTCGCGTCCGCCTGATAGAAGCCCTGTTTCCCGATGCGGATGTGGTAAGCGCCGGTGGCGGGCAGGGCAATTTCGCAGCGCCCAGCGAAATCGGTTTCGTAATGGTATTTTTGTGCTCCCGCGGTCAGCAGGATCAAGGCTCGCGGCACAGCCACGCCGTTATCATCCATTACCGAGATCGTAAGCCGGGAAGGCTCGGGGGAACTGGATTGGGCTAAGGCGCAGGTCGCGGCCAGCACGCCGATCATCAAGCATGCTACAAAAACGCGTCGCACGTTGCCAAGTTCACGTTTCACGTTTTTCGCCGCACGTTCGCCTTTATGTGGCTTGCCGTCGCCACGAATCGCCTATCACCGGATCTCCGGTTGCAAACCGGTACTTGCGGTTGCATTAACTTTACCAGAGCGGCTGTCAGGTTGAACCATGCCCTAGGTCCATGCGTGGGTGGAAGCGCCGAGCTTTCGCCCGACGAACCAAACGTCCTTAAAACTTGGGCCTTTAGGCCCGGTGGCTTGGGGAGCCATTGGCATTGGCCACCTCCTGAAGCTGCCCGGAACAGCATACACCGGGCCTAAAGGCCCATCTGCCAACGAACGTCGGATCACCGGGCTAAAGCCCGGTGCTTCCACCTGTGGGTATGCCCGAACCTTTCAGCGGGATTGATAAAGGCAACGGTCCATTCCCGTCGGCATGAAACGTCGCTAAAGCCCACTGCCCTATCGTTATCTTAGGAAAACATCGCTTTTTCCGGTAAGATAAACTCACTTTTTGGGCAATTATCGAATATATGAATATAGCTGTTATCGGTTCAGGATATGTAGGTCTGGTTGCCGGCGCCTGTTTGGCGGAACTGGGGCATGACGTCGTTCTGGTGGATAATGATCCCGCGAAATATGCGGTGCTGGCCGCCGGGGTTTGTCCGATCCACGAAGCGCATCTCCCCGAGTTGCTTGATCGTCATCGCGGCAAGCGGTTGTCTTTTGCCAATAGCTTACTGGAGCCGGTGCGCGCCAGCCGGGCAATTTTTGTCGCCGTGGGCACGCCGCCCACGATCGAGGGGGAAGCCGATCTTTCCTACGTCGAGTCGGTAGCCCGGGAAATTGCCGCTGGGGTTAACGACTATAAGCTGGTGATCGGCAAGAGTACGGTTCCGGTCTATACCAGCGAGTGGGTGCGCCGCATCATGTTGTTGAATGGCGCTCCCACCGAACTGTTCGACGTGGCCTCCAATCCCGAATTTCTGCGGGAAGGCACGGCGGTCGTGGATTTTCTTTATCCTGATCGCATCGTGATCGGCGCCAATTCGCTGGCCGCGGCCAACCTGCTGCGCGAAATTTACCGTCCCATGCTGGATGGCAGCTACTATGGGCGCCCGGATGCGATCCCCGGACCTTCGACCGCAAAGGTGCCTCCTCCGCTGATTGCCACCAGCACCAAGTCGGCAGAGCTCATTAAATATGCATCTAACGCTTTTTTGGCGATGAAGATCAGTTTTATCAATGCAGTGGCGACGATTTGCGAGTCGGTAGGCGCGGACGTGGATCAGGTGCGCGAGGGCATTGGCACGGACGCTCGCATTGGCAGCCGCTTTCTGTTTCCGGGAATCGGTTATGGCGGTTCCTGTTTCCCCAAGGACCTGTCGGCCTACCGCGCGGTGGCGCGCGAGTGCGGTTACGATTTTCGATTATTGGAAGAAGTCATGCGCATCAACGACGAGCAACGCCAGCGTTTCTTGCGGAAAGTGCGCGGCGCGCTCTGGACCCTGAAAGGCAAGCGCCTGGGCGTTCTGGGCCTGGCTTTCAAGGACGGGACCGATGACGTGCGCGAGTCGCCGGCCATTGCCGTGGTGGAAGCTTTGGTGGCCGAGGGCTGTGAGATCCGCGCCTACGATCCCGCCGCGGCGGAGCGGGCGCGCGAGATTCTGGGCGACAAGGTTTCCTACGTGGCCTCGATGTACGAGGCTATCGAAGGGGCCGACGCGTTGCTGATTCTGACGGAGTGGCAGGAATTTAAGGGGCTGGACTTGGCTCGGGTACGCAAGTCCTTGCGTTATCCCATTGTCATCGACGGCCGCAATCTGCTCGATGCGGAGGTCATGCGCCGCCATGGATTTACTTATTTGAGCATGGGCCGACCCGATATTGTGTCCAGCGGGGAATCATTGCCCGCCACTTTGGCGGACGCTTCGGAGGCGGGAAAGTAATGCGTGCAATCGTGGCCGGCGGCGCCGGTTTTTTGGGTTCGCATCTGTGTGACGCTTTGATCGCTCAGGGGCATGACGTAATTGCCGTGGATAACCTGATCACCGGGCGTATCTGCAATCTGGACCAGTTGCGCAAGGAACCGCGCTTCACTCTGGAAGAGAAGGATATTTGCGAACCCTTTGATTTCGGCAAAGTCGATTACGTCTTCGATTTTGCTTCTCCGGCCAGCCCGGTGGATTATATGGTGCATGGTGTGGAGACGTTGCGCGTCGGCTCGCTGGGCGTTTTTCACAGCCTCGATGTGGCGCGCAAGTATAACGCCAAGTTCCTGATCTCCTCCACCTCCGAGTGTTATGGCGATCCATTGGAGCATCCGCAGAAGGAAACCTATTGGGGGCACGTGAATCCCATTGGACCCCGTTCGGTGTATGACGAGGCCAAACGCTTCGCCGAAGCGGCCACCATGGCCTACCACCGCTATTACCAGGTCGACACGCACATTGTGCGCATCTTCAATACCTATGGTCCCCGCCTGCAAATCAACGATGGCCGGGTGATTTCCAACCTGATGAAGCAGGCGCTATGCGGAGACGAGTTAACCATTTATGGAGACGGCTTCCAGACCCGCAGCTTCTGTTATGTATCCGACGAAATTGACGGTATTCTGCGCTTGTCGCGCAGTGATGAGCACCTACCGGTAAACATTGGCAATCCGGTGGAATTTACGATTTTAGAATGCGCCCGGAAAATTCTGGAGGTCACCGGCTCGGCCAGCAAGATCGGCTTCGCCCCCTTGCCACAAGACGATCCCACGCAACGCCGTCCCGACATCACCAAAGCCAAGACCTTGCTCGGCTGGGAGCCGAAAATCGATTTGGTCTCCGGCTTGAAGCTGTCGTTGCCGTATTTCCGCGAAGCGGTTGCCGTGGAAGTGGCCAATTCTCGATAGGAAACACCTACCGGAAACACCCACCACGGAGGCACGGAGACACGGAGTCACGGAGTTTTTAAGGAAAGGGCGGGCCGTTCAGAGCACCCGGCGGTAAATTCCCTTTTTTAGAAGGTCAACGTGGAAATTGAGCAAGAGGCCCAGCGGTTTCTGGCTGAGCCGCATATAGGTAAGCAATTGGGCGAGGTGCACCCCCAAAACGGTATCGACAGCTTTTAGTTCGACGACAACTTGCTTTTCAACGAGCAGGTCGATTCGGTAATTGCTCCCGAGCTGAGCTCCCTTGTAATGAACAGGAACTTCAATTTGCCGCTCGTATGCAATTTTGCGAAGCGAAAATTCATGACAGAGGCAGATCTCATATGCGGATTCAAGCAATCCTGGACCGAGTTCCCGATGTACTTCGATCGCCGCGCCTATGATGCGCTCCGTGATATCAGAGCTTCTCAAAACACCAGTGCAAACCGCCGTGCCACTCTGATCGCACAAGGCTTCTTGGGAATTGCTCTTGCCGGTCACGTCCCTGTCCTTTCAGCTTTTCTTAGGGCAGACATTTTGTAACGGGAAAGATACCACAGCACAACAAAGATGACTGGTCTTTCCCTTAAAAACCTCCGTGACCTCCGTGTCTCCGTGCCTCCGTGGTGGGTGTTTCCGGTGGGTTTCCACCTGAAACGTGGAACACTGCTTTCGCATCCAATCTGGTATGAGTGTTCCTGTCGAGTTGCTGGGACGAACGTTGATTCTGGCGGCGCATCCGGACGATGAGGCTGCCGGGTGTGGCGCCTTATTGCAGCGGATTAGGGAACCCATGGTGGTGTTTGCAACCGATGGAGCGCCGCGCGACGATGGTTTCTGGCGCCACTATGGCTCGCGGTTGCGCTATGCCCGGCGTCGCCAGGAAGAAGCGTATGCCGCACTGGCGCATGCGGGAGTCAGTGAGATCGTGTTTCTGGCCGATGGCGCGGGCGCGCAAGATTCGTTTATCGACCAGGAGTTGCACCGTTCCATTCCCGAAGCGGTGCTGGTCTTGACGGAGATGATTTACCGCCTGCGTCCCCAGGCGTTGCTCACCCTGGCTTATGACGGCGGCCACCCCGATCACGATGTCTGCAGTTTTATCGGCGCCGTGCTGGCGCGGGCGCATCGGTTGCCGATCTGGGAATTTCCGCTCTATCATCGCCCTCCAGGCCGCGGGATCGTCTTTCAGCGCTTTGCCGAACCGGGCGAGGGGGAGGCCGAACTGGAGATCACGCTGCAAGAGGTTGCCGTCAAACGGCAGATGCTGGCGGATTATTCCTCTCAGCACCCTTTTCTTTTGCAATTCAACCCCATTGCCGAACGCCTTCGCTTCCAACCGCGATATGACTATTCGCAACCGCCTCACCCTGGACTGCTGAACTACGAAGCCTGGCAATGGCCCGTTACCGGCCGGGAGGTCTGTGCGGCCTTTCAACGATTTATGCAAATGGCGCGACGGCAGGCGGGATGAGGCGCATTCTGTATGTGGCCTATCCGTTGCTGCCGGTAAGTGAAAACAGCGCCGGGGGCGCCGAACAGATCCTGATAACCCTGGAGCGCGAGATGGTGGGGCGCGGACATCGGGTGGCGGTGGCCGCCAGTGACGGTTCGTGTGTTGCCGGCCAGTTGATCGTAACCGGACAGGCCGCCGAACAACTCGATCAATACCAGACGCGCGCCGAAGAACACAGCCGTCGCATCCTCGAGCACTTAGCCGGGGCTCCTTCTGCCGGTCCCTATGATGTGGTGCATGACCAAAGCGGCGATTTCTGGCGCCACGCGACTGCCTGTCCTGTCCCTATGCTGGCCACGCTGCATTTGCCGCGGGCTTTCTATCCGCCGGAGCTTTTTGCGGCGTTGCCTTCCCATCTTTTTTTGAATTGTGTTTCTCAGGCGCAAGCGCGAACTTTCAGTGATTTGCCGCAAATGACCGGTGTGGTGCGGAACGGCGTCGATCTGGAAAGGTTTCCGCTCATCCGGAAAAAGGATCGCTATCTGCTTTGGGTGGGGCGGATTTGCGAAGAAAAAGGCGTGCACGTGGCCATCGAAGTGGCGCGGCAGACCGGTAGGCCCTTGGTACTCGCCGGACAAATATACCCATTTTCTTATCATCGGCGGTACTACGAACGATGCGTGCGCCCTCACCTGGAATCCGGGAACGTGAAGTTTATAGACGCGCCGGGTTTTGCGCAAAAGGTGAAATTACTGGCGCATGCCCATGCGGTGCTGGTGCCCAGTCTTTGTGACGAGACCAGCTCTTTGATCTCCCTGGAAGCGATGGCTTGCGGTACGCCGGTAGTGGCCTTTCGCCGGGGCGGGATTCCGGAAATTGTGGCCGATGGGGAAACGGGCTTTGTGGTGGATACCGCCGCGCAAATGGCCGCCGCCGTCGAACGTGCCGGCGAGATCAGTCCGGATGCCTGCCGCCGCCGCGTCCAGTCCCACTTCACCGCCCAGCGCATGGCCGAGGATTACGAACAACTCTACGCTCGGATAGCGTGAGCGAAAGAAAGACTCAGGAATCTCGCGCAGAGGCGCAGAGACGCAGAGGGAAACCCCGGGACAGAAAACCCAGGAAACGGGCGCTGAGGCGTAGAGGCGCAGAGGGGAAACCCAGGAATCAGAAAAACCAGGAATCTCGCGCAGAGGCGCAGAGACGCAGAGGGGAAACCCCGGAACAGAAAACCCGGGAATCAGAAAAGGCACAAACTACCCCGATTGCCAAATTACAAATCACTCCGCCGAATCGCTGCTAACATAGTTTCATGATCCATAAGGTCCTTCCCGTTGGTGCGTTGCAGTGTAATTGCTCGATCCTGGGCGACGAAATCACCCACGAAGCGATGGTGGTCGATCCTGGCGACGACATCGAAATGATCCTGCAAGAACTCGCAGCCCACGCTTTAAAGGTCAAACAGATTGTAATAACGCATGCGCATATCGACCATGTGGGCGGCGCCATGAAATTGAAACGGTTGACCGGAGCTCCCATTCTGCTGAATTCGAAGGATAGTGCTCTGCTGGCGATGCTGGACACGCAGGCATCCTGGCTGGGCCTGGAGCCGCCGGAGAAGGTAGTAGTCGATCAGGACCTGGAAGATGGCGCACAGTTGCGGACGGGCCAGATCAGCGCCACCATAATTCACACTCCCGGACACTCCGAAGGCAGCGTCTGTCTCTATTTGGAAGCGCAACAGAAGTTGATTGCCGGCGACACGCTGTTCATGGGCTCGATCGGACGCACCGACCTGCCCGGCGGCTCCTACGAGAAAATACAGAAATCGCTGCACGAACGCGTCCTGGTGCTGCCCGACGATACCGAAGTCATCCCCGGCCACGGCCCCATCACCTACCTCGGCGTGGAGCGGGAGAGCAATCCGTTCTTAAAATAAGCAGTGAACCAGTTTCGAGTTTCAAGTAACTTGGCTGCACGTCCTGGCTTGAAACTTGAAACTTCTGCCGATTACCAAATTACAAATGCAAAGGCCCCCGCCGAGGCGGAGGCCTTTTAGAGACCGTGATACTGGGGGATTACTTCGATTTTTGTGCGGGTGCGGATTTCAAGCCGTGTAATACCGACGAGGAGCCGATTCGCCGCGAGGAATAAATCGAGAGGGTAATCGAGGTCACCATGAAGAGAATGGCCGCCCAGGTGGTTGCCCGTTCCAGCAGGTTGGCTGCGCCACGCGGGCCAAACGCCGTCTGGCTTCCCATGCCGCCGAAGGCCGCGGCAATATCTCCCGCCTTGCCGCTCTGCAGCAGTACGACGATGATAATAAACAAGCAAACAATGACGTGGACGACGGTGATGAGTACGGTTAACATGATTCCCCTTTACCCAAGGCGCGCATTTGGCGCCCAACCTTTCTTCGCTTGTAACTTCCACTTCCCATATGGGAGAAATTCTGGTGCGGAAGGGGGGATTTGAACCCCCACGCCTTTCGGCGCCACCCCCTCAAGATGGTGTGTCTGCCAGTTCCACCACTTCCGCAAAAACCCTTTGCATGTTGAGGCCTAATGATTATAGCAAACCGGCCTTCGGCCCTCGGCTTTCGGCCAGCAAAACCCACCGGCCTTCGGCCAGCCAAATCCGCCCTCGGCCTTGGGCTGTCGGCTTTTGGCCAGCCGGCCGTTTTACGTTTTCGTTTCACGTTCTCCGTCACAGTTCGGCTGGAAACACCGGGGCAAACGAAGAAGTGAAACGTGAACGGCTTTTCTGGCCGAAGGCCAAAGGCCGACAGCCGAGGGCTGCCCCTTAGTACTTTACAACCGCTGCAAAGCTATCCGGTTTCAGGCTGGCGCCGCCCACGAGTGCGCCATCGATATCGGGCTGTGACATCAAAGAGTTCGCATTATCCGGCTTCACGCTGCCGCCGTACAGGACACGGGTGGTATCGGCGATCTCCTGTCCGAGTTTCTTGGCGACTTCGTGGCGGATCAATTCATGCGCTTCTTCGGCCATCTGCGGGGTAGCGGTCTTGCCGGTGCCGATTGCCCATACGGGCTCATAGGCAATGATCAGCTTCCCGCCGGCTTTACGGCCGGAGATGCCGCCCAATCCACGCGCGATCTGACGACGAAGCACTTCTTCCGTCAAGCCGGCTTCGCGTTCCTGGATGACTTCGCCGACGCACAGGATGGGGATCAGGCCCTGCTCCAAGGCCACCTCGGTCTTACGATTGACCGTCTCATCGGTCTCGCCGAAAAACTGGCGGCGTTCCGAGTGGCCAATAATGACGTGGGTGCAGCCCACTCCCAGTAGCATGGCGGTGGAAATTTCGCCGGTAAAGGCGCCTTCCTTTTCCCACGACATGTTCTGGGCGCCGATGGCAACGTTCGAGCCTTTGGCGGCGGCGACTACGGCGGGCAAATCCACAAATGGCGGACAAATTACGATCTCGTCGCGCGTGTGGCCGGCGACGAGGGGCAGGAAGGCCTGGATAAACGCGCAGCCTTCTTCGGGTGTCTTGTACATCTTCCAATTGGCGGCAATTACTTTTGTTCTCATGGTTGGGTAAACCTATCCGTTCTCTTATTCGTTGCCCGAACGGGGAAGCCGTTCGAGTTCGTTTTTATAAATCTTCAAACTAAAGGAATCGAAGACCACCAATTTGACGAGCCGTACGTGTTTGGCGCTGAGTAGCTGAGCCGCCAACGTGCTGACCGCAATTTGAGTCGCCGGTTCGAGGGGGAAAACATAAGCGCCGGTCGAAATCGCCGGGAAGGCTACGGAATGAATCGCCAGTTCTTCGGCAACCCGGAAGGACTCCCGATAGGCGCTGGCCAGCAGCTCGGCTTCGTGGTGTCCGCCGCCGCGCCAAACCGGGCCCACCGTATGAATCACGTACTTGGCGGGCAAGTCACCGGCGCTGGTAGCGACAGCGTGTCCGGCGGGTAGCCCTTTCGGGTATTGTGCCTGCCGGATTTGCTTACATTCCTCATGTAAGGCCGGGCCGGCCGCGCGATGGATGGCGCCGTCCACGCCCGCGCCGCCCATCAGGGAGGAATTGGCGGCGTTGACTATGGCGTCGGTGGCTTGGCAGGTGATGTCGCCCTGCACTACCTCGATGATTTTCCCGTTACCTAATTCGACTCGTTGCACGATGAGTGACGACCGATGAGGGATTTTTATGGAGCTTGACACTGTTTACCAGTTGCGCGGAGAACTGGGGAGTTCGGGCGAATCCCGAAATCCCCAGTCCGGGAAACGGTTTTATTTGTCGGTAAGTGCGGCCACTCCGGGAAGCGTCTTGCCTTCCAGGAACTCCAGCGACGCGCCGCCACCGGTTGAGATATGGGAAATCTTATCGGCGATGCCCGCCATGTGGACGGCCGAAACCGTGTCTCCGCCTCCCACAATCGAGACGGCGCCGGGATTCTCGGCCACCGCCGCGGCGATCGCCATGGTCCCTTTGGCAAAGGCCGGCATTTCGAATACGCCCATAGGGCCGTTCCATACGATGGTGCGGGCCCCCGCAACCTGATCGGCATACAGCTCGCGGGTCTTGGGGCCGATGTCGAGCGCCATCTTGTCGGCCGGAATTGCCTGGCCTTCGTCAATCAGGATGGCCGGCGAGGTGGCTTCGAACTTTTCCGCCACAATATGGTCGACGGGCAGCAGGAATTTTACGTTGCGCGCCTTGGCCTTCTCCAACGTCTGCTTGGCAAGGTCCAGTTTGTCGGCTTCCAGTAAGGATTTGCCGATTTCCTGGCCCATGGCCTTCAGGAACGTATAAGACATACCGCCACCGATAATCAAAGTGTTCACTTTGTCCAGCAGGTTTTCGATGACCGCGATCTTATCGCTGACTTTGGCGCCGCCCAGAATAGCCACGAAGGGGTGTTGCGGGCTATGCAAGGCCTTGCCCAGGTACTCCAGTTCCTTTTCCATCAGCAAGCCAGCGGCCGACTTCTTGACGAACTTGGTAATGCCGGCGGTGGATGCGTGGGCGCGATGGGCCGTGCCGAAGGCGTCGTTGACATAAAAATCGCACAGCTTGGCCAGTTGCTTGGAGAATTGCTCGTCGTTCTTTTCTTCTTCCGGGTGATAACGAAGATTTTCCAGCAGCAGGGCTTGGCCCTTCTCCAGGTTGTTGGCCATTTCCTCGGCCTCAGAGCCGATGCAATCGGGACAGAATCCGACATTGACGTTCCGGCCCATCCGTTCGTCCAGCAGCACGCGCAGACGTTCGGCGACGGGCTTCAGGCTGTACTTGGGATCGACTTTACCCTTGGGGCGGCCCAGGTGCGACGCCAGGATCAGGCGGGCGCCATGGCGCAGGGCAAACTCAATGGTGGGCAGGGTCAGGCGGATACGGGTGTCGTCGGTGACGCGGCCGCCGTCCAACGGCACGTTGAAGTCCACCCGCATAAACACGCGGTGGTCGCTTAAGGGCAGGTCGCGAATCGATAGCTTGGCCATAGGGGCGGCACCTTCGCGCGCCGTCTGGGACGCGCTGGAATTAGGAGACATGGGGGTTCCTCCGCCGACATAGCCGTGCGCGGCCATGTCGTAAAACAGTTGATGATTTGGCCGGATGAAGGTAACGCGGTTGCGCTACCTCCATCCGGGCCAGGTGTGGAACCGGCACTGCCGCCAAAACGGCTGTGCACGGGAAGCGATTACAGGCCCTTGCTAGCCATGAGGTTGATCAGGTCTCTAACGCGGCAGGAATAGGCCCACTCGTTATCGTACCAGGAGATCACCTTGACGCAGTTGCCGGCGATCACGCGGGTCATGGGCGCATCCACGATCGAGGAACGGCCATCGCCCTTGAAGTCGCTGGACACCAGTTCGCCTTCTTCGAAGCCGAGATAGCCCTTCAGCGGACCCGCCTCCGAAGCGGCCTTCAGCGCGGCGTTCACTTCTTCCTTGGTGGTCGCTTTCTCGACGAAGGCAACCAGGTCAACCACCGAGACGTTGGGCGTCGGCACGCGCATGGCGAAACCATCCAACTTGCCCTTCATTTCGGGGATGACCAGAGACACGGCCTTGGCCGCGCCGGTGGTGGTCGGAATCATCGACAATGCCGCCGCGCGGGCGCGCCGCAGGTCCTTGTGCGGGAAGTCCAGGATCACCTGGTCGTTGGTGTAGGAGTGGATGGTGGTCATGCTGCCGCTGATGATTTTGAACTTGTCGTGGATCACCTTGGCGATCGGCGCCAGGCAATTGGTGGTGCAGGACGCGTTGGAAACGACGTGGTGCTTGGCCGGATCGTACTGGCCTTCGTTCACGCCCAACACTACCGTGAGATCTTCATTCTTGGCGGGAGCGGAGATGATGACCTTCTTGACCGTTCCACGCAGGTGATCCTTCGCCTTGGTGGCGTCGGTGAAGTGGCCGGTCGATTCGATCACGACCTGCGCGCCTACGGAAGACCAGTCCAGCTTGGCTGGGTCACGCTCGGCGAATACCCGAATCTTTTTGCCGTCTACGACGATCGCATCCTGCTCGACTTTGACGTCGTGCCCGGACAGGTTGCCCACAACCGAATCGTACTTGAGCAGATGGGCCAGGGTCTTCGGGTCCGTCAAATCGTTGATGGCCACGAATTCCAGGTTCTTGTCTTCCAGCGACGCCCGCAGAACGTTGCGTCCGATGCGGCCGAAGCCATTGATGCCTACCTTAATTGCCATTTCGCCTCCAGGGGGATTGTTCTTTTTCAAAGTATGAGAACTAAAAATCGTAACAAACAAAGGCACCCGCCGTAAATGATTACGGCGGGAAATCGGCGATTTCCACAGCCAGCGGGCGCGGCAAAGTTCCAAAAGGGCGAAAACAAGGGACATAGGCGTCCCGTCCGTAAAAAAAAGTTTTTCGGCCGGTTTTGGTCCATTTGCTCCGCATGGAGACGGCCCCGCAGGGTGACCAGCCTTGTACGTAATTCGCCGCTTTGCTGAATCAATCATTGCTCCGCTGCCCGGGGTTGTGGTGAAATCGCAGCATGAAAAAGTGGAGAGGAGACCGGAAGCGCCGCCAACCACAAGCGCCGAGCACTCCGGCCGAGCCAGACCAGAAGCCCTTACAACCGCAAGACTCCGAAGTTATTGTGGAACCGGAGTTGTCTCCCGCGCGTGCCGCGGCCCCCGAGCCCGACGCCGAACCCCTAGCCGAGGCCGAAACGCCCTCCGCGGAAGCGCCGAAGACTCCACGCCCTCGTGCGCGCCGCCGCAAGAAGAAACCGGCTGGCGCCGCGGCTGCGTCCAAACCCGTGGCCGAGCCCCTCATTCCGGCCTATACCGAGACGGAAGGTCCGCGGGCGTCGTCTCCCGTGCGGGTCGCTCCCGGAGCGCCGACCGGCGAAGCCGCGGAACTGGAAGAAGCGCTGGAACTGCCTGCCGACTCGCCTGTGGAGTCGCTTACAGAAGCGCTGGTGGAAACGCCGCCGGAAGCTGCTCCCGTTGCCGCCCCAACTGCTCCCACTGCTGTGACACCGGCCAAACGTACCTCCAAAGGCGCAGTGATCCTCAGCGTCGGACTGCCCGGTTCCGGAAAAACCACTTGGTTCAAGCGCAAGGGCGTGACGCCGCTATCCAGCGATTTGCTGCGCACTCTGTTGTTCGACGATGCCACCGAACAGCGGCATCAGGACTTGGTGTTTTCCAGCCTGCGCTACCTGCTGCGTACCCGCATGATGGCTCGCATGCCTATGAATTATGTGGACGCCACCAATCTTTCTCCCAAAGAGCGGCGCCACTGGATTCGTATGGCCCGGGAGTTTGGCTACGAAGTGCACGCCGTCTATTTCGACGTGCCTTTGGAAACCTGCCTGGAACGCAACCATAAACGGCAGCGCGTGGTGCCGGAAGACGTGATGCAACGCATGTCGGCGAAACTGCGGCCGCCCACGTTTGAGGAAGGCTTCTCTAAGATTGTCGTGGTTCGGGTCAAACATCGCCCCCAGGGCGAACTCCCCCCCGAGGCGCCGGAAGCCGCACTCGAAGCCGAAATCGAACAGCAGGGCAGGGAAGAAGAGTAGGGAAAATTGTCATTGGCCGTCGGCTGAGGTGGCGGATTATCGAGCCTCATCCTGAGGCCGCTTGTGGCCGAAGGACCTGCTGTTTTCGTGCGCGTGCACAAGAAAGCAGGTCCTTCGCTGCGTTCAGAATGACAGATATTTGTGCTCCTATCGCCTAATCAATCCCGAAAACCGCGATTGTAAGTGACATTACCCTTGTGGGCGCCGGATGAAATTCAAAGATGAAATTCAAAGTTGTTGCAACCCCTAATTTGGCATGCTATAAACTGAGGCGCAGTCCAAGACCACGATCAGTGCCGTATGCGACGCATCCTCATGGTGGGGTGTCAATAGGGTGAGAATGTGTTGTGGTTTGGTTCTATCCAACCAATCGGAACTGTGAGCTGTTCGAAGCCTGCCGGTCCCCTGAATCCCCAGTTAGGCCACGATCAATTTTATCCTGACGAGGACACGAGATGTTGGAGTCTCTAGGCTCGCAGTTGGGCTGCGTAATGGCCCTGACGTTTGTCATCGGAATCGTTTTAGTCTACGGCCTGGCGCGATTCTACCGGGATTCCGCTCGTCGCGATTCTTGGTCCAGCACGATAGCTCTGACCCGACTGGATATTTCTCTGCGCTCGCTCGGTGGATTTTCTTTGTGGCGCCTGGTTCTGGTCAGTGTCCTCGGATTGTTTCTCGAATTATTGCTCATCCGGTGGGTCTCGTCGGAAATCCGCATCTTTGCGTATTTTAAGAACTTTGTGCTGATCGCTTGCTTCCTTGGCTTCGGGTTGGGTTGCCAATTCTGCCGGCGCCGCATCAACTTGGCAGCCATGCTTGTGCCGTTGACTGCTTTGGCTGTGCTCATCAAATTCCAGTGGCTCGATGTTCACAATATGTGGACGGCCTTGCCCACGATTCTCGGCACCGGGTCGGAAGTGAATATCTGGGGAGTGCCGAATCTGCCGATGAGCTGGAGTGTGGCCGCGATGCTGCTCATTGGCCTTGCCGTCGTCGCGCCCCTGTTTGCTCTTGTCGCCTTTGTCTTTGTGCCGATCGGTCAGATGGTGGGCTGGTACCTGGAGAACGCTCCGAGCGGAGGGGCGGCCTATACGTGGAACGTTCTGGCCAGCATTGCGGGCATTGTTCTGTACACCGGCCTGTGTTTTGCGTACCAGCCTCCGTGGGTGTGGCTTTTGACGGCCGGTCTGTTACTGATGATATTGCTCTGGCGTCAGCCTCGGTTGATGATCACCGCCGGCGTGGCCTTCTTCGTGTGTATTCAGTTTGCCATCCTGGGGCCGGCCCAGCCCGCCCGGGTGTACTGGTCGCCTTACCAGAAGCTGACGGTTTCTCCCTTTTTCACCGAAGGAGAATCAGCATGAGCCTGGCCTCCCGATCAACGTCATTTTGATGTCCCTTCTGGTAGTTCTTGTCTGGTGGCGCCTCCAGCGCACAATGACCGGAAGCGAGGCAGCGCAGGGCAAGATGGCGAAGAAAACGAAGCCTCCGGCGAGGGAGCAAAACGGCGGTCGCTCATGGCTGCCCAAGCTGCATTTCTTCTTTCTGGGAGCCGCGTTCATGTTGCTGGAGGCCCAGATCGTCAGTCGGCTGGCCTTACTGTTTGGTACCCGGATCGATGTAATCGATGTACCCGGCCGGAGGCCCAGATCGTCAGTCGGCTGGCCTTACTGTTTGGTACCACCTGGTTAGTGAACTCGATCGCGATTACCGGCTTGCTTTTGTTGGTCGTGGGCGGGAACCTCGTTTATATGCGCTGGAACTCCTTCCCGGTTTCGATTGCGTATGCGGGTGTCTTTGCCTCAATTGTGCTCGGATACTTTCTCCCTTTGGGCAGGCTATTTGTTGGATCGCTAGTTCTTCGAGCGGTCTTGGCCAGTGTTCTGCTCTGCCTGCCCGTGTTTTTTGCCGCCATCGTATTCATTCGCAGCTTTTCCGGGGCGAAGTATAGCGGCGAGGTCTTGGGCTACAACCTTTTTGGATCGCTCGCGGGCGGCCTTATGGAATCGCTGTCGTTCTGGACGGGACTCAAAGCCTTGCTCATCGTGGCGGCGCTGTTGTATGCGGCTTCCGCACTGGCACTGAAGCGACACGACGAGTCACTGCCGGTTCCTGTGTCGTCCAAGCGCCGGGTCGCCGCCTTGGTTCCTGATTGATGCTTTCCAGTTATTTCAGATACTGCAACATCTGTTTAAACTCCGCCGTGCCCGCCGCGCGCAAGAGCTCGTAAATGATCATTTCCGTCGAGGAGATCACCGCGCCGGCGGATTTCATGCGGTCCAGGCCCAGCTTCCAATTCAACTCCGTGCGCGAGCTGACCGCGTCGGCCGCCACATGGACCAGATAGCCCTTTTCCAGAGCGCCCAATACCGTTTGCATGACGCAGATGTGGGTTTCCATGCCGCAGACGAGCACCGTGGTGCGCTGGCCCGGTAGCGCCTTTATCGCCGCGCGGAATGAGTCATTGCCGAAACAGCCAAACGTCGTCTTGTCGATGAAGTTCTGCTCGGGCATTAGCTGCGCAATCTCGGGAATGACCGGGCCTAAGCCGCGAACATACTGCGTAGTGGTGAGCGCCGGTATCCCTAGAATGCCGGCTAGCCGGACCAGTAGCTGCGCGTTCCGTACCAGCCGCTCTTTCTCGAAGATCGGCGGCAGCAGCTTTTCTTGAATATCGACTACCAGGAGCGCGCATTGGTCGGCCTGCAGCGTCCGCCGCGTAAGTTCGGCTTGCGTCATGATTTCCGTTGCCATAGCAGCTTCATTGTATCGCCCTCAGAGAACCGCTATTGGCAATTGGCGATTGGCCATTGGCCCGGAAGCGGGTTTTGCCGTTAGGCGGGTTTACAGTTTGCAGCCAGAGAGATTGGGCGGCGCGGACGCGAAACGAGAAACGCGAAACGGCTTTTCGGGCGGGGAACGGGGGACAACGGGCCGTTTTGCATTTCACATTTTTCGTTTCATGTGGAAAATCGCGGTGTTGGGTTAATAGTTAATTGCCAACCGCCAATTACGATTTTCCCCGAGAAACGTGGGCGGGAGGCGGTTTTTTGGGCGGGAGACGGGGAACGGGAGACGGGGGACGCTCGCAACGAGTTGACCCAGGCATGAACCAGCAACTAGAATTCGATTGAGCGTTCAGTTGCTAAGCGTTGCCCCCTCGTTCAATGGTAGGACAGCTGACTCTGGATCAGCATATCGGGGTTCGAATCCCTGGGGGGCAGCCAAAGATTTCTTTAACGTGGATTCGAAACCTCTTTCCGACGCCGAACTAAAGCGCTTTTGCGAAATCCTCGACGGTTTTCCCAGCCAATATGCGATGAACTTGGAGTTGGTGGACGGCTTTTTTGCCGCTCTGATTTGCGGTCCTGACTTGTTTGGACCGATCGATTGAGGGGGCACTCAGCATCGAGGACCGCCACCAACTGATCGCAGCCATGGCCGAAGCGGTCAACGTTATTTATGGCTTTTTCGCGGAGGAGCGCCGCGCCGCTTTCGATGACACAGTTGACGACGTTTTGGGAAGTGCTATTCCAGACCACATACCCGCCCGGGAGTGTTAGCGTCTTTTCTTTGTTGTTGATTGCGCTCATCACTGTCACCCCCCATGCCCGGCCCTCAAGCTGGAACAGATTTCGTCCCATCGGCGATTCGCGTAGGTCAGCAATATGGGTTCCTGTATGTGCCATCGCTTCGCCCATTGCGCTTCCCTTTGCTCGGTCGCCGTCGAACGTCACGATCAACAGAAGGCCATCTGGCGAGTTCCCGCTACCCTTGACGCCGTCGTCCGACCTTAATGGGCAGTTATGAACATGTAATCCTTGAAAGGGCGCGGCTTCAGCCGCGCCAGCGAAGCGGTTCCTGTCAGGCTTTAGCCGCTGAGGGAGATCGAACCTCAGCCGCTAAAGTGGCCTTTACGAACAATCGGTTCGGCACGGCTGAAGCCGTGCCCTTTCAAATACGCAGCCCTCAATGTCCTTCGCTTACGACGCACTACGGTGAGGACCATCCCACACCCAAAGGCCGATCGTTCTTCATCTTCGCAGTGCTTTACAGCTTGGAAAAATCCAGCGTTGCAAAATAGTCGTCCATCGTCTCGGCGCGGCGAATCTGCCGCACCTGGCCGTCTTCCCGCAGAAGCAGTTCGGCGCAGCGCAGCTTGCCGTTGTACTGGAACCCCATGGAATGGCCGTGCGCGCCACTATCGTGAATCACGAGGATGTCCCCGACCTCCACCTTCGGCAGCATCCGGTCGACGGCAAACTTATCGTTGTTCTCGCACAGGGAGCCGACCACGTCGACCATCGAGTTGGCGGGAGCCTGTTCCTTCCCCAGCACGGTGATGTGGTGATACCCTCCCCCGCTATCCCGGTACATCGCCGGGCGCATCAGGTTGGCCATGCAGGCATCGACGCCGACGTACTCCTTATACGTGTGCTTCTCATGAATGGCTTTGGTTACCAGAAATCCATGCGGCCCGGTAATGCAGCGGCCATTCTCCATGCGTACTTGCAACCCGTTCAACTGCGTAGGCCGGATCATTTCGTCGTAGAGCTTCTTCACGGCTTGCCCCAGCTCTTGAAAGTCGATGGCCTTCTCCTCCGGTTTGTACGGGATGCCGATTCCGCCGCCGAAGTTCACAAACTCCAGTCGCACGTCGAGCTTTTCGACCAGATCGAGGGCAAGCTGGAACAGCATACGCGCGGTATCGATGAAAAACGAAAGCTCCAGTTCGTTCGAAACCAGCATCGTATGCAACCCGAAGCGCTTGACGCCCTTCTCTTTGGCCGCCGCATAGGCCTGGGACAACTGTGCGGTCGTGAGTCCGTACTTGGCTTCCACCGGGTTCCCGATTATGCCGTTGCCGGTGCGCAGACTTCCCGGGTTGTAGCGAAAGGAAATCAGCTCCGGCAATCCCTCCGCCTGCTTTTCGACATACTCCAAATGCGTAATGTCATCGAGATTGAGAATCGCGCCCAGCGCTTTCGCTCGCTGGAATTCCTCGGACGTCGTATTGTTCGACGTGAACATGATGTTCTCGCCGGTGATTCCGGCCCGTTCGGCTAGCTCCAATTCCGGCAAACTCGAGCAGTCGGCGCCGAAGCCCTCTTCCCTGGCGATCTTCAGAATGTACGGGTTGGGCAACGCCTTGACGGCGAAGTACTCCTTGAATCCGTCGCACCAGGCAAACGCGGCATTCAACCGCCTCGCCTCCTCGCGTATTCCCCGCTCGTCATAGAGGTAAAACGGTGTCGGATAATTGCGAATGATTTCGCGGACGCGCGCTTCATCAAACGGGAGTGTCTTGCCAGCCCCAATGGACATATTTGGTGGTTCCGTCATGCCTTTCGCTGAAGAAATCGAGGAAGTCTGTAAGTATATTATAGGAACATGGCGCACTTTTATGATGCTCGCGGCAATACCTACTTTGTCGCTTCACCGGACGAGATTCGCCAGTTCGCCGAGCTTCCCCGCAGTGCCGCCGCGGCCGCCAGTTCACGGGGGCAATGGGCGGTTTGCGCAATCGAAGGCATCTGCCGCCGGTCGAACGCCGCTGAGGGCAAGCAATACCTGTCGGATGGATTATTGGTGGGACCGTTCCCCGACGAAAACGCCTTTGGCATGCTGATCGTCAACACAGACGGCACGCTGGCGGAACGTAGCGGGAACGGCCTGACGATTTTCTCCCAGTTCCTGGTCGACACGGGACAGGCCAATCGTACGGATGCTTTTGTGATACGCATCTATCATGACAAGCCTCCGGCGCATGACAAGCCTCCGGCGCCATTGGTCGAGGCGCGCATTGAAGCGGCGGTGCGCGAGGGAAGGGAGGGATTCTGGGTAGACATGGGTGTCCCCACCTTTGGCCCCTCCGCGGTTGATGCAGCTCCCGAACACGTCGGCGTTTCCGAGTTTGCCGGCCGGAGCGTCTGTCGGGTCTTCGCCCTCGAGCAGATTGAGCCATCGTGGACGTGCAGCCAATTTGTGAACGTGGGAAATCCGCATTGTGTGACCTTCTTGAAAAACCCCAGCTTATTACCTTCCATGGATCAAATGGCGTCGCCAGACTGTATGCCCCGTCTGACCGCCATTGCCAATAGTACCGGGAGCGACGGAGTGCGTGGCGCGGGGCGTCCCTGCCGGAACGGAATCAATTTGCAGTGGGCCTCCGTGGTTGGCCCGGATACCATTGCGGCGCGGGTTTTCGAGCGCGGCGAGGGACCGACCCTATCCTCGGGGTCCAGCGCCACCGCCGTGGCGAGTGCCGCGAGGGGGTTGCGGCTTGTCGAGGCGAAGACCGTCAATGTCGCGATGCCGGGAGGCGTTGCCCCGGTTCGATTCGATGAGAGCGATGGTATATTGAAGCGCGTAATGTTATTTGGCGAGGCGCAACGAACGAATCCGCATTAACGCGTGTTTCAAGAATGGTTCACCGGTCCCGCTTTGCGGGACCGGTGAGTTAGTGCGTTGGGAAGAGGCGGCTTTAGCCGCGGCAGCCGGGGCTAAAGCTCCTTCAGTAAAGGAATCAGGTTCACCGGCCTGAAGGCCGGTGCTTCCACCCATCGCTCGAAGCGGACCTTTTCTGAAACACACGTTAGCGACTCCACGAATCGATTGGCGGAACATGACCTATATCAATGACCACTATCTCAAGCTGAATGTCAGTTACTTGTTTACGGAAATTGCCCGCCGCGTGCAGAAATTCCGCGACGAAAACCCTGCCGCCAACGTGATCCGATTGGGGATTGGGGATGTTACCGAGCCGCTCTGCCCCGCGGTGATTCAGGCCATGCATGTCGCCGTCGATGAAATGGCCGTGCGGTCCTCGTTCCGCGGCTATGGGCCCGAGCAAGGTTACGATTTTCTGCGCGAAGCCATCGCCAAAAACGACTATCAGTCTCGCGGCGCCAAGGTTGACGCCGATGAGATATTCGTCTCCGACGGCTCCAAGTGCGATTCGGCAAATATCCTGGATATCTTCGGAGCCGATAACGTGGTTGCCGTCCTGGACCCGGTGTACCCGGTGTATGTGGATACCAATGTGATGGCCGGCCACACCGGTCCGGCCGACGCCACCGGCCGCTATGGCGGATTGGTTTATCTTCCGGTGACCGCGGAGAATAATTTCGTTCCGGAGCTCCCACGGCAGCGCGTGGATCTTATTTATCTGTGTTATCCCAATAACCCGACCGGCGTGGTGGCGACGAAGGAAATGCTGAAGCGTTGGGTCGACTACGCGCGCGAGAACGGCTCGATCATTCTGTACGACGCTGCCTATGAGTCATACATTACCGACCCGTCCATTCCGCATTCGATTTTTGAAATTGAGGGAGCCCGGGAGGTCGCGCTCGAATTCCGCAGTTTCAGCAAGACGGCCGGCTTCACCGGTATTCGGTGCGCCTTCACCGTCATTCCCAAAGATCTCAAGGGCAAGACGCGGGATGGCCGCGAAACCTCGATCCATGCGCTGTGGAAGAGACGGCACAGCACCAAATTCAATGGGGTCTCGTATCCCGTGCAGCGCGGCGCGGAGGCGATTTATTCCCCGGAAGGCCGGAGGCAAGTGCGGGAGACCATTGACTATTACCTCACGAACGCCAAACTGGTGCGGGAAGCGCTGACGAAGTTGGGGATCCCCGTATACGGTGGCGTAAACGCGCCTTACGTGTGGCTGAAGACCCCCGGCGGTTTGAGCAGTTGGGATTTCTTTGACAAGCTGCTGCGGGTAGCTCACTTAGTGGGAACACCCGGGAGTGGCTTCGGAACCTGCGGGGAGGGCTATTTCCGATTGAGCAGCTTCAACAGCCGAGCCAACGTCGAAGAAGCCGGTCACCGCTTTGCCAAAATCATGTAGCCGCATGGGATGACGGGAACAGAGCCTAATCGCCTCCGCTAATTCGCACAACTCGCACCCTGGGTGACACGGTTAATGATGATCCGCGGGCAGACTTGCACCGGCGTAGGCGTCGGTTCATTATTTAGCTTTTGCACCACCTCGGGGCAACTTCCGCCGTAATATTGACAAATCTCGTTCAGTATTTCCTGAGGAATGCCCGGAACACTCACCGTCCCGCCGTTGTTCAAAGATGCCGAGGTCGAGTTTGAATTGCCCGAGTTTGAATTGCTCCCACCCCCAGTGCCGGAGTTCGCCTGGGGGGAGGAGGAAACGGGGCGTTCCATGGCTGGATTTGGTATCGATTCATCGGAAGCTGGTTGTGCGGGGTTCGCGGAAAATATGCTGGGGACAAGAACGGGCAAGGGGCCCGGCGAGGCATCGGCGGTCTGGGCCGGCGGCGTTTGATCGGTGGACGGAACGGGAGCATCGGTGGGCAGCAGGGACGCGTCCGTATGGTCCGCAGCCTGAGCCGGACTGTCTCCCGGAGCCTTATTTTCATTTCCTGATTCGGTGGCGGCCGCTTGAGTGGTCGCGTCCCCCGAGTCCTGCGCGACCTTCGCATCCGCGCTTGGGGCCGGTGCCGTAATGATATCCGGCGTGGCTGCTGAAGCGGAGTCCGGCGATGTCGCGACCATCGATTCCTGCGTGACCGCGGCGTTGCTGTTTGTGGTTGTGCCTGCCGCAGCCAAACTCGGTATTGGCGCGGAGGCCGAGTCCGGCAGGGCCGCGTTCATGGTCTTGTCTTCGGCGTCGCGAGCCGGGCTGGCAATCTTCTTCTCTTCCACCTCTCCGGGCGGAGCATCCGGCACTTGCTTCTCTTCCGCCGTTGGGACAACCGGAGCGACAGCCGAAGCGGCGTCAACCCCGATTGGGACCGCCGGCGTTGGATCGGTGCTAAGGGGCGGTTCGAAAGCGGGGACCGGCATTAGGATGATGCGCTCGATAGTTCTGGCGCTTCCGCTCACAATGATGTAACTGAAAACGCTGCGATCAAGCAGGTCCGCCAATACATCCATAGGATCGCCCGGGCCCAGGTGCACGGCCACTTTGGAATCCATTCCCAGGGAAGGGGCTTCGACGACGGCTCCGGTTTCGGTATGGATGGCGTCCAGAATTTCGTTCAGTGAACAGTTCTGCGCGAAGATGGCCAACTGCCCGTGCTTGTAGACGACCTCGGGGATACCCGCTGATGCTTTGTCACTTGATCTTGTCCCTTGCTCCGCATTCGCCGCGACCCACGGCTGCGATTGGGCGGCTGTGGTGAAAGGAACGGCACCTCCGAGCACTAAAAGGAGCAACCCTACTCGCGTCAAGACTCGCATTCCGCCTCCTCTCCGGTCGCCACGCCGGATGCGCCGTCGGTGCCGCGCCCTGGGTGAATCACATTGTGCGGATGCTCGTGCAACCACCGTCGTCCCATTTGGACTAGACCACACTCGACGAGGCCGAACAATGCCCTGTTCGGCTTAGTCCATTTGCTTAGTAAGGTTGGGCGCGTATATGAGGCCACTTGTCGAATAGCGGACATTCCGTTACTTATGCCCTATTACGCTTTGCGGCGCGGATTGGACCGTACCGCGATAGAGCAGGTGGTATGCGATGCGGGAATCAGTGGCAGGTGTAATCCTGCTAGACTCTTCGTTCCGTCCACGGGCAAGTAACCGCGAAGCCGTGCGGGTCCTCGCCTTTCCCGTAGAGCCCGAACGCATTCCGCAAATCGAGGACTTCCTGGCCGACAAAGTTCGCGGCAGCCTGATCGTCCGCAATCACGATGTGCATGACGCGGAGTGTGTGTCCGCTTTTCGTTCGGGGAAACGGCACTATACCTGTACGGCATTTCGTTTGGGGGAAGATTCCGATCCCGCCGGCGCCTCCCTTCTCTTGCTGCTGCAGCGGCCGGTCCACCGTTTCGTCGATCTGGCGCAGATCTCCGATGAGTACGATCTCACTCCCCGGGAACGAGAGTCGGTGGAGCTTTTAGTGCAAGGACTCACGACCAAAAATATCGCCGAGCGCATGAAGGTCAGCCCCAGTACGGTGAGTGCGTTTTTGCGCCTGGTCATGGTAAAGATGGGGACCAATAGCCGCGCCGGAATCGTAGGCCGGACGGTACGCCCACCCTCCTAGTAGATCTTCAAGAAAGCTCCTGGCGAATTGGATTAGCCGGCCAGATTAGGTAAAGAAGCGTAGGTGGCAGTGACTGCTCCGCCCGGGGTAGTGAAATGGCCTACGACATCGGGAGACTTGGCACACTCTCCGGTGCGGTGCATTGTGGACAAGCTGCTTGTTTTGGAATAGGGCAGTCACGACAACTCACAAGGAGGATCCTCGATGGTAAAGAAACTTTCCCTGGTGCTGTTACTTGCCATGGTGTTCTGCATGGCGTTCTCTCTTGTTGCTCCGGCGCAGACGATAGATGATGTCTATCAAGTCAACTACTTCAACAATCGAAATAACACGAGCGGCTTCGACCAGATCGTGAACATCACCAACCCCGGCGTGCAGGGCTCTCCTCTCAGCGCCAATGAGGGCGCACTGTGCGCGAATATTTATGTATTCGCCGCCGATCAGCAGCTGACCGAGTGCTGTGCGTTCCCGATCACGGCGGATGGTCTGCTCACATTGTCCGTCAATGTCGGCCTCACTGGAAATCCGTTGACCAGCGTTTCCCCCAACTCGGGCGTGATCAAGCTGGTTTCCAGCGCGGACTCGGGGACTTGCGATCCCACGGCGATCGTAACCACGGACAGCGCTTTTGCTGTCGAGCCCGACCTGCGGGCGTGGGGAACTCATCTGGTCCAGACGACTCCGGGCACCCTGTTCACGACCGAAACTGCTTTCGAAAAGGCGCCGCTGAGCGCGACGGAAGCGATGTTCCTGCCTTACACATGCCGCTTTGTCCAGTATCTCGGTAGCGGCAAAGGTGTCTGCGGCGATTAATCGTCCAGGCAGGCGTGCGCTGTGGGCATAGTCTGCGGCGGAAGTACAACGGTTGTTCGACCAGAAGTGGTCGAAAGATGGTTAGTGAAGGGCCAGGCGGCGAAAGCCGCCTGGTTTTTTGGTATTACGGGGACATAACCTAGCGAGCCGTTATTGATACTTGTTATGCAAAACCCGGACTCATGCTTAAGGACTACTCCACTTAGCGTCGCCTTCTCAGACTGCTTCGTCCAGGGTAGCAAATGCGACTAGTCCATGAGGAGAATTGTCACCTCTGTGCGGGCAGTGCACCCTTCTGTCTAAGCTTTCTTCGTAGTCATTCCAACTACGCAAAGCGGCGGGATTCCAAAATTAAGGAGCGATACGCACATGTTTTGCAGGATTAGTGTTCGCGTCTGCTGGCTGTTGATGAGCCTATGGGTATTGAGTGCGGTAACGGTGGGACAAACTTCCAAGGATGAAGTGGTGGCGGAGGTAAACGGCACGAAGATCACGCGCGCTGACATGGAGAAGGAACAGGCGGGCAAGCTGCTTCAGGCCCGCTACCAGGCCTACATGGCGGAGCAGAAGGCGTTGGAGGATCTTATCGACAACCGCCTGCTGGCCATCGAAGCGGCACGGCGGCAGCTTACGGTGGAGCAACTGGTAGCGAAGGATATTACCAGCAAGATCAAAGATCCCTCCGAGGACCAACTTCAACTGTATTACGAAGACAGCAATAGCAACGATCCCTACGAGACGGTGCGCGCCAAGATTATTGAGTTGATCCGGGAGCGTCGCACCACCAAGGCGCGGGCTGCCTACCTGCAACAGCTCCGCGGCCAAGCCAACGTTCTGATTACCCTGGCGCCTCCGGTGGCGGATTTCGCCCTGGGCGATGCCCCGCGCCTGGGGCGGGCCGACGCGCCCGTGAAATTGGTCGAGTTCGCCGACTATGAGTGCCCGTACTGCGCCAAGGTTCATCCCCATTTATTGAAGCTGCACGAAGAGTTCGGCGACCAGCTCGCGATCTATTACAAGGATTTGCCCCTGCCCATGCACAAGCAGGCCCGGAAGGCGGCGGAAGCGGCGCGCTGCGCGGGAACTCAAGGGAAATTCTGGGAATACCATGATGTGCTGTTTTCCAGCCGGGCGCTGGACATTGCGCAGCTGAAGAAAGATGCGCGCGAGCTGAATCTGGATGGTCCGCGCTTCGACAAATGTCTGGACTCCGGCGCGCAGGCGGCGGTGGTACAGAAGGATTTCGAGCAGGGGCAGCAACTGGGTCTGGGGGGAACTCCCAGCTTCTTTGTCGAAGGTCACTACTTTTCCGGAGGGGTCGATTACGCGACGCTGCGCGACTTGGTGGTTCAGCAACTTGGCGCCAAGAAGCCGGCGACCCAGATTTCGAGCAAGTAAGCGGACAGCCTAAGCCAGAAGAACGATGACTGCCGGAAACAGGAGGAGCAAAAGAATGCGACAAGTGTGGGTTGGAATTACGTTGATCCTTACGCTGGGCTGCTGCGCCGCGGCATTTGGCGACACTCTCGCCGAACTCAAGAAGAAGGCCACCGCCGGGGACGCGGATGCGCAAGTCCAGCTGGGCAATAAGTTGGCGATTGGCGGGGAGGTTCCTCGCAATCTTCCCGAGGCGGTGAAATGGTATCGCCTGGCGGCGGAGCAGGGCAATATCGAAGGGGAGACCCGGCTGGGCATGATGTGCGAGGCGGGGATGGGTACGGCCCGTAACCCAAAGGAGGCCATTAGCTGGTTCGAGAAGGCGGCGACGCAGGGAAACACCGCCGCGCAAGTGCGGTTGGGTCTCGCCTATGCGAAGGGGGAAGACGTTGAGAAGAATGCCGCGCAGGCGATCAAGTGGTACCAGATGGCCGCCGAGGCTGGCGTCACCAAGGCCAAACTGCAACTGGGCTTTATCTACCGGGATGGACTAGGCGCGGTCCCGCACGACTACGCCGAGGCGTTGAAGTATTTTCGCCAGGCGGCGGACAAGGGAGATGCCGATGCCGAATTCGCAATCGGCTCCATGTATGACCAGGGAATGGGCGTTCCCGCCAGTCAGCCCCAGGCCATTGAATGGTATCAACGGGCAAGCAAACACGGGCAGGTGCAGGCCCGCGCGGTCCTGAACCGGCTGGGAGTCACCCCCAACTAGCGCGGGTTAGCCAATACGGGCTCTGGATGGCCCCTCGGCATGCGCCCTCTGTCCTTCCGCGCCCGTTCTGGCCACCGGTTGGGAATGGAAACCGAAAGTAGTTCACCGCGAATAACCGGCCCAAGGGTTCAAGGAATATCTCCGGATAAGGGGGTTGGGGTTCTGCCATGAAAACTCAACGTACGCGTGCGCTTGCCTACTTCATGACCCTGGCCCTCAGTTGCTGTCTGGTCGCCTGCAGTGGGGTTGCCTCCCATTCGGCGGCCAGTCCAGCGCTTACTCCCGGTATCAGCCTCAGCGCATCCAGCCTCAGTTTTGGCAATCAAGTGAGCCTCACCACGCAAACAATCTCGGTATCCAGTACGGGGACTGGGAATCTGGTGATCTCGGGCTTGGCGATTACAGGTGCCGACGCCGCGGAGTTCGCGCTCACGGCGGGGGCGTTGCCGATGACCGTGGCTCCCGGCGGCAGCACTACGATATCGCTGACGTTTACGCCGACGATGCCGGGGAGCCACGCGGCGATGCTGGCGATTACCGACAATACCAGTGGCAGCCCGCATACGGTAGCGCTTTCCGGCGTGTCCCTGCTGCAAAATGCGGGCGCATCCTTAGCGATTACTCCCAATAGCGGGCAGGCGGGAAGCACACTAACGATTACGCTGCAGGGAAATCTTACGAACTTTGTGCAAGCCTCCGCCACCAGTGCCGGCACGGTTGCCGATTTTGGACCGGGAATCACCGTGGGGGCCGGGGATGGAATCGTAACCGTCGATAGCCCCACCAGTGCGACGGTTCAAGTGCAAATAGGAACGCAAGCCGCCGCCGGGCCGCGACAGATTGTCGTGAGCACGGGGGGGCATCTCTCTTCCGCCACGTTCCATGTGGTTTCGTCCGGAGGCGGACCGGTGGCCAATGCCGGGCCCAACCTGTTTGCCGCTCCAGGAAACACCGTGCAACTCGATGGCAGCCACTCGACCTGCGTGAGTGCAGCCGGCGGCTGCCGGTTAGGTTTTCAGTGGTCGTTCTTATCCGCGCCCTCGGGAAGTACCGCTGAGTTGACGAATTCCACTAGCGTGACTCCGAGCTTCACCCTCGATCAGCCGGGCAATTACATCGTGCAACTCGAGGCGAGCAGCAATACCGGGACATCAAGCACGGTGGTCCCGTACACACTGGCTTCCGCCAGGATCTCGACGATAAACAGCGGTCCGGTTGCCCGCGCGGGTTCCAATCAGTTTGTCATCGTGGGCGAAAAAGTGCAGTTGGACGGCAGCGGTTCCAGCGATGCGGATGGCGATGCGCTCACCTATCAATGGGCCTTCGTGTCGATGCCCGCGGGCAGCGGCGCCGCGTTGGCCAATGCCACCACGGTGGCGCCGTGCTTTATGGCAGATGAGGCCGGCACCTATGTTCTGCAACTCACCGTCAACGATGGCAATGGAAATACCGCTAGCGATACAGTCGAAGTGAGTACGCAGTCCACGGCGCCCATCGCCAATGCCGGTTCCGACCAACGGGTGAATGCCGGGCAGCAAGTCCAACTGGACGGCAGCCACTCCAAAGCCCCGGATGGAGATACCCTGACCTACGCCTGGGCCTTGACGTTCGAGCCCGCCAACAGTACGGCGGCGCTTACCGGAGCAAACTCGGCGTCTCCAGCCTTTACGGCGGATCAGTCCGGCGCTTATGGGTTACAGTTGGTCGTCACCGACAGTCACAACAACAGCGCCCTGTCGACCGTGATGGTTACCACCGATCCTGTCCGGCCGGTGGCGATGGCGGGAACTCCGCAACAAGTTCCCGTCGGCAGTACGGTGCAACTGGATGGCAGCCAATCCACAGGTCCGCCTACCAGCTATCAGTGGACGCTGATCAGCAAGCCGAATCTCAGCTCCGCCACGTTGAGTGACGCCAGTCTGGTCAATCCCACGTTGGTACCCGACCAGCCGGGTTTCTATGTCCCCCAGTTAATCGTTTCCGACGGAGTTCTCCCCAGCCAACCCAGCACGGTTTTAATTACCGCTACCATTGCAGGCTTTGCCGTTGTTCCCAGCAGCGTTAACTTCGGCAGTCAGGTCGTGGGCACTACCAGCAGTTCGCTTCCGGTCGTGATTACCAATACCGGGACCGGCAATCTCGATATTTCCAGCTTGAAAATTACCGGTACCACGGGCGAGTTTGCGCTTACGTCGGCGGCCCTGCCGATCTCGGTGGCTGCGGGCAACACAACTACCGTCAATCTGACTTTCACGCCAGCGGGGTTGGGGACGCGTGTGGCAACGCTGACCATCGGCGATGACGCGCCGGGGAGTCCGCACAGCTTGGCCTTGTCGGGCACAGGCATTGCTGGTCCGCCCGCGAGCGTAGCCCCGGTCGCAGGCACGCCGCAGAGCGTTGCCATCAACACCGCCTTCGGCACGGCGCTACAGGTGATCGTGAGCGACGCGGGCGGTGATCCGCTAAGCGGAGTGACCGTAACTTTTGTGGCGCCGGTCAGCGGAGCGGGTGGAACGTTTGCCGGAGGAGTGGGCACGGCGACGACCAATGCGCAAGGTGTGGCGGCGGCGCCAACGTTTACCGCCAATGGCACGGCCGGCGCCTATAGTGTGACCGCAACCGTGGCGGGCGTGACGGCGCCGGCCATATTCTCGCTGACCAATCTGACAGGCCCACCGGCAAGTGTGACGGCAACCACGGGTACGCCGCAGAGCGCCACGATCAATGCCGCCTTTATGACGGCCGTGCAGGCGACCGTGAAAGATGCGGGCGGCAATCCGCTGAGCGGAACAACGGTGACCTTCACGGCTCCAGGAAGTGGAGCCGGCGGAACGTTTACGGGCGGAACGAATGTAACGACGGCGAGCACGAATGCACAGGGCGTGGCGACGGCGCCGGTATTTACGGCCAACAGCACCGCTGGCAGCTATACGGTGACGGCCGCGGTGGCCGGGGTGACCACGCCAGCCAGCTTCGCCTTGACCAACCAAGCCGGACCACCGGCCAGCGTGACGGCGACGGCGGGTACGCCGCAAAGCGCCACCGTCAACACCGTCTTTGCGACTGCGTTGCAAGCGACGGTG
>Ga0181529_10001278_pt1 | contig 33427 bp, 42 predicted proteins | sample PEATcosm2014_Bin_36_FD_119763 | JGI IMG/M metagenome (GOLD analysis project Ga0181529, IMG submission 119763) | Peatland microbial communities from MTU Mesocosm Facility, Houghton, MI, USA - PEATcosm2014_Bin10_30_metaG | ecosystem: Environmental > Terrestrial > Soil > Wetlands > Peat | place... | reverse complement strand
GCTTCGATGCAGAGGACAGCTCCCACTTCTCCTGAGCAGACCTCTGCGACAAGACGTTCGAATCCAGGCCGCTCCACTTTGCCGGAGCCGGAACGCCCCAAGTCTTCATCGATGACCTGCACCTCATGAAATCCAAGTTGGCGGGCGTGATCGGCCAAACCATATTGCCGGCGTTGGCTCTCCAGATTGTGAACGACCTGACCTGGAGAAGACTGCCGAATATAAACAACCGCACGGCGCTTGAGCAGTTCAATCGTCAGCTTCGGATGCATCCTCGACCTCCCTCTGGGCATCTGGGGTCGGCTCGCCATACTTATTGGTTGCCGCGTTGAGCAGCAGGTCGGCGAGTGCGGCGGTTAGATCGCGTTGCCTCTCTATTGGCAGGGCGATTGGGGCGCGATGGCTGAACAGCAATTCCATCTGCGTCAACTCCAGGCTCTTCTTCAATCGCATGCGGGTTCTCCCTGGGCGTCCCTTCCAGGGACGCGCTTACATCAAGAGAACCAGAACGCACACTATCGAGCAACGTTTGTAACTCACCCAGACAAGCTGCTGATGGCATCGGTGAGCCGATGGGGCATGCCGCGCAAATAACTGGGTCGGTCATCCATGCTGGAAAGCCACCGATGGTTCCATCCGGAAACTCGCCAAAGATGTACTCCCCACGCGGCAACTGCACGCGTCTTCGAACGCTGAGATCCTGCCCCCGCAGCGGATGCCACTGGTAGTAAATCTTGGCTTTCTCCGGACAATGGGCATTATGTTTTGGTATCGTGCGGCACCGGAAAAACCCACTTGGCCACCGGCCTGTGCCTGGCAGCTTGCCGGCAGAAGCGGCGCGTTCGCTTCACCACCGCGGCGGCGCTGGTCAACGAGTTGGTTGAAGCCAGGCAGAACAACCAGGTTCGCAAGCTGATGATGCGATGGCAGAAGTATGAACTGATCGCGCTCGACGAGGTCGGATATGTGCCGTTGGCCGACATCGGTGCAGAGTTCCTCTTCCAAGTAATCTCGGAGCGGGCCGAGCGGGCTGCCATCATCGTCACCACCAACTTGCCCTTCTCTGAGTGGACGACCGTGTTTCCGAATCCGCGGCTCTGCAAGGCGCTGCTGGACCGGATCACGGATCGAGCTCACATTATCGAAACCGGGACTGAATCGTTTCGCTTTCGACGCACGCTGGAAAGGAGCAAAAAGCGATGAGCGCGACGGCAGGCCGTGGGAATGACGGACTGTGGAAAGCATGGGAAAACGATAAGACTGTTTTCCCACCCTTCCCACAGTCCTTGGAAATCGATGAAGCCGATTCCCACATTACCACCGCCACGACGACGAGCATGAGTATCTCTCAAAACCCGCCAAACCAAAACCCGGAACAATGATGCACAATATCACTACCCAGGTGGGCCAAATCAAATGGTCAAAGTGGGCCACGCCGGAATAGCGAACTCAGGAGACAACTGGAGTACAAAATGCTCTGGGTGGGAGGTCTGCTTCTGGCTGTGCAACCGCAGAACACCTCTAGTACCTGTCCGCGTTGCGGCCATGTATCCAAAGAGAACCGCAAGTCGCAAGCCGTCTTTGCTTGCGTCGAGTGCGGCTTCAATCAGAACGCCGATCTGGTCGGCGCGATCAACGTTCTAAGGGCGGGACACGCCCGGTTAGCCTGTGAAGTGAACGGCAATGTTGGCCGCCAGCAGCAGGAACCCACCGAAAGGGCCGCTTAAACGGCCCTCGTAGGAATCCCCATCCTTTCCGCTTTAGCGGCGACCGTAGGTCGAGGGAGGGGAGGATGTCAACGTAGATGAGGGTCAAATCCAATGCGGGGGCGGACCTGTCTAAACAGCCTCAAAAAAGCCTCATTCTAGACGTTCCCCCAGACTGGCAACTCGCGATACGCTCAAGGCGCTGCGGGATCTGCGGCGAGGAGAGGGAAGTGGGAACGACAATCAATATTGGCCGGGACGTTTTTACGTTCCTGCTGGTCATGCCAGGGATCGCTTTTGGGCTGGGCATCCTTACGATGGCGCATTGTTCTGACTCCGGCTGCCGGCGTACTAAGGACCGGAATACAAATGAAGAAGAGAGGACGCCGCTATAAGGGAAGGCCATCCCATTCGGAATCCAGGCTCTGGGTGGCATCGGTTTGCGGCAAGATGGGTGGCTGCGTAATAGAAAGATGCGGAGCAACTTGCGCGTGCCTTTGCGAGTCCTGGAGAAGGATGACGCTGGATGCGACCAACCGGGTACGGGAGAGGGTCTTGCCGTTGTCGCGGTCCTGATAGACCTCGGGGTACAACACACCTTCGATATAAACGCGACATCCCTTGGTTACGTTGTTGCGGATATCCGCGGCCCGGGGACCAAAGGCAACCACGTGATGCCAAATGGTTCGCTCAATGTACCGCGAAACACCGGGGTCGAATATATCCACGGAAGTTGCAATGTTGATCGAGGCCGTGGCAGTCCCGTTTGAAAGGGTTGCGAGGATAGGGTCAGCTCCGGTAACTCCGAGGATCTGAGCCTTGCAGAACGATTTCGACATGGTCGACTCCGATGGAGAGGGGCCGTGGGTCTGGTGTGGACGTACTGCCTTTCGCGGAGGGCAGGGTAGCGAAAGGCAAGAAGGCGTGCTGTACGTAGACGGGCCGGGTGACTGCATGCCGGCGCATCCTATCTGGGAAGCTGGTTATGGGGCGGACGTGGCCGCCGGCGTGGCAACCGCGTTGTGTGTAGTGGCCCGTTTCTTCAGGGGCAATTGGGCCCGCTGGACAGCGGGGAGCATGTTGCGAAATCTGTTGAACACGGCATTCCTGACAAGGATGGCTGGTTGGAGCTTGTCAGAGGTATCGACGAGCTTGACCATTGCCGTGCGGCGAGTTGAGAAGAGCTGGTATTGGTCTTCCACCTTATAGGCGCATACGGGTCCAGTGCGGGCGAGAAACCAGGAGTGCAGGTCTTCTGCAGACATAGAGCGATCTCCGGATTTGAGATGTGGCAGGAAGGAAAGCAGGACTACAGCGGGCCGCGGCCGTCAGTCGGCAGGACGAACGATGCGTGCATATTGCCTCATGTCCTCCAACAGGGCGGCGATGTCTTCCTCGATGCAGAGCAACTGGCCTTCGGGAATGCGGAATGTAGCATTGCCGGAGAACTCGCGTAGGATGGCCGCGAGGCGGTCAAGCAGTGCGAGCGCGTAACGGCCCGCGTCGGGCGAATACCGCACGAGCTCGCAGTACTCCAGGTCTCTCGCAAGATCTTTGAGCTGGGTGTATGGCGCGGAGGATGTCAAATGGAATGCCTCCATCAGGGCAACCGCATAGTGAAGGTCATTGGTCAACTGCTCGATTTGCATCCGGCGCCTCCCTGCGGCTTCACAGTCTCGAAAAAACACAAAATAGGAATCCATCGATTGAAGGCAGAGCGGGAGGTGGGACGCGGCGTCTTGAACAGCTTTTGAAGACGCCGCGCTGTGGAGGTAGGCTGACGGGCGGGGTGCGGTGTCTGGAGCAGTTTCTCTTGACACGGCACTGTGATTGAAAGGGAAAACGTGCAGCACCAGGGAACGGTCGACAAAGCATGCCTCGGACTGGGAAAGTCGATTTTCCGCGTCCCTCAGCAGCGAAGAAGTCGTCCCTGGTGACAGGTTGACTTGAAGAGTCCAGAAAGGCAAGTCTACGCGCGAACAAAATGCAGTTCGAATGTGGGAAATCTCATGCGGCGCGCGCGAGTTGCGCCGCATTGTTAAAACTGCGACCTACGCCCTGGCAGGCATGACCAGCACCCGATAGTCGAGCGCGGTGTCATCTGTGTGCGGGCGCAACTGGACGGCGGTAGTCGCATTGAGAAGTTCCAGTCTCACCTCTGCTGAGGCCATCACGGTGAGTGCATTCAGCAGGTACGAGGCGTTGAGTCCGATGGCGATCGGTTCACGCTCATACGGAGTGGTCAGAATTTCCTCCGATTCGCCGGATTCGGTCGAAGACGACGAGATGAGAAGTTGGTTGGCGCCCAGAGAGAAGCGGATGAGCGAGCTGCGATCGTCCGCGAACTGCGCGACGCGCTTCAGGGTTTCTACGAGTTCCTTGAGCGATAGGATCACGATGCGGTCATTGCGAGTGGGCATGACTGCCTGGTAGTTCGGAAACTTGCCAGGCATTTTTCGCACGGAGTAAATGCGCGGGCCGACCCGGAAAAACAACGTGGTGTCGCTCTCCACAAAGTCGACAAACTCTTCCTGAGTGTTGGCGAGCAGCGCGGTGAGCTGCTGAACACCCTTGAGCGCGAGCAGGTATTCCGTGGGCGCCGTTACGGTGTCGAGACAATCCGATGCCTTGGCGAACGCGAGCCGGTGGCCGTCGGTAGCGACCAAAGTGATCGAGTCGGACGCCAGTTGTACCAGTGCGGCAGAGAGAGTGTACCGGCTTTCCTGGGTGGAGATGGCGAAGGCAACACGCTCAAGGAGGGAGCGGAAGAGATGCACCGGCAGCCGGACGGCAGGCTTCTCAGGAAATCCAGGTATAGCCGGGAAATTTGCCGAACTCATGCCGACCATCTTGGTCTTCGACCTGCCGCAGCGAATCTGGACCCAGTTGTTATCGAGCTGCGTGAAAGCAACATCTTCGCCCTCGAGGAGGCGCACGTAGTCGAACAGCTTGCGGGCCGGCAGGAGTAGTGTTCCGCCGATTACAACGCGCGCAGTGCAGGTTGTGAAGAGGGCGTGGTCCAAATCGGTGCCTACGATGGACAGGTGGCCGGACATATCTGCGCGGAGCATCAGACAGGACAGGACCTGGATCGTGGTCTTTGGCTCACGTACGGACTGGGCGAGCGCGAGTTCCTGCATGAACTCCTTCCTGTTGACCAGGAATTGAGCGCGCCCGGAAGCCGGTGCGGGGGTGGGCATTGTAATGACAGCTGGCGATGCCATAGGACGAACCTCGGTGGGTAATGGTGGAAGTCGTAGAGACCTCGGCAACAGCCTCCAGGATGACGGGGGTACTCGGTGCAAGCCTCCCAGACAGGTCAGGCAAGCCTGGCGAACGACTTCCCCTTGGTCGAAAGCGGTGGCGGTCCCAGCTCTCACAAGGGTGCGGGCATCAACGATTGTCGATGGCATTCCGTGGTTACGCAAGCGTAACTCGGATCTTTCTGCGACTTTGCCCGCAGCCCCGCCGGAGCGTTGTTCATGTTCTGAAAGGGCTACCGCCAGTCGAAGTTCCGCCGGTACCCGCTCGCCATTTGGGGCAGGCGTCGGGAACGTGTGCGAGCGTTCGGCCGGGCTCGGGAAGATCTCAGATGCTTGTCTGGACAGATCAACCTATTCGTCGTTGGCGTCTGGCTCCGGGAAGGAACCATCTGGATTTGGGTCGATCTGCTCCATGTCGAGCCAGCCGTTGGCTTCATCGCACCCATACAGAAACGCATTCAACTCCCCGGCGGAAGCAAACTCGTAATCGCTCACCGGCTTCTCGTCGCCTCCGATTCCGGAACCCCACTTCATGCGAACCCTGTGGGGCTTCGGGTCTGAGGAAGCGGTCTCGGCACCCGGCGTGCCTGCCACGGCGCTGTCGGTCTGTGCCGGCCGGGGCTGCATGATGGTGTTGAGCGCAGACTCGATAGAGTCTTCGGCAAGGGCGATAGAGTCAACATCTTCGGTGTCTTTGTACTTCTCGATGTGACCGAGAGCGGAGGAGAGTAGCGCGGCGGCGCTGGTCGGTAGGGCGGCAGGACTGGAATACCCGGCGTCGTCGGTCGTAAACGGTCCGATGATGCTGGTCAACAGCTCGCAGGCGGACCCTTCGGTGTCACGGTCGGCGATGGCGTCCTCGGTTCGGACCTCGTTCTCTTTTGCGTTGACGCCGTAGAGGGTCCAGATGATCGTCTTGCCCTTGCGCTCACTGGCGGAGCGGCAGGCCTCAAACTGTGCGCAATCGCGTTCGGCATCAGCGAGGCTTGCGAATGCCTCATAGGTTACTTCGCCGCTTTCGTCCATCGATTCAACGACAGGACGGATTCTGAATGCTTCGAACATTACTCAAGGCTCCTTTCGTAGGGGAAGCTGGGGGAAAGCGTTGGGAACGGATGCGCAGGGTCACCGAGCAATGCAGCCGGGCCAGACGCAGTCACACGGGCGCGGGAGTTACGTGGCTCCCGCACCAGTCTGTGATTAGGGCTGGACATCCCTGGCTGTCTCCAGGGCGAGCCGAACATTGTTCAGTGCTTCCAGAGAGGGGACGGTGGCGAAGGTCTGGACACTGTATGTATCCAGAATCTGGTCGACAATCTGGGGAGACACCTCGGCGGCAAGCAACCTGGTACTGGTCAACAAGGCGCATGCATCGTTGAGGGCGTGCATGATCTGGTTGACGGTGTCGACGGGTGCTGTCCCCAGGGCGATCGCGCTTCTGGCTTTGGCAGTGGCGTCGGTGTAGAGTGATTCGCCCAGGGACGCGATGTACGAGGCTTTCTTCGTCTGCAGCTCGTCGCGCAGTGAAGGCTGTCCCGCGAAACGGGAAGCCGTGGTCTGCGCGGGGACCTGTGACCGCGAAGCGTTGCCGGTAGCCGGAGAGCCGTTATGGTTTCCCGAGGTTGTCGGCAGAACCTGCTCTACGGGCCTCACGGTACCGGTGCGCCGGAGCGCGGCAGTCAGCTTCTCGGCGGCAGAAGGGGCGAACTTCTCCATGCTGAGAGGCCTCCCGTACGTATCGATGTCCCACCAGAATTTCTCGACAAGCCTGAGGTACAGGCCGATCCCAAAGCACTCAGCGGCTCGTTTGAACGCTTGCGTGTCAGCGGAGGTAAAGGCGTTGGGGTCGTCGGACCAAGCCTCGCCCGTGCCTGAGTTTCTTCCCACTCCCGGCACATCAATGTCGCAGATGAGCGCTACCTTGCCTTTGATAACGGTCTTGTTATTCTCCGTGACGGGGATGTTGTCGATCGTGCGGTGTTGGTAGGTACGGCTCCAGCAGCCTTCGCCCAGCACAGAGTTCAGCCGGTCAATGAGGACGCCGACCTTGACGTAGGGAGTGACGAGCCCCCGTTTCTTGTCCTTGGTGCGCTCTACCACGCGCCAGCAAATGTCCCTGAAGGGGAATGGTTCGCCAAGTCGGGCGATGATGCGCTTTCTCTCGTCGGTGGCCGGGGTGGCGGCCGGTGTCGGGGCGGGAGAATCCGGCAGGCTAACCGCGTTACCACGGAGGTCTACCAAAAGTGATGCTGCCATGTGAACCTCGGGGCCGGACAGTTGTCCGGCAGGAAATCGGATCCGGTAGATGAGAACAAGCGAGCGCTTGTACGGAGAGAGTGCGGGAGGGCTATTGCGGTCGTGAAAAGCGGCGGGGACATCGGGCATTCCTGCGACCAAGAGAGCCTGAACCAGGGAATCTGCCCGGACCGCGCTTCCTTCCACAACTAAGAAGGAACCAACGACGAGAGCCAGCAATTTGACGGGCAAGGGGAGAAAAACTACGCCTCGCACACCGCCCACACATAGCTCACCATTCGGCCTGTCCCAGGAAGATAGGCGGTGCCTTGGCCCTTCCTGCGCGCGAGCGGCTAGTTGGGATCCGGATCGCTAATGCGACGTTCTCCGTCCACCTTAAACGTATCCGATAGGCGGGAGATGTCGTAGTGGCAGGGCAGAACTAGAGCCCCGCAGACGTGGCCGCAGGTAGGCAGGGTGATGCTAGGCGAGCAGCCGGTCAGGTCCAAATCGCCGCCCACAAAGAGGCCATCGCCGATGCAGGCAAGGGAACGGCACCCGATAAGGATGCAATCGCGAGCCACACAAAGGTTGCTGCCAATTGTTTTGAGAGCAGGACACCTGCTTAACAGGAGCGACCCGTCAACGCGCAAGCGGGCGTGAATCGTCTTCAGAGTTGGATGACCGCTACAGTCCAAACGGCCTTGGACATGCATGCCTTCCGGAAGAGAATGGAGAGGCACTTGTTCGACCACGCGAAGGCCCGCAAGAACAACGCAGTCGTCGGGCATCGTGCCATTGATTAACAACGTTCGTGCATGAGCTGGGGAGCACATAATGTGCACATCTCCTTTGCTGAGAGCGTTTTCATCGAAGGTGGCTGAGTTCGCTTGGCCAGCGCAATATTCCGCAGGATCGCGAACTCTACTAGCCCACGCTTTTCGTGAAAATCCTCTTGGAATAACAAGCAGACAGCAGGTAAGTGCGTGAGGAAAAGTATAACCAGAGGGCAGTGGAGTGTCTATATGGTTTCGCAGGCCGGCAGCAAGCAAGAAACACCTCAGCGGCCATGAGATGCATTGATCTGGCCACTGTGGGTCCGAAAGTCGGAGCGGCAGCCGCTAATGGGAGATAGGTCGTGTAGCGCGTGCCCACTCCAGGTCGCGGCATGGTGTTCGCAGTGTCGTCCGGCGTGCTTTGTGCGTTGCAATAGCGCGCCCCGCGGGTTCGGCTAGTTGGCCGTTCGCTACCAGTTCAAAGACGATCGGGAGCTTCGTCTCGGATGCTTCGAACGCGCGTAATGAGACATAATCCTGAAGCATTTCCCTGACGGTCATTCGGCTCGGGATGGCGGCCGAACAAGTTATCTTGGTTGTCAACTCGCGAACCACCAATACGCGGGAGCCGAGGTCCTTATGCTCACCGTCCTGCCAATTGGGCAGCCCAGTGGTGGGTGTGGTTTGGGAAACGGGTGGTGGAGTAGACCGGGGGCCCTTCTGCCCTGACATGAAGCATTCCTCCGTGCGTTGGCCATGCCCAGGCGCAGAACCAGTTGCAGGAAGGGCCATCTGCCGCTTTGAGCGGTTACCATTCATCCAAAAATATACAAATTAAGGTCGAATGGCAAGATTGACTGCCAAATAGGTAACTTGGTAACCAAGAAGGTAATTAATAGATAAAATCTCGCGATTATTTGGGAATTTTGACATATTTTTCGAGGATCTGTTAGAATACATGGTCCGCCAGCGCGCCACTATAGTGCACTAAAGTACCCTATACAGACGGAAAATAGTACCCAGTTAGCAAATCTGCGCATGCCGCTCACGCTGCGACCTGGCTGTGATCGGTGTCGTTAATCATTTGCCGGACGGCAAGGAAAAGACCGGCGATGTCGAGTCCGAAAACCGCCCCGATGCGCTCGATCGTGAGGACCGATGGGATGACTACACCCCGTTCTACAGTGGAGATGTAGGTGCGCCTGGTGTTCAACGCAGCAGCCAGCTGGGCCTGGGTGAGGCCGTACTTGAGACGTAGCATCCGGATGCCGCGTCCGATGGATTTCGCGTAGGCGGGTGGGAGCGTAGAAGGATCTAAAATCTGTCGGCAGCGACGGCAAAGGCCACTCTTCGTTGAGAACTGCATTAGGTGGCAATGCGGGCAGCGCAATACGTTTGTGCGGGGGGAGGGCATAAGGGCTCCAAGGGACAAGAGACAAAGGGTAGGGTCGTGGCGGCCCGGAGCCCCAGCGACTATTGGATGACCTGGTTGTCGGGCCGGGCCCACATCGCCTGGAAGTTGGTCTCGAAGGCGTTAATGGCGTCGTGGGCAGCCGTTAGAGTCAGGGTGTTGTCTTGTTTGATTTCGCCGCTGGGACTCCAATTGGCGCTTCCTTCCCGGAGCGTACAGCCATCAGACCAGGTTTTGTCATGCATGAGGATATTGGAACCTTTAACGCGAATAGCGATGTTGCGATTTCCGTGGAACAGATTGGCGACGTAGGAGCCGCGGCGACTTTCCTGCTCGTACTGTTCGCGGTCGCGGTAGATGCGAATGTGGCGGCCGTTCGCGGCGAAGCGTATGACGGCCTGCGCCAGTGCCCTGTCTGTGAAGCTGTACATCGCTATGTCCAGATGATCGCAGCGAGAGTTTACGATGGCCGCAACATCAATCACTTCGAGGTTTTCTTCTGGGCCATAGTGGACCGCGCCATGGTAGTTCGCGGTCGATACTGCCTGGTAGAGCGGCGGCGTCTGGGCCGCGAAGGTCGCAAAAGCATGACCGGCGCCGGTCCGTAGGAGACCGGGCAGCGTAGGTGAGGTGTCCAGGCCGTCGCGAAGCCGGGAAGAGCCCACACCATCGATAAGAGTCTGCTGGTAGAGCCTGTAGCATGCAAAGGCAAGGCCCGCGAGAACAACGAGAGGCAGGAGGGAGCGCATCTTATTTCTCCGCAGGGGTAGGGTGGGCCACCGGAAGGCGCAGGGTTTGCAGCAAGCCCGGCGGAAGAACGATGGGCGCCACCTTCTCGAGGTGGCTGCGATGGCGGCATGTGCGGCAACGGCTGCCGTTGAGAGCCTGCCGGAAGCCTTCGGTCAGAAAGCTCGGTACAGCCAGCGGTTCGCCGGCGGGCGAAAGGAATGCTGGGGTATTGTCCTCGGCTATCTCGCCGAAGCGCGCCTCGAAAAGCACTCGCCGAACGTGGGTGTCAGGTCCGTGCTGCGTCGGATTGGTAGATGCAGAGACCGTATGTAGCGAAATCTGGGTATGAACCTGATTTGCACTATAGTGAAAAACTTCGAACCGTACCAGGACCGTGCCGAAGACGCGCCGGTGCTGAGCGCCGGGCGCAAGGGCGGGCACGGGCTGGACAACTTGGAAGGGATAGCCGTCGAGCGGGACGTAGCCGACATAGTGACCTACGGCGGGACCGGCGCCGCCCGATTCCTCGCCGCGCAGCAGGTGGCGTCCGCTGGATTGGCGCACGGCGACAACGCGGCTGTTGGTAAAGATGGCGTTGTTCTTGAGGGCCGCCAACTCATAGGGCGCCAGGCCCAGACCGAAGCCGGGCGGCGAGGTCCGGGAGGCAGGCCGGACGGCGGTAGGAAGAGGGCGCATCGCTACTCCGATCTGCGGCCGGAGTAGGTGCCGGCACGCCGGTGACAGGCTGCAATGATGTCGAGGCCGCTACATCGGGCAAAGCAGTAAAATACCGGCGGACCAGCGGCCTGCTCGGTAACGTGAAGGTTGTCGCGGCCAGTATCGAGACCGGAGGCGGCGCACGAGGGACACTGGACGTGATATGAGATCTCTTCTTTGCTCCTGTACTTGCGGCGTGGAACCTCAATGTAAAAGCGGATATCGAATTGTCCTTTTGGAGGCGGCCCGATGCGCACTGGACTGGGTGAGGGAACCAGGTCTTCTGGCATATCCATGCCGTAGGTGAGCGTGTCCATCACCCGACGCGAACACCTGGGCAGCTGCCGCAGGTAGGCAAATTGCGCTTCGATCTCCGGCTCGGCATCGCGGAACCAGAACCGTTGCATCACCTTGCGGTGGACGCCTAGCGGCCCGCGCATTCCGTTGCCTACCTGCCCCGGTGCAAGAACTTCCTGCTTGGGGAAAACTTCGAGTCCTTCCTTGAAGCCGCGCGCGCCTTGGATGGCGTAGCCTAAGCGGTCGAGGAGCGAGTAGAGATAGATGCGGCTGAGACGAGCGGGGATTGGGTCACCGCAAAGCACCCACAGGTGGCCGCCGCGCCGCGACTGTTCGAGCGCGGGAAACAGGCCATCCTCTTTCATTTCCCTGGCGATCACTCCGAGGTGTTTTTCGGCGCCGGAGTAGTCGCCGTCGAGCGCAAACCACTTGCCGCAACTGGAGTCCGGGTCCAGAGCATAGATGCCGATCGTGCTGTGGCCATCCAGATGACGCTGAATGTGGATAGGGGAGAGAGGGACCTTGACGCGCAAATAGTGGGGTGAATCAAGGTCTGCGGGCAACAAGAATGAATTCTGCAGACAAAAATCCGCGCTGTTCACAAACCACAGCATGTACTCGGCAACCATCAGCGGCGTTATACGCGCGGCATCTAACAGCTGTGTGGTGGGGTCGGACTCTGTCGTCGCACAGGGCATTAAGCTCACGGTAGCGCGACAGGGTCCGAGAAGGAAGTCCAGGAGAGCAGAAAATGCAAGACCCCCTGCGGGGAAACTGCCGATAACGCTCTCAAAACCTGGATTACGGGTTTCGGGACCGATGTAAAGAACCGGAATGCTGTGACCTTTGTTAGGGATCCAAGGACAAACGGACGTGATCGTGCGCGGCCAACCCCAATTGGGCAGGGAATCAGCTCTGTCCAAGCATGAGCATGAATGAGTGAATCTGATGGGAATGCAGACGTGGGTTTGGCGTTAGAGAACCCGGCGCACTTCACGGAGGAAGAACCGCTTCACTTCGCCCCAGTCGAGTGGGATGAGCATGTGGGGCATCGGGTCCTTTTCGGCATCACCGAAGAACGTGAGGGACTTCAGGATATGAATCCTGCTGTAGTGAGTCTGTGCGTACTTGCGGTCGAAGAGGTGCAAAACCTCAGTAAGGCCCAAGTGCTGAGCGGACACGTAGAGATCTATGAAATCGCGCTTCGTGCCGCGGCTCGCAATTGCACTCACTTTCATGCAAGCAATATCCCGCAGGTCGGCGACGGCAACTTCGAGAAATCGGACCTCGGGAAAAAGCACTGGATAGGTATATCCAAGGAAGCTGACCTTGGTTTCCCCAATTGTGGTGTGCAGCGTGTGCGGAGCCTTTGCAACCAGCGAGAATTCCTCCAGCGTATGAACTCGCTGGAGGAGAGTCTCTTCATCGAATTGGACAGTAGCAAAAAAATCGAGATCCAGGGAAAGCCGGTGGCCGAACTGGAGGGCAAGCCCCGTTCCGCCGGCAAGGTAGAAGCGGTCAACGATATGTGCATCCCGAAGGGCACGGAGAGTGGCTTCGGTCGAGGCGGTGATTACCTCGCGGTGCCAAACCCCGTCTTCATGAGTCGCCATGGCAACTTCCTCGTGTGAGAGTTGTGGTTAGCGGCTACCGTTGAGTGCCGCAACCTCGCGGGAAGGAACCTTATACACCAGAGCCCAGAAATTGGCTGACTTCTCCGAGAGGCGGCACTCCGTCACGAGCACCCTTCGGATATCGGCTTCCGAGAACGTCTGCCGCAACCATTTCACTGCCTCCTCATCGCCGTACTCTAGAACACGGAAAATCGTGTAGTCGGGAAAGGCCTCGGGGCTGAAGGTGTCAAGGTTCGTATCCCAGAAGAGTGTTTGCAAGTGTCTGGGAATCATACTGTTATAAGTATAGGCCAGAGTGCAGCCCAGTCAAATCAATCCGCTCACGAGCCCGGCTGCCTCGCCAAGACTCTATTGGGATGCAAATGGGCCATTAGCTGCTGCTTTTTTGGCGCCGGTATATCTACCGATCATCGCTCGAGTCTGCACATATCCCAGACAGAAGATGGCACTGGTGTCGAGAATATGCTGGACCGAGGAGCCGTTGGCAACCAAGGACCGCGCGATTCAGTCGGCATGCTTTCAGGCTGCGCCGACTGAGATCGTTTCGCCAAACGGGGCTACCTGCGAGCTCGTGCATGCCCAAATAACGGGGAAGTTAGGCTCCCTGTCCGGGACAGGGCCGTACAGGTCGGTGAGGACGACCAGGGTGTGCGGGTTGAGCCCGTTCTGGTCGATGTACTCGAAGATCGGGGCAAACTCCGTGCCGCCGCCGCCTACCGGTATGACTACCACCTGCTCGCCGCAGGAATAGACGTCATGGCGGTGGATGAGCGTGTCGAAGTAGAGCAGGTGGACCTTCTCGGGCCTGTGCTCTTCAATCAGGGCATTGACCTCGCCCGCAAACTGGCCCAGCTGCCGCTCGCTGATGGATCCGGAGCAGTCGATGGCCACCACCAATTCGCCGACGCCTTCCCGGCTGATGCCAGGCAAGTAGAGACCGGCGTGAATGAAGCGGCGATTGGGGCGCATCCATGAGTAATCGTTTGGGATTGTGGCCGAGACCGAGCGCTTGAACCGGTCCCTCCAATCGACCGTGGCCGCCGCCGTCTGTTCGAGAGCGCGGTCCACGCCGGCTGGCATCTTGCCTGCCATGCGTGCGACGGCCGCGGCTTGATGCACCGCGGCGCGCCATTCAGTCTCGGCAGCAGAACGCTGGGCATCGGACAGGGGTTGGCCGGGAGCCTCGGGATTCGGGGCGTCCAGAACTTGGCCGAATCCGCCCGGCGTCTTGGGCGGCTGAGGGATCTGGTTGCCGCCGGGGTCCGGCAGACCCGATTGGCTACCACTGGACAAGTCTGAGTCACCTGTCGATCCCGACGATTGAGGGGAGCCGGAGTTCGACGAATTCTCAGACGCTTCCTCCTCGAGCCTGTTGTAGATCTGCTCGGCACTGAGGTTGTGGTAGCGGTAATCGTCCAGAACGTCTTTCGGCAGCGCCAGGCCGGCCTTGAGTACCAAGGGATTGATGGCGTAGTCGGCCGCCTCATTCCATCGTCCGGGGTTGCGGTTGCCACGCCGGGTGTGATGCTGGAGGGCAGGGTGCATGACTTCGTGGGCCAGCACGCCTACCAGTTGGTCGGACGGCAACTCCTCTACAAAGGCTGGATTGTAGAAGAGGCTCTTGCCGTCAGTCGCCATGGTGGGGATGCTGGGAGCGGAGACCGGTGTGAGCCGGAAAATCAGTGTTCCGAAGAAGGGGTGGTCCAAGAGCAGGACGGTCCGGGCTTTCCGGATGAGGTCAAAAGCAGTGGGTTTCACGGGGACATTTCCGTCTGTGGGATTTGTGGTGGCCTCGTCGAGGATGCGCGCTTCCGCAGCCGAAGCCGAGGGCTTGGAACCAGAGTGAGCCTCGTAGCCATCGGTGCGGCTACGGTCTTGCGCAACCATATCTTTCGGTATTTGGTAGTGGATGCGGTGTCCTCGCGCTGCAGAAGGGCGCAGTCAGATCGAGGCCCTGCAAAGGAGAATCACCCGGCGGACTTGTTTCTCAAGGCTCGAGCCTCTTATTGGATTTCAACGGCGGCAGGTAGCTCTCTTCGGTGACGACCTTTCTTCCGGTTTTGCTTTCCAGATCGAGTCGGGCTCGTTTGGATATGCTGCCACCTGTCTTTGCGGCCTTCTTGTTGGCGGGCAAGCCCAGGGCCTCCGTCGTCTCCGCAATCTGACGTGTAGAAAGCTCGGCAAGTGCCGTGAAAATTAGTTCGGCCTCGCTCATGTGATCGCGAAGATTCTGTTTTTCAAGCCCCTTGAGGTCTTTATGCTCTTTGACCGAGATTCCAGACCATTCTTCGTGAATGATGTTGGTGAGGATGGCGAATTCTTGCCCCTGCTTGACCTCATGCGCAGCCCAGTAGTCGGTCAGTTTGTTGCGCGTTTCCTGTCCGGTCATGCGCTGGGTGATCCACTTTTCGCTACGGCCCAGCTTGCGCCAATTCTGTCTAGTCCGCTCGAGCGCCAGGGCAGGATCGGCTAATTCCTGCAAGCGTTCATAACCTACTTTCGCAAGCCAACGCTTGAACGGCTCCGCTCTTGGGGAGGGGATGGACTGGACAAGCCGGAGAATTCCGGGCACGTTCCAGCATTGCAGTTTCTGGATTCCGCCCGCCGTTTCAAAGGGGAGCGCAAGGGGGGGGACAGTTTGTCCCCCCCCTTTGAAAGCTTCAACGAGAGAGGAGTCCCGTCTGCGCAGCTTCTTGAGGTAATCCGATGGATTGGGTGAGTCCGTTAGTACTCCCACGATGTCGGAGACAACAAACCACCACTCTTCCTCGTGGAAGACCCGTCGCACCGGATGTTCTTCAAAAAGTGCCAGCTCGCTCATTGGAATACCTCCGAGCCCTCGCAGCCGCCCGCCCACTGTGGAAGGTCGATCAGTTCAGCTTGAGCGTCGGGCTTGTCTCGCATGATAGCAAACAGTTTACAGGCTGCCTGTGAAGGTCAGGCTGGAACGCCCATGTACGCGGCCATGTGGTCCAAAATCGAGGAGGTCTCGTTCTCGATGGACTCCTCGGTGCTGGCGGGCGTTTCGAAAAGCGACGCCGAGCCGGCCGCGTCGGTCTGCGGCGGCTCCGCGGGGGGTTGGTCGATGGCCAGGACGCCGGCAATGGTGCGCGCGATCGCGGCGGCGCTGGCAGCGGTCTCGATCCGGGTTGTCGGGTTGTTGCGCAGTAAGTCAGCGGAATGTTGGCAAAGCTGCTTGCGCACCTGCTCGGTAAGGGAGGCCAGGTGCGGGTCGCCAACGATGTTGAGTCGAGGCAGCAGCTCTACGAGGTCGCTGACATTCGAGACCAGCGTTCCGTGGAAGCGGGCCTCCGGATCGGCCAGCCGGCTTGCCATGTGATTTGTCACGTCATAGAGACGTGTCCAGAGGTCGCGCATGCCGTCTCCGATTGCCGTGCGGGTAGAAGCGTCGATATCGCGGGCAATGCGAGCCTGTTCGTCCTCCGACAAGTTGACGCGGAAATCGTCGCCTGTCGGGATCGGGAGAATCTCCGGCCGGAAGGCAAATTTTTCCTTCAACTTCTCGGCGGATGGATAGTCCTTGAGGCGGAACAAGTTACCGAGCATGGGTTGCGCCTCCTTGACATAGGAGTCGTAGGCATCCAGAAACTCGTCGACTGCATAACGGAACTCGGTCGCGAAGTCGCGCATCTGCGCCTGGAACTCGAAGTAGAGCTCCGCAGGCAGGATGCGTAGTCCCTCGTCGCTCCAGGGAAGGGTGACGCGGTAGAAGTAGTTGCGAATGCGTCCGGCGATCGACTGAATCTCGTCGAGCTTGGGCGCTTCGCAAAACAGGCGCTTGTTGTAGCGGCCTGCCTCTTCGTTGGCGCCGTTGAGAGTGGCAACGTCGCGGCTGGCCTTGCGATCATGCTTGCGGGCGGCCCAAAGGCTGATGTGGACGGCAGCCAGCATTGCCTTGGTGGAAAGGTCCATGGCTTTAACTCCTTGGCGGGTGCCGGGTAGCGGCCTTCAGGCCACCACACCGGCAAACCGGACACTGAAATCGATAAAGGTTGACGTCTTGGTGATGGCGCTATCGCGCAATGCGGCGTCGCGCATGGCGAGTACGCAGTACTCGGGCTCCATCCGAAAGAGATACTGGCCGGCCTGGCCAATATTCCGGTCGTTGATGACCCGGCCCAGGGCGGTAGCGACGGCAATGGATGCGGATGGGTCATCCGGAATCTTCGTCGTCGTGGGGTTGAGCAGAATCTCATCGGTGGAGGGAAGGTCATGCAGCAAGTGCAGGAAGGAAAAGAACTCTGCGGCGGCGCCGTCTCCCAGCACTCCGTTGAGCATGTGGAGCAGTAGGTCGTCGAGGGTGGTATGACGGGCAAACCATCCTTGGAGGATGCGCGAGGTCATGGCCCATGCGCGCGGATTCGGCCAGGCGTATGCATCGGCGGAGTGGTCGGGGACCAGCAGCAGGTTAGGCCGGAAGCGCAGGAAGGCGATGACCTGGGCCAGAATCTTGTGGACGATGGCCCAGCTGCACCAGTCCGGCATTGTCGGTTCCAAAAAGAGGTGCTGGAAGCGAGCACGAAGGGGGTAGGGCATTGCGAAGTGGACCCCGCGCTCGGAGGGTGGATTGCCGGCCGCCATGATGTCCCAGCCATCGGGCAGGACATAGTCGCCCAACCGCCGGTCGAGCACCAGCTGGTAGCAAGCGGCCTGGACCATCTGCGGCGCCGAGGTCAACTCGTCGAGGAAGAGGATGCCCTTTCCCTCACGGGGCAGGAAGTTGGGCACGAGCCACCTAGTGGTGTCACCGTCGATGCAGGGAAGGCCGCGCAGGTCGACGGGGTCGAGCAGAACGGCGCGCAAGTCGATGAAGTTGACGTTCCGCGCAACGGCCAGGTCGCGGACAATGTCGGATTTGCCGACGCCGGGGGCACCCCAAATGTGCACGGGGATGTGTTCGCAAAGCGCGCAGTTGAGCGCTTCGATAAGGGCAGAAGGGGTCATGGCTTACTCGCGTTTCGAAGGTGGGGGAAGAAGGTCGGTTTAGAGGAGTGCCGGGCCAGGGCATCGTCGACTGGCGCAGCAGTAGTAGCGGCAGAGGGAGGTCCAGGCCGGAGGCCCGGTGCCTGTATCCTGGGGGGCAGGCCACATGGCTGCTACTCATCCAGCTTGGCTTTGACCCAATCCTGGTAGCCGCGGACCGTGTCGCCATTGGAGACTTCTGCCCGCCAATCGGCCATGGGGTAGTCCGGGTGTTCTTGCCACGGATCGGCCAGTTGAGGGGCCACACTTACGTGCTTACTGAGAGCAGCGATCTCCTCCGCGCGCTGGCGATAGTCGGCTGGGTAATAGGGGCTGCGTGTGAGAATTGCTTCAACGCGGCTCACAAAGTCCAACGCCACCTGCCGGGCTGGATGCCGCTGTGACTCCGCAACTTCAACGCGCTCGTCGGAGCGGAAGAACGCGACAATCTTCCGCTCGGGGATGAACTGGACTCCCGGACGGTCCAGGTCATACACGTCGACTTGGTCGACGCCCGCAGTTTCGCTCTCTTCAATGTTCTTGGCGAGAGACTGGAGCGTATCGGCTTCGTATGCCCAGATGATGTCGCCGCTCGACCGCTCAACGGCGGTGAAGCGCTGCGGGTGCGCCGGCACCTTATAGCCGTTTTCAAAAAGCCAGCCGGCATCCTTGAGGATTGTGCCGGTCAAGTATGTGCGGCGGCCATTACGGGTCGCTGGATTTTCCATTGGGATCTCCTACTTTCTGGCTTCGGTGGGCTGGGTATAGGTCGAACCAGTCGATTCTGGATCGGGGCGGAGAGCACCGTTCTGATAGGGGTCGATAAACTCGCAAGCCATCACTGCAAACGCGGACAATAGAACTGGCTCACCGTTGATGGTGCATAGACTGGGCTCGGGGAGGTCTGTGGCGCTCAGTGGAGAGTTCCAGTTTCTGGCGCAAGAATCACAGATGCCACAATCCGGAATGTCGCGGCCCTCGGTGGCGCGGGTGTAGGCTGCGCCGACCAGGTGATGGCCGCAAGCGGAGCAGAACAGAATCGGAGCGTTGACCGGAGGCTCAAGCAGCAGACAGTCCGGGGAATGAAAGGGATGCTCTCCGCAGAATCTGCAGACCATACATCTCTCCTTATTCAGAGAAGACAGCGTTGACATTCAAGGCGGCGGAGATCTTCTTGGCCGTTTCCTTGGTGAAGTTCCAATACACGTTCTGATGGATCACGTTGATGCCTCTCGGCTGCAGGTGGCCGGAGTGGATGGAAAGAGTCTGGCCGTGGTGTTGGAAGCGCACCGGAGTGGCCTGGGAGTACGGCACCATCTCGGCGCGCAGGGCTTCAATCTGCTCGGGGGAGTACGCGTCGGAGAGTTTGGGACCGAGGGTTTCCATGGTCAGCCCCTCTCTTGACCGTGGGCGCGTATCTTCGCGGCTGAGACGTAGGCCGCATCGATATCGGTGCTTCTCGGGGTCCCGGAGGCGGGGGCGGCAGCGGCAAGACGCACATCGTCACCGATTTCCCACTTTCCAATGCTGTTGCCGGTCTCATCGAGGATGTTCTGCCCACATCCCTCGCAGAAGAGGCCCGGTCCGAGAATGCGGATGTCCTTCGCAGCTTCCCGTAACGTCTTCGCTACTTCTGCGCCGGTGCGAGGCGCATCGTTGCTCCATTCAATGTCCAGTGTGAATTTCATGGGCGTCCTTCGTGGCCAGTGCGACCGACGTAAAATGTGGCGCTATGTTTTTTTCTAGGGCTGCGGCGCCAGTCTTCCTGCAGCGCGTTCGGCAGCCCACCAAGCATCGCGTGCGCGAATAGCTTCCGTGCGCAGGTCCGCGGCGTGCTGTTCGAGTTGCTTCCGGCTCAGGTGTTTGGTGGCTTCGTAGCTTTCGATCGCAAGGGGGCCGAGGTAGCGCGGGAAGAGGTTTCGCGCCAAGGGTCCGTCCGGGTTGGCCTTCGCACGCCGCACCACAGCAGCGGCAACGGCATCCCCGTCATACATCTCAAAGCAGGTATCGAAATTGCGGGTCGGTTCGCCATTTCGTGCGATAACGGCAGTAGCGAAATTGACCCGATCCCAAAAGCCTTCAAGTTCATGAATTTGGCTGTGCATACGGATGGTTCCTTGGCGCTCGGAGAGAGCCGCGCAGCTCGGTTAAGTGATGTGAGACCTAAGATCGGCGGGAGCTTGTTTTCTTTCTTAAATGACCTATATAAAGGATAATAGCGTTGCAAATACCCTATATATGGGTATAATAAGCCTATGGCCAGAGCGACTCGCGCATACCCGGCGTTATCCGAAAACGCGACCAGCCAGATCCAGAAGCTGGGTCAGGACCTTGCTGTCGCCCGCAAGCGGCGACACATGTCTATGAGCGAAATGGCGGAGCGCATGATGGTGAACCTGAAAACGGTTCAACGAATGGAAAAGGGCGATCCTGCCGTGGGAATCGGAATCGTAGCCACGGCACTCTGGGTCCTGGGCCTTCACCGGCGCCTCGGTGACCTGGTCACACCGGAAAGCGACACAGTGGCTCTTCAAGAAGACATCAAGAAGCTGCCGCGCGATTTTCGGAGATCAACTCAACGAACGGACAAATTCGATTTTTGAGTGAGCGATGCCAACAGTCTACGTTTATGTCTTTCTGGAAGAAGGTCCAGTTCCCGCCGGGATACTGGAAACAAGTGGTACTGGCCGCGAGGCAGCGGCGCGTTTTCGGTACGGCCGGCGCTATCTTCAGCGCGAAGACCGACTGGCGGTCGATCCCGTTCAGTTGCCTCTGACGGCCCCTGACGCAGACCGGGAGTACATCACCGAAGAAGGCTTTGTCCTCTTCAACGGTATTCGGGATGCAGCCCCTGACGGTTGGGGCCGTCATCTGATGGATCGCGCCGCCGGCGCACAGGCCCTTTCGGAATTCGATTACCTGGTGGCGACAGGAGAATCTCGCGTTGGTGCGCTGGCATTCGGTACAGATCTGTCCGGACCGCGGCGGATTGTTCCGTGGGCCGAGGAGCAGGTTGAAGGCGAAACTCTCGACTTAGCGGGGATGATTGAAGCTGTCCGTGAACTGGATACCGCTGAGGGTTTGCCCAGGAAGTATCGGCGTTTCCTCTTGCGCGGGTCCTCTCTCGGTGGGGCTCGGCCGAAGGCAACCACGGAATACGACGGCAGGCAATGGATCGCGAAGTTTGGCCGTGCCGATGATCGCAGCCCAATGTGCCGCATCGAATTTGTCACGATGAAACTGGCTGAACAGGTGGGCATCGCGGTACCTCCGGTTCGGCTCGAAAAGGCACTCGGACAAGACATCTACCTGATTGAGCGTTTCGACCGGGTACCAAACGATCTGGGATACCGTCGTCTCCCCTTTATTTCGGGACTTACAATCCTCGGTGCCCATGAAAGCGAGTCGTCACGCCAGAGCTACCGTGGGCTGGCGGATCAGTTGCGTCGCTTTGGGTCAGAGCCTACAGAAGATCTGAAGCAGCTTTGGCGCAGAATGGTGTTCAATATTCTCTGCAACAACAACGACGACCACCTGCGGAATCACGGCTTTCTGTGGGACGGCCGCGGCTGGAGGTTGTCGCCCGGCTACGATATCGTCTCATTTCCTCAGGTAGGTACGGAGCGGGATCTTGCTATCGGTGTCGGTCGCAATGGACGCCGGGCGACGATAGAAAACGCATTGACCGATGTAGCAAGTTTTGGCCTGTCACAGAGCGAAGGCATTTCCATCGCTCAGATGATGCAGGGGACCGTGAGAGCAAATTGGGAGAAGTTGTGCGTAAGTAATGGATTCACCGCTCTCGAAATCGAGCGGCTTCGCAACTGTTTCCTTGCCTGCGATGAGACGATTCAGGGTGCATAAAGGTCTGGCCGTCTTCTGAACCTTATGGGTGGTCATTGTTCGACCTGGGTCGAACCGGGTCTACCACGCCTTATGCAGGGAAGAGGTTCATTCCAAATGGATGGGGAACGGGGAAGCAGTCAGCCTGGGCAACTATCCGGAAAGTCCGGATAGTTGCGGGGCGGCGTCAGGTTCAGGAGGCGAACTCGACGAGGTGTTGCTGGCGTCGGCGCTTGGTGGCTTCTTCGCGGGCTGCCTGGTCGGCGAGGATGGTGTCGAGAACGGGCCGGACGGTTTCGGTGGGAGCTTCGAGCAGGGGCAGCACGGCCTGGAGTAGAAAGCGGGCGAGGTCGGTTTGGGTGAACTTCCACCGTTCGGCCTGGATGCGGATGCGGTTCAGCTCGGAGATGGGGAGTTTGACGGAGAAGCAAAGCAGGGGTTGTTTGCCGCGGCGCCGCGCGCGAGCCTGATTCTCCTGTCCAATGAGGTTGAGAGCTTTGAGCAGGACATGTTCCTCGTGTTCGCCGGGAGGCGGGGGAACGAGGGCGAAGGGTTTGGCATGGTCGGCGCTGGCGTCGAGGCGGTCGAAGGTATCGGAGGAATTCTCCATTTGTTCCCCTTTCAAGAAGACGTTAGCACGGATGCTGGGGCGAAGCAAGGGCGAAGAGCATTATGTGCGGATAGTGCGATCCAGAGCTGAAGGAGAGGCACAGTCGGCTCCTGGAAGGCGGAGTTGAACGTCTTCTCTGGCCGGCCAGGCCTGCTCGGCTCGTGCAAGTCGCATGCCGCCCGGACTGACGGGAACCATCACCGCTCCCCACCTTATATATGTAGCTGTACAGCCCGCAGCCAACCACATTTCACTCACTGTTACAAGAACAGGGTCTTGCCGTCGCGCTCGCGCGGCGCGGGGGGAGGGGAGGAGCGCGTGTGTCTACAGGGGATGAGAAAGGACGCTGGGGAAGAGGGCCTTCGGCGGTATTGGCTTATTGGGACTGTGGGCTGTACAGCTACATGCACGGGGAAAGGATAGGTTCGGTACACCGAGCGCGGTGGGGGAAAACAGGAGGGCTGCGGGCTGTACAGCTACATAAGTGAGGTAGAGAGGCTGGTCTGGGAATGGAAGAACTGTCACCAGCCACAACCCGGTGCCACTCAAATCGCGAGATGACGAGTGACACCAATTGTGACAATCGGCCGCGAACCGGGGTTCTCAGGCGGTTGCCTTGCGGCCGGATGCCTTGGCCGGTTGGCAGGTTTTCCGGTCAAGCGCCGCCACGCGCGCCTTCATCGACTGCGTGGCGTTCTTGCCTACCTGTATCTTCCAGCCCACCTTGAGGTTCCGAGGGAATTCCTGGATGTGGGTGTCCGATACGTCCAGGCACATGCCCACCGTGAAGCGCTCGGGCAGCGCCGTCAAGGGCGTCATCGAGAAGTCGGCGATGCCGTCGATAGTCATGCCGGGCGCCAGCCTGGTGCCTTCGCCGCAACCCAACAGCCTCAAGTTGCCGCGGATGTGGGTGCCGGGCGCAAAGATAGGTTCGCGATTGTCCTGGAAAGTGAGGTTGCCGGTGACTACCGACTGTGGCGGCAACGTGCCGCGCAGAATCAGGGGAGCGGCTTGCCTGGGTGTAAGGTGATGCCGCTGCCGGCTGTGAGTGTCGCGCTGCCCCTGACGCGGAGCGGACCGCGCAGGAACAGCCGGGCGTGAAGTGTTGTTCCCGCGCATAGAATGCTCCATGGTAAGAGAGTATCGGCCTGAGAAATACGTCGTGCTACTCCGGACCAGGCATTATCCGGAATACGCGATGCCGGTTGGCAAACTCAACGCTGCGCCGCGGTGAAAACCGCGACGGAACGGTATCGAATCCCAACCTGTAAGCCACGTTTACAAGTTCGCCCGATGGAGGCTTGGCCGTCATTCCGAACAATCGTCGCGGTTACCAACAGTGTTACATCGTGGCGATCTTTCCCTCGTCCGCGAGTTCGGTAAAGTCCACCTGGACGGGAGTGCTCCCATCTTTCGGCCACACCGTAAAGACAGTTGCAATGGTGTCCGGGCGGATCTGCGCTTTGCGCGCCTGCAATGCGGCTTCAATCGGTGTGGCAGCGTCGAACACGTCGAATTCCCAGCTGACCAGATAGTCCATGGCGCTCAGTTCCTTTCTGCGGCGGCCGAACGGGGGAAGCCCTGGATATGAATCCCCGCGCTGATCGTTTCCTCGGTGTGGTGTGGTCAGTGTGCCGGGGACACGCACAGCCCCAACGTCCGAAGGCCAGTGGGCCGGCCGCCGATACGCTCAACGCGCCGTCGGCAACCTGTCTGTGTATTGACCAGCAGCGCTCTGCGCGGTCAGCTTCTTCAGCCGTCTGTCAACCGCGGCCACGACGCGCCCGTGCACATCGGTCTCAGTGTCCTTTTCCTCGACGGGAACCAGTATGGTGCGCGGCTCTCCGGCCAGCAGCGCCAGATATATTCGCTGCACGAGGCGCTGAGCGGGGTAGTCGTTCCATGCTTTTCCCGACTGTTTGCCCGCTTCGTCGTCGAGGCGCTTCCGTGCGCGTGTGAGAGCCCAGCCGATATCCGCATAGCACCCGCCTGCGCCGTCATCGACTACGATGCCCTGGGCAAGCAGCAGAATCGTGATGTCCGGCTCCGGCCCACGAAACCTCTCCCACAGGCTCAAAATCGACTCGGGCGTGGGAGGGTTGTAGACGGCGGCGTAAGCGACGGCGGAATCCGAATAGCGGTCGCACACCACGGTATGGCCGGCGCGCAGGTGCGGCTCCAGGCGCGATACGTTGTCGATGTGGTCCAGCAGCAAGTAGAGCTGCTGCGCGCCTGCGGGCAAGGTGCGTCCCGAGTCCTCCAGGTGAAACACCGCTTCGCGCACAACTGCGCCCAACGGGGACCCCGTGCCGAATTTGGTGCCAGGCTCCTTCGTGAAATAGACTCTATGGCCGCGGCCTTCCAACTCCCAGCGCAGCATGTCGGCCTGCTTGCTCTTCCCGAGGCCGTCGGCTCCTTCAAACGTGATGAAGAGACCCGTGTTCATGATGAAAACTCCTGTCGTGTGCAACTGCGAGTCGATGTCGTCGTTGCAATTAACCGTGAAATGGAAAAAGCGGCGGCCCAGCATGCCAATACTGGGCCGCCCCCGGAGACGTCGTGGTGATAGGCCACGACGTTAAAAGGTGCGGGGGAAGGCAGGCGTCTGCGCGCCACATCGCTAACTTTGACATCCTCCCCTCCCTCGACCTACGGTCGCCGCGAAAGCGGAAAGGAAGGGGATTCCTACCAGGTCCGCTAAGCGGCCCTTTTGGTGGGTTCCTGTTGCTGACGGTTTACTTCACCGTTCACTTGGCAGGCGATCCGGGCGTGTCCAGCCCTTAGAACATTGATCGCGCCGACCATGTCGGCGTTCTCATTGAAGCCGCACTCGACGCAAGCAAAGACGGCTTGCGACATGCGGTTGTCTTTGGAGACGTGGCCGCAACGCGGGCACGTTCTGGAGGTGTTCTGCGCTGGCACGGCGAGGAATAGTCCACCGGCCCAGAGCATTTTGTACTCCAACTGCCTGCGGAACTCGGACCAGCCCTGGTCGAGTATCGACCGATTGAGCCCGGACTTGGCCCGGACGTTCGTGCCGGGGTGCTCAACGGAACTAGCGGCAGACCGGGACATGTTGCCTACCTCCAAGTCCTCGACGACGACCATCGCGTGGTTATTGCTGATGGTGGTAGAGGTCTTGTGCAGGTAATCCCGGCGAGCATTGGCTATGCGAACGTGGATTCTCTGGACTCTGGCCTTGGCTTTCTTCCAATTGTTGGAGAACTTCTTTTTGCGGCTCATGGCCTGCTGCGCTTTGCGCAGATCAGCTGCATACCGCTTGAAGATGTTGAGCGGCAAGTAAACGGTCCCATCCGAAAGCGTTGCAAAGCGGGCCACGCCCATGTCGATGCCTACGGCATCGCCATGAGCAACCGGCGGCTCTACATCACGTTCGGTCTGGATTGAGACGAACCATTTGCCGTTTCGGTTGCTGACGGTGACGTTCTTCACCACACCAAGGACCTCGCGGCTGTTGCGGTAGCGCACCCAGCCGAGTTTTGGCAGGAATATCCGGCAGTTTGCCTGATCGAGATTGATCTGCTTCGGATCCGGGTAGCGAAAGCTGTCCCTGCGGCCCTTCTTCTTGAAGCGAGGAAAAGCAGACCGGCTGGCGAAGAAGTTGGTGTACGCGCGATCTAGGTCTTTCAACGTCTGCTGCAGGGGATGAACTGGTGCATCTGCGAGCCAGGAGGCTACACGCCCGGACGGCAGCAATGCTCCGTGGCGCCAAGCAGTGAGTTCCTTGCAAAGGCCGGCGTAGCTGAGTTTCTTCTCTCCCTTGGAGTAGCGGTCCTGTTGCAACAGCAGTGCCTCATTGAACGCAACTCGCTTGCAACCAGCGAACCGGCTCATGTCGCGGCGCTGCGCCTCGCATGGCATCAGTTCGTATTTGAAGGCTTGCAAGCGTTTCATTCCAAACATCATACCCCTCCTGAAAGGCGAATACAAAGCAAAGATTACACGCGCAACTCAAACAAGATTGGCTACGCCATTTGCGCTCTTAACCTCTCCCTGAAGGAAAAGGCGGGTCGCGCTCGTCGGTCAATAAGCGCAGTCTCATCCTAGTTGCGGCAGTCGGTGATCTCATTGCCCGGGATGCCGAATGTCTCCGCGGCCAACTGGTAGATATGGGAGAGTTCGACGGTAGCCCGGGCGCCGGTGTAGTTAACCGCGACCGCATTGCCGTCGAGGTGGCAGCACTTAACATGGCCAACTTCGATCAAGACGGCGACCTGTCCTTCGACAAGATGCGCGGCCAGTTCGGCAACCATGTCAACCTCGACCGGGTCATCTTCGCTGTCGGGCCAGGTTTGCGTGGGCCACCCTCCGTCGTCGGTCTCTGAGTAGATGCCAAAGAGGGTCGTGCCGCCGGTGGCCTTGGTCTCTACACTGAGTTCGCGTTCGGCGGCCCACTCTCGGAACTTTGCTTCGTCGATTACCTGGAAGAAGTTGGTTCTGGCTGCACCAATCCACTGGGACATGACAGGTTCTCCTGAAAGTGGCGTGATGGCCACTGTGTCTACTGCTAGTATTTGCGCGTGTTGCTGAAACACCCGGTCATCCGGTCGACTGCGGGCTGGTACGTGCTGGCGCTGTCTTTGTCGTACCGGATGCGCAGCCTCTTCACCACACCATCCTGCACAAGCGCCCGCTCAAGCATGCGGGTGTGGATACTCTTGGCGGTGATGGCATAGGCCATTGGAGCCAGTTCTCGTCCGGTCACGAGCGTATCTGGATCTTCCTCCGTGAACTCGCTCAGGTCAGCATCGAATATCTGGCCGATTTCCCAGGAACCGAGATGCGATCCATACACGCTGAATGTTGCATGGCCGTCCCGCGACACGAAGGCTTCAACATCGCTTTGCGGCGTCGATGGCTGCTGCGTGAAGAGGCTCGGGTCGTAGCACACGGAATACTGGAAGCGGTCACTGGTGTAGGTCGTGTACGGTACGCTATCAACTGCGGGGCGGCTGTGCTCCTTGACGAGCAGCAGCAGAACTCCGAGGCCGAGCTGGACCAGTGCCAACAGGAGCAGAATGAGAAGAACAATTTTCAGAGGACCCTTCTTCTTTTGGGTCTCCTTCTCTCCACTGGGGCCGGCGATTGTACCGGCCGAACTCGTCTGCTGGTTACCATCGTCGAGGGCGATGTCTGCCAGCTGAGAGCGCCTGCCCGTCACCTCGCCGTAGGCGTCCTTCTCAATTCGCCGCTGGAGCGTGGCCCTGTCTGGGGCCTCAACAAGGAATTGGGCGCGTACTGGGAAATACTTCACAGCCACCTCCGGTGTGTTGAGTTTCGAAATTTGTGGTTACAAAATCACCACTCAGATGCGCAAAGAAGAGCCCGTCGATGGCGAGACCCTCCCGGGTGTTAGGCCGCGCGGAGCGGAGCGGGGAGGATGGCGGCACTCGTGCTTCGCTGAACCCACCGTTGGTTGAAGTCGCGCAATTCTGCAAACCACACGCCCACGTCGCCGGTTCTTGCTCCAACTGCGCTGTAGAACGAATCACCCTCCGGCTGGGCAGTATTGCGCATGTACTCGTCGATCTCCCCGGTCAGGCACACCAGGGGCAGATACAAGCATGCGGGGGTAAGGGCGGTGGCCAGCTTGTCGGCAAAACACAGTTGAGACACGGGCCGCCCGGCAGCCTTTGCGTAGCTGCGGGAGTGGAACAGCGTGAACTCGCCCCACGGTGCACCGAACAGCACACGCATGAGGTGCGCTCCGCGTTCCGGGTGGCGTTCGCCGCTTGCCCCGTCCATGTCCGCGCAGCCGATGTACCCAATGTCGTGCAGGAAAAAGGCAAACCACAGCCGCGGGTCAAGCGGGACGCCATACGGCTTTGTCCACGCAATGGCGACCATGATGGGATGGAGAAGAAACTGGTGAGCTCCAAACAGGACGCTCCTTGAGCCTATTGTCATAAGGACCTCGTCAAGCACACAGCAGATGCTGGCGCTTGTCTGGTGTTGGCAAGCGATGGTTGTCCGTAGAAAGGCAACCGGCCCCCACGTGGTGAGCTTCCACGCGCCGAGGCGCAGGGCGCATTCGCGTCGTGCAGGCGTGAGATCGTAGTGAAGCAAGTGCAAGTTGTCGCAAGATCGGGCACACGTGAGGCCGACAGTCGCTGCCAGGCTGCGCGGTGCGACGTTTTCACGCCAAGTTGCTGACACAGCTTCACGGTGGTCCCTGTGCAGGGCGACCAGGCCATCCTCCTGCTCAAAGAGAATGCTGGCGCCTTCTTGAGCGCGGGGGTTCAAAGGCGTAAGCCTTCGATCTTTCCCCAGTCGAGTAGTGTGCCGGCCTTCCAATTCGCCTTGAGCTGTTCGAAGCCGATGAACGTCGGCTCGCAGTATCGGTAAATGACGGAACCGCCTTCGACGGTCAGCTCGATTGAGCCGGCGCGCTCGAGCTTTGTGAGAAACGCGTTGACGCGCTTGTACTCGGCGTCGGTCAGCTCTACGTCATCCTGGTAAAGCTGATTGTTGTCGGTGTAGAGAAATTCGATGGTGTACTTAACCTTGGCATCCATCGGGGCTCCTGAAGTTGCGCAGGTCTCGTGCTGGGACCTCCACTGTGTGGAATGAGGTTGGGATGGTGGTCGTTCTCAGCTGGCTTGCTTCGCTTTGCGCGCGTTGTAGCAACCGCGGCAATAGACGGGCCGATCCGGACGCGGCTCAAAAGGCACATCAGCTTCCTGACCGCAAGCCGAGCAGATCACGCGCGAACCGCCTCTTGCCTTCGGTTGGGCCGCAGGTTGCTGGTCTGTGCAGCCGCTTTCGGGAGCGGCGCGCTGCTGGCGCCACTTCAGCCTGCAAGCTTTGCAGCGGATAGGCGTCGAGTAGCCGTGGTCGCGGAAATAATTCTGATCTTTGGCGGTGAACGGGAAGATTCCGCCGCAGTCGATACAAATGAGCGTGGCGTCGGTGCTCATGGTGGTGAAACTATCGCAAAACGCGGCGAGAGGAAATGCCAGGAGAACAAAATCTGCATCTGTTTACCTTTCCCCCAGCCACGCGGTCCAGGGGGACCACACTCTGGAGGGGATAGGGCAGCCAAGGGCGGCGCGAATCATCTCTTTAGAGCAGCCGGCCCAGCAGTGGTACATGCGGGGTTCGGCCACGGAGATTGAGAGGTGAGTTCCACGGCGGTCTTCACCGCGTTTGGCGCAAGCCGGACACCGGGCAATGTAGTTCTTGCCGCTACGTTTGGCGCTGGGAACGTGGCGGAGAATCTGGAAACCCTGGTTGTGGCCTCCAACGGCGGGCAGTTGGGTCCACGGCTTCGCCGCAACTGGGTCCGGGATGGGCGCCATTCCGGCGGTGAGGGCTTCGAGGTGCTCCCGTGTGAGCCGCCTTACCTGGTGAAGCAACTGGAACTGCGCGTCAAGGGTGGGCTCGGCGGTTTCGAACCAGTAGCGCTGCATGCTGGCGCGATGGATCCCGAGCGGACCGCGGATTGCATTCCCGAATTCGCCGGGCCGGAGTTCGTTCTGGCGCGGAAATACTTCGATGCCATCCTCTTTGTCCCGTTTGACCGCGATGCCGAGACGGCGCGCGACATCAAGGACATAGAGCCGGCACAGTTTCGCCGGCATCGGTTCCGCCAGGAATATCCAGAGGTGGCCACCCCGGCGGGACTGCTCCATCAAGGCCTCAATGCCGTCTTCGCGGCAAGCCTGTTGGAGCCGGAGCAAATCACGGCGTGAGTCGGCGTAGTCGGCATCGATCACAATCCACTTTGAGGACTGCGACTTGGGATTGATGGCGTAAACACCGATGGTGAGATGGCCCGCGAGATGGCTGTGAACGGTCGCTATGTCGATGCTGAAAGGCTGCTTCGACTCCCGATCACAAGCTTTGTAAAAGTAGAAGCGTCCGGATTTCTTACTTGGGAAGTGGCTCTGGCGCAAATAGGCGCGGCGGTTGGCAAAGAGAAGCATGTATTCGTCGGCCTGAGCACGGGTAACCGGCAGGATCGCTGCGGTCGTGTGGGTGGACATGGGCGGACTCCCGGTGCACCGGTAAAACCGGCGAGATGTAGTGAATGAAAGCTCCATACGATGATGGATTAGCGAACCACTCTGGCTCTGGTCATGCGAAGCTGTTTGCGAAGGCGGCGACAAAGCGTTAACAGGGAAAGGTGCGATGGAAACATGCCTCGGCGACAATCGACGTGTTTTTTGGCGCGCTGTGCATCCATTTTGCCAATGATTTATCAACCACCAGGTTGCCTGAATCAAAGCAGGTCGCTTTCCTTCAAGGGGCAGCCTCATGCCGTCCGGTCGGAGTGGATTCTTGGCGATTGGCCTTATGCTGAAGCCGTAGCTACGGCAGGCTCGCGCTGCGCAATGGCTGCAATCTGATGGAGCATCCCTTTGAAGATGCAGTAATGGATCGGGTATAGCGCGTACCAATAAAGAAGCCCGAAGAGTCCGGCTGGATCGAAGATTGCGGTTTGCCGAATCACTGAGCCATGGTGGGTTGGTTCAACTTCAAACTGAAGCCACGCACGGCCGGGCACTTTCATCTCCGCCACGAGGTTCAACCTGCGGTTCGGCTCAACACTCTCCACGCGCCAGAAATCCAGAGCATCGCCAGCTACTAGTGCGTGAGGATCACGGCGACCCCGGCGGAGGCCCACGCCACCCACAAGAAGATCGAAGAATCCTCGAATCCGCCACAGGAAACTGGCAAAGTACCACCCGTTCTCGCCTCCAATCCGCTGGATGGGAGCAAAGGCCAAGGCGGGTGGGACGGACACGCATACGGTCCGGGAATCGACGAGCCTGGTCCCGAACCGAACACCGCCCCAGGACGCGGGTTTGCCGCTGGACGAGAGCGCGTCGGACCAGAAAGTCGCAGCATACTCCAGGTTTTCGTTGTGAAGGGCCCTCTCGATGGCCTCTCTCAACCCCATTGGCCGAATGTTGAAAACGGTCATCGCCGACTTGTCGCGGACCAGCGTCGGATTCCTCATGCTCTCAATGAGCTTGCGGCCAACGCGCGCATAGATGGGAGTGACGAGTCCCAGCCAGAGACTGGACAAATGCGGCGTGAGGACGGGCACAGGGATCATCCATCGCCGCAGTCCGCATTGCCGCGCGTACTCCTGCATGATTTCGCCATAGCTGACCTGGTCGGGACCACCGATCTCAAAAACTGCGGACTGTTCAAGAGGCAGATCCAGTGCGGCCACAAGATAAGCAACTACATCTTCGATCGCAATCGGCTGGGCTTTTACCGCTACCCATCGCGGACAAATCATGACCGGCAGACGCTGCACGAGAGCACGAATCATTTCAAACGAGAGGCTTCCGGAGCCGATGACGATCGAGGCTCGAAATTCGATTACCGGAATCTCCGAACTGCGCAGGATATCTGCCACCTCATGCCGGCTCCGCAGATGTGCGGATAGCGCCTGATCCTGATTTCCCAGGCCGCCCAGGTAGACAATGCGGTTGACTCCCTGTTCACGAGCGGAGTCGGCAAAATTCTGTGCGGCTTGCCGGTCTTCCGCTTCGAACTGCCCCGCCGAACCCATGGAATGGACAAAATAGTAAGCTGTTTGAACTCCAGACATTGCCGGTCGAAGAGTAGCGCGATCCAGGCAATCCGCTTTAGTCACTTGCGTAGAGGAAGAAACCCGCGAACGAAGAAACTCAGGATGCCGGGCAAGACAGCGGACGGGCCAGCCTGCTGCTTCAAGCGCCCTCAGGAGGCGGCCTCCGATATAACCCGAGGCACCCGTTAGCAGCACAAGCGACCGATGGTTCATACCCATTGGGGAACCTCAATTGGCCTCGCAATGTCCGAGCCGGCACAATCCTAGCATTGACTGTCTATTAAATCGTGTACCAAACTGACCGGTAGGTCGTCTTCGGCGATCTGCAAGCTGGCGATGGTGCAGAGGGGTTTTCCTTGGGTGGCCAATCGTCCAGCTCTTTTCTTGAAACTACCGCGTTTGTCCTGCAATTTGCAGCAACGGGCGCACAATTGCCGTGAATTTGTCTTCATAATGGAGATTCCAGTTTAGAAGTCAGTTTCACGCCTCGACTTCATGGTTGCGCGGACCTCATCGAACATTTCACTTTTGCAAAATCGAGGTTGTGCTTTTCTAATAAGCACCGATCCTCAAATTATTCGAACAGCACTTTGATCTCACCCTCTGCATCTCATCAACAAGACCCACCCCACCTGTTGGAATACTGAGAATTCTGCCGCTCTTAGGATTCGGATGAGCAAAACAGCACTACATCACAGGCTTTTCACCGTTATTCTGTAACGTTGAAGGTGCTCCTCCACGAACACAATCGCACCAGTTCGCGATCAGAACTGGAGTCTTCCGGCAAGATGAACGTTTTTAGTTTCTTCAGGCTCCTTCGCACAATCTACGCAGATCCCGAGCCGGACATCGAGTACATCCAGAGTCTTGGCCTGCTCGCGGTGAAGATCGGCCAGGTCTTTGCGCTTCGTCCTGATTTCCTTAATGACGAGCGCTGCCGCGTCCTGGCCCGCCTCTACAGCAACACCACAAGCCTTCCTCCGGAAGACTCCCTTGCGCTTATCGCCTCCTACGCCGGCAGCGCCTACCTTGACAACTTTGCATCCTTCAATCCCCAACCCTTTGCTTCTGCGTCCATTGGCCAGGTACACCGCGCAGTGCTGAAGACTGGCGAGCAGGTGGCCGTAAAAATCGTCAAGAAGGACTACGCCAAAAACTTCCGCCGCGACGCCGCCAGTGTACGCAGGCTTTTCCAATGCGCCATCTTCTTTTACCCCAGGCTGCGCGGCGTGGCCAACCCCGTCAGCCTGCTCAGGGAGATTGAGAAGATGACGCTTAGCGAACTGGATCTCCGCAATGAAGCCGCCGGAGCCCGCGAGCTGAAAAGCCTCTATGAAGCCAGCAAGGACCGCTTCGATCTGTCCCATCTTAAGTTCCGGCGCGTTTACGAAGAGCTTTCGAGCGAAAACATTCTGGTCACCGAATACGCCGACGGGCCGACTCTCGATCAGTTGTTAACGAGGGGCGAGCTGGACTACGCCTCACTCCTCGAGATCTTCCATATCCACGGCTTCTTCATGTTCTCCGTTGGAATCTTTCACGGCGATATCCATCCCGGAAATCTCGTTCTCAAAGATGGAAACTTCTACTTCCTCGACACCGGCTATATCGGCCGTGTCCCCGAGCGCATGCGGAAGAATCTCTTCTACTTCTTC
>Ga0181529_10001275_pt1 | contig 33447 bp, 25 predicted proteins | sample PEATcosm2014_Bin_36_FD_119763 | JGI IMG/M metagenome (GOLD analysis project Ga0181529, IMG submission 119763) | Peatland microbial communities from MTU Mesocosm Facility, Houghton, MI, USA - PEATcosm2014_Bin10_30_metaG | ecosystem: Environmental > Terrestrial > Soil > Wetlands > Peat | place... | reverse complement strand
TCGACGAGGTAGAGGCCATTCAGCCCAAGTGCATACGCTTTGGTTCTGAGGCCTCGCGAAATGAGCCAGGTATTCAAATTGACGGCGCGGTCAAATGCCGAGAACCCATGGTCCGACATCACCATTAGTTCGGCTGCGGGCTCGAGACGCATCACTTCGCCGATGGACGCATCGACGGCCCGATATAGATCCAGCAACTCCGCATCGTGCTTGCCCCACAGCATATGGGAATTCTGATCGATAGATGAGAAATAGAAGAACAGCAGCCCGCCCTTGAATCGCCGCAGCGAATCGTCGAGAAGACGGCGCTCATCTGTGAGAACGAGACGGCTTTGAGATAGGAACTCTGGTAAGTCGAAAACGCCCTGGCGCAGGGCCGCGGTATCTTCGGGAATGCCAAGCGTGGACCATCGTCCCATGCTGGCAGCCACGTCGCGCGCATAAGAACCGGGAGAGGAAATCGGCAGCGCGGGCGCCTCTGGGTCGACGTTAACCGGGGACACGTACAACTCGAAGCGCGGGTGCAATCGCCTGGCGAAGACGCGAATCATGCCGCTGGCCGAGGCGATGTGGGGCAGCAGCGGAAACTCGGCGGGGAGCCAACCGGACCATTCGCCCTCGCGCACGACCACCATCTCTTTGCCCACCTGTAGCCGGGCATACGGCCGGTCTGGATCGACGTTCACGCTTAGTTGCATGGACGTGTATGTGCGATCGCGGCGCAACGTGTTGGGCGGACCTTCCAGGCGCAGATCCGCATGGCCGCCGTCGACGTCCATCTTTCGGATCAGGCCTCCCGGCACTTCATGCGAAGTCTCGGCGGGATCGTCCGTGAAGTAGGTGAATGTGCCCTCAGTACCTCGCAGGTCGGGCGTTCCCATGCCGGCGAGTTCCACGCCCGCCTCAGATGGCGGATAGTTCGCGGGAATGCGCACGATGGAAACCGGAACGCCGCGGTCCGACAGATACTCCCAGAAGGCGCGGCCTTTCCGTAATGAGATCACATGCGAGCGCGAAAGCGGCAACTCCCAGGGGCCGAGGTGCAGTGTGAAGCGCGGGCCGATTGTCTTGTCGGTTGAGAGATACGGTTCCAGTGTTACCGGGTCGCGATGGACGAAATCGAAGATGCCGTGTTCGCCTGGATCGAGCCCGGTAATAAATGTCGACCACGCCACGGGGCTCTGCGGAGGGTAGGTTGTTGCGAGGTGCGAGTAACTGCCGCGTTCGCGTAGCCGCGCCAGGTTCGGCAAGTCCGCCCAATGGCGCTCGACAAACGCCGGGTCCATGCCGTCGACTCCAATGACGATGACTGATTTGTACTGCCGTCCGCCGCAGGCGGCCAGCAGCGTCAGGGCGAGTAAGAGGCCAAATTCACGCCGTGGCAATGAGCGGTTTGCCCTCCATCCATGCGGGCGCGGCGACGCCGAAGAGACTTAGTGCCGTGGGCGCCATATCCTCGATGCCTGGGTCGGCGGCGGCAATTTTAAGATTGGAGAAGAGGACGCCTGGCACCAGTGGCGGATCGACGCAATGATCGCCGCGCCAGGCCTTGCGGTTATCCTCGAATACCGCGGCAGTAACTCTTCCCGTGACGGCATCCCAGGATGCGCGATAGCCCGGCGCGTAGCCGACGATCAAATCCGGTGCGGCGTTCAAATATGGCCCGTGGTAAATATCCGACGCACGATAGGTGGATTGGATGGCGGTTTCCTTCGTGTCTTCGTCCGTCAGCCCGGTGAGTTTACGGACTAACTCGTCTTGTAGTTCCACGGCTTCTTCCTCCGGCACGATGCCGTGTGCTTCGCGGCCGCGAAGATTCAAATAGAGGCCGCCCAGGCCGAAGGCGTATGCGCGCGTTTTTGCCCAGTCGATCCCGTCGAGATAGTCGCCCGATGCAGTCAGCCCCGCATCGAGCGCCAGGTAGCCTTCGCGGAGCAGCCAGGAGTTCAGATTGACGCCGCGCCGGAACGCGCAGAAGCCGTGATCGGAGAGCACGAATACAGCCGTTCCAGCGTCCGCATAGGCCAGCGCCTTTCCGACGATTCGATCCATGTCGCAATACAGCGGCTCGATGATATCGGGCCGGCCGTGGAACATGTGTTGAACGCGATCGGTAGTGTCGAATACGCAGGCGACCACGCCGCGGCGCGTTCGTTCGAGCGCGCTGAAGAACATCGCTTCCCGCTCCTTCTGGATGAGATCGGCCTGGCGGAGAAATGCGTCCTCGCCGATAGCGCCTTCGTTGAGCGCCCAGGTATCTTCGGCGAGGCCCAATGTTGCGTAAGTCCCGAGCAACTTCGCCAGGTAAATGGCATAGAACGGTGGATGGCTGATAGGCAGAGAGGGATTTTCCGGATCGATTTGCACGGGTGTAGCGTAAAGGTCGATGTCGGGATCGAGTCGGGTCGGCAGAAAGCGCACGATGCCGCGGGCGCGTCCGAATTTGAGCCGGATCCAGGGTGTGTATTCGCCGATGGAGAGTGGATAGGATTGGCTTTGAATCTCGATGCAGCCATTGTGAAGGCGGAACGGCACGTGGGTTCCTTCGGGTCCCGCGAGCACGCCCTCGGCAGCGGTGTAGTGCGAGTAAGTTCCCTGCGTGCCAAGTAAGTCGGGCGTACACATGGCGGACAACTCGCGGCCGTTGAAGGCTTCCGGTGGAAAGGTCACGGGCACCCGCAGAATTGTGCTGCGAACCGCATGGCGCCCCAGTATCTTCCAGAACGGTTCACTCTTGCGCCGCATTTCCACCGAGGGGCGAGATAGCGGGAAGCTCCGTTTACCAATTCGTAGAAATCGGGTGGAAGGCCACACCTTTGCTGATGATAGCTCCGGAGCATAGGTGCGCAGATCGCGGCTGAGAAAATCGAAGATGTTATGTTTCGCCGGATTCACGCCGGTGGCGAATGTGGACCATGCAACCGGCGAAAGAGCGGGGAAGGTAGTGCGTAGGCGGTGGTACGATCCCTGGTCGCGCAGGCGCGCAAGGTTGGGCAGTTTGCCCTCGGCCATCAGCTTCTCGGCGATGACCGGATCGAGGCCGTCCAATCCGAGGAAGATGGCCTTCCTAAACTGTGTTCGCCGGCGCTTAGCCAGCAGCGACCAGACCAAACGAATGGGCCAGACGATTGCCGATGCGATGCCGGCGAGGATGGCGAGCACGAGCGAAAGAAAGGAGCCAAGGAACGCGAATCCAGCGCCGGGGCCGATATAGGCGAAAAGTCCGCAGGGCGTCATCGGAGACGTCCTTCGAGGAAGGGAACTTCGAAAACCTTTTCGTGCTGAATCGGGCCGTGGCCAAAGTAGCCGTCTTCGCCAAACAGCTCACCGTGATCGGAGGTGATGGTTACATATGTGTTCTTCGGCAACAAATCGAATAACTCCTCGACCACACGATCCAAATAGCGCACAGCTTCTATTTGACGGCTGCGAAGGCTAGCCAGTTTCGCTGCGCTGAAACCGCCGCGCCGCGAGCGCGGCAGCTTGCCGCCGACAATCAGCTCGTCGAGATGACGGAAGACGCCGTGGAAGCCGCTGATCTTCGGCCATTCGTCCGGCGGCTCTCCGGGTAGCGCATAGGGATAATGCGTCTCGCCCGTGTTGAGCAGCCAGAAGGTGGGAGCATCCTCCGAGAAAGTAAGCTTTGGCAGCATGGCGCGCATATCGTTGTGGCGGTCCATGAGCTCCCAGGAGTCGAAGCCGGTATTGAGGAGGGTGGCCGGATTCAAGACGGGCAGCGAGACCATGGCGCACGTATGGTAACCGAGCTTATGAAGGAGAACGGGCAGATACAAGCGGGGCAGGAAGGATCTGAACTCGAGGTTTTTCAGCCCGAGGCGCTGATTGAATTTCAGAAACTCGCGCTGGTAGTAATCGGCCGCCAGGAGATTGCGCGGGCTCGAATGTGGCATGAGTCCCATCAACAGGTTGAAGTGCGAGGGGGCTGTCCAGGAGGCATAGGACCAGCGTTTTTCGAGGCGCCCCAATTTCCGCATGATGGCGGGCCGCGCGGCGGTGAACGAATCGTAACGGCAACTGTCCAAGACGATCAGGATGTAGTTACTCGGCTGAATTGCGATGGACGCTGCGGGCATTGGATGGCGACGTTTGCGATTAGTATACAACTAATCCGACTGGGCTCGATCGATTGGCGGCGTCAGGTAAGACGGGCAAGCTAAAGCATGCCCCACCGGAGGCGTGGTAATGATATCGTGAGGAGAGCGGACATGGACCTGGCGAACGTGCTTGCCGAATTGCGAGAGGAATTGGCGGACCTGGACGCCGCGATTGCCAGCCTGGAGCAGCTTCCGCACGCGCGGCCGAGGCGCGACGACGCTGACAGCATGCAGGCGGAGGCAGCGACATCCTTGCCGGCGCCAGCCGAAGTCAACGGCCGGAATCGCGGCTTCGCGTAAGGCGCGGCGCGCGCACTGCGCGGTCATTCTTCCAATTCCCAAGGCCGGAAGCGGTGCTGGTGGCCGGCTATGTCCACGCACTTGCCGCGAAAGCGGACGCCTTCCATTTCGAGGCGCATGCGCTGTTCCAGGGCGGCTTCGCCGTGGAGCTTGATGGCGCCGCCGGATCCCAACACGCGTTGCCAGGGGAGCGAACCCACGGGGGATGCGCGCAACAGTTGAGCCACCTGGCGGTGATAGAGCGGGTAGCCGGTGGCGGCGGCGACTTGGGCGTAGGTGGCGACCTTGCCGCGCGGAATCTGGCGGATGGCTTTGCGGAAAGCGGCGTCACGCCGCGAATCCCTGGGCGCGCGCAGCAGTTTCCTCGATGCTTCGTGTGCGGTAATGGGGCGGGTGGGACGGCGGAACATGGCTGCACAAAAGCGTAGCAGATTCCGGCCTGCCAGAGTGGGAACGATCATTCCTACCAGAACGGGGTTAAGTTGTTTAAAACATGCAAAACGCCTTTCGTTCGTGGGCCCGATCGGGCCCATTTTGCCCCGGTGGTCCGCACGATATGCCGGCGGGCCGGGAATGCCCGGCCGGCGCGGTTTCATTGTGACACGGAGGACGGCTGAAGACCGACTGTTTGGGGCGGGAAGATGGCGGTAAGGTGCGAGGAGAGCGCGAGTTGTAAATCTTTGTTGAATTGGTGACTGGGGATCGGGACGTCAGCGGTGGCGGGTGGACTGGCATTGGCCGGACTGGTGCGCGGCTGCGGCGGCTGGCAACCGCCGCGCGGATTTCTTGCCCCACAGATGGCAGGCCGGGGAGGTGCCTCAAAGTGCTGCTACTATCGGATCTTGCGGCAGATTGAATTTGAAGTGGTGGCGGAGTGTGCGCGGACGCGCGCGCGGGCCGGGTTGCTGCACACGGCGCACGGGGCGATCGAAACGCCCGTGTTCATGCCCGTGGGCACGCAGGCGACGGTGAAGGGAATGACGTCGCGGGACCTCGACGAAGATTTGGGCGTGCGCATTCTGCTGGCCAACACCTATCACCTGTATTTGCGGCCGGGGGCGGAAGCGATCCGCGGGCTGGGCGGGCTGCACCGGTTCATGGACTGGCCGCGGGCTATCCTCACCGATTCGGGCGGGTTCCAGGTGTTCAGCTTGAGCGGGCTGCGCAAGATCGACGAAGACGGGGTGGTGTTCCAATCGCATTTGAATGGCGACTCGCACCGTTTCACGCCCGCATCGACGGTGGATGCGCAGTTGGCATTCGGTAGCGACATACTGATGGCGCTCGACGAATGCCCGGAGTATCCGGTTAGCCACGATGCGGCGCGCGAGTGCATGCGGCGGACGGTGCGGTGGGCGCGGCAAGCGGCGGAGCATCACACGCGGCGGATGGCGGAGATGGAAACCCGGCACGCGCTGTTTCCGATTGTGCAGGGTAGCACATACGCGGATCTGCGCCGCAAATGCGCCACGGAGCTGGTGGACCTGGATGCGGACGGTTACGCGATTGGCGGTCTTTCGGTGGGCGAGCCGCGTCCGCTGAGTATGGCGATGGTGGAAGCCAGCGTTGCCGTGCTGCCGCCATCGCGACCGCGCTACGCGATGGGCGTGGGCATGCCGGCGGAACTGGGCGAATACGTGGCGCGCGGAGTGGACATGATGGATTGCGTGCTGCCCAGCCGCAACGCGCGCAACGGATATCTCTTCACGAGCGAGGGACGCGTGGTGATCAAGCACGCGCGCTATAAAGACGATGCGGGGCCGCTCGATCCCCATTGCGGCTGCTACACCTGCCAGCGGTTTTCGCGGGCCTATTTGCGGCATTTGTTCCTGGCGGGAGAGATTCTGTTCGCCATGCTGGCGACGCGGCACAACCTCCGGCGGTACCTTGACATCATGAAGGAGATAAGGCTTGCTATAATATCGGGTTCGTTCCCGGAATATTTAGAGCGTGCCCGTCCGGTGGAAGACGCCGGGTAGGGCGCAGTTTGGCCAATAGACGTGATTTTCAGCTTTTATTTGTTGGATACACCCGCGACGTCCTCCGGTCCGTTGGGCTCGCTAGGGGGACTCCTCCCCATCCTCCTGATCTTCGGAATCTTCTATTTTCTCTTGTTCATGCCGATGCAGAAGCAGCGCAAGCAGCAGAAGGCGATGCTGGCGGGCCTGCAAAACGGCAACGAAGTGGCGACCTCGGGCGGGATCATCGGCACCATCGTGAGCATCGACGAGGACAAGCTGGTGCTGCGCGTGAAACCGGACAACGTGAAGATTCAAGTCACGCGCGGGTCGGTGGCTAGCCTCGTTTCGGGCGATCTCAAGAAAGCGCAATCGTAGCAATCTCTATATAACAGGCATTTCCATTCCATGACACAGAACTTGAAGTGGCGAACCGTGGTGATTGTGGCGACGATCCTGCTGTGCATTTTCGGCATCGTCGGACTGCCAAAATCGAAAACCGATTTGGTTCAGAATCTGAAGGACAACATCCGCCTGGGGCTCGATCTTAAGGGTGGCAGCCAACTGGTGGAAGAGGTACAGGTCGAGGACGCCGTGAAGGCGGACGCCGATCAGACCATAGAGCGCATCCGGGCGGACCTGGCGAAACAGAACCTGACCGTAGCCAGCATGGACCGCAGCGATCCGCAGCCGGCCACGGTGGCCGACGCCGACAACATCGTGATCACGGTGAAGGGCGTACCGGAGACCCAGTCGAGCGCATTCCGCAACCTGTTGAACGAGCGCTACGGCGCATACGTGCTGACGGTGGTGAATTCCACCGATTACACAATGCGGCTGAAGCCCTCCGAGCTAATCGCGCTGAAGCGCGACACGGTGCAGCGGACCATCGACACGATCGGCAACCGCATCAACGAGCTGGGCGTGGCGGAATCGAGCGTGCAGCAGTACGGCCGCGCGGGCGCGGATTACGAGGTGCTGGTGCAACTGCCGGGCGTGGACGATCCGGCGCGGGTGAAGGAGTTGATCGGCACCGCGGCGGTGCTGGAGATCGACTCGGTCAACGAGCAGTCCGGGCCGTTCCCGAGCCGCGAGGCGGCGCTAGCTCAGCTTGGCGGCGTGCTGCCGCTGAACAGCAAATTAGCCAAGGCCAAGCCGCGCGGCACGGCGGCGGGCGAAGAGTGGTTCCTGCTGGGGCGTCCCGCGGTGGTGATGGGCAGCGAGATGCGCAATGCGCACGCCGGGCAGGACGAGTATCGCAAGTGGGAAACCAGTTTCACTCTGTCGCCGGATGGCGGGCACCGGTTCGGCTCGTTCACCGGAGCCAATATTGGCCACAAGCTGGCTGTGGTGCTGGACAACCAAATTGTGAGCGTGGCGACGATTCAATCCAGGATCGAAGATTCCGGACGAATCACGAACCTGGGAAGCGAAGAGGAAGCCGAAGACCTGTCGCGCTATCTGCGTTCGGGTTCGCTGCCGGCCGCGGTAACGCCGGTGGAAGAGAGATCGGTGGGGCCGTCGCTCGGCGCGGACTCGATCCGCGAAGGAATCCAGGCAGCGATTGCGGGGCTGATCGCGGTAGTGGTGGTGATGTTGCTGTATTACAAGCGCAGCGGCGTCAACGCGGTGCTGGCGCTGATGCTGAACACGGTGATACTGCTGGCGGCGATATCCTACTTCCATGCGGCGCTCACGTTGCCGGGAATCGCCGGTGTGATTCTGACCATTGGTATGGCGGTGGATTCGAACGTGCTGATTTTCGAAAGAATCCGCGAGGAATTGCGTGCCGGCAAAGCCGTGGTGGCGGCCGTGGACAACGGGTTCAACAAGGCATGGTGGACGATCGTGGATACGCACGTAACCACGATTGTGTCGTGCGCCTTCCTGTTCCTGTTCGGGGAAGGCCCGGTGAAGGGATTCGCGGTCACGCTGACCATCGGTCTGGCCGCCAATGTTTTCACGGCGGTATTCGTATCGCGGACGATCTTCAACTGGGAACTGAGCGGGCACCATCGGGTGGAGACGCTGAGTATTTAGTGCAATGACCGCAAGGGATATAAGGGGCCAGAGAGCGGAAATCGCGTGCGGCGGGCGAATGCCGGCCGGCAGCGGGATCTTTGACCAACCAGCGGGAACAAAACGGAAAAGGCTGGTGTCCAAGAATACATAGGGCGCCGGCATGGCCAGTATCGATGGAATTATTTAAAGACACGAACTACGACTTTCTGGGTAAGAAGTGGCCGTTTATCATCGCCAGCCTGGTGCTGACGGCGGCCGGGTTCATCAGCATCGCTGCCAAGGGCGGCTTGAAGTACGGGATCGACTTCAAGGAGGGCGTCATGATGACGGTGAAGTTCGCCTACGCCCCGCCGCTCGATAAGATTCGCAGCGCGATGTCCGGCTCGCCCAAGATTAAGGGCGAGGTTTCGGTGCAGAACGAAACCAGCGCGCGGGACACGGTCGAGATTGGCACTGAGGCGCCGACCGAGGGCCAGATGAACGTGAATCGCCAGGACATGGCGGACGTTCTGACAGCGACCTTCGGGCAAGGCGCGAGCGGAAAGCTGGATTTCAACAACGCCGGGCACGACGCGCTGGCCGAGCGGCTACGCGACGCGCTGGCGCGCAACAGTGTCGCGGCGAGCGAACAGGACCTGCAGAACCTGGTGACGGGGCTGCTGGCGGCGCGCGACAGGGAACACTCCGGGCTGATCGCAAATTTTAACGAATTATCTTCCACGCCGGGCATAAATGCTGGTATTATTAACACTCTTCGCGAGGAGTGTTACCTGGCTCCTTTCCACATTGCGGGAGTGGAGATGGTGGGACCGAAGGTGGGCGCGGAACTGCGGACGAAGGCCGTACTGGCCACGCTTTACGCGCTGGCGGGAATGCTGGCGTACATCGCGTTCCGTTTCGAGTGGATCTACGGGCTGGGCGCGGTGATCGCCTGCTTCCACGACACCATCATTACGATCGGGCTGTTTTCGTTGTTTGGTAAAGACATCACCATGACGGTGATTGCGGCGCTGTTGACACTGGTGGGCTATTCGATGAACGACACCATCGTGATCTTCGACCGCATCCGGGAGAACCTGAAGATAAGCCGGCGCGAGCCGCTGGAAGCGGTAATGAACCGCGCGGTGAACCAGACGCTGAGCCGGACGGTGATGACTTCGGGGTTGACGTTTCTGACCGTGATCGCGCTGTTCCTGTTCGGTGGCCCGGTGCTGAACGGATTCTCGTTTGCGCTGGTGTGCGGCATCCTGGTGGGAACTTATTCTTCGGTGTTTATAGCCAGTCCAATTGTGTTGTTCTGGCATGGGTGGGCGGACCGGCGGGGCGGCAGGACAGCTCCGGTTGCGGTTAAGGCGGTAAAGTAAGGCGGCCGGCAGTGGCCGTCCGCGGGACATTTTGGCCGTCCGCGGGATGGGCGGCGCTTCGAGGGAAGCAGGGAAAGGAAATGCCTCATGTTTGAACAGACATTCGTACAAACGGGGAAGACGAACAAGGGCTGGACGGTCTTGATATCGACCGCGATCCAGTTGTTTATGATCGGCGTCTTTGTGTTGCTGCCGATGATCTACTTCGACGTGCTTCCCGCAGCCACGCTGCAAAGCGTCTTTGTGGCGCCACCGCCGCCACCGCCACCACCGCCACCGCCGGCGCAGCAGCCCAAGGTGGTAGTGCATGTGATTCCGCGCCAATTCGACGCCGGCAAACTGATGGCGCCGAAGACGATTCCGAAAGACATCGCGATGATTAAGGAAGACGAGCTGCCGCCTCCGTCGACCGGAATCGGTGTAGTTGGTGGCGTTGCGGGCGGCATGGCTGGCGGTTCGGTGGGTGGAGTGCTGGGCGGCATTATCGGCTCGGTGCCCTCGGCCGCGCCTCCTCCTCCACCTCCTCCCAAGGCGGTCACTCCGCAGCGCATCCGCGTTGGCGGAAACGTCCAGGCGGCCAACCTGATCCATCAGATTAAGCCGGCGTATCCGCCGTTGGCCAAACAGGCGCGTATTCAGGGGACGGTAGAATTGAGCGCTATCATTGGCAAGGACGGCCGGGTGCAGGATTTGAAGGTGGTGCGTGGGCATCCGCTGCTGGTTCAGTCGGCGTTGGAAGCAGTCAAGGGTTGGGTATACCGCCCGACCTTGCTGAATGGCGAACCGGTGGAAGTTGCCACGACCATTGATGTGAACTTTACGTTGCAGTAGTATGCCGGGGGCGCGCAGGCGGCCACCGGAAGAGCAGTAACATTTCAACTCGCAGGAGAGAAAATTAGAATGTTCGCTTATGTGAATCTCGCGTTCTTGTATTTGCTCCAGGAGACGGAGTCGGTGGGCTTCGACCTGCCGCACCTTTGGAGCCAGATGGGCGTGCTAGCCAAGTGCGTCGTAATCCTGATGTTCATCATGTCGGCGTATTCGATTGGCGTGATGATCGACAGGTTGTTGGCCTATAGCGCCGCCCGTAAACAGTCCCGGCAGTTCGCTCCGGCGGTGGCCGGCGCGCTGCGGGAAGGCAAACTGGAAGAAGCCGTGAAGATCGCCGACCGCTACAAGAAGAGCCATCTGGCTAAGGTTGTGGTCGCCGGTTTGCAGGAATTCCAGGCGCATCAGATCAGCTCCGAAATCCCGGGTGAGGAAATCGAAGCTTCCAAGCGCGCCCTGGACCGTGCCGAGGCCATCGTACACGCGGAGTTGAAGCGTGGCGTTTCGGGCCTGGCGACTATCGGTTCCACGGCTCCTTTCGTCGGCTTGTTCGGAACGGTCGCCGGCATCATCAACGCCTTCCGCGGCATTTCGACGCAGAAGTCGGCGGGCCTCGGCGCCGTTGCCGGCGGTATTTCAGAAGCCTTGGTGACGACAGCCATCGGTCTGTTCGTGGCCATCCCGGCGGTCTGGATGTACAACTATTTCACGAATAGAATCGAAGCTTTCGATGTGGAGATGGGCAACTCCAGCTCCGAACTCATCGATTACTTCTTGAAGCGTAGCCAGCAAGGCGCCCGCAAGTAGCGGCCGAGCGAGCGATTGAACAGTCGGGAATTCCGGCGAGTTGAAAACCGCGGGGAGCCGGAGACGGCTCCCCGTTAGTACAGCCGGCATTCCAGGGAGAAACAGCAATGGCGATGGAATTCAAGATACACAGCGCTCCGGCGCCGGTGGCCGACATCAATGTCACTCCCATGGTGGATGTGATGCTCGTGCTGCTGATCATCTTCATGGTCATCACGCCTATGTTGATGAATGGCGTCCAAGTGGATATGGCGCGAACGGTAAACCCGATCCCCATGCAGGCGGCCGATAAGAGCGACGCGGTGCTGATTGCCGTCACTCGGGAGGGCAGGGTATACCTCAATAACACGCAGATGAAGCCCGAGGATCTGGCGCCGAAGGTGAAGGACATGCTCACCAACCGTTTGGACAAGGAATGCTTCCTGCGCGCCGATCAGCGCGCGAAGTACCAGACTGTGCTGGACGTGGTACAAAATCTGCAGTCCGCCGGTGTGGACCAGTTGGGCCTCCTGACCGAACAGATCGAGGGCAAGAAGCAAGCGGCCACAATGGCGAAGTGAAGCAATCGTATTACTAGAAAAGGAGCAATTTTATGGGAATGGCAGTGGGCGGATCGGGCGGCCCGAAATCCGACATCAACATGACGCCCATGATCGACGTGCTACTGGTGCTGATCATTATTTTCATGGTGATCACGCCGCTGACGCCAAAAGGTCTCGAGGCTCTGGTGCCACAGCCGCCGCCACCGGGGGCCCCGGCGGACAGCAACATCCGCACGGTGGTGATCAGTATCAACGAGGATCACAGCATGCTGATTAATCAGGATCCGGTCGAGCTATCGGCCCTGCAGAACCGCCTGGTGGACATTTTCAAGACGCGCGCCGAACGCGTAGTTTTTGTCAAAGGCGATCCGAAGCTGGAATTCAATTGGGTAGCCAAGGTCATTGACATCGCGCATGGCGCCCAGATCGACAAGGTCGGTCTGATGCCGTACAAGGACCTGGGGCAATAGGAGATCAATACGCGATGCGCAAGCTGACGATTTTTCTCGCCGCGATTGCGTTGACTCTCGCGGCCACCGGCTGCAATAAGCTGAAATCGCGCTCTGAGGTCAACGATGGCGTGCAGGCATTCAAGAATGCCCAGTATCCGCAGGCCGTCGAGCACTTCAAAGCCGCAGTCGACCTCGACCCGACTTTTCTCTCGGCCCGCGAGTATCTGGCGGTCGCCTACTATCAGCAGTACATTCCTGGGGCACACTCGCCGGAAAACGATCAGATGGCGGATGCCGCCTACGCTCAGTTCCAGAAGGTTCTGGATCAGAACCCGAAGGACGAATTGGCGATTATGTCCATCGCCAGCCTGTTCCTGAATCAGTCGAAATGGGATGACGCGAAGCAGTGGTTTGAAAAGGAGATCGCTGTGTCGCCCAACAAGGCCGACGCATACTACAGCCTCGGTTTCATCGTTTGGTCGCAGTGGTACCCGGCGCTAGGCCAGGGGCTCCTCAGCGCGGGCATGAGACCGGAAGACCAGTTCCCAATCAAGGACAAGAAGATCAAGGCGGAACTCAAGGAGAAATGGGGTCCGATGGTCGAAGAGGGGCTGAAGGATCTGGACAAGACGCTGGAGATCAACCCCGACTACGATGATGCCATGTCGTACGAGAACCTGCTCATCCGCGAGCGCGCCTTCCTGGCGGACAGTAAGGAAGAATACGACCAGCAGATCAAAATCGCCGATGGCTGGCTGGACAAGACCCTGGCGACGAAGAAGATGAAAGAAGAGAAGAAGGCCGCCAAGCAGGCCTCCGGCGGAATCGTCGCCGAACCCGCCAAGTAGATACCTCACAGAACCATTGCTTTTCCCCGCGCTCGCGGCCGGAGCATACTAAGCTCCCGCCGCGAGCGTTGGTGTTTTCGGGGCATTCGTGGCGCACGCATTTTTGCGTGCAGGGTCGAGTCATTTCGACCGTTCCTCGTTTCAGCTGCCACCCCGTACACGCCGGCACGAATGCCGACGCTGCACGCGTGAATTCGGGAGTCCCTTACGAACGCTTCCACCGGGCTAGTGCGAGCAGCAGGGGCTGGTGACGAGGATTTCCGGCATGCCAGATTGCCGGGCGGCGCCATCGGCGGTGAAGTAGCGCTGGCCGGAGAGGCTGCGGTAGAGATTGCCGGCTACCTCGGAAGCCAGTGGGCCGTTTGGGCCTTTGTAAGGGCTGGCGAGCATCACAACCACCACCAGCTTATGGAAGCCCACTTCATTGAACGAGCCGAACCATCCCATGAAATCGTGGGCACGATAATCGGTACAGGTGCCGGTCTTACCGAGAATCGGCTCGTTGGGGTCATAGGCTGCGTTGCGTCCGGTGCCGTATTCCACCGAGCCGCGCATTCCCATCTTGATATCGTCGATGCCATTGGGCGCCAGATCCAATTGCCGTTTCACCTGCGGTGCCAGATGCGCGGCCTCGTCCTGGCTCTGGGGATATTGCAGGTAGTACAGCGTACCGCCGTTAGCGATGGCCGAAAGTAACGCGGCGAGCTCGAGCGGTGTCATCTTGAACCCTTCGCCATAGGCCGTCATGAGAATCATGCTGCCCTTGGGCTGCTCGCCCGCGACCTCGCCCGGCTGCTCGCCGGAAATATCCAGCCCGGCTTTTTCGCCCAGACCCATCATGCGTGCGTAGCGCGTCACCGTTTCGAAGCCCAGGCGGCTGCCCAACGCACCAAAGTACTCGTTGTTGGAGCGCGCCAGCGCGGTGGTCAGGTTGTAGCCGGTGTAACGACCGATGCGAATGAACGTGTCACGCTCGACGACGTGCTCGGTGAGCGCCGCCAGCGCCGTGACCAGTTTGATGGTGGAGCAGGGAATGAACCCGGTTTCGAAGGCGAGCCTCTGGCCGACTATGGTGAGGATACGCCCGGTGTTCGGGTCCACAACCACTATGGAACCGTGGCGAGTTCCCAAGGCTTCCACCGCGGCCTGTCGCACCGCCGGGTCGTCGCCTTCGGTTTCGTCCCCGGCGGCCGGGTCGTACGGCTGCGCTCTTTGGCGCGCCACCGAGCGTCTCCCGGATCCCGCCGCTGCCGCCGCAGATGCGACTCCCACGCTGAGCGCGAGAGCCGCCACGACCACCCATCCCAGTCTTAGCCTGCTCATATTCGGTGAAAGCGGCTGCCAGCGTCGCTCAACAAACTGTGCATAAAAACACTAAACCCGGCAACGCACTGTAGATATTATCGACTACTCGGCCGCAGGAATCAACCCGAGGAATCCCCTTACGCCTTTAGTCAACACCGGGGTACCCACGGAAAGTAACTGAAAATAAGCTGCTTGAGCGACGAGGGGTGCGATGGCGGGCGGCTACCGCAACTTTGCCAGTTTCTTGCGGATGTCGGCTGCGTTCTTGGCGTCGGCAGCGACCGCCAAGTACTTCTTGTAGGCAGTGCGGGCGCCGTCTTTGTCCTTGAGCTTCTCATCCGCGTCGCCCAGCAGGAGCCACGCCTCACGATTGCTGTCGTCCCATTTGGTGGCCTCGCGGTAACGGCCGGCCGCAGCGCGGTAGTTCCCCTTCTTGGCGTAAAACTGGCCCGCCAGCACGTCTTTTTTGGACTGCAAGGGATTAAAGGAGTACTTTGTGGCGACGAGCGAAGTGTCTTCTTCCGGCGGCACTTCTTCCTGGTCGGAGGTGGCGGGCTGCGGGCGCTCGGTCTTCAACTGGGCAGGCGGTGAATCGGGTGGTGTCTGCGGAGTGGCGGAGCTCTGAGCCGCGAGCGAAGCCGCGCCCAGTGCCAACAAGGCCAGAAGGCGGCGTGACATAATTCAATTATAGCGTTCCCTCCGATGGACCTTCGCGAAAAGGCAGCGCAACTTCCGCTCGCGCCCGGCGTGTACTTGTACAAAGACGGCGGCGGCACGGTCATTTATGTCGGAAAGGCCAAGTTGCTGCGGAACCGCGTGCGCAGTTATTTTTCCGAGGACAAGCTGGGCGACGCGAAGACCGGAAGCCTGATCGCGGAAGCGCGCGATCTCGACTACATTCTGGTCGATAACGAAAAAGAAGCGCTGGCGCTCGAAAACAACCTCATCAAGCAATACCAGCCGCGCTTCAACGTGCTGCTGCGCGACGACAAGACTTACCCTTACGTGAAGCTGACCCGCGAACGCTACCCGCGCGTCTACGTGACGCGCCGGTTGCGCAAGGACGGAGCCACTTATTTCGGTCCGTATTTCCCGGGCAGCCTGGCGTATCGGCTGGTGAATTTCATTCACCGGCATTTTCTGGTGCCGTCGTGCAAGATCGACCTGACGCGTTACCACCCGAAGCCGTGCTTGCAGTATCACATTCATCGCTGCATGGGTCCGTGCGTGGAGGGGCTCGCGGACGGCGCCGCGTATGAAGCCGCCGTGCATCACGTGCGCCAGTTCCTGGAGGGACGGCATACGGACCTGGCTCGCGATCTGCGAGGGCGTATGGAGGCGGCTTCGGTTGACATGCGGTTCGAGGAAGCGGCCGCATTGCGCGACTTGCTGGCCACGGTGGAAGAGATCGAAGAGCGGCAGAAGATGGCGGCGGCCAAGGGCGACGACGTCGATATATTCGGTTGCTACGCGGAACCGCCGCTGGTGGCGCTGAACCTCTTTCATTTACGACACGGCCAGATCGTCGACCGGCGCGAGTTCTTCTGGGAGGACCAGGAGGAATTTGACGAGCCGCAGTTCTTCTCGTCGCTGCTCCAGCAGCTCTATCTCGACCAGCAGTTCATCCCGGCGGAGATACACGTACCGGTGGATTTCGAGGACCGCGAGGCGCTGGAAGAACTCCTGTCGGAGAAGCGCGGCCGCGGCGTCGAAATCCGCACACCGCAGCGCGGGCAGAAGAAAGCGCTGATGGATTTGGTCGGGACCAACGCCAAGCACAGTTTCGACGCGCGCTTTCGCGTGCTGAAGCCTTCGTCGAAGGCGATTCAGCAAGCCTTGCAGGACGCGCTCAACCTTCCCACGGCGCCCAAGCGCATCGAATGCTTCGACATCTCGCACATACAGGGCACAGACAAAGTGGCCAGCATGGTGGTGTGGGAAGACGGGCGTATGAAGAAAGCCGACTACCGCAAGTTCATCATTAAGACGGTAATCGGCAACGACGATTTCGCCAGCATGCGGGAGGTGGTGACGCGGCGCTACGCGCGCCTGCTCGAGGAGAAGCAGCCGCTGCCCGGGCTGGTGCTGATCGATGGCGGGCTGGGCCAACTGCACGCGGCGGCGGAATCGCTCGAGGCGCTCGCGCTAGCCGATCAGCCGCTGGCCTCGATCGCCAAGCGCGAGGAGATCATCTACGTGTTTGGGCAGGAAGACGAACCGGTGAAGCTGGACCGCTTCTCGCCCATCCTGCACCTGATCCAATCCATCCGCGACGAAGCCCACCGCTTCGCCGTCACCTTCCACCGCTCGCGCCGCTCCGCGCGCCAGTTGACCAGCGAGTTAGACGCCATTCCCGGCGTAGGCGAGAAGACCGTGCAGAAGCTGCTGAAGCAATTCGGCAGCTCGGAGTTGGTGCGGGGGGCGACGGAAGACGAGCTAGCCAAGGCCGTAGGGCGGCCGGTGGCTCGGAAGGTGAGAGCACACTATGAAGCGCGGGTTGAGACGTGAACCATAGCCAGAGCCGTTGGCTAAGCACGAGCGCACTATCGAAGGCTGTTTTCCGAAATCATCTAAGCAGCACCGCTGTCAGTATGCGGCGGCGGCAGGAGACCCACGTTCGGGATCACCTGCCTGACGATCGCGATCACGTGGGCCACCTCGCCGAAACTCAGCTCGGGCGCGCCGGATACACAGACAACGCGGTCAACCCGGGTCTTGTAGATTTCATTCAAGCGCGGGCCAAATTCGGCGTACGAAATCGGGTCGGAGTTGATCGTCAGGCTCCGGTCTGAGTGGACATGGACCACAACGTAGCGCACGTCGCATTGCGTCAAGGGCGGATGCCCGCAACGAAAGGCCACGACCACCGGCTCACCGACTGGGAAGCGCAGCGGCAAGACGGCGACCAGAGTGAGAATGAGCAGGACAGCGACCACTGGCGCCGACGCACGTCGCAGATCAGGTGCCATGATGAACACTCAGACGGCTGCGACGTCAAAACGGTTTCTCTGCTGCTCGAAGATCTCGCTGGTCGGCCGCCAGCAGCGCCTGTCCAGTTTTGGCCTTACCTCTCGATCGCCACCCGAACCCGGTTGCTCTCTTGGCCGGCTGCGCTCGGGTGCAAATCGGAAGTGCCGGCGTTGTTGAGAGCGGGAGTTGCGCTTCGATGAGATAGAAGCCGACGCAGCCTAGGGCAAGCGTGGCGCTGGCGCTCCACGAGCCAGGTGCGACGAAATCACCGATGTCTACGCAGAGGCGAAACGGTGGAGCAGTGCCGCTTCTCACCGATAGTGCACCTAGTGCAATCGATCCGCAGCTAGGCGCGCGGCGGCAAGTGCGGTGCAGGTGCAGCCGCGCGAACTCATTCGCTGCAGTCTATGGTGCCGATCTCGTTCGAAACTTCACTTCGAGGGGCTTCAGCAGGACGCCCTCGACCGACTGAAAGGACCCTCCACCAGGCCAGTTCAAGCTGAAGGCGTACTCCTTGTCCGGTTCCAGCGTGACCGGAATTGTGAACACGCGGCCGCTCTCATCGAACGAGACCTTACCGAACTTCGGCTGCGGCACGGCGCTGGTGCGCGCGACTGCGTAACGATTCGTCTTCATCGGCCGATCGAAGCGGACCACGATTTCCTTGAGCGCCGGGTTCACGTCCTGCGCGCCATTGACGATGCTCAGGGAAACGACCTTCGGGCGGCCGGCTTCGTCGTCGCGGACCATGCGGTCCACGCGCGAGGCGGCATCGTCGAAGAACTCGACTACCCGGGGCATGAACGCTTCGAGGGTGGGATAATGCTCGCGATCCTGCGCGTACTTGCCGAGCAGGTCGACCAATTCGCCGGTCCAGAGGAAGGCGCGGCTGCGCTCCTCGTGGACGGCGGCCGCGGCCGCCTGCGGTCCCTGGTGCTCGAAAGCATAGCGGGCGGTCGCGGCGCGTACGAGCGACTCGTTCAACACGGTCTTTCCATTCGTGTACGCCTGGCGGCGCATCTCGCCACTCACCGCCTCGAACAGCCGGTCTCCGGATTTCGCGAGCTGGGCCGCGAACTCGTCGATCAGCGGTCCCACATAGGAGTGGGCGAACTCGTGCACTAGCGTAGAGGCCCATCGGGAGTCGAAGCCGGGTAACCCTTCCGAATCCACCTTCCCTACGCCGGGAATCGCGTAGATCTCCTCGATGCCGCTCGCGGGCGTGACGTGGATTCCATAACTCGCGCCTCCATTCGCCAACCCGGGCACGACGTGGAACGGCCCGTGGGCGCGCGCTCCGAAGAAGCTGTCGAACCACGGCAGGTCCGTATTCTTGTCGAGGAACGCGCGCAGCCGCGAGTTGGTCTGGTCATAGAGCGGTTGCTGCGATTTTGTGAAGCCGGCGAAGTCGGAGTCGGCCACGAACTTGCGCGCGGCGTCTAGAAAGCGCCGCGCCTTGACGCCGTGCCATCGCTCGTCGAGCGAAGCCGCCCGATCGAATGGGACGCGTTCGGCCAGCGTGTCGACATCGGTCACGTGGACCGCCATATTCATCACCGCATCGAAGGAGACGCCATCGCTCTCGCGGAACTCGCGCGCCAGACGCACCGCGTCGTGGTCGCGGAAGCGGGCAAAGTGACGGTCGATGGCGGCCGAGTAGGCGGGAACGCCGCATTGCGTGTATTCTTCGCTTCCGGCCAGGCGAAAAATGATGCTCATCAGCTCGACGCGCGGATCGACGCCAAACCGCTCGGACTGTGCCCGCAGGCCGGACACGAGCAAGAGACTGAGCAAGAGACAAGGAAGATGCCTCATCATGCTGGGAGTATAGCAGGCTGAATCGGCCATTTACGGCTGGATCGCAAACTGCACGGGGCAGACCGGGACAGTCTGAACTGCGCGGTCTTCTCCGAGCGATTTCCGAGGCCTCCTTGTCCTCCTTCCCTCACGCAGCGCCCAGGCGAGCCTTTTCGACGGTCTTTGGGAAGCGGTCGATGACGGTGAGGTAGGCGCGGACGGCGCTCGGGGGTTGGGATCGGCCAAGTTCCCAATCCTATAAGGTGCGAGTACTGAAACCGAAACGGTGAGCGAACTGCGACTGCGATAGGCCGGATTTCGCGCGAATGGCATTCACATCTACCGGGCCGGGGACATCGTGCTCGTATGTGCGCAGAGAGGTCTCGCCCCGGAGATGCGCCGCGGATTCCTTCAAGCCATGAAGCGCGTCCTTCCCCACTAGGTAGGACAGAAGATCGGTTTTCGTCGTCTGTCGCACTTCGCCACGCGACGCGCCGCGTGACAGACGACGAAAACCGATCTTCTGTCCTACCTCGGGCCGAACTGCGCCACGGCGTGCTACGCGTTGCGCAGGCGCTCGGCGGCGGATTCAGGGGTCAGGTCGCGCTGCGGGGCGGCCAGCAGTTCGTAGCCGACGAGGAATTTGCGGACCGTCGCGGAGCGGAGTAGCGGGGGATAGAAATGGACGTGCATGTGCCACTCGGGGTGCGGCCGAGCGTCGGTCGGACTTTGGTGAAAGCCCATGCTGTAGGGGAATGGCGCGGCGAAGAGGCGGTCGTAGCGGGCGGTCACGCGCTTGAGAATGTCGGCGAGGCCATCGCGCTCGGCGCCGTCGAGCGAATCGATGGCGGCGACGTGGCGGCGCGGCATTACCATCGTCTCAAACGGCCACACGGCCCAGAACGGGACTACCGCCAGCCACGTCGCGTTCTCGTCCACCAGGCGTTCCTGGCGCGCGGCTTCGAGCGCAGCGTAATCGCAGATCAGGCAGCGCTGGCGCGATTCGCGCCAGGCCAATTGCGCGGCCTGCTCCTTGACGATCTCGTTCGGCAGTTCGGCGTTCGACCATATCTGGCAATGCGGATGCGCATTGCTACAACCCATCATGGCGCCGCGGTTTTCGAAAATCTGCACGTGGCAAATGGATTCGCGCGCGCCCAATTCGGCGTATTGCCCGGCCCACATGTCGACCACGCTGCGAATCTCGGCGGGCTGCATGTTGGCGATGGTGAGATCGTGCCGCGGCGAGAAGCAGGCCACGCGGCAGATGCCAGGTTCGCCTTGCGCGACGAGGAGGCCGCTATCTTCGAAGCGGTCCGGCGGCGTCCCGGGGCGCAGCGCGGCAAAGTCGTTATCGAAAACGAAAGTGGAGGTGTACCGCGGATTGCGCACGCCGCCGGCACGCTCGTTGCCTGGGCATAGGTAGCAGGCCGGATCGTATTCGGGCTGCGCGGCGCGGGCGTTCTCTTCCACTTGACCTTGCCAGGGCCGTTGGGTGCGATGCGGCGATACCAGCACCCATTCATTGGTCAGCGGGTTGAGGCGGCGATGCGGGTCCTGTTTCCAATCGAACATGAAGTCTCATGGTAAACCAACGCACGAGTCTGGAAGGCGACATGCGCAGCGCCGGCGCGCGCTAGACGTAGCTTGCTCGCGTGGGATCGAAGACGTGCGGGTGGTGGTGCTTTTCGAACAAGTCCAGCATGGATCCGAAGCCCTTTTTCAATTTCAGGCCGCACTCCGCTGTGGAAATCGGGACCACCCAGAGGAATTGAACAGGATCTCCGGCAAGAGTCAACTCGTTCGGCAATGCCTGATCGCGCTTGACGACGGTGGGCATGAACAGCAACGTGTCGAGAATCTGGCTGCCCCAAAACGGCGCCGGCGGATTTCCATTGGGCAATGTGTGGCCAAAGCTCAGCCACGTCTTCTGATCGTGCGGAAAGCGGGCGACCCAGCGAAGGGTTTCGAGATATTCCTTCTTCGGGTCGGAACAATAAAAGATGAGTTCAACTCGACGCGGCGCCGTCTTGGCAACGGTTGGGGGCAAATGCAAGGGCAGGTCGCTCATCCCACTGGTGACGAGAGCGAACACTGTACCCTGCGGGCTGGATCGCGCAAACGTGTAAACGTCGACGTGCGGGTGGAACGGGAGCACCTCGTGGTAAACGTTCCGGGCCTCGCCGAACATGGCCGCGTACGCCTTTTCGCGCGCCTGGGCGAACTGGATCGACGCTTCATCGGGCGGGCTTATCTCCGGCTTTGCCCACTCGCTCTGCGCGTAGCGGCGAACGGTCGACCCGCCGGGCGACTTTTCTTCAGACATGTTCGTCTCCTCGGTCAAGTGTAGCGCCGGATCTCGCGGCGGCGCCAGGGTTGGAGAAGGGTTGGAGAAAAAGGGGGTCGATCAACCGTACCTTCGCGAGCCGGTTACTCGCGTCTCTACCGTCGAGACCCCTGGTCGTCTGGCGCCGCAGCAGGCGTATTACAATAAGCCTTCCATGTCCGAAGCTTCGAAATTCCTTCTCACCGACCGCCAGGTCCCCTCGGTTTGGGTGAACGTGCTGCCATCGCTCCCGGAGCCGCTCGCCCCGCCTTTGCACCCAGGCACGCATCAGCCGCTTGCGCCGCAGGATCTGGCGCCGATCTTTCCGATGGAATTGATCGAGCAGGAGTTCTCTCCCAAGCCGGAGATCGATATTCCGGGCGAGGTGATGGACATCTATCGCCTGTGGCGCGCCACGCCGCTCTATCGTGCGCGGCGGCTGGAGAAGGCGCTCGATACGCCGGCGCACATCTATTACAAGTACGAGGGCACCAGCCCGGCGGGCAGTCACAAGCCCAACACGGCGGTGGCGCAGGCTTATTACAACAAGCGCGCGGGCATAAAGCGGCTGGCCACGGAAACCGGGGCGGGGCAGTGGGGCAGCGCGCTGTCCCTGGCCTGCCAGATGTTCGGCATGGAATGCACGGTCTACATGGTGCGCGTCAGCTACGATCAGAAACCGTATCGCCGCATGATGATGCATGTGTGGGGCGCGGAGGTGTTCGCCAGCCCGAGCGATCAGACCAACGCTGGCCGCGCCGTGCTGGCTGCGCATCCGGATTCACCCGGCAGCCTCGGCATCGCCATCAGTGAAGCGGTGGAAGATGCCGCCACACACGGCGATACCAATTACTCCCTTGGGAGCGTGCTGAACCACGTGCTGATGCACCAAACTGTGATCGGCCAGGAAGCCAAGCTGCAAATGCAGATGGCGGGCGAGGAGCCGGACGTGGTGATGGCTTGCTTCGGCGGCGGCAGCAACTTCGGCGGCCTGGCGTTGCCTTACGTGCTCGATCGATTGGCCGGCAAGGGGCCGCGCATTGTCGCCATCGAACCTTCGGCCTGTCCCACGCTGACGCGCGGTAAGTTCACGTACGATTACGGCGATATTGCGAAGCTGACGCCACTGGTGAAGATGCACACGCTGGGCCACGATTTCGTGCCGCCGGGGATTCATGCCGGCGGGTTGCGCTATCACGGCGCTTCGCCGCTGATCAGCCACCTGGTGCAGCTTGGGTTTATCGATGCCAAGGCCTACACGCAGATTCCCGTGTTCGAAGCGGCCGTACAATTCGCGCGTACTGAAGGAATTCTGCCGGCACCCGAGAGCGCGCACGCCATCCGCGGCGCGATCGATGAAGCGCTGGCGGCCAAGGAAGAGGGGCGCGGTCGAACGATTCTGTTCGGCCTCAGCGGGCACGGCCATTTCGACCTCGCCGCCTACGAGAATTACATTTCCGGCAAACTGGTGGATTACGAGTATCCCGGCCGTGAGATTGCGGAAGCGATCGCGGGGATCAATTCGGGCGTGTAAGATCCTCGGTGGGGCATGCTTCAGCTTGCCCTGCGCACGCAATTCGGGCTCCGTGGTCCGGATGCATAATGGCAACTTCGCATCCCGCGCTATACCAGGATTGTTATCCGGGAGATCTATGTCATCACGGCCCTTCTTGCCTGACGGCTGCTTGAAACACGCGCCCGCAAGCGGGCGTTGGCAGGTTGAAACCTGCCCCACCTAACGGGAGAGCGCTGCATATTCGCGCTGCGCCTGAAGCAGCAGCGGCAGATCCACGTCGGCGTTCTTCCATGCGGCGAAGAGGGCGTTGTATTCATCGCGCGCCGGGCCCGGCTTCTTCTGTTGGACCAGGACGCGGGCTAGGCGGAGGTGCGCGAGCGGATACAGCGGTGAAATCGGGTCGATGCCGCGGTTATCGAGGATCAGCCGATAGTCCCGGGCAGCGGCATCGAGTTGCCCGGATTCAGTTTCGGCCTGTGCGCGTAGATAAGGAACCTCGAAGTCTCGCAGTTGATACGGCCGCGCCGGCTCGAGCAGGCGCACGGCTTCGGCGGGCTGGCGGGCGATCAGCGCCAGTGCCGCGCGTACCATCGGCAAGGTGCAGTACACGTGGATCGTGTTCCTCTCCCTGACGGGGTCCGCCGCCGCCGATAGACGCTGCGCCGGCGCGGGGTTGCCGGTCTCGGCGCGGAGCTGTGCCGCCGCGTCCGTATAGCCCGCGTCGCCCTGCATCCGCCGCAAACTCGCCGCGGCGCGATCCGGCTGCTCCATCTTGAAGAGGATGTCGGCGGTATCGAGCAAACAGCCATCGGCGTAATCGGAGTCGCCAATGCGCAAGGCCTCGGTGCGAGCGCGCGATAAGTCGTCCAAGGCCTCGCGCAGTTTGCCACCGGTTGCCGCGGCGTAAGCCAGATCGTCGAGCGCCGTATTGACGCTCTGATGGCTGAGCCCCCACTCACCCTCGGACTTGATCCGGGAGTCGTCCCCCTCGGCATAGGCAATCTGAAACAGGATGCTGTGCGTGCCCCAGCGGTCTTTTCGGGCGGCAACACTCGAATCGGCCAGCTTTTTCGCCTCCGCGAAGTTATTGGCGCGCAGGTAGGCGCGGGCTAGCACCTCGGCCACAAAGGCCGATTGGGGATCGATGCGCAGGGCTTGCCGGCCGGCTTCGATCGCCTGCCGGTATTCGCCCATCAGGGTGTACAGATTGCAGAGGTTGCCCCACTTGCTCGCATCGTTCGGATAGATCCGGTTGAAGAGTACGAATGTGCGCGCGGCGGCTTCGTAATCGAGGATTGCGGAGGCGTAGTAGAGAGCTTCGATGGAGAGCCGCTCGCGCTCGGTCGCCGGCCCACGCAGATCGAATGCCTTTTTGTAATAGGCCGCGGCCTGCACGCGGGCGTGGCGGTTGTAATACGTGGTGCCGAGCGCGCGATACGCACTGGCGAAGTTCGCGTCCAGCGCGATGGCGCGCTGAAGCAAATCCTCGGCGGTCTTGGAATCGCCGCGCTCGAAGCTATCGATGCCCTGGCTGTAGACCCGCAGCGCGTCGAGCGACGCCGTGGTAGCCTGCGCGATCGGCGTCCCGAACCGCTCGCGGGAAGCGCTGGATTCTCCCAACTGCTGGCGCACCCTGCCGGCCGCCGCGTCCAGCGAGCCCAGCAGTTCTTCTTTCGCGGGGACTTGCGCTTTGTACCCGCCCAGCCGCTCGCCGCTCACGCACCCTTCGGCGTCCAACAGCAGCACGTAGCTGCCGCCCAGTTTCGATAGCGTGCCATGCAGCATGGCCTGTCCATTGTTGCGTTGGCAGATCTCGCGCGCCAGGGCCGGCGTCAGCGGCTCATCCGGCTGGCGCCGCATCTCGGCCAGCGTCTCGCGGATCTTGGCGCGGGAGAGCAGACTCAGAAACGGCGACTGTTCGAGGTCGATTTGCAGCGCGCGGTTGAGAAAACGGTCGAAGTCAGCGTCGCCGGTCGAGTTCTCGAAATCCGCGAGAACAACCGTAATGGACGGTGGGAGCGTCCGAAAGTGCCTCCATGAGAGATAGGTCGCTACGGAGACCACAACCAGCGCCAGCCCCACCGCCGGGGCGATGCGCCACCGGTTCCGGCGCTGCGCAGGAGCGATGGTTTGCCGTTCTTCGGTGACCACGCTGGTCCGAACGGTGCGTTTTTGAAAAACGAGCCCGTTGCCGCCGCCCGCTTCGGCCGCTGCCAACGCCGTCACTCCCGCCGGGACCACCCTTGCATCTTCTTCTGCAACAACCTCAACCCCGGAGACGAACTGGTATCCGCGTCCCGGCAGGGTGACGATGTAGCTGTTCTCGCCCCGCTTCTCGTCGAGCGCCTTGCGCAACACCGAGACGCTTTGTGCGAGGCTGTTCTCGTCCACGGTGGCGTCGGCCCACACGTTTTTCAATAACTCGTCCTTGGAGATCGCGCGGCCGGGGTTCTGCACGAAATAGAGCAGCACGTCGAAGGCCCGGCGATTGAGGACGAGCGTCACCCCCTGCCGCCGCGCGGTGCGCGCCAGAGCGTCCACTTCGTATTCTCCAAACCGGAACAGATTGTCTGTTTTCATGGACATGGAGGCAATTCAGAACTTGTCAAAACTTGTCAGAACGGGTCATTGGAATTATAGAACATTTTCGGAGAGAATCGGACCTTGAAATCCCAAACGCACTGGCGCAATGGCGAATGGTTGGCCAGCCGAATGAGTTGAGCGGAGGAACGTCGAATGGTTAGCAGCAGAAAATCCTCTTACGTACACATCGGTCTCATATTGATCTCATGCCTGTGTCTGGCACCGTGCGGACTCAGCGCCGCCGGGGGTCCCAGGCTTGGCGCCAGTTCGCTCCTGGTGGGCAGCACCGGGGGCACGGCTTCGGTCGTTCTGACTTACGGGGGCACCTGGACTGCCACCGCCAACGACTCCTTTTTGAACATAGCCTCCGGCAGCACGAGCGGCACCGGCAGCGCAGTGGTAGCGTTCAACTATGACGCATTCACGGGTGAGGGCCCGCGCACCGGCACGCTGACCATCGCGGGCCAAACAGTCACGGTGACCCAGGCGGGAGCGAATTACATCGGGCCGGCTGCAGTGCCAACGGTATTGTGGCCGGGGTTGGACTTGCCAGCCGGCGTGGCGGTGGATAGCGCCGGGAATGTCTACATCGCGGATAGCGGCACGGGCGCGATCTACGAGTGGAACGCATCGACGCAACAGATGACCGCGCTGGTGACCGCGGGGCTGAACGCTCCGCAGGGCGTGGCAGTGGATGGTGCCGGCAACGTCTATATCGCCGACACCGGCAACAACGCGATCAAGAAGTGGAGCGCCGCGACCGGCCAAGTGACCATGCTGGTGGCGTCGGGGTTGGCATCGCCGCAGGGCGCGGCGGTGGATGGGGGCGGCAACGTCTACATCGCGGACACCGGCAACAACGCGATCGAGAAGTGGAGCGCCGCGACCGGGAAGCTGAGCGCACTGGTATCGTCCGGCTTGGCTTCGCCCGTAGGCGTGACAGTGGATGGGGCCGGCAACCTCTACATCGCGGATAACAAGAGCGATGCGATTGTCGAATGGAACGCCGCGACCGGGAAGCTGACCACGCCGATGCCCTCGGGGCTGGCATCGCCCGAAGGCGCGGCAGTGGATGGGGCCGGCAATGTCTATGTCGCCGATTGGGGCAACCGCGCGATTCGGGAATGGAACGCGGCGACGCTGGCGATGACCACGCTCGCGTCGTCCGGGCTGGCATCGCCGAAAAGCGTGGCGGTGGATGGCTTTGGTAACGTCTACATCGCGGACCCGGGCAACCATGCGATTGAAGAGATCCCTTACGCTTTTGTCGGCCCGGCCAGCCTGACCGAGGCGGCCGGTGCGGGGACGGATTCGCTGCTACCGGTGCTTCCCGCGACGGCGTCTCTCAACGGAGTATATTCGCCCTCGAGCGATTCGAGCTGGCTCACCATCGGCAGCGTCGAGAACGGGATCGTCAGTTTCTCGTTTACGGCCAATCTGTCGGCAGTCGCCCGCACCGCGCACATTACGGTCCTGGGCCAGCAGATAGCCGTGACGCAGAGCGGATCGCCTTCCCTACTCGGCGCGGGCCGGCACATTGGGGCGACGGTGAACCAGACCATCTCCTTCAGCCCGCTGACCGCAACCATGCTCGTCGGCAATAGTCAGTTGCTCAGCGCAACCGCCACGTCCGGATTGACGGTGGCGTTCGCGTCATTGCCAAGTTCCGTCTGCAGTGTCAATACCGTCCTCACGGCGAGCGGCGCTGCGTGGGCGCTGTTCGGGATCGGCCCCGGCACCTGCACCGTCACGGCCTCGCAAGCAGGCGGCGGCAATTATAAAGCGGCTCCGGATGTCAGCCAGACCGTGCAGGTGCTGGAGAGCCAGACGATCACCGGCTTCCATGCCATCGGGGGGGGCCATGTCGGCGACACGCAGACTCCCGCCGCCACGGCTTCCTCCGGATTGCCGGTGAGCTTTAATTCGCAGACCAACGACAAGTGCACCGTCTCCGGATCGACGGTGACCCTGGTTGCCGTTGGCACCTGCACCGTCCAGGCGACGCAGGCAGGCGACGGCGTCACCTGGGCCGCAGCCACGCCGGTCACAATCTCCGGCACGGTGCTACAGGGCACGCAGACGATCATCAACTACACTCTGAACGGTCCTACTACCGAGAAGGTCGGTGACCAGTATACTATCGGCGCGTTCGCCACTTCCAACTTGCCGGTGAGCTTTACTTCGCTAACGCCATCGGTCTGCACGCTTTCCGGCACGAGCAACGGATCGACGCTCACGCTGATCGCCACCGGCAGTTGCGCGCCTCAGGCGACCCAGGCGGGCAACGCCAACTGGGCCGCAGCCACGCCTGTCAGCTTGCCCTTCACGGTGCACCAGGGCACCCAGACGATCTCCTTTCCGCCGCTAATCAGCGAACCAGTCAACTATGTCGAAAACCTTAACGCAACGGCTTCGTCCGGATTGGCGGTGTCCTTCGCATCGACGACGCCCACCGTCTGCAGCGTGCCCACGGGTGGGATGGCCGCAACCGGGCTCAAAATCGGCACCTGCACCATTCTGGCGTCGCAGGCAGGCAGCGCCAACTACGCCGCGGCTCCGACCCAAACGCAGAGCTTCCAGGTGACCGGAGAGAGCCAGACAATCGCCTTCAACGTACTAACCACCCCGATGGCCGTCGGCAGTAGCCAGATCCTCGAAGCAGTTGCCTCGTCCGGGCTGTCGGTAACCTTCCAGTCGCAGACAACCTCCGTGTGCACGGTCGGCCCAGTCCACGTGATATCGGGCCATTCGGCCGGCTCGCTGACCGCGGTCGCCGGCGGCACATGCACCGTCGCGGCGGTGCAGGGAGGGGACGGCGTCACCTTCGCCGCTGCCGCGACCCAAACGCAGAGCATCCAGGTGACGGGAGGCGCCCAGACGATCACGTTCGCCGCGCTCTCGAGCCAGACGCTCGGTGCCGCGCCATTCACCGTCAGCGCCACGGCTTCCTCCGGTTTGGCGGTAAGCTACGCTTCGCTAACGACTTCCGTCTGCACTGTGAACGGCACTCTGGTGACGCTGGTTGCCGCCGGCACCTGCACCATCCAGGCGACCCAGGCCGGCAACGTCAACTGGCTCGCGGCTACGCCGGTCAACCAGAGCTTCACGGTGACGACGGGCGCCCTGACGCCCCAGACCATCACCTTCGGCCCTCTGGCGAACCAGACGCTCGGCGCTGCGCCATTTACGATCAGTGCGACGGCTTCCTCCGGTTTGCCGGTCAGCTTCCTCTCGATCACTCCGGCTGTCTGCACGGTCAACGGTTCGCAGGTGACGCTGCTCGCCGCCGGCACCTGCACCATCGAGGCGGACCAGGGCGGCAACGGTGCCTATGCCGGAGCCCCTGCGGTCCAACAGAGTTTCACGGTGACGGCAGCCGGCCTGGCGGCCCAAACCATTACGTTCGGCGCGCTGGCGAACCAGACGCTCGGCGCCGCGCCATTCAACATCAGTGCGACGGCCACTTCCGGTTTGCCAGTGAGCTTCGCTTCGCTGACCACTTCCGTCTGCACGGTCAACGCTACGCAGGTGACGCTGGTTGCCGCGGGCACCTGCACCATTCAGGCGACGCAGGCGGGCGATGGCGCTACCTGGGCCGCGGCCACGCCGGTTAACCAGAGTTTCACCGTCACCGCCGCGGTGACCGGGCCGACCATCACCGGCGTTGCCGTCTCCGGCGGCGGCGTCAACATCGCGCAGAATGCGTGGATCTCGATCTATGGAACCGATCTGGCGCCGGCCAGCGTGTCCGGGGGGATGACCTGGAGCAGCGCGCCATCGTTCGCCTCGGGCCAGATGCCGACCTCGCTCGATGGCGTCAGCGTGACGGTGAACGGCAATCCGGCGTACATCTTTTTCATCTGCCCGACGCAGATCAACGTGCTGACGCCGCTCGATTCGACGACTGGCCAGGTATCGGTCGTGGTGAACAATGGTACGGCGGACAGCGCGCCGTATACGGTGAACCTGGAAGCCGTGTCCCCAGGATTCCTACGCTTCGGCGACGGTGTCCACGTTGCCGCGCTGCACGCCGATTACAGCTATCTCGGGCCGGCCTCAATGTCGGTGCCGGGGTACACGTTCACGCCGGCCGCGCCGGGCGAGACCATTTCGCTGTTTGGCGATGGCTTCGGTCTGCCGGTCACGACGCTGACGGCGGGCTCGGATGTGCAAGCGGGCGCGCTGCCGGCTCCCTGGCCGCAGGTCACCATCGGCGGAACGCCGGCCACGGTGACATACGCCGGCGTAATCAGTCCGGGTCTGTACCAGATCAACGTAGAGGTGCCATCGACGGCCCAGAGCGGCGATAACCAGGTGATTGCCACTTATGGTGGTGCCACTTCGCCTAATGGAGCAATGATTCCGGTGTCGCAATGAGAGCGCGCTTCCACAACGAGCGCGTATGGCAATGCTTGCCGGGAGAAACGAGCGTAGTGAAGGGCGGGACCGATGCATCGACTATTGCAAACGTTTTGCGAGCGGGCCGGTTTCTCCCGTGCCGAAACATGCCGGCACGGTGAAAGCCATACCATTCGCACGGAGGTGACGGTGGAGCGGGAAGAAATGACCGTTCGGCTCGGAGGCGTCACCTCCGGACCCCTGGATGCCTGCCCGGTGTGCGGCCACAAGCTGGCACTTAGGCAGGCGGACCAGGCACGGGCCCGGCTGGAAAGCGGCCCGCAATGAGTGTAATGTGGGCGGGCTAAGATGTTTCAGATCCGGAATACCAAAATCGAGATTTCGCGTAATGGAATGAGTTCGGTACTCACAACACTTGCAGGAGAGAACAATGTCTAAATCGTTTCACGCCGTCGCCATCGCCGCATTGGCGTTGGCGCTGCCGCTGGCCGCGTTGGCGGACACAACCTTGAATCTGGATACAGGCACGACTGGCTCGTCGGGAGGGGACATTCTGTTCAATCCGGGCGTCAGCATCGCCCCACAGGGCAGCGCCAAGCTGGACGATCTCTCCACGTATGAGAGCAGCCTTTTCGGCGAGCTTGAATGCAGCAGTGAGCTCGCGGCAATGCCCTACTCGACGACCCCGATCAGCGGTGCCGACCTGGCGCTGAACGAGATGTTCTTGGTCCACACCAACGGCGGCAATTACGCGGCGGTGGAACTGACGGCCGTCAGCAGCACTTCGGTCACGATGCAGTACGAGACCTGCACCAGCGCCTCGGTGAAGGTGGAAAAAGGAACCGCGACCTTGGGTGCGGCGGCCGGGCCCACGATCGCCTCGGTGCTGAACAACTACAGCAATATCCTGCCCAACGCCCCCAATTATGGCATGGCGCCGGGAACGCTGATCACGATCTATGGCTCCAGTCTGGCGGCACCGGGGAGTCAAGCCGTGTTGCCGAGCCCCGGCAGCACACTGCCCCTGACTCTCAACGGTTCCAGCGTCTCGGTCAAGGTGAATGGCACGACCGTGCAGCCGGCGTTTTACTACGCGATTCCCGGACAACTGGGCGTGGTGCTTCCGTCCAGCACGCCGGTGGGGACCGGGACAATCACGGTGTCCTACGGGGGGCAGACCAGCGCAGCCGTGCCGATCAAGGTTGTGGCGAGTGCCTTTGGGTTCGACTACTGGGGTGGCGCGCTGGCGGCGGCGACCGACAACGGCGACGGCCACCTGATCACGACCAGCAACTCGGCATATCCCGCCGAAGTCATCGTGTTCTGGGGCGCAGGGGTTGGCGCCGACACGAAGAATACCGACGTGAGTCCGCCCACGCACTACGATAATCTCAGCGGCATCACGGCGCTCTATTTCGGCAGCGTCCAGGTACCGATAGCGTATCAAGGGAGGTCTCCGTATCAAGGTGTCGATCAGATTGCAGTGACCATTCCATCCAACGCGCCCACCGGTTGCGCGGTTTCGATCGCGGCGGTGAGCGGCAGCGGCAGTAGCGCGGTGGTCAGCAATTTCGTCACGCTCCCCATCGCCACGAACGGCGGCACCTGCGTCGATCCGCTTTCCTATTTCAGCCCGACTCAATCGAGCACACTGTCGGGCAAGACCACCGTGAAGTTCGGCGAAGTCGCCATCGGTCAGATCACCCAACCGAATGCGACGTTGACGGGGACCACGACTGTGGATGGCGCGGACGCGATCTTTGAAAGCATCAGCGGCGCTTCATTGACCGGCTATCAGAGCAGCGGTCGGCCTTCGCTGGGTAGCTGCTACGTCACGCAGAGCAATTCTTCGACTGTTGTCAGTCCCTTCACGATGACTGGGTTAAATGCCGGTTCGGTCTCCGTGCAAGGGCCCAACGGATCGCAGCCGCTGACCAAGAGCCCGGCCGTTCAAGGGGTCTACGTGGATGAGCCTCTTCCGTCAGGATTCATACCCAGCTCGGGAGGCACATTCACATTCACAGGCACCGGCGGCAGCGACGTCGGGGTTTTCACGACGGGCGTGTCTTATCCCGGTTCCCTTGTTTGGACCAACGCGAGCTCCGTGGGCACGGTTACCCGTAGCCAGGGAGTGACGGTCAATTGGACCGGCGGCGGCTCCGGCTTCGTTGAAATCGCAGGAGGTTCGATCGCCACTTCCACATCCGCACTGTTCAGCGCCGCTTTTGTTTGCGATGCTGCGGCGAGTGCCGGCACATTCACGGTTCCCGCATCCGTCTTATTGGCGCTGCCGGCCGGCACGGGGAGCCTGGGGGTGAGTAACTACACCATGCCGCAGAGCTTTACCGCATCGGGTTTGGATTTCGCATTTGGCCTATCCTACTCGACGACCGACATCGAGGCAACCTATAACTGAGCCGTCGGAAGACCGACGCAAAAGGATCGCATCATGCAGAAGCAGAATCGAAACAGTGCCACGTTCTTGAAGTATCTGGCGTTAATCGTCGGGATACTCATCCTGGGCCTCGGCGCCACCGCCGCGGAGAAAAAGGAAACCAAGCCTGAGCCGAAGAAGGCTGCCAAGCCTGCCGCCAAGCCGGCTCCGAAGCCTGCTGCCAAGCCAGAGGCGAAGCCAGCTCCGAGTCGTTCCTCATCGAGCGGTTCAGGGGCGCACCGGATGATGGAGACTTCCAGCCATCCAACGCCTGGCGGCAGCGGAAGCGGCGTAAGCCGCCCCGCGTCGGTCGGCACGGGCGTGCATCCTCAGCTTGGCGGAACGTCTGGCATCGGCAGCGGTACGCCCAATCCGGGCCTGGGCCATCCCGTGACTACGCCTCATAACGGGCTGACGCCCGGCGGCACTACTCCGGCGCCCGGCGGCGGCACCGTCGGTACTGGCGTGGGCCATCCCGTGATGACGCCTCATAACGGCCTGTCCGGCGGCACCAGCCCCGGTTCGACTGTTAACAGTCCCGGCGTGCAAGGGATGCAGCCGGTGCACGGGCTCAATCCTGCAACCGGACTGACGCCCGGCGGGAGCCGCTCCGGCACGACTACCGGCACGCCTGGCAATATGGGATTGCAGCCCGTGCATGGACTCAATCCTCCAACCGGACTGACGCAGGGTGGGAGCCGCTCCGGCACGACTACCGGCACGCCTGGCAACATGGGATTACAGCCGGTGCATGGACTCAATCCTCCGACCGGCTTGACGCCCGGCGGCACCACTCCGGCGCCCGGTGGCACCAACCCCGGATCGACCATCGGCAATCCCGGTGTGCATGGGTTGCAGCCCGTCCATGGGCTTCAGCCGACCGGCTTGACGCCCGGCGGCACTACGCCAGCGCCCGGTGGC
>Ga0181529_10001274_pt1 | contig 33470 bp, 24 predicted proteins | sample PEATcosm2014_Bin_36_FD_119763 | JGI IMG/M metagenome (GOLD analysis project Ga0181529, IMG submission 119763) | Peatland microbial communities from MTU Mesocosm Facility, Houghton, MI, USA - PEATcosm2014_Bin10_30_metaG | ecosystem: Environmental > Terrestrial > Soil > Wetlands > Peat | place... | reverse complement strand
TAATCGGACGCCAGCCCGAATTGCGAGCGACTCAACTCGCAACCGTCCGGGCTGACCAGTTCGCGGGTTTCACGCTGGAAATACGCCATCCGCACGTATGACAGCCGCTCCAGGCCCGCCCCGAACGCGTTCTTCGGGCGCCGCGCCCGCTTGGCTACGCCACGCAATTTCCCCTGATCCCGCGCAAGAAAGCTGACTACCAGGTCCGCCTCCTGAAGCGGGTAGGTGCGCAGAACAAGAGCTTCGCTGACGCGCGCTGGCACACGTGGAAATTTCAGAGTAACACAGTTGATTTGCCCGCTTCCGATGGGCGTGCGGGCGCGCGAGACAGGAATGGCGAAACTGTCCATTCCTGCCGAATTCGCACGAATCCGAACGTAGGGGCACGCACGGCTTCTCTCTTTCAAGAGGCTTTGTATCAGGGCACGGGCTTCAGCCGTGCCGAAGGATCGAGAGAAAGACTTGGGCTTCAGCCCCTGGGGACGCAGGAAAGGCCCAGCTACAGCCTTTGGCTATCGATGTGTTGCTGCACGGCTCAAGCCGTACCCTGACACAGAGCCAGCCGCCCGGTCCCACTTCCATGTCGCACACCATGGGCCTTCCCGATTTCCCGGCACCGTGGCAAAGCTCACCAGCCAGTTCGATTGCAACCATTCATTCACTGTTATGTAACGGAAGTGAAACAATTTAGATGCTGCGCCAATAGGGAGGCGGCTTAAAATAGGTTGTATATGATGCGACAAGCCGCTGTTGCCCGCCAGGTCGAGCCGCGCCGAACCCGAATCAAGATCCTCAACGGTCCCGCCATGAGCTGCGACGCGGAAGGCTGCCACGCGAAAGCCGCGTATCTGTTCCGTGAAGAAGATGGGCCCATCGAAGCGTTTTGCGAAGTTCATGCGGATGAATCCGCATCCAGGGCTGGCATTCCGCTGCCGACATCCAAGATCACCATCCTCCGCACCATGTTGGGCTGAGCGATTCGCCGCGGCGTTTCCTACGCTGGCGGTTTCAGCCGCGCGTGATCGCGCTGCCGCTTTTTAGGCGGTTCGCGGCGCTGCCTGATGAACCATTCCTGCGAGGTCATTCTTGATTTCGCGCCGCTCTTCCTGCGCGTGTAGACCCCGGTGGTGTTCATTTCCCGCGCCTTCACGTTATCGGCCAGATACACCGCCAGCACGTCGTCGCGCAGGTGGCGGATCATGGCGGGCTCCCGGATGGGCGCCAGCACTTCCACACGATGATCGATGTTGCGGGACATCAGGTCGGCGCTGCCAACGTAAATCTCTTCCTGGCCGCCGTTGCGGAAATAGAAAACACGGCTGTGTTCCAGGAAGCGGCCGACGATGCTGGTGACTTCGATATGGTCGCTGACGCCCGGCACGCCGGGGCGCAGGCAGCAGATGCCGCGCACCAGCAACTGGATGCGCACCCCCGCCTGCGACGCCTTATAGAGAGCGCGGATGATCTTGGGGTCCGCCACCGAATTCATCTTGAAGATCAGGTGCGCCTTCCCGCCGGCCTTGGCGTGCTTGATTTCCCGCTCGATCAGGGCTTCAAACTTGGAGCGGAGATTCACCGGCGCCACCAGCAGCTTCTGGTAGTCGTCCTTGTGCGAGTAGCCGGTCAGATAGTTGAACAGGTCGCTGACGTCGTCGGCCACGGCTTCGTCGCAGGTGAACAGGCCGATATCGGTGTACAGGTGAGCGGTGATGGCATTGTAGTTGCCGGTGGAAAGGTGGACGTAGCGGGCGATGCGGTCCTTCTCGCGGCGCACCACGAGGGCCACCTTGCAGTGAATCTTGAGGCCGATCAGGCCGTAGACCACGTGCACGCCAGTACGTTCCAGCGCGCGCGCCCATTCGATGTTGCTCTCCTCGTCGAACCGCGCCTTGAGCTCCACCAGTGCGGCTACCTGCTTGTCTTCCTCCACCGCTTCGAGTAGCGCCTCCACCACCGGCGCGTTGCGGCCCACGCGGTAGAGGCAGGTCTTGATGGCCAGCACGGCCGGGTCGCGGGCCGCCTTGCGCAGGAATTCGATCACCGGCTGGAAGGAATCGAAGGGGTGGTGCAGCAAGATATCGCGATTGCGAATCATCGCGAAAATGTCTTCCTCGTCGGAAAGTTCGGCAAGCTCGGGCGGGACCGCCGGCAGGAAAGGCGCATCGCGCAGGTCCGGCCGGTCCAGGCCGTGCAGGCCCATCAGGCGCTTTAGCGAGAGAGGCCGCGGCGAGCGGTAGACTTCGCTCGGCCCGATTCCCAGGTTGTTCATGAGAATGTTGAGCATCGGGCTGGGCATGTCCGCGGTGACCAGCAGCCGGACCACGCTCTGGAAGCGCCGCTGGCGAAGACCCTCCTCGACGGTTTCGAGCAGATCCTCGGCCTCCAGTTCAGTGATCGCCATATCCGCGTCGCGGGTGACGTGGAAAGGATGCGCCTCCAGGATCTCCATGCCGGGAAACAGCACGCCGAGTTGCGCGGCGATCACCTGCTCCAGCCACACCATGTCGATCCGCCTGGGCCGGCCGCGCTTGGTAGCGGCCTTCGCACTGCCGCTCACCGGTACCAGTTGCGGCAGCGAATCGGGCACTTTGACGCGGGCGAAGTGTTCGTTGCCCGCGCGGTCGCGAATCGAAACCGCCAGGTTCAGGCTGAGATTCGAAATGTGGGGAAAGGGCCGGCCCGGATCGAAGGCGAGCGGCGTGAGCACCGGGAACACGGTTTCGTCGAAGTACTTGGCCGCTTGCTGCCGGTGGGCCACGTTCAATTCGGCGTAGTCGTGAACGAAAATGCCCTGCTCGCGCAGCGCCTCCAGCAAGCGCTCCAGGGTGCGGTGCGCCTCGGCCAGCAGCCGCTTCACCTCGCGCCGGATGGCCACCAGTTGCGCCCGCGGGCTCATCCCATCCGGACCCGCTTCGGGCGAACCCGCTTCCCACTGCGCGGCCAAGCCCGCTACGCGCACCATGAAGAACTCGTCCAGGTTGGAACCGAGAATCGAAAGGAACTTCACCCGCTCCAGCAACGGGTTGGTTTCATCCTCGGCCTCCTCCAGCACACGGCGCTGGAACGCCAGCAGGCTCAACTCGCGGTTCACGTAGAGCGCCGGATCTTTCAGGTCCACCGGCGCCGCCGCGGCGGTTTGGCGTGCAGCGCCGGACGCAGCGGCTTTAGCTTGCATTTTCTTGGTCATGGCGGTGGTTGCCGCACTTGCTCGCGGCTCTACCACTTTCGCACGAAACGGAGCTTGCTTGCGCTACAGAAAGGTGAGCTAGTTCGGATAAGGATCACCGGAGCGGACAATCCGGATCTGGTGATCGTCGAACACGCTGGGTCCGCCGGGCAATTTCACTTTTGGCATGTGGCAGGTCACGCATTTTTTCTGTGCCACCGGACAGACCTTAGGCAGCGGCACGTCCTGGCCGGCCACCGGAAGCGCATTCTGGCTGTGGCACGCCAGGCAATTGTGGTCGTACGGGGCCGCTTCGCGCACGGGGTCGGCGTGGGGGTCGTGACAGGCCGTGCAGCGGATCCGCGGATCGTCGCCCACGAAGCAGCGGCTGTTCGCCAGCCGGTACGGTTGGAAGCGCACGTTGGCCTCGCCGAACTGGCGCAACTTGACGATCTCGTCCCAGGTCCGGTGACACTCGCCGCAGAATCGCGATGTCTGCTCGGCATTCATCTGGCCGAGCCTTTTGGGCAGAGGCCCCGCCTTGCCCGCCGCCAGGCTCTCCAGGTGAGCTTTGGCACCCGCGTGGCAATGCTCGCAAGTGAGCCCAGGCTGAATCGATGCGAGCGTCAGCTTGCCGTCGCTGACCGCGCCCGTGCTGTGACAGCCGAAGCAGGCGGTAATTTCCGTGTCCGATGTTAGCCGTCCCATCGCTTCCACCAGGTTGTGCGGCGAGATCTTGCCGTTGCCGACCGTGACGTCCAGGCCGTTCAGGCTCGCGTAGTAGCTCACCATACTTTCGTAAAACCGCCCCTCATACTCCAGCACGAAGGTCTGGCTGTGAACGCCGAAGGCGTACCGGATCGGCAGGCTGAACTTGCCGCCCGAGTCGCTCACGGTGTATGTGCTTTGGTCGCCGCTACTCTCGATGGTGTAGGTGTAGCCATTCCTTTCGAAAGTCAGCTTTGGATGAGCCCGCAATACGGTCTGGTTGGGAGGCAGTTCCATGCCGATGCCCATCGCCGTCTTCGGTTGCGCCTCTGCTTCGGCGCGATGGCAGGTGGCGCAAGTGAACTTGACGGCCGGCCGCTCGGCCGAGTACCCAACGCCGGCCAGAGCCAGCCACGTCACGGCAGCCAGGCTAGCCTGGCCCACGCGACTCCCTCGCCAGCTTGATCGACGCCTGGCGCTCGCGATATGTGTCTGCGTAACGGCCGGCTTCGGAATACGCAGTGGCCAGTGCGGTGTGGTACCCCAGGTTGTCGGGGTCGATCCGCACCGCCGCTTGCAAGTGTACGATTGCATCGCTCAACGCACCCGTTTCGGTGAGTACCACTCCGTAAGCATACTGCGCCAGGCCCAACCCCGGCGAGTCTTCGGCAGCCTTCCTGGCTAACAGCACGGCGTCGTCGGCGTCGCCCGCCAGCCTCAGCCGCAGCGCCATCACCGCCCGCGCTCGTGCGTTGCCCGGATTCACCTCCAACTCCCGCTGCAACTCCCCATTCATGGCTTCTGGGCGCGAAACAAGCAGGTAGGTGGCGTACAGGTAGTGAACCCCGGGGGCGCTGGGATATGCGCCGAGCAGGGAGCGAAAGCCGGCTTCGGTTTGCCGGGTGTCGCCGGCGATCCACGCGCAGGCAGTCTTGCCCGCCATTTCGACCAGGTCCCGCTGTCCCGCCGGCACATCCTGCGGGAGAGCGAGCATTTCCAAAGCGTTCAGACCGATTCCGGCGATCAGCACTGGATCGTGGATACCGCGCTCGACGAACGGTTTCAGCTCGTCGCGTGCCCGGTCGAAAGCGCCCGCCCGCGTGAGCAGCAGCGCTCTGTGGAAGCGCGCCACCTGTTCCACCTCCGGCTCCATCCGGCTGCCGGATGCGAACCCGCGCTCGAGGTGATCGAGTGCTCCACTATAGTCGCCGGTCTCGTACTCGCACAGGCCCAGAAACACCCATCCCGCCGGCGCCTTCGCGTCCAGTTTGGTGAACTCGGTGAAGGCCTGCCGGCCATCCGCGAACTGGCCCGACTGGTAAGCCAGAAGCCCGAGAAACCACCAGCCTTCCAGCCAACCCGGCTTCTCCTGAACGGCTTGCCGGTACAGCGACAGCGCTCCCGGAATGTCGTCGGCGTCGCGCGCAGCGGCTGCGCGGGATTCGAGATCCTGCGCTTGTGCGCTCCCGGTCCAAGCGACCAGGCTCAAACACGCCAGCAACCGGGCTCCTACACCCCGCGGCACGCCAACCCTCCCCAGTACCATTAGCTGATGCTGGACCCGGTGGGAACGTTACTTTTGCGACGAGGCTCTGGAACGGCGCGGTGTGCGCTTTCGCACTATTCCGTGGCTGCCCGGCCCAGCGCGGTGTGGGTGCTTATCGAGGCGGTTGATCTTCACCGCTGCGTTGGAAGCGTTCCAGAGTGGCGCGCAGGGTTGCGGCGAGTTCCCGATTGTTGGCTTGCAACGCAAGGTCCAGCGCGCGCTGCATGGTGGCGACGGCCTCGCTCTTGCGGCCGGCGAGGTTGTATGCCGTGCCCAGCCCGGCCAGGCACTGCCAGTCCTTGCCGCCGGTCAGTTCCACGGCCTTTTCCAGATGGGGAATCGCGGCGGCGGCGTTGCCTCCCCGGCCCAGCACGTAGCCTAGGTTGAACCGGTACTCGGCCGAATCCGGCTGCAGCTCCACGGCTTTTTCCAAATGCACGCGCGCTTCGTCGGCGCGGCCCGCCTTAGCCAGGATGAATCCAAGTTTGTTGCGCGCGTCGGCGGAGTCCGGAGCGATGGCTACTGCCTTCTCCAGGTGCTCGATGGCTTCGGCATGCTGGCCCTTTTCGAACAGAGCGGTTCCCAGATCCGATTCCAGCGCGGGATTGGTGGAATCGAGCGCCGCGGCCTTGCGGTAATTGTCGATGGCCCCATCCAGATCGCCGGTTTGCGCCAGCGCCAGCGCCAGGTTGGCAAAGGTGACCGCGCGCGTCGGATTCAGCTCGGTGGATTTGCGGTACTCCACGACGGCGCCGCGGAGGTCGCCCGTCTCGCTGAGCGCGAAGCCCAGGTTGAAGTGTGCCTTGTCATCGTCGGAATCGAGATCCATGGCCTTGCGCCACTCCGGGATGGCCTCGCCGAACCGGTTGTTCTTCATCAGGTCGAGGGCCACGTTAAACAAGCGGTAAAACTCCGTGGCGGGCGCCTCGATTCGCTCCAGGCCGCCCCTGGGAATGTTCATGAACTCGGGAATGTTCGCCGCCCGGTTCGCGGCAGTGGTGTCGTCAATCAGGATCGCCGGGCTATCGTTGCCGTGCTCGTCGATGTGGGTGAGATAGAGTTGCGTGTACAAATTGCGCCCCTTCGACGAGAAGACCAGCCAGCGTCCGTTTGGCGAGAAGCTGTGCCACGAGTTCATGATCTTCTGATTCGAATTCAGCCGGCGCGCCACGCCGCCCTGCGCGGGGACGATGTACAAATGGCTGTCGGGGCGCATCAGCAGGCCGGATTTGTTTTGCACGAATACGATCCACTTGCCATCGGGCGAGACCTTGGGGAAGTTGTTGCTCATCCCGTTTTCCGAAGCGCCGGCGATCTTCTCCGCTTTGCCGCCCTTGCCGTTGTTGAACGGGATGCGGTAGAGGTCGTACTGGATCTGGGTTTCGTTCGGATCGTTGGCGTAGCGGGACTTTGGCTGTTCCGGAGGATACGGGTCGCGCGCCTTCGCCCGCGAAAACACCAGGTAGCTGCCATCCGGACTCCAGAACGCGCAGGCCTGGACATAGTCGGGATCGTCGGCGCCGGGCAGCGGCTGCAACTTCCCCGTCTCGCGGCTGTACCACGCCAGCACCCCTCGCGTCGGATAGAAAACCTGGACGAAGCCATAGGATGGATAGAATCCCTGGTAGAGCCTGTCGCCCAGATGCCGGCTCCCCGAACCGGGCACCTCGACCGAGGTCACCACGTACTTCCCGTCCGGCGAAACCTGCGACATGAAGCCGAACCGCTGCGGCGTGTTCTCGGTAAACGCGGCCCACTTGATGACGCGCTCCTTGCTGATGGAACTTACTTTTTGGAGCGGCAGCAGCGCGTACAACCCTTTGTTGTTGTTCGGCCCGTCCACGTCGAGCCCCAGCGTTTTTCCATCCCGCGAAACGGAATGGCAGTTGGCGCAAGTGGGCAGATTCTGCATCATGATGGTGCTCTTGGGCTCGTCGACGTAGCGCAGGCGCCATTTGATTAAAGGAAGCAGCGAATCCGGCAGCGGCTTGATGATGCCTTTCTCCCCTTGTCCGTTGGAATCCACCAGCGGTACGTCGCGATAAAAAATCGGTGCGCCCACCGGGTCGGGGGATATCTCAATATTGACTTGGCCCCGCGAGACGACCGTGTTTTCGTCCCGGTAGCCGGTGATGACCACTAACGCCCGATGCCCGCCGGAGCGGGTCTTGATGGCAGCCCAGGTCGCGACATCCGGTTTCCATGTGTGCGCCGCGGCTTGCTCGGGCGTGAGCACAGGTGGCACGAAGCCACCATAGCTGTCGTCGATCTCGCCCACGCGCATCGCCTCACCGGGAGCCCTTACGCGGACCGCGGGGCGATCGTCCGCGAAGGCGACATCGATCGCCCATGAGGTCGCGCTGGCGGCGGCATCGCGCCACAAGAATGTGGGCGGCGTGAAATCGGGCGGAAAGATGGAGCCCTCGACTGGATAGTCCACCGTGATGCCGGCAAGTGAATTCGCGGCCGGCGATTGACCCGCGGCGGCCTGTGGCTGCGGTCCGTAGCCTTTCACCAGAAAGACCGAAACCGCGCAAGCAAGTCCGGCGAAGCACAGATAGACGGGCGTTCTCACTATGGACCCCTCTAGCCGTAAGCGTATCACGCGTACACGCCTGATTTGGCCGCTATTTACCCGCCTGTAACCCAAGCCGCCGCCGGACAACGGTATAAAGGATGAGGGACTCTTCGTCCCAATCCAGCGGCAAGGCAAACGAGTGACACCAACGGAAGAGCCGATCATCCAGGCCCGCGCGATCGAAAAGTTCTATGGGCCTCCCGAGGCCCGCATCCAGGTGCTGGCAGCCACCGACCTGGCCATTTATCCCGGCGAGATTCTGGCGCTGCTCGGGCCATCCGGCTCGGGCAAATCCACCATGCTGCGGATGCTCTCCGGCCTCGCGCCGCCCTCGTCGGGACAGGTGCTGTGGCACGGCCAGCCGGTGGTTGGACCGTGCGAGAACGTCTCCATCGTTTTCCAGAGCTTCGCGCTGTTCCCCTGGCTGACCGTGCTCGACAATGTGGAAGCGCCGCTCAAGGCGCGCGGTATCGCGGCGACGGAGCGCATGAAACGCGCCCTGCGCATTCTCGATTCGGTGGGCCTGGACGGCTTCGAGCAGGCTTATCCCAAGGAGCTTTCCGGCGGCATGAAGCAGCGCGTCGGCTTCGCCCGCGCACTGGTGGTGGAGCCGGAAGTGCTCTTCATGGACGAGCCTTTTTCCGCCCTCGATGTGCTCACCGCCGAGAACCTGCGCTCGGAGCTGCTGGAGCTGTGGGACGGCAAGAAGATGCCCACGCGCGCCGTCTTCATCGTCACCCACAACATTGAAGAAGCGGTGACGCTGGCCGACCGGGTGGTGGTGCTGGGGAAAAATCCCGGGCACGTCCGCACCGATTTCCGGATCGCCATGCCGCGGCCGCGCGAGCATCAGGATCCCCCGTTCCTCGAAGCCGTGAATTACATTTACCGCGTGCTCACTCAGCCTGACCTGGTGCCCACGCCGCAGCCCGAGCCGGAAGCCGCTCCAGCGGCTGGCACGGCGCGCGCCAAGTATCCGATGATGCCGCATGCCCGCCCCGGCGGAATCGCCGGCCTGCTAGAACTGTTGAGCGACCGCGACGGCCGCGACGAGATCCACCACCTGGCGGACGATCTGGCCTTCGAGATCGACGACCTGCTGCCGATCGTCGAAGCGGCCTCCCTGCTGGGTTATATCACTGTGAAGGAAGGCAACGCGGAGCTCACGCCGGAGGGAAAGCGCTTCGCCGACGCCGGCATCCTGCGCCGCAAGGAACTCTTCCGCGTGGCCGCCGAGCGCGTTCCGCTGATCCGCCAGATCAATCGCGCGCTGGCCAACAAGGCCGACCACTCCATGCCGAGCGATTTCTTCCACGACTTGTTGGACGAGCATTTCAGCGACGAGGAAACCGAGCTGCAACTCGATACCGCCGTCACCTGGGGCCGCTACGCCGAGCTGTTCGACCGCGATTCCTCCGGCCGCTTCTTCATTCCCGAAGAAGCGCCGCAGCCGGCGGGCGGTGAGGTGGGCGGCCGCTGATGGCTTTCCCGCAACTGGGCCGGTCGCTGATTCGCGAGCGCAGTTGGTCCGTCCTGGTGGACGTGCTGGTGTTCGCGGCGATCCTGGCGGGCATCTACGCCGTGCTCACCACGGTGCGGTATTGGATGGGCGTGGTGACGCCGGCCGCCAACATCTCGCGGTCGCCCGCGGCGCTGCCCGCTTATGCCTTCTACTCGCTGGTGCGCATGGCCGTTGCGTACGTGCTGAGCCTGGTGTTTGCGGTCGGCTACGGTTACATCGCCGCCAACAACCGGCGCGTGGAGATGGTGATGATCGCCGTGCTGGATATCTTGCAATCCATCCCGGTGCTGAGCTTTCTCCCCAGCGTCATGCTTTCCATGGTGGCGCTGTTTCCCACGCGGCAGTTGGGTGTGGAGCTGGGTTCCATCGTGCTCATCTTCACCGGCCAGGTTTGGAACATGGCGTTCAGCTTCTATTCCTCGCTCAAATCCATCCCGCGCGAGCTGCGCGAAGCCGCCCTCATCAACCGTTTCAGCGCCACCCAGCGCTTCGTGGAGCTGGAGCTGCCGTTCGGCACCATCGGCCTGGTATGGAACTCCATCGTTTCGGTGGCAGGGGGGTGGTTCTTCCTGATGGCCTGCGAGATGTTCGTGCTGGGCCCTCACGATTTTCGCCTGCCGGGCTTGGGCTCCTATCTACAGACAGCGTCCAGCGCCGGCGATACGGCCGGAATCCTGTGGGGGCTCACCGCCATGATCGCGGTGATCGTGCTGATCGATCAACTGGTGTGGCGGCCCGCTATCGCGTGGTCGGATAAGTTCAAGATGGAGCAGGTGGAGAGCGCCACGGAAGTCACTTCGCCGATTCTGCATTTGTTGCGCAACTCGGATGTCGCGCGATGGGTCGAGAAGCGGGCCGTGGGGCCGCTCTGGGAACGGCTGACCACCAGTCCTCCGCGCGTGGCTCCCGTGCCGGTCACCCGGACGAAACACCGCGGCCGAATGGTTGGCGCCGTTCTGCTGCTGGCGCTGGCGGTGGCTGTGCCGTACCTGCTGGTGAAAGCCGCGCTGCTGCTGAAGGGCCTTCCTAGCGCGGAGCTGGTGGCGACCCTGCAAGCGGCCGCGGCGAGCTTCGGCCGCGTGGCCGCGTCGCTCGGGATCGCGTCGCTGTGGGCCATTCCAGCGGGCGTCGCCATCGGCTTCAACCCGCGGTTGTCGAAAGTGGCGCAGCCGCTGGCGCAGATTGCGGCCTCGGTTCCCGCCACCGCGCTGTTCCCGGTGGTTCTGCTGGGCCTGGTGCGATTGGGCGGCGGATTGGGCGTGGGCTCCATCATCCTCATGCTGCTCGGCACCCAGTGGTACATCCTGTTCAACGTGATCGCTGGCGCCATGGCCATCCCCACCGAGCTGCGCGAAGCGGCCTCGGTTTTCCGCTTCACCCGCTGGCAGCGCTGGCGGACGCTGATCCTGCCCGGCATTTTTCCCTACCTAGTGACGGGCCTGGTGACCGCCTCGGGCGGCGCCTGGAATGCCAGCATCGTGGCCGAGTATTTCCACTTCCAGGGCAAGACCATGAGCACCTTGGGGCTGGGCGCGCAGATCAGCGCCGCCACCGATTCGGGCAACAGCCAACTGCTGCTGATATCCACCATGGTGATGGCGATGCTGGTGGTGTGCGTCAACCGCCTGGTGTGGCGCCCGCTCTACCGCCTGGCCGGATCGCGCTACAGGCTGGACAGCTAAGGGCCGCGGCGCACGCGTTCTTGCGAAGCACGCGTGCGTCACATTTGCCCGTCAAAGGTATTCTTGGTTTGGCGTCTAGGCGGGCGGCGCCGCTTCCGCATGGCTGAGAACCGAAGCGGAGAGCGGGGCATACAGAACGTCCGCCAGCCTGCGGTGGCTGCGCACGCGTTCACGCAATCCCAGGCGATGGATGATGCGGCCGACGTGATCCGGATCGTATTGAATGCCGAAACGGGCGTGTATGGCGCCGGCAAAGCGCACGGTGGTCCAGCGGTCGGTCTGGAAGCCAGCGGTGCGCGGGCCGGAGCGATAAAGTTCGGCCGCCAACTGCAACTGTTCGGCGTTGAGCCGGCTGGGGCGGCCGGGAGCGCGCCGTTTGCGCAGCCCGTCCATCCCTCTGCCACTCAACGCCCGATACCAGCGGGAAGCCGTGGTGCGGCTGACGCCGAATTTTCGGGCAACCTGGGACTGGGTGAGCCCCCTCTGCAGGTCTTGTGCGGCGGACAAGCGCCTGCTTTCCATTTCGTCGCGAGTCAGAATGCCTTGTGCGGCTGTCTCCATATTCCTCGCGCGGTGATAATAACCAGAGCGATACTAGAATAGCAAAAAACATTCCAGATGCAAATTGTTTTTTGCAGAGTGAGGGCGGCGGCACGCAAATCGGGCCGGAAGTTAACACTGCGGCGTTCGCCGCGAGATACTCGGACAGACCCCTGCCGCGATGCCGCTCCGGGCCAGGTATCCGACAATCCCGTTTGCTGGACCTCAGCCAGTTCGCAGGTGATGTTCGGGCCAGGGTACCGAGGCCGCGTCTGGGTTGTACTATTGGAACGAAGATGGGGGTGCCGCATTGTTGCGACTGGCTGCCGTACTACTGGCTGCCTGGCAGGTCGGAGTAGCCGACCAGACCGGAGCAGTTAGCGGCAAAGCCGCGGATCTATCGGCCTATGACGACCCGGTCCACGCTCAGGGCACAATCGAGATTCCGCAGTTATGCGCTGTTGACATCGACGAGGGGAAAGTGACCTGCACGATTGAGTTAGACGGGCGCGGCACAATCCCGCCGGAACGAGATGCGGATTCGGACTTCTGGATACGACCGCCAGAGTGGGGCAGGGTATACTTGAAACCTCGAAATGGCGCGGGCGTTGCTCTTCTCAGCCGGCCAACCGAGTACGGCAAACGGGGCTGCGTCTCCGCCTCGTACTCGAACAAGGAAGTGCGAATCGATGGGCTTCCGCCGGGCAGCCGGCTTTGCGTCCGCACTAACCTGGGTCGCTACGCCCAGATCATGTTCCTCGACGTGGTCCGGCCGCAATCGGAAATAGTGAAAGCCACTTTCACTACGTGGCAGGGAAAGCCGGACGGACCAGGACTTCAAGACCGCGGACGCGAATGAACGCTATCCGCTGCTGGCAATCCGCCTGCCGGCCATCGGTTATGATTGAGGCTGAACAGCACAAAAACTCCGAGGAGAAAGAATGTTGAACCGAGTAGCCTTCGTCACCGGCGGGAGCCGCGGCATCGGCCGCGCGATCGCTCTCAAGCTATGCCGCGCCGGCTTCGAAATCGTGGTGGCCTCACCCGAGCTCGAAAACAACGAAGCGGTAGCTTGCGAAATTCGCGCGTGCAATGCCGAGGCGGTGACGCTGAATCTGGACGTGACGTCGCCCGAATCGGTCAAGGATGGTTTCGCCAAAATCCTGAAGGACAAGACCCGCATCGACGTGCTGGTGAACAACGCCGGCATCGCCCGCGACGGTCTGGCAGTGCGTATGAAAGCATCGGACTGGCAACTGGTGCTGAAGGTGAATCTGGAAGGCGCGTTTCTGTGCAGCCAGCAGGCGCTGCCCAGCATGATGCGCAACCGCTGGGGGCGCATCGTCAACATCTCTTCCGTGGTGGGCCAGGCGGGAAGCGTGGGGCAGGCCAACTACGCGGCATCCAAGGCCGGCTTGATCGGCCTCACCAAGGCGCTGGCGCAGGAGATGGGCAGCCGCGGGATCACGGTGAACGCCATCGCTCCCGGCTACATCGATACCGATATGACCAAGAGCCTGCCCGAGGAGCTCAAGCAGAAGATGCTGGCCGGCATTCCTCTTGGCCGCATGGGCACGCCGGAAGATATCGCTGGCGCGGTGAAGTTCCTGGTCAGCGACGATGCGTCGTACATCACCGGGCACGTGCTGGCTGTCAACGGCGGAATGTACATGTAAGCTGGGAGGATGGAGAGGCGCTGCTGTCCGGTTTGCGGCGCCATATTCGGCCTGCGCCCTGGGAATCGCCGATGCTGCTCGAAATCGCCAGTTTGCCTAGCCCCGAGAACTCGGCGATTCAGCTTCACCCCGCCGACAACATCGCGGTGGCGCGCGTGCCGCTGGCCGTGGGGACCGAACTGCGCGTGGGCGGAGAAGCGCTGACGGCGAGGGACGCCATCCCGGCCGGCCACAAAGTGGCGTTGCGGGGGATTGCGGCCGGCGCAACCGTATTCCGCTATGGCCAGCCCATCGGTCTTGCGAAGGCTTCCATCGAGCCCGGCAGCCACGTACACACCCACAACTTGGCCTTCGACGAACGCCGGGCGGCGTACCAGTTCCCTTCCGTCTCGCTAGCCGAGCCGGCGCGGCGCGAAGACGGCCCCAGCTTCCTCGGCTACTTGCGCGACGACGGTCGCGCCGGCACGCGGAACTACATCGCGGTGGTGGCGGCATCCAACTGCGCCGCGCATACCGCCGAACTGATTGCCGCTAGCTACGCGAGCGAAACCCTGCCGCCGAACGTGGATGGCGTGGTGGCGTTTCCGCACGGCGAAGGCTGCGGGCATTCCGGTGACGCCGATATCGATCAGCTCCGGCGCACGCTCGGCGGCGTGCTCTCGCATCCCAACGTTTCCGCCGCCGTAATTCTCGGGCTGGGCTGCGAGGGCAACCAGATCGATCATTACCTGGGTGATGCCGGGCCACGCGGCCCGCGACTGGTGGGCATGACGGTGCAGGCGAGCGGCGGCACGCGCTCGACCGTGGAGGCCGCGCGGCGAGAGATCGCGCGCCTGATCCAAAACGCCGCCGCCGAATCGCGCCGCCCCATTCCGGCTTCACGTATTGTGCTGGGCCTGAACTGCGGCGGCTCCGATTCGTTCTCCGGCATCACGGCCAATCCTGCGCTGGGCCGCTGCTCGGATTGGCTCGCGGAACTGGGTGGCACGCCGGTGCTGGCCGAAACCCCGGAAATCTTCGGCGCCGAGCACCTGCTGGTCGAGCGCGCACGCAACGCCCAAGTGGCCGAAAAACTGCTCACCAGGATCGAGCAGTACAAGCAATACCTGGCGCGCTTTGGCGGCAGCTTCGACGACAACCCCAGCCCCGGAAACAAGGCCGGCGGCCTCAGCAACATCCTCGAAAAATCGCTCGGCGCGGCGGCCAAGAGCGGCTCTTCCCCGCTGATCGAGGTCTATGATTACGCCGAGCGCATCCACAACTCCGGCTTCGCGTTCATGAACACGCCCGGCTACGATCCCGTTTCGCTGACCGGCCTCGCCGCCGGCGGGGCAAATCTGATCGCGTTCACCACCGGCCGCGGCAGTGCGATCGGCTTCCCCACCGTCCCGGTGATAAAAATAGCGAGCAACAGCCACACCTTCAGCGGCATGCGCGACAACATGGATGTGAACGCCGGCCGCATCGCCGATGGAGAGTGCACCATCGACGAAGTGGGCCGCGAGATTTTCAACCTGGTGCTGGCCGTGGCTTCCGGCCAGCGCACCTGCGCTGAGCGCCTGGGCCACAGGGAATTCGTCCCATGGCGGATCGGGCCGGTGATGTAGCGGCCCTAAGCGATTTGTTTCCCGAAAAAAAACGGCGATTCCCCCCCATAATCTCAGTCGCACCTCCCCCGCAAATGCGCCCTGTTTCTCTAAAGGCAGCCCGGTCCCATGCCGATAGAGGACAGGAAGGGAGTATGAATCGGTGACATTTCTGCTTTTCCTGGCTTCCCTGGCCGTGATGGAGTACTTGGTCCGCAAGCCGCGGAAGAAGCCGGACGACAACCCGAAAGCTGCCGCGAGCAAGAGTGATACCACCCAAGACACGGTGACGGCCGCGACCTCGATGCCCGGTCTGCTGGCCCTGGGAAGGGCGCTGGAGGCGCAGGGACGAGGCAAGGCTCCTGGTGTCGAACAGGTTCCACAGGTACACGTTCCGCCGGTGGATGGAGTATGATACTTCCATGCCCGAACGGAACAGCGTGAAGGTGAGGTATCTGCCTGATGGCGGCTTCCTGGAAGGATGGGAAGCGGGCTGGGAGGGCACTTTGCTTCGCGTGGATCTGTCGGGACCAAAAGATGGATTTTCCCGAGGCGTGCTGGTCGAAATTGAGTGCGGTTCCATGCTGTACCTGGGCGAGGTGCGGCAGTGCTCCGAGGCCGGGATCACGGCCAGAGTGGAACACTCGCTGGACCGCCAGAAGTTGGCTTCCATTCAGAATGCTTGGGTGTAGCTTTTTAGAAGGCTCCGTCATGGGTGAACTGCTGTGGATGGCCGGCAAGGCTTTCTTGATCGCCATCATCCTGACGCCGATCATCCGCGATATTTTTCGTTCGTACAACATGGTGGATCGGCCGGGGAAGCGCAAGATCCACGCCTATCCCATTCCGCGGGTGGGAGGAATTGCGATCGCCATCGCCTACGGGGTTGCCTTGCTCACTGCGCCCGCGACCGAAGCCGCGGCTGCTCCCTCGGCCTGGAAGCTGCTTCCCGGAGCCGCGCTGGTTTTCCTGACGGGACTGCTGGACGACTTTTTTACTCTGAAGCCGGTTTTCAAAATCGTGGGCCTGGTCGTAGCTGGGTCACTGGTGTTCTTCAGTGGCCTGCACATCGGGGACCTTGCGGGTCAGCCGGTGCCGGTGTGGCTGGACTATCCGCTGACGGTTTTCTGGCTGCTGCTGACCAGCAACGCGCTGAACCTGATCGACGGGTTGGATGGGCTTTGCGCGGGGATGGGCTTGGTAGCCACTCTGACGCTGTTCGCGGCCGCGTTGCTGCGCCACAACCTCCCGTTGGCGCACGCCACGTTTCCGCTGGTCGGCGCGTTGTTGGGATTTCTGGTTTACAACATCAATCCGGCCACCGTTTTCCTTGGCGATTCGGGCGCCTTGCTGATCGGCTTTCTGCTGGGCTGCTACGGCATGATCTGGACCCAGAAGGCGTCGACTCTGCTGAGCATGCTGGTGCCGCTGCTGGCGTTGTCGATCCCTCTGCTCGATGTTTCGCTCTCGGTGCTGCGGCGCTTCTTGCGCAACCAGCCGATTTTCACGGCCGATCGGCGGCACATCCACCACCGTCTGTTGGACCGGGGTTTCTCGGCGCGGCAGGCGGTGTGGGTCCTGTACCTGTTCGCCGCGCTGGCCGCCGCCCTGGCTCTTCTGGCCAGTTCCCATTTGGGCGGCAAATTGCAGATCGTGGTGATCGTCCTGTTCTGTCTGGCCGCCGGGATCGGCATACACCAGCTGCGCTATTGGGAATTCGATATAGCCGGCCAGTTCCTGTTTGGCGGCGGGCTCAAACGCGCCCTGGACGGGCGGTTGCGCCTGGAGCGCCTGACCTGGGAACTGGAGCGGGCCAGCGACGAAAAGAACTGGTGGGCCATCCTCGTCGAGGGTGCGCGCGGCTTGGGCATGTCTGAAATCCGTTGGATCGGGCTCGATGGCGAACGCACGGAAACGCTGACGCCGCAAACCGCGTCGGCGTGGACCTTCCGGGTGTCGCTTTCCGACGTCGAGTCCATCGAGGTCAGCGGCGCTGTCCCCGACGCCTCGTCTTCATTCGATCTCATGGGATTTGCGGAAAACGTACGCCGGACATTACAAGCTCGCCGCGCCGCGGCACAACCCGAGATCACGGTGACCGCCAAATCATGAAGTTATCGCTTCACCGTGGAAACGAATACTCCGCCTCGCTCTCGGACCTGTTCGCCTGCATTGCCGGTTTTGGCGTCGCCACCTGGGCGGCCCGGACGTGGTTAGGACAGGCGGCGTCGGAGGCGCCATGGGCGTTTCAATGGGCTTTTTCGGCCGCCGTCGCCTGGCTGGCCATCGTCTTCCCGGAGAGTTCATCGCGCGATGGGTTGCCGCGATGGGTTGACGGGTTCTTTACTGCCACCGGGTCCAATCTGCTGGTGCAATACGGACTCGCCTATTTGTTTGGAATTCCGGCCGCTTCGTGGTCCCTCATCGTCCTGGGCAGCGCCTTGAGCCTGGCTGCCGCCCGCCTGCTGCGAGAGGCTATACCCGGTGGCCGACGCGGCGGGATCCTGCTGGTTGGCCGCGATTCTTCCACCGCAGCATTGGCAGCCGCGCTCGGGGAAAACACGGTGGGCTTGCTCGATAGAGGACCGGCGCCCGCCTCTGGGGAACTGCCTTTCCTTGGCGCGCCGGATCGCTTGGATGAAGTGTGCGAGACCGAACAGCCGCGGGCGGTTGTGATGAGCGGCATGCCAGCCGGAATCTCGTTGGCGCACCTGCTTCGGTTGCACTACGCCGGGATCGAAGTGGAAGGCGCTCCGTTTCTGTGCGAGGGCGTCTTACGACGCGTGGCATGGCAGCGTCTCTCGCCGTCCGACCTGCTCTTTTCAGTAACCCCCGTCACCAGTCGAGCCATGCTGGCCTTCCAGGCGGTCTACAAGAACCTGTTTGGCCTGGGACTGCTGATCCTCTTCGCTCCGGTGTTGATTCTGGCTTCACTGCTGAGCGCAGTTTTCACTGGCGGATCGGCCATGGAGCACATCGAATGTTCGGGACTTCAGCGCATTCCTTTTCAGATGTTTCGCTTTCGAACCACCCGGCCCGGCGGCGCGCCTTCCTGGATCGGGAATCTGATTGCGCGCCTGCATCTGACCAACCTGCCACAGTTGCTCAACGTGTTCCGAGGAGAAATGGCGCTGTTCGGCCCGCGACCGGTGCGCTGCGTTTTTGCCGACCGGTTGCTGGATCTCATGCCGGCATACGTGTATCGCTTCACGGTGAAACCGGGCATTTTCGGCTGGTCTCAGGCCCACTTTCCCGAAACCGGCGGCGTGTCGGAAGAGGCGCTCAGTCTGGAGTACGATTTCTATTACATCAGGCAGGAAAGCCCGTCCCTCGATCTGGACATTTTGATTCGAACGCTGTTACGGCGCAAGGCGGCGCGAAAGAGGACAGCGGTTCCGGGCGCGGCGAGTGAGTCGTGATGCCGGCTGCAGTGCTACTGGCGGTGGCGACCGCCGTGGTCTTCTATTTCCTCATCGGATACCCGATCTTGTTGGCAATTTCGCGGCGAGCGGCGCCGCCCGTGCACAAAGATCCAGCGTTTCGACCCACGCTTTCGGTCCTGGTCGCGGTCCATAACGGCGAGCAGTTCCTGCAACGAAAGCTGGAGTCTCTGCTCGCGTTGGACTACCCGTCACACCTGCGCGAGATTCTGGTGATCTCGGACGGTTCGACCGATGCCACGGAGACCATCGCCAGTTCGTTCGCGGGTCGAGGGGTGCGGTTACTCTGCGTTCCCCGCGGCGGCAAAGCCACGGCACTGAACGCCGGCTTGGCCCAGGCGTCCGGGGAGATTCTGTTCTTCACCGACGTCCGCCAGATGCTGGATGCGCGCGCACTTTCCCACCTGGCGGCGAATTTCGCGGATCCTTCGGTAGGGGCGGTTACCGGAGAGTTGCGCCTGCTTAATCCCGCGCGCGCCGGCGAGCAGGCCGACATGGAGTTGTACTGGCGTTTTGAGCTATGGGCCCGCAGCAACCATTCGCGGATCGATTCTATTTTCAGCACAACCGGCTGCATTTACGCGCTCCGCCGCAGCCTGGCTTCGCCGTTGCCGCCGGATACGATTTCCGACGACGGCACATTCTCGTTGCGGGCCTTCTTTCGCGGCTACCGGGTGATCTTCGATCCGGAGGCCGTCGCCTTCGACTATCCGGCGGCCGAAGGCGGCGAGTTTCGCCGGCGGTTGCGCACGCTGGCCGGTCTCTGGCAACTCTTCGTTCGCCTGCCGCAGTTGTTCTCGAGCGCCAACCGGATGCGTTTTCACTTTCTCTCTTACAAATTCGGGCGCCTCGTGCTCCCTTGGGCGATCCTGCTGATTTTGGGCTCGACGCTCGCGCTGACCGATTCCCGGTGGCGCAACTTCCTGCTCATCGATGAGCTGATGCTGGTGGCACTGGCAGCCGTGGATCGATTGGTGCCCCGCACGTTTCCCTTAAAGCGCATCTCCTCGCCGGCGCGAACTTTTGTAGCGATGAACGCCGCCGCGCTGTTGGCCGTGCTGGTGTTTTTCGTTCCGGCGGAAACGCTCTGGCGGCCGACCCGGATGCAAGCGCGCCAGTAATCGCGGCTATACTCGATCTTTGAGCCGGATACTCTTTGTTTTCGGGACGCGGCCGGAGGCCATCAAGCTCTGCCCGCTGATCAAGCGGTTGCGCGCGCAGCCGGACGACTTTGAAGTAACGATCTGCGTCACTGCCCAGCACCGCGACATGCTGGACTCTGGTTTGGAGGCTTTCGGGGTCCGCCCGGATTTCGATCTCGACCTGATGCGACCGGGCCAGACGCTCTGCGGCGTCACCGCGCGAATCCTGGCCGGCATCGAAACGGTTCTGAATTCCGAGCGGCCGCCGCACCTGGTGGTGGTGCAGGGCGACACGAATACCACCTTTGCCGCCGCGCTGGGCGCGTTTTATCGGAATGTGCCGGTTGCGCACATCGAAGCCGGCTTGCGCACGGGCGACATGCGGCAGCCGTTCCCCGAGGAAATGAACCGCGCACTCACGTCACGCATCGCGGAATTTCACTTCGCCCCCACGCGTGCCGCCGAAGCCGCCCTCTTGCACGAAGGCGTGGCGCCCGAAAAGATCTTCGTCACGGGCAACACCGGCATCGACGCGGTGCTTTGGGTGCGCAACGCGCTGGAAAAGGGCGAACTCCGTGCGCCGGCCTGGCCCTGGCTCGATCCCGCCAGGCGGCTGGTTCTGGTCACCTGCCACCGCCGCGAAAACTTCGGGCCCGGCTTCGACCGGGTCATGCGGGCGCTCGCGCTGCTTGGGAAACGGCCCGACGTCCAGTTGGTTTACCCGGTGCACCGTAATCCCAACGTGCTCGGTCCCGCCCACAGCCAGCTCGCCGGACATGCCAATATCGTCCTGCTCGATCCGTTGCCTTACGTGCCGTTTGTGGACCTCATGCGCCGGTGCTGGATGATCATTACCGATTCGGGCGGCATTCAGGAGGAAGCGCCGTCGCTCGGCAAACCCGTCCTGGTGCTGCGCGAGAAAACCGAGCGGCCGGAAGCGGTTACGGCCGGAACCGTGAAGCTGGTGGGAACCGACGAACGGCAGATCGTCGCCGAAGCAACGCGGCTGCTCGATGACGAGCGGGAATACGCCCGCATGACCCGCGTCCACAATCCGTATGGCGACGGGCACGCCTGCGAACGGATCGCCCAAGTGTTGGCAACATCTCTGCGATTGCCGGCTTGCCCGGAAGAAAAGCCGTGACGACTCCCGGCTCAGCCGGCTTGACAGCCCGCGCCACGGGCCCGGGACTGCGAAGTGGGAATGATCGTGCCCACGCGCGGAGGGTTAAGTCATTGAAAACAATTGCCATTGCACTGCACTCGGCGCCGGGATCGCTTGTAGAAACTCGAGGGGAAAGACAAGGCATGCCCCACCAACCGCCGGGACGGGGTTCGGAACCGAAGGGCGAGGCGCGTTGCCGGGTTCAAATGCGCTCGGCCAGCAGCGTCTGAATCTCTCCCGAGAGCTCAGCCTGAAGCCGTTCCGCACTATCGTAACCGGTGTGGACCAAGCGCACCTTTCCGAATTTGTCGATGACGATCAGCGATGGGTAGCCCTCCAGGCCGAGGCTTTCGAGGCACTTCTCGCTCCCGTAGGCAACCGGCAGCGCGTAGCCAGCCTTCTTCATGAAGTCTCGCCCTTGCTCCGGTGTGTCGCCATTCTGCGGCACGTCGACCGCCCAAAACGCGACCGTCGAATTGCCTTGATACCGCCTATAGACCTTGTCCAATTCCGGCAGTTCCCTCCGGCAGGGGAGACACCAGATCTCCCAAAAAGCAAGGACGACGACGCGCCCGCGAAACTCGGAGGAGTCGACCGGAGTACCGTCGAGTCTGCCAATGGAGAATGTGGGAACGGGCTGGCTCATTCTGCGAGTGGGGACTGGCGCCGCAAGTGCTGAAAACGCGGGAGCGGGAACGCTCATCCTGCGGGTGGCAATTCGCGTCGCAAGCGTAGGAATGGCAGTCACCGCCAGCACCACGAGTGCGGCCAGACAGGCAAAAGCCATGATGCCTCCTTTCAAAGCGGACCGCGCCGCCCAGAAGCGGCGGACGCTCACGCCACACACCGCGAACGCATTTGCAATCAACAAGAGCAGTGCGAGGACGGCATGGTGCAGCGAGTCCCATCCCAAAACGAGCAGTACGACAGAGGCCCCCGTGCTGACCAGTAGCCCTTTCAGCCACGCGTTCCCGGGACGGCTCTTCCCGCGAACAAGCCCCGCACATAGGTACAGAAGTGCAAGGACTATAACCGCAGCGCGCAGGTCCGCGCCTATGTGCAGGCAGTTATCGCCAAGAATAAACAGCGCAAGGGCCGCCAACCCGGTCAAGATATCGGCTGCGCCCGCAGTGAGTGTTCTTCTCATGCGCAGAACTCCTGTGGTCTCATACGAAAAGTGGACCGTCCATGTTCCTCATCAGGTGGCTGCGCAGGCCACAAAATGTACTTCCGATGGCCCATTTCTAGCGAAAGCGCTTCCTCGCCTGCGCGCTGGGAGGTGCTGACGGGGCTCTACGATTGCCGCCGCTCGCCAGCTAGGCGATACTGGGCAGGAACAGCCGGCCCTTCGGATGCGAATTCTCTTTCTCTCGCCGCGCCTGTGCCTGCCGCTGCTAACCGGGGCCAGGATCCGCGAGTATTATCTCGCCCGCGCCTTGGCACAGCGTGCCGACGTCACTTACGTGAGCTTCATTCAGCCCGGTTTTCCGGAGCCCGACGCGACCGACCTCGGGTTCTTTAGTGAAGTCTTCCTGGTGCCGCTTCTCGGACGCTACAGTCTGCGTAAGATCGTGCGCGGACTGACCGGACGCCAGCCTTTGAGCGTGCTCAACTACACGACCGATGAAATGAAAGCCGTGATCACCGCCATCGCCGCGCGCGGTCGCTTCGACCTGGTTCACCTGGATAGCTGCCACATGGTCGAATACGTGCCGCTGATCGAGAGGTTGTGGGAGAGCCCGGCGCGCGCGGTCTACGATTGGCACAATATCGAGTCCGAACTGATGCGGCGCTTCGCGGCCAACGTGAATTCTCTTCCCAAGAAGGTGTATGCCGACCTCACGGCAAAACGGCTGGCGCGCCTGGAAAAGCGGATCCTCGGCACCGGCTTTGGCCACGTGGTGTGCAGCCCGCGGGAGAAAGAGAATCTGGTCGCAATCGCTCCCGCCGCGCGCATCACGGTCATCGAGAACGGGGTAGATACCGAGAGATTCGCGCCGGTGGCCGAGGCCGTCCCGCGCTGGCGCCTGGTGTACGTCGGAGCGATGGACTTCCACGCCAACATCGAAGCGGCCTGCTGGTTTACCCGTCAGGCGTGGCCCGCGATCCACGAGCGGTTTCCGGACTGGCGGCTGACTCTGATCGGCTCCAATCCCGCTCCCGCTGTCCGGGAGCTTGCGCGCGCGCCGAGCGTTGAGGTCACCGGCACCGTTCCCGACGTGGTCCCCTACTATCGCGACGCCGTGGCGGCGATTGTGCCTCTGCGCACGGGCGGCGGAACGCGTTTGAAAATTCTCGAAGCTATGGCCGCCGGCGTGCCGGTGGTCTCCAGCCGCCAGGGAGCCGAGGGTCTGGCCGTCTCACCCGGCCAGGACATAGAGGTGCTCGACGACGACAACGGGTGGCTGCCGGCATTGACCGCCATTGCGACCGAACCCGGCCTTTGGGGCGCGCGGTCTCTGGCCGGCTTGGCCTTGGTGCGTGCGCACTACGAGTGGCGCCTGCTGGGCGATCAACTCTACGAAGAATACCGTTCCTGGCTGGCGAGTGCGGCGGTGTAGATCCCGACCAGGCGCCGGGTCCGGGCTTCGAGCGTGTGCCGGGTCAGAATCAGTTCGTTGGCGCGCGCCGCCAGGCTGTGTGCCAGAGTTTCGTTCGTCAGCAACTCCTGTATCGCCCGGCATAAAGCCTCGGGGTTCCGCGGTGGTACCAGGAGTGCGCTTTCACCGTCGCAAACGATCTCCGGAATGCCTCCAACCGCCGTCGCTACCACCGGCACTCGGGCCGCCATGGCTTCCAATAGCGCGTTGGGCGAACCCTCCGACAACGAGGAAAGCACCGCCAGATCGGCGATCCCGTAGTAAGGTTCGGCCGACGGGACCTGTCCGGTTAGGGTGACCATTTCGCTCAGACCGAGATGGCGAATCGCAGCCTCAATCCTGGCCCGTTCCGTTCCCCCGCCCACGATAAGAAGATGCGCGATTGCCGCGCCTTCGCCGCCGCGCACAACCGCCAATTGGCTAAGAGCCCGCAGCAACGAAAGGTGGTCCTTTTCACGCGAGAGACGGCCGACGATCAAGATCACTTTTCGCGCCGGATCGATTCCCAGCCGGGCACGCAGTTCCGCACTGGCGGCCGCTGAGGCGGTTCGCCCCCAGCCTGGCTCTATGGCATTGTGGACAATCTCAATGTGGGCAGCCGGAACCCCATGGCGAATCAACTCCCGCCGAAACGGCTGGTTGACGGTCACCACGCGCAAAGGCGCCCGCAACGACCAGCGGTCCAGTTGATTGTATATGCGCGCTCGCAAGTCCGGCCACGTGTACCCGTGGTGAAAAGCCACCCAGGGGGCCAGCCGGTTCAGGCCTGACTTGCGGACCAGAAAATGGGACTTCACCGCGTGGCTTTCCACCAGGTCCGGCTGGAGACTTTGGCCGAGGGCGGAAAGTCCGGTAATGACCCTCCAGTCAAAACGGCCGCTTTCGGCAATCGGATAGACCGGAACCGACATCTCGCTGGCCGCCTGAATAAAAAGATCGGGCTCGTCCGGGCGCTGGAAGACGGCAATCGACACTTCTACCGCCAGCCCAGCGCCGCCCGAGCGGGCCATGCGGGCGAACTGTAGCAGTCCCTTGGCCGGTCCGGTGATGCTGGTGGCCTCAACGATCGCCAGCAGTTTGATGGATTTCATCGCCACGCCGAGTTTAGCAAAAGCAAACCGTCCGAAACTCGATGCGAGCGCTCTCGGGCAAAGTTGAGCCGAGTGAATATGGTCGCCGTACCCCTCCTTGGTCAATCCATGCCTTCGCGTACTATGATGTACTACTGGATCGTACCGGTGGCGCCTGACTTGACAGGTCTGGGAACCTCGCGTCAGACTTTAGGTTGCGATCGATAGCCGAACGAATGGCCGACAGGAGCATAAACAGTTGTTTGCCGTGAAAATACCGCGCCTGGCAGCACTTTTCTTGCTGGTGATGCCGGCCTTTGCCCAGTATGCCGGCCCCGCAATTCTCTCCCGCGGCGACGCCCCCGCCGCCATGAATGTGCCTCAGATCGATTTTATTCCTTTCTTGTCGGTGGTTGGTGTGTACGATACGGGGCTGGCCGGCGTGTCTGTAAATTCCCAAGGAGCATTGGCGAATTCCTCATCGGAAGGGGTGGAGGTGGACTTTGGCATCAGCGGCGTTCACAGTTGGAAGCACACCAAGGTTTCCCTGAATTATGGGGGCGCGGCTCGCGACTACTCTCATGCCACCTATTACTCGGGCGTCGATCAGTCGTTGATGCTCGGCATCATGCACCAAGTCTCAAGGCATGTCACATTGCAACTGAACGAGTCCGCCGGCATGTTTGCTCAAACTTATGGCTTGGTGGGCCTTTCCGCAACAGTGCCGTTTGATCCCACGACAACTTACACTCCCACCACCGACTTTTTTGACAATCGAACGATCTACGCAAACAGTCAGGTCCTGCTGACCTACCAGAGAACCGCTCGGCTTTCCTTTGCTTTCGGCGGCGACTGGGATGTTACCAGGCGCCGGTCGAGTGCTCTATACGGCGTAACGGGCGAGGACGCACGCGGGGACGTGCAGTACCGCATTTCCAGGCGGTCGACGATCGGCGCCAACTATATGTTCACGCACTACAGTTATAACGGGGTGTTCAGCGGGACGGACTTCCACCGATTCAGCGCCACATACGGCGTGCAACTGTCCCGCACGTGGGAATTCAGCGGCTTTGCAGGCGTGACCCGGGTGGATAGCAAGTTCCCGCAGTTGATCACGCTGGACCCCGTCATCGCTGCCCTGCTGGGAATCACGCAAGGATATGTCGTTTCTTACGACTTGACATGGCTTCCGAGTTATAGTGCCCGTCTGTCGAAAACATTTGCCCGTGGGATTGCGTATATATCCGGCGGCCGCTCAATGACCCCAGGCAACGGTCTCTTCTTGACCTCCTCAGACTATAGTGCCGCGGCAGGTTATACCTATACGGGCCTTCGCCGGTGGGGCTTAGGTTTTTCGGCCGGCTACGACAGGGCTGAGTCCATCGGCAACATTCTCGGCGAATACGGCGACTACAGCGCGGGTTTGCAGACCAGCCGGCAGATCAGCCACCTGGTGCATGTGGTGGCCGGGGTTACCGCGCGGAAGTACCAAAGCGGCAGTTTCGCGGGCTACAACCGGGTGATTTGGGACGCTCGGATTGGGCTTTCATTCTCTCCCAGGGACATACCGCTGCGAATCTGGTAGGGCGGCCGATCGGACGAAGATGGCCGGTTCGCATCCACTGCGCCGCATGTTAGGAATATATAGTGTGGTGGCTCGAACCGCATGATCCGGCTATTTCGCGTATTCGTTCCCGCCAGCACGTTCGCGCTGTTCGTGTTCGAAGCCCTGCTGATTCTTTCTTCGTTCATTTTTTCCGCCTACCTGCTCCTCGAAGTGGATCCGACGGACTATCTGTCTGGCTTTCCGGGGTTGGCGAGTGTTGCGCTGGTCTGGCTCAGCATTCTACTCGGGATCCACTTTCAGAGTCTCTATTCGCAGATCCGCGTCCGATCGCGCGTGCTGTTGTTGCAACAACTATTGATGGTCGCGGGTATTGCGTTTCTTCTCCAGGCGCTGATCAGCGCCGTCGCTCCGGACCTTCAGTTGCCACTTCGGGTCATGCTTCTGGGCAGCCTACTGTCGATCACTGGAGTTTTCGCCAGTCGCCTGCTGTTCAGCGCTTATGTGCTTCCGCTTGTTGCCGGCGAACGCTTGCTGCTGATTGGGAACAGTCCCTTGCTCGAGGACCTCGCCAGTCATCTGCAGCGGAACCCACAATCCGGGATTCAGGTGGCCGGGTACATCGGAAGGCGTGCAGAAGGGACGGGCATCTCGGAGCCAGGCTGCGAAGGCCGGGCCGGCAGTCTGGAAGAATCGGTCCGGGCGCTCCACCCAAGCCGCGTCGTGGTGGGCTTCGAGGGCGGCCTGAGTTCGCGGTTGGCTGATGAGTTGCTGGAGTTGCGGTTCTCGGGCCACACCGTCGAAGACGCCGCCGGAACCTACGAGAAGATTTGCAACCGGGAGGGATTGAATGGATTGAACGCAGCGCGCCTGCTGTATTCGAAGGAATTCGAGCCTGGCACGCGAGCTTTGTTCTTCCAGACAATCGGCAACTGCCTGGTTGCCGCCACGGTTCTCACGCTTCTGTCGCCTTTGCTGCTGCTGATCGCAGCGCTGGTGCGGTTGTCGTCTCACGAGGGGGTGATCGAGGGGCGATTGCGGGAAGGCCGCCACGGGCCATTCACTCTCTACAACTTTCGGGTTGGCGCCGGAGAGACTCGCGTCGGCCGGATCCTCTGCCGCACCGGCCTGTATGCTCTGCCTCAGTTCATCCATGTGCTGCGGGGGCAGATGTCGATCGTCGGTCCAAGACCGGAACGGCCGGAATTCGAGCGCGAATTGTCGCGTCACCTCCCGTTCTATCCACACCGGCTCAACGTGCGGCCGGGTATCACAGGCTGGAGCCAGATTCAGATGCGACACTTGGCGGCTCCTTGGGATTCGATAGCGGAGCTTGAGTATGATCTGTATTACATCAAGTACTTTTCACCGATGTTGGACGTCTTTGTCATCTCGCAGGCCATCAAGATCCTGCTGCTCTGGGGCGGGCAGCCATAACGCGATCGAGCGCGCAACGGCGCCAATCCCATGAGTCAACCCGTTTCCGCGATTGCTCGGTTGCCGTTTCGCCAGTTTCCCGCCGTTGTGCTCTCCGTGCTTTGGATGGTTCCGATCGCCGCCAGTGTCCCCAGGCTGGAGGCTCAGAGCGCCGGCAACGTGTTGCTGGTGGTGAACCGCAGAGATCCGGTTTCCCAGGCGGTCGCGGACTATTATGCCAAGCGCCGGCCGGTTCCCTCGCGCCACGTCTGCTTTCTCGAAACGACCACCGAGGAAACCATCGACTGGCAGACTTACACTACGCAAATCGAGACGCCGGTCGGAGACTGCCTGAGGCGGGAGCACCTTGAGGAAAAGGTGCTGTACATCGTGACGACCATGGGCGTCCCGCTGCGGATAGACGGCATGAGCGGATCGATCCAAAAATCCGAGCAGTCTTCGGTGGATTCCGAACTCACTCTGCTCTATGCGAAACTTCACGGAGATCATTTCGAGCGCGCTGGCGCGGTTCCCAATCCCTTCTTCGGCAAGCGCGACAGCCCTTTCCTGCACCCGCAGTTCCCGATTTACCTGGTGACGCGCCTGGCGGCGAACGATTTGGCGGATGTGAAAGCCATGATCGACCGCTCGTTGTCCGCCCGGAATCGCGGCATGTTCGTGATCGACACCAGTTCTCCGGCGAATGGCGACGGCGACAACTGGCTTCGTGCGGCAGCCTTGCTGTTGCCTGCCGGTAGGGTTGTGTTGGACGACAGTCCCGACGTTCTCTATAAACAGCGCAACGTGATCGGCTATGCATCCTGGGGATCGAACGATGTCGGCCGCAAACAACGCTGGTTGGGATTCGAATGGCTGCCGGGAGCGATCGTGACCGAATTCGTGTCGACCAACGCCCGGACGCTGAAGCCGCCGCCGCCGTACTGGAACCTCACCACCTACACCGACCGCGAGCACTGGTTCGCGGGTTCGCCGCAAACGCTCAGCGCGGATTACATCCACGAAGGCGCCACCGGCGCTTCCGGCAACGTTTACGAACCTTACCTGTCTGGATGCGTGCGCCCCGAGTACGTCCTGCCGGCCTATGCCCACGGCCGCAACCTGGCCGACAGCTATTACCTGGGAATGCCGTTCCTCAGTTGGCAGGGCGTAGTGCTGGGCGATCCTCTTTGCTCGCTTGGGAAACCGTAACCAGTCGGGCCGGCAACTGGGTCAGCTTGTCGGAGGTTCCGATTCTGCCCGCCCTAAGCTAAGGCCTCTTCCGACCACCAAGCCGAACAGCAGCCGACGCCTTACTCGGGCTTTTTCCATCACGGCCGTCGAGCACTCTTACCAGGCTGAACTGGCCATTCTCGTATACGGTAGCCAGTTGCAGCGGCGCGGCGGCGATAACCGGGATCAGAAACCGCCGGTCGTCCGGCCGGCTCTTATCGACTGCGATATAGTCTGGGAGTACCCGGCGCAGGTAGTGAATCATCCGCTCCGGCGGCCCCTCGGCTGGCCACCCGCTCGAATGCCTGCCCGTCGAAAGAGCGAAAACGCGAGGGTTCCAGAAGATCACAAGTGCATCCGGAGCGGTCTGATCGCGCACCATGGCGCAGAGCTCTTCGTACCTCGTCGCTGTGACAAGCGTGTCGTTCGGATCGGGGCGGACCAGAAGGGCGTTTGCGGCGGGAGCGAACAGCATTAGCGCTGCGCCGGCAACCTGCAAGGGCTGCGCGAGGCGTTGCGGCACACGGGGGAGGAACGTCCGGAAGCCTTCGAATATGTAGACCATGTAGATTGGCATAACGCACAACAGGTACCTGGGGCTAGGCAACCAGTACGCGCTGAGTACGGCAAGGATCGCCAGCAGATAGAGCTCGGTGACCCGCAAACCCGTGTGCACTCTCTTCGAAACCGCCAGGAGCGCCAGTAAGAGCGTTGCAGCCCAGAGCACATAGCGGAAATACTGGCTCAATGGGTTGGCGAAGACATAAGAAAAGAGCCCGGCATACGCCGCCATGTGGCCGGCAATGTGCGGGATCGACATGGTGAACTGGCGGGCGTAACTGCTGTCCCTGTGCAGCAAGAGGTTATTCAGCAGCATCAGCGGCATGAATGCGATTGCGGTCGCAATTAGAAAAGTGGTGAGCCGGCGTTTTCGCAATAACTCGGTTCCAGCGCAGGCGAGCAGAAATGACAGTCCGACTGGACGTATGAGATACGCCCCGGCAATACTGAAGCCGGCCAGCAATCCCCATTTCCACGGATTCGTTTCATCCAGATGGCGGTCGTAAATCCGCAGAATCAGAAGCAGCACGAGAAAGGACACAAGCTGGTACGGTGCGTCGGAGCCGATTTCATCGAAGTTCGTAAGGAACAGCGTCGAGAAGCCCAGCGCCACGATCAAGAGCAAGGAGTAGACCGGTGGCAAAGTTCTCCGGGCATACAAATAGACCGGCCACAACGAGAGCACGAGGAAAGTGACATTCAGCAGTTTGAATAGGACGATATTTAGCCCAAAGGCGACAAAAAGTGGCGCGAGCAGAAGCGGGTATCCAGAGGGATACGAACTGGGGCCCACTTCGGTTGTCGATTCGGGCTGAAAGACATAGCCGGTCTGCGCATACGGGAGCCCATTCACGATATTGCGCGCGTGCACCACATACATCGCCCAATCAGTTCCCCTGGAGTGTATGCCTGGCGATAGCTCGCCACCCATGAAAGCACAGAGGACGACCATAAACGCCGCCGCTAAGACGGGAATCGCCAGCCTGGTTTTCATCCCTTGATTACCCAGAATTGATTTCGCGGAACTTGCGCCCCAGGATCGACGGCCAGACGCATACAGATGTTTTGCCCGTTGCAGGGTGCCTGATGTGACATGTGGACACAGGGCGAACAGGGTATCTTCACGTAATGAATCTCATCGAAGCCGCGACTGTTTGGGCGGATCAACGTGCGCGGATCGGTCGGCCCCCAGAAAGAGACCGTCCGGCGGCCCAGCAGCCGGCTGAAATGCAGAAGCGCGGAATCGATGCAAAGCACCTCGTCCATGGCGGCAATGATCCGCACCGATTCTTTCAAGCTCGTCTTTCCGGCATGGTTTCGAACCACGGCACGGCCTTGAAACCGCTCCTCCAACAGAGTTGTGATCTGTTCGAGCTCCGCGCGGTCCGCAGCGGCCCCCAACAGATGCAATTCCACCATTGTCGCGTCGCATCTCGCAATTCGCCCCGCAGCAACTTCCACCCACTCTTCGCGCCGCAGCATCCGTTCCCGGCTCAAACCCGAACAAGCCGGCGCAATCGCCATCCGGAAGATCCTCCCCTCAAACTCGCGCTGTCCGAGCCGGCTCTGGAACTCTCGCTCGCATTCTCCGCCATCCACCGGTGAGGTACCGCATGGCGCGGCCACCTCCAAGCTCGTCTTTCCGGCATGATTGCGAACCGCGGCGCGGCCTCTGAACCTCCCCTCCACCAGAGTTGTGACCGGTTCGAACTCCGCATGGTTGGCAGGAGTCGCCAGCGGATGCAATTCCACCATGGCCGGCTCGCGTCGCGCAATCCGTCGCGCAACCACCTCCGCCCAGTTTTCGGGGCGCAGAGTCAGTTCCCGGCCCGACCCGGAAAAAGCCGGCGCATGCGCCAAAGCGAACAGATCCCCTTCGAATCCGTGATCTCCCAGCCGGCTTCGGAACTCCCGTTCGCATTCTCCGCTGTCCACCGGCGAGGTTCCGAATACCGCAGCCAACTGATCGTAGAAATCGTAAGTACCGTTTGTCATGTTGCAGAAGAGCAGGTGCGTGTTGAGGTGACGCCGCCAAAAGGAGATGGTCGTGAAGAACCCGATGCGGTTACGCGCGGCGGTCAGCAGGGCGAATACGGTCGTAAGCCGGCTATGAATCTCCAGATCGATCAGAGCGTCATGGCGAAAGAGCCTCCGACACGCCCGGACCGAATCGGCAGCCAGCGTCAGTGGCCCACAATCGTCGCGGACTATCACAATTTCGTCGAAGATACCCAACAGCGCCCCAAACGGCGCGACCTCTGGGGTCGTGATCAGCGTCAGCCGTTCAAGACGAGGGAGACGCCGAAGAGCCAGCAGTGCCGAATAAGCGATCACCAGACTGCCACCGCCCAGCAGTTTTAGAATGGCTATTTTGCAGCATTTCGAGAGACCGTGATCGCGATGCAGCAGCTTTCCCAGAAGAATTGTGGGGATTTTCAGGATGGCTTGAAGAAAACCCCCGAGGTAATAATCGAGGAAGAGTTTTGAGCGGAGGTTCATACTGTCATGTCACCAAACGGTCGCTCGCAGCGCTCAGAATGGAAACCAAGGTGCCGGAAAGCGCAAGGAGGCGCTCCGGTGTATCAATCCAGCCCAACGTGCGGGACGGGGAGCACAGAGCGCTGTCCTGGAAGTGGTCGAGCCGTGTTCTCAATGTTCATCCAGACAGGAGCCCGAGGGCTCCTGTCCCAAGAGTGCACCAAGCGCTCGGCTTTTCTCCGGAAAATGTGATCTCAGTGGAAAGCCTCGGTGCGCGGCTTGGAGGAGCCGGCCGGCGAAATGCTTCTGGAATACACGCCCAGGGCGAATTGCCCCTTCGGTGGCGCGCATCCCAAATGCAACGGCAGGATGAAAGGCGCTTGGGCGTACACTATAATGAGTCCCGTGGGTCCAAAATGAAGATCCCGGCATATCAGGTGGACGGCTCGTGTTTTTTCCAAGAGTGTGGGAGAATGGCCATCGCGGCATGACATCCATACAGACGGGGTCTGTCCCCTCTAACCTATGCCAGCCGTCGCTTCGGGGCGGTAACTTCAGTTCGGCGTGGAGATGTCCATGACAGCCGCGCTCCTCATCTTGGCGCTATACCTGCCAGAAAGGTCAACAATTTCACCGTGACGATCAGACAACTTCGCCCTCTTGTCTTCCTACCGCTGATGTGGGCCTGTTACTTTGCGCTTGAAAATGTTTGGGTCCGGATGGTCCCGCTCGATCAACGCTATCGGGAATTTCCAGTCCCGGCTGGCGTTATCACTTGGGTTGGCAGAAGAGCCTTGGTGGTCGTCTCGCTGATTTTCATTGGCCTGTGGTTGGTCTACTGCTTCCGAAACAGGCTCTGGAACACAGGATTTCGACAGCGAGCCTTCCTTGTGACGATGACGGCCGGATGCTCCTGGACCATTTTCGTGATTCTCCGGTTTCAGGGCTTTGAGCCGACTTGGTACCAATTGCAACCCCTGATCGACAGCCCCGCCAGTCGCCCCATCATCGGGCACCGCATTCTGTTTGTGTGGCTGGCCCAAGGCATTCACATTCTCAGGCCCTCCATGGGTCACATAATGGTCTTCATGGGCTCTCAGATAGCGGCCATTGTTTTTGCCACTTATATGGCCGGCAGGTGGGCGGCGGTGTTCGTCGGGGATCGCCTCTCGTTCCTCGGCCAAATACTGCTGGTTCTCTTCCTTACGCCAACGATCAGCTACTACACTTTCTACGACATTGGGATTGTGGGTTTCTATTGCGCGGCCTTTCTGTCGCTGTATCACCGCCGCTACTGGCTGTTTGTTGTCACGGTCGGACTGGCCACCCTAAACCACGAAAATGCGCTCCTCTTGATACCGGTGGCGCTGTTTGCATGCTACGGCGATCTTCCGGTGAAGCGGTTGCTTCTTTTTTCCGGCGCGGCGTTTGGCGTTCACGTCGGAATTCGTGCGGCGCTTCTAATCCTCATGCCGATGCCGAAAGTGGGTGATCTCGCGACCTGGACCAATCCGATTGATCTTGCGAAATTGCCCATGGTGATGCTCGTATCGATGGGGTTGCTCGCATTTAGGTGGGCCTGTGTGTTTCTGGGATTTCCGAGTGCGCCTCCTTTTGTCCGGAAACTCGCCATTCTTTATCCGCTACTGATCATTACGACGACAGTGTTCGGACAATATCATGAGACACGGCAGTTCGACGCCGGCATTCCTGTCGACATTGCCTTTGTCTTGTGCTACCTCGCCGGCCGGTCGGCTCCGATACCGACTGACAGTCTTGGAACTACCGTCGCAGCAGTGT
>Ga0181529_10001271_pt1 | contig 33569 bp, 24 predicted proteins | sample PEATcosm2014_Bin_36_FD_119763 | JGI IMG/M metagenome (GOLD analysis project Ga0181529, IMG submission 119763) | Peatland microbial communities from MTU Mesocosm Facility, Houghton, MI, USA - PEATcosm2014_Bin10_30_metaG | ecosystem: Environmental > Terrestrial > Soil > Wetlands > Peat | place... | reverse complement strand
CAGCTCCCAGCCGAGCCCGAACGGCAAACTCCACGCGTTGTTCCTGTACCTGCATCTGCTTGAATGGCATCGTCCCCCCACTTCGGCGCTCGTCTGCGCTTGCGCCGAAGTGTAAAGGATGTCATGGTACTGAACAGCGAGGGACCCGGGGCACCCACTTTTTGGTGGAAGGGAAACAGGGATCTTCGATCTCCCTCGGGTTTTCGGTAGGTAAGGATTGGAGAACAAGTATCGTGCTTTCCCTAGTCTCAGAATAGAGACCGGGGGCGCCTTGGATGGGTGGTGAAGGGAAAGAAAAACGTCGCCCGACTGGGGCGACGTTCTGGATCGTCTGGGATGCTGAAAGGACGCTTGAGCGGTTTACCGGTCGAGAGTCAGAGCGATCTCGTGGGTGGAGATGGCGCCTTCGCGAACGATCACCCAGCGGTCAGCGCCGAGCGAAAGGTCGACGATGGTGGTGGGCAGGGCACGGGCGGTGGGGCCGCCATCGATGATCAGGGGGATGCGGTCGCCGATCTGGTCGCGGACGGCGCCGGCGTGGGTGCATTCAATCGCTCCCTGCAGGTTGGCGGAGGTGGCCGTGACGGGCAGGCCAAAACGCTCCACTACGGCGCGGGGAATGGCGGCGTCGGGCACGCGCAGCGCCACGTTACCAGTGTTGGCCGTGGAGCGCAGGGGCAGCTTGGTGCCGGCGCGGACGATGATCGTGAGGGGACCGGGCCAGAAGCGTTCCGCCAGCTTGTCGAGCCGGGCGTCGGTATCGCGGGCCAGGGTGTAGGCCTGGTTGATGGAGGCGATCAACAGCGAGAGGGGTTTCTGCTTTTGGCGGGTCTTGATCTGGTAGATCCGCTCCACGGCCTGGAGGTTGACGGGGTCAACGGCGAGACCATAGAAGGTGTCGGTGGGCAACGCTACAACATCGCCTTTGCGGAGGCAGGAAACGATGTAATCGATCCGGTCCGGCTGTGGCTCATCGGGATGGACGCGCAGAATTTCCGCGGACAAAAGCACCTGCCTTGCGTGCCGTAATGAAGGACGCTCTAGTTTCGGAAGCTATCACAGCCCCAGCCGCGGTGCAAGTGCGATTGCGATAGGGAGGGGCAGATCCGGTTCCAGGTGCAGCATCTTCCCATCAAAGGGCTTAGAATCGGCAAAGTAGACAGAGGAAAGCTGTTGCATGCCCCCATTTGTTGCCATGCGTACCATTGAGAGCCGCCACAACCCTAGGCTGAAAGAGCTGCGCCGCTTGCTGGCTGCGCCCAGCCGCGAGTTGGCGGCGGTGGAAGGTCCGAATCTTGTGGAGGAGGCTCTGCACGCCGGCTTGCGGGTGCGGACGGTGTTTGCCCCGCTGGGAGCCGAAGAGTTTGTGGCCGGACTTGGGCTGGCAGAAGGAACAGAAATTCTGCTGGCCGCAAGGGAGCTGTTGGGTGCGGCCCTGGCCACGGAGAGTCCGCAGCCGATTGCCGCCGTGGTGGAGCCGCCGGCGTGGAGCTGGGACGATCTGCTGGGGGTCAAGAATCCGCTGATTGTGGTGCTGGCAGGCTTGCAGGACCCAGGGAATTTGGGCACGATTCTGCGCTCGGCGGAGGCCTTTGGGGCCACCGGAGTGGTGAGTTTGCCGGGAACGGTGAGCGCGTGGAACCCGAAGGCGGTACGGGCTTCGGCGGGGTCGCTCTTCCGGTTGCCGCTCGTGGTTGCGCAGCCCGAAGAAGCTTTTGCGCGTCTGCGGGAGGCTGGGGTGCGGATCTGGACGACGGCGGTGCGCGACGCGAACCCGGCTCCCAAGGCGGCGCTAGCCTCGCCCGTGGCGATCATCATTGGCAACGAGGGCAACGGGGTTCCGCCGGAGGTGGCGGAGCAGGCCGACGCGGCATTGACGATTCCTTGTCCCGGACCAGTGGAGAGCCTGAATGCGGGGATTGCAGCCAGCATTCTGCTCTATGAAGCCTCGCGCCAGAGAGCCGGAAAGGGAGCCCGCCGATGAGCCTCTTTGAGCAAGAAGAGCCCGAGCACAGAAGGCGCGCCAAGGGCATGCCCTCCGAGGGCGTGCCGCTGGCGGAGCGCATGCGTCCGCGCACGCTGGACGAGCTGGCCGGGCAGCAGCATCTGGTGGGGCCGGGCAAGCCGCTGCGCATCCAGATTGAGGGCGACGACTCCAACTCCATGATCTTTTGGGGCCCGCCGGGCGTGGGCAAGACCACGCTGGCCAAGATTGTGGCCGAGACCACCCAGGCCAACTTCATCGAGTTTTCCGCCGTGGTGAGCGGGATCAAGGAGATCAAGCAGGTGATGGTGGACGCGGCGCGCGCGGCTGAGATGCACGCCCGCACCATCCTGTTCATTGACGAGATTCACCGCTTCAACAAGGCGCAGCAGGATGCGTTTCTGCCGTATGTGGAGCGGGGATCGATCCGGCTGATTGGCGCAACCACCGAGAACCCGTCGTTTGAGATCAACTCCGCGCTGCTCTCGCGCTGCAGGGTGTATGTGCTGCAGCAACTGGGTGAGCAGGAGCTGATGGAGCTGTTGCGGCGGGCGGTGGAAGATAAAGAACGCGGGCTGGGCAAGCTCCGGCTGGTGGCCGACGACGAGGCTCTGGAGATGATGGCCAGCTACTCCAGCGGCGATTGCCGCTCAGCCTACAACACGCTGGAGGTGGCGGCACAGTTGGCGCTGGCCACGGGGCGGCAGATCACGCGCGAAGTGGCAGTAGAGGCCGTGCAGCAACGGGTTCTACAGTATGACAAGAAGGGCGAGGAGCACTACAACCTGATCTCGGCCCTGCATAAAAGCGTGCGCAACTCCGATCCGGATGCGGCGCTTTACTGGCTGGGCAGGATGTTTGCCGCCGGGGAGGATCCGATCTACCTGGCGCGGCGCATTGTGCGCATGGCGATTGAGGACATTGGGCTGGCGGCTCCGGAGGCCATGAACCTGTGCCTTTCCGCGCGGCAGACGATGGAGTTTCTGGGCTCGCCCGAGGGGGATCTGGCGCTGGCCGAGGCAGTGGTCTACCTGTGTCTGGCGCCCAAGTCGAACGCGGTGTACACAGCCTATGGCAAGGTACTGGCGGATATTGAGCAGAATCGCCAGGAGCCGGTGCCGCTGCACCTGCGCAACGCGCCCACCAAGCTGATGGAACAGTTGGGCTACCAAAAGGGCTACCAGTATGCGCACGACGAAGAGGGCAAGGTGGCCGATATGCAGTGCCTGCCGGACGCGCTGCGGGGGCGGGTCTACTACCAGCCGACCGAGGAAGGCCGCGAGAAGCAACTGGCCCAGCGAATGGAAGAGATCAAGAGAATCAAGGCGGGGAAGCGGAAGAGCTAGCTCTTAGCTTTCAGCTTTCAGCTTGTAAGGATCCCCCGGCAGTGGGGTACCAGACCAGAGGTCTGGACAAGAAGGCGAGGGGCAACTCTCGTTTTACCCCTTAGCGCATTTTCGGATTTACTGTAGACTTCCGTGCCCCATCCATCTCCGCGTTCTTTGCGGAGATGGGTGGGATACCTGCAAAATTCCGGTCTACACAATTCCTGAAAATCCACCGGCAGAGCCTGTGCCTTTCGGTTTTCTGGCCCCTCAAAGGGGCCTGACCAGCCATCGTGCTGAACAATCTCTACTGCTTCCGCCCCCAGAAACCCGTGCCGTAGGCACAGTACAAGTTAGCCCCAGGTTTCAACCTGGGGAGATCTGGCCTCAAAAGGATCCCGGAGTGCCGTAGGCACGGCGCAAAATGCCCCGTATTTCCACCCACAAAGAGCAAAACCCTTGGGCGACATCCGGAATTCTCCAAGGCCTACTGCCACCCCAGCAGAGCCGGGTGATCTCCTCACCCTTTAGCCACTAGTTCAGGAGGTCGCGTGGTCCTTCTCCTGCGCAAGTAACGCAGGCATTACCCGCCGCATATCCCTTCCACAACGCCAACATGAGAGCAATCCCTGGAGTGGGAATTCTGGGGATGAGCTGCCAGATTCCTACATTGAGGATTGTCCAATATTGCTACACCGGCACTGGCCCATGAAGTGCAGCTTGCGACCCTGAGCGGAACACTAGATCGACTCCGCCACACCTTTGCTGTGTGGGAGAGACAACTTGGACCAAGCAAACGGGGCACTGAACTACGCCGCGCGCTTCTTGTGCGCTGGCGCGGACTGCGAAGATACCTGCTGCTCCGGCTGGACGGTGCCGGTGAACGAAGCGGCGCTGGAGGGCTTCGGCAAACTGCCGGAGGGCGCGCTGAAACAGGAGATTCTGGCCGCAATCGAGCGACGGGAGCCGCCCAGCCCGCATTTTGCCGTGATCCGGATGAATGAAGAGCGCAAGTGTCCGCTCCTTACGGCCTCGGGATTGTGCAAGGTGCATGCCGAGTTGGGAGATGGGGCGCTGGCGGAGACCTGCAAACAATACCCACGCTACAAGCAGAAGATCAATGGGTACGAAGAGACTGCGTTGGCTTTAAGCTGCCCGGAGGCAGTGCGGCTGGTGTTGTTTACGCCGGACCTGCTGGGGCCAGATGGAGCCAAGCTGACTGGGCTGGGTGATCCGAACTTGGACGCCAATCAGCCCCTGCACGCATGGGCGGGACGGATTCGCGCACTGGTGTTGTGGCTGGTGGCGGGGAATCGCAGCTACCCGCTGTGGCAACGCATGTTCCTGATTCGCTTGCTGTGTAGCCGGTTAGACTTTCTGCGGGCCAGCCAGACAGAGCACACCACGCCGACGCTATTGGCCGACTTTGAAGCCAGTGTGGCGTCGGGCGCGCTGCGGCCGGCTATGGATCAGCTGCCCAGTTCGAGCGAGGCGCAGATGGACGTGGTGCTGCAACTGGCCGGGCTGATGCTGCAACACTCCAACCTTCCGCCGCGCTTTGTAGCGTGCATAAACGCGTTTACCACTGGAATTGGGAATGGACCGGGGGCCTCGCTGGCCTCGCTGGCCGCAGGCTACGAGTCGGCGCAGGAGCGCTGGTTTGAGCCGTTCCTAGAGCGGCATCCGCAGCTGCTGGAGAACTGGCTGGTGAATGCCATCATCCGCCACCGGTTCCCGTTTGGCTGGCAGTCCAAGGAGGCCGATGCGCCGACCACGGCGGTGCAGGAGTTCGACGGTTTGGCGGCCAACTTTGCGCTGATGCGCGGGATGCTGATCGGTGTGGCGGGCTTCCATCGGGAGGCCTTTAGCGAGGAGCATGTGGTCCACACGGTGCAGTCCGCATCCAAGCACTTTGAGCATCATCCGGATTTTCTTCCCAAGGCGAGGTTGCTGCTGATTGAGACCGGGTTGGCCGATGCACGGGGATCGGCGCTGCTGCTGCACGAGGGTGTGCGCAAGATGCCGCGGCCGGTGGCTCCCGCGGTTACCGATCAGCCGGAGAGTGCGGTAGCGTAACACGGAGTTCTTTGCAGACAGAGGCCGGGGGAGGCGTTGAGCCGCTCTCGGCCTTCTTGTGCTTATACCTCGGACATCTCGCGGCCTTTGGCTTCCTTGCCGAGCATGGTGAGCCCGGCCAGCAGGAGCGCGACCACGGCTACGGTGATGGCCAGAACCGCGGGGTAGTTGCCCCAACGTTCCGCGGCCAGAGCCTGGCCTTTGCCGTTCCAACTGGTGACGAGGCCTCCCAGTTGGTAGGCCAGGCCGGGAGCGGTGGCGCGGACCGGGCTGGGGGAGAGTTCCGTGAGATAGGCCGGGACCACGCCCCACGCACCCTGCACCATGAACTGCATCAGGACGGCGCCCGCGGTGAGGGCGAAGACGGAGTGTCCGTATGCGTAGAGGGGGATGACGGGGAGGGCGAGCAGCGCGGCGACGATGATGGCGCGTTTGCGGCCCCAACGCTCCGAGAGCGCGCCGAAGGTGATGCCGCCAACAATAGAGCCGATGCCGTAGAGAACACCGATGGCGCCGACGGTCTCCGGCTTGAGCTTGGCCCATACACCGAGGAAGGTTGGGTAGAGATCCTGGGTGCCGTGGGAGAAGCTCATGAAGGCGGTCATGAGCACGACCAGGAAGCAGAAGGTGGGCAGGAATTCTTTCAGGTGCGGTGGGATGAGCGGGGCCGCGGAATGGCTGGCGGCGAGCTTCATCCTCTGCCTGCGCCGGGCATCCAGCCAGATGGGCGACTCTTCAACCCGGGCCTGAACATAGAAGACCAGGAGCGAGGGAGCCGCACCCAAGATGAAGAGTCCGCGCCAGCCAACGTGGGCAAAGAGCAGGGCAAAGGCCGCGGAGGCCAGGATGGAGCCGAGCGCATAGCCCTCTTGCAGGATGCCGCTGAAGGTGCCGCGGCCTTTCCTGGGCAGGGTTTCAAAGACCAGCGCCGCGCCTATGCCCCACTCGCCGCCCATGGCGATGCCAAAGAGCGCGCGCAGCACCAGCAGGGCGCTGAGCGAGGGCGCAAAGGCGCAGGCCAGCTCGATGACCGAGAAGCTGAGGATGTTGAACATGAGCACCGGACGGCGGCCGTAACGGTCGGCAAGCATGCCAAAGAGCAGCGCGCCGATGGGGCGGAAGGCCTGGGTCATGAAGACCGCGCCCATGACGGCCGAAGGCAGGACGCGGAACTCGGTCGCAATCGCCTTGACGCAGAAGATGAGCAGGAAGAAGTCGAGGCTGTCCATGGTCCAGCCCAGAAATCCGGCTAGAAAACAGTGCCGTTGCGGTGGGGTAAGTTGCCTGAAAGGGGCCAGTACGGACATGGGCCGGAGCATAACAGATGGAGGATGGGGTTGACTCTGGGATTCTTCCATTTGCGGTGAGGGTCGCAGGAGCTGCTGAATGCCCTATTCTGGAAGAACCGTGGTGAAGAAGAATAAAAATTTGGTGCAGTTGGGTGCCGAGCACGCCAAGCCTCTGTTCGGGATGAGCCGTGTTCAGTTGGCGGAACTGGTAGCTGGGTGGGGCGAGCCCAAGTTCCGCGCCAAGCAGTTGGCGGAGGCGCTCTACAGCCAGCGCGTGGGCGAGATTGCGGAGATGACCACCCTGCCCAAGCCGCTGCGGGAACGCATGGCGGCCGAAGGCTACGTGGTGGGCCGGCCGCGGATCGAGCAGGTGTTTTCCTCGATCGATGGCACGGAGCGTTACCTGGTGGAGTGCCCCGGTCCGGATCAAAAAACCGTGGAAACGGTGTGGATGCCGGAGGGTGATTTTTTTCTGGATCAGGAGGGGCGCGAGGAGCCGGATGGAACTGTGGAGCCGAGCCAGCGCGCCACCATCTGCGTCAGCAGCCAGGTGGGCTGCGCCGTGGGTTGTGAGTTCTGTTTGACGGCCAAGCTGGGCCTGGAGCGCAACCTGACCGCGGGCGAGATTGCCGGGCAGGTGATCGCAGTGCTGGAGCGGCACGCCGTGGCGGTGGGCAAGGATCGCGTGAACCTGGTCTTCATGGGCATGGGCGAGCCGTTTTTGAACTACGCCAACTTCATGGCCGCGGTCCGGCTGCTGGTGCAAGAGGCGGGGCTGAGCGCGCAGCGGATGACGGTATCGACCTCCGGAATTGTGCCGGGGATTGAGCAGTTTGCGCTGGAACCGGCCGAGGTGCGTCCCAAGCTGGCGCTGAGCCTGAACGCGCCCAACGACCAGGTGCGCGGCGAGATCATGCCGATCAATCGCAAGTGGCCGCTTGAGGCGGTGCTGGGGACCATGCGCAAGGTGCGTTTGCGCCACCGGGAGCGGCTGACGTTTGAGTATGTGCTGTTGGGCGGCGTGACCGATCAGCTCGACCATGCGCGGCAGGTGGCGCGGCTGGCCCGGCGCTCTGGGCTGCCGATCAAGGTGAACCTGATTGCGTGGAATCCGGGGCCGGGTGTTCCCTATGCAACCCCCGCGCCAGAGGCCGTGGAAGCCTTCAAGCAGGAGTTGGTCGACGCGGGGATCTCCACCTATCTGCGGCGGCCACGCGGGCGCGATATCTATGCCGCCTGCGGGCAGTTGAAGCGGACCGTCGAAGGGTAAATGCAGGGTTCAGGGGTCAGGGGTCAGGGATCAAGACGCTTCGTGGTAATGCGTTCTGCCTTGCTGGTGGTGGTGACGAAGGGTTTGCCGCCGCCGGGGGGATGGAGAACTACCGCGAACTTCTCCGAGCATTGGGGGCCGACCCACCCGTAGTAGTGCTTGAGGTTGTAGTCCTCGGATAGCGGGAGTGACAGCAGCGCTTTGCGGCCGGGAACTTCTGCAAGTTTATAGACGTGGGTTGGGTCGTAAGTCTGGAGCCCATTGCCGAATTCTTGGGAGAGGCAGGGATAGCCGATGATCTCCGCAATCCCGTCGTCGTCGAGATCGCGCACGTCCGTTAAGCCCAAGTTTTCGCGATGAAGAATCAGGTGAGGTTCGCCGGATTTCGCCAGTTCGATCACGTCCAGGCTTCCGGGGGAGCTTGCGTATGAATCACCGATGAGAATCAGTAGCATGCGGTTGGTCTTTGCAACGTTTACGGCCAGCAGATAGTCGGAATGCACCTGGTTCATGTGGGCCACAGAGGCTGGGATGAAAGCTGCATCGGAGCTGATCTTGACCCAGCCGTAGTTGTTGTTCAAAGCAAACTCATGCTGACCGGGAACCTGGATGCGGATCCGCGTGTAATCGCCGGGGTCTTTCCACGTCTTGGGAATTTCAAAAACAACGCGGACCTGCTGGTGTCCGTTCCAGTCGAAGGTGAGCGAGGCAACACGATTCCAGCTTGATTGCGCGTTTGCTGCGGCGAGACAGCAAAAGAGGACGGGGATGCAGACGAGCTTGCGACCCATGCAGGAAAGGATAACGCAAAGGGGCCGGGGAGAATGAATGACTGCTTCGTTGCATTGGCCCTTGGTCGAGCGGACAGGACTAGACTAGGCCGCCCGGTCGACGACTTCGAGTCTGCGGCTTTCCATCTTCTGCAGAGACGCGACAATTTCAAAAAGGTCTTCTCCCTGCGTGTCGCCAGGGGCGCAAGGTGCCGTTGACGTTCTTGCGCAGGACGGATTTGCCGGTTTCAACATCACCGGCCAGCATCAGGCTGATCGCTTCGCGAAGCAGCGCGCGTCGAAAGTCGGGACTCTCGGCTAGTTTGGCCTGCACGGTTTCGTTGAAGCTCTTTGTCCGTGGCATTGTTCCTCCCGTTTGCTCAAGATGACAGCGTTGTTTTAGGTGCAACTCAAACCTAAGGCTAGAGTCTGGCCGCCGTTTTCTTCGTGCTCTTGCGGCGCTTGCGTTTCGCGGGCTGGGGTGGTGTGCCCAGGAGCTGCGCGGCGTGGAGGGCAGGGATGTGGGGCTTCTGGAGGGCTTGGTCGATGGCGAGGTCGGCCATCTGCTGGACGAACCACTCGAAGTTGTCCTGGCCAACGGAGGATGGGTCGGCGTCGGGCACGGGGTTCATGAAGTCAATGGCATAGGGGACGCCCGCGGCCACGGCAAACTCCACGGTGTTCATCTGGTAGCCCAGGGCCTGGCAGAGCAGAGCGGCCTCGCGCTCCATGCGATGCACAAGAGCTTTGGAGACGCGCGGCGATTGGTCGAGATAGCGCTCGGCTTGCGGTAGATGGGGATCGTAGGCCATGACGCGCACCTTCTTGGCGCCCACCACGTAGCAGCGGAAGTAGGCATCGAAGTCGATTGCTTTTTGATAGACCATGCAGAGGTCGCGGGTTTCGGCATAGGCGGCAAAGAATTCTTCTTGTGTGCGCACCTCGTGCACGTCGCGCCAGCCGCCTCCGTCAATGGGCTTGAGGAATCCATGCTCGCCCACCTGGGTGAAGACGCGATCCCAGTTGAAGGGGATTTCCAGGTTGCGCAGAGAACGCGCGGTGAGGCCGTTGGGCGGCAGATGGTGCGGGAGCAGCATGGTGGCGGGCACGGCCAGGCCCAGACGGCGCGCCAGAGCATAGTTGAGGAACTTGTCGTCGGCCGATTGCCAGAAGGGATTGTTGAGGACGTGGGTTCCATCGAGCATGGCCGCCTTGAGCCAGGAGCGATAGAAGGGCACCTGATGGGAGATGCGATCGATGACGACGGCGTAGTGTGGATCGGCCTGGGCAGCGGCGATCTCACGCGGCAGAGCTACAGCACCTATCTCCACAAACTCCGCGCGCACGCCGGGGACGTTGCGGCCGTTGATCTCTTCCACAAGGGCGCCGGGAAAGCTGTTCTCCATGCCGAAGAGGATGCCGATGCGCCGGATGCCGCGAGTTGGTCGCATGACGATTTTTCCTTCGAGGGTGATGGTGTATTGGGGATGACAGCGTGCTGCCAGCGGGCCTCTCCTTCAAACGAGAAAAATCAACTGGCGCGGAGGGCGCGGGTGTTGTAGTCGGCCACAAAGCGCGCCACGTCGATGGCGGGCACGCGGACGGCGGGGCTCTGCTCCAGCCAGTTACATAAAGACTCGTAGACTGCGCCTACAAGGCATTGCGCGGCCACGGCGGCGTTGCCAAAGTTGAAGACTTGCGGCGCGGTTTCCAGGGTGTGGCGGGTTTGCTCGGCCTGATGCTGGAGGATGGCGCGGCGGACCTGCTCCAGCCGTGGACTGAGGCCGGAGGATTCGACAATGAGGATGCGCGCTTCTTCAGGGTTCTGGGCCAGAAACAGGAAGAGAGCTTCCACACCTTCGCCGATGCGCTTGAGGGGATCGGTTTGACGGGTGCGCACCTCGGCAAGCACTTCTGCAATGCGCTCGCCCAGGGTCTCCAGGACCGCGGCGAAGATGTCTTCCTTATTGCGGAAGTGCATGTAAAAGCTGCCCACGGAACTGGCAGCTTCCGTTACGATCATGGGTACAGTCGCAGCATGGTAGCCATGCAGGCCGAACATGCGCGTGGCAGCGTCCAGGATCTTGCGACGGCGAGCATCTTTGCGGGCTTCGGTAGCGGGAGTCTTGCGATAAGCCATCGATTTTGATGATACCCCCTTGACAAGAAAAGAATGAAGCGTCATTCTTTGTTTGTCAAGAAAGAAAATTGCCCATGAATCAGAGCTTTAACTCCGTGCTTCCATTTTCGTCGCGTCAGCTTCGTATCCGCCTTCTTCTTAGCCTTTTACCCGCAGTTCTTGTAACCTTGGCAGCTTGCCGCGGCCGGGCTCCGGTAGCCGCCGACCAGCCGGTTCCGGTCGAGGTGCGGCAACCTAAACAGGTGACCGAGCCGGTTTCTGTTCACGCCTCAGGCGAGGTAGAGGCCAACGTGACCGCGCTGTGTGCCTTCCAGTTGGCCGGCCGGGTGAGCCGGGTACTCGTAGAAGAAGGTCAACCGGTACGCAAGGGTCAGTTGCTGGCGGAGCTGGACCCAGCCGATTACCGGAACGGCCTGGACGCGGCTGAGGCGCAGGCCCAGCAGGCATCCGCCGTAGAGCACAAGGCCCAGGCCGGGTTGCGCGCGCAGGAGTTGGAGCAGGCGCGGATCGACTTTGCCGAGCAACAGGACCAGTACAACCGCATGAAGTTTTTGTACGAGCACAAGAGCTTGCCGGCGAACGACTTCAACAAAGTGGAAGCAGCCTACAAGGCGGCGGCGGAGCGCTACCGCATGGCTGTGGAGGGCACGCGGACTGAGGATCGGCAAGCGGCCACCGCCCAGAGCCATGCCGCAGCGGCGCAGATGCATGAGGCGGCCAAGAAGCTGGCCGACACGCGGCTGATTGCGCCGGTTGCGGGGCTGATTGGGATGAAGCGCGTGGACGTGGGCAACACAGTGGGCTCCGGTACGCCGGTGATCTCGGTGCTGGATCTTGATCCGGTGAAGATTCGCGTGGCGATTCCCGAAGCGGAGATTGGCAAGGTGCGGCTGGGCGCGCGTGCGTTGGTGACCATTCCGTCGCTGGACGGCAAGCAGGTGGAGGGCAAGGTAGACGCCGTGGGCGTGGCCGCGGACCCAGCCTCGCGCACCTACACGGTGAAGATTGCGGTGGCCAACAAGGACCACCAACTGCGCGCGGGGATGGTGGCGGAGGCGCGCATCTTCAGTGACCAGCAGAGGAACGCACTGACGTTGCCGGGCGATGCGATGGTGCGCGACGCGCACGGGGTGACGCTGGTGTTTGTGCTCGATGCCGGCCGCAGCCGGGTGTATGCGCGGCGCGTGGAAGTGGGCGAGGTTGTGGGCAGCGAGATTGCTATTCGCACGGGGCTGACGGCGCAGGATGAGGCCGTGATTGCGGGCCAGCAGAATGTGCGCGAGGGTTCGCCGGTGCGGCTGGCCGGAGGCGCACGATGAATCCGGTGCGCGCATCCCTGCGCTATCCGCAGGTCACGCTGGTATTGGCGGCCATGTTCTTTGTTGTCGGCATCTATGCGCTGGTGACCATGCCCCGGCGCGAAGACCCGAAGATCACCATCCACACCGGGCTGGTGGTTGCCGTGTATCCGGGCGCTATCTCCGAGCAGGTGGAAGAGCGGGTCACGCGCAAGATCGAGGAGCACCTCTTCCGTTTCAGCGAGGTAAGACGAGAAAAAACCTTCTCCACATCGCGCAATGGCATTGTGGTGGTGAACGTGGAGCTGAACGAGTCGGTGAAGGTGCCCGATGAGTTCTGGTCCAAGCTGCGGCTGGACATGGCGCAGTTGAAGCAGATGGATCTGCCGGCTGAGGTGCGCGGGCCGGTGGTGGACTCCGACTTTGGCGACACCGTGGCAGTGCTGATTGCCGTCCATGGCGCGGGTTACGAGCCGAGCCAGTTGACGGACTACGCCAAGACCGTGGAGGAGCATCTGCGCACGCTGCCGGCGGTGGCCAAGATTCACCGCATCGGCGACCAGGAGGAGCGCATTGAGATTGACGCCAGCTCCGAGCGGCTGGCCGAGCTGGGCGTGAATCCGGATCACGTGGTGAAGGCGCTTGCGGGGCGCAACACGGTTGAGTACGCGGGTGGCGTGGCGACGGATCGCAACAAGGTGCCGATCGAAGCCAGCGGGCAATTCAAGAACGAAGACGAGATACGGAACGCGATTGTGGATGTGTCGGCAACGGGCAAGCCGGTGCACGTTTTTGATATTGGCACGGTGCAGAGGGTATACGCCGACCCGACGCAGTTTGCGCGCATCAATACTCAAGATTCCGCGCCGAGCGAGCGCACCATTCTGTTGGCCGTGGAGATGCACGAGGGCAACAACATCGTCTTCTTTGGGCGCGATCTCCGGAAGGCGCTGGCGGAGATGAAGCCGCTGCTGCCTCCCGGGCTGAAGCTGGACATGGTGGCCGATCAGCCCAAGGTGGTGGAAGAGCGGGTGATGGACTTCTTCCGCGAGTTTGGCATTGCCATCATCGCGGTCATTCTCGTCACCATGCTGCTGTTGCCGCTGCGCGTGGCGCTGGTTTCAGCGGTGGCGATTCCGGTTACCGTTTCAACCACCTTTGGCTTGCTGAACGCTTGCGGGGTGGAGCTGCAGCAGGTGTCGATTGCGGCGCTGATTGTGGTACTGGGCATGGTGGTGGACGACGCCATTGTGATTGCCGACAACTACGTGGAGCTGCTGGACCGCAAGGTGCCCCGCGAGGAAGCCTCATGGCGCTCGGCCACGGAGATGGCGGTGCCGGTGCTGACCGCTACGCTGACGATTATTGCGAGCTTTGCGCCCATGCTGCTGTTGACCGGCGCCATTGGCGAGTTTGTGCGCGCGCTGCCGATTGCGGTGGCCATTGCGCTGGGCACGTCGTATGTGGTGGCCATGACGTTGACGCCGCTGACGGCGCGCTTCTTTATCCGCCAGGGATTGGTGGACCACGCCAACGGCAGCGAATCCACTCATCCAAAATTCTCGCCGCTGGAGCGAATGCAGCAGATCTACAACCTGGCCATTACCCACGCCATGCGCCACAAGAAGGCTGTACTCGTGGCTGGCGCGGGCGTGTTCTTCCTCGGCCTCATCGTTCTCCAGTTTGTGCCGCAAGAATTCTTTCCGCTGGCGGAGCGCAACCAGTTTGTGATGGATGTGTGGATGCCGGAGGGCGCCAAGATCGAAGCCACCGATGCGGCGGTGAAGCGCATTGAGCAGGTGCTCAAAGGGGAAAAGCTGGTGGCGTCTTCAACCAGTTTTGTGGGCTTCAGCGCGCCGCGGTTCTATTACAACGTGAACCCGCAGCCACCCACGCCGAACTATGCGCAGATCCTGGTGAACACCAAGAAGGTAAGTGGCACGCCGGAGCTGGTGGCGGAGTTGCGCGCCAAGCTGGGCGATGTTGCGCCCGAGGCGCAGATCTACGTGAAGGAGCTGCAGCAAGGGCAGGTAATGGAAGCGCCGGTAGAGGTGCGGATTGTTGGCGACGACCTGACCCAACTGCGCCAACTGGGCGATCAGGTGGAGGAGATCCTGCGCCACACTGCGGGCGCAACCTACATCCACACCGACTGGCGCCAGGATGAATGGCAGTTGGGGGTGCACATGCGCGAGGAGGTGGCTAACCGCATGGGGCTGACCGACTCCGCCGTGGCGCAGCAACTGGGCGGCGATTTTGAGGGCGCACCGATCACCACCGCGTGGGAGGGCGATCGCGCGGTGGGCGTGGTCTTCCGGCTGGATGCGGGGCATCGCGCGGCGGTAACGGATGTGGCCGACACCTACGTGATGTCGCCGGTGACGGGAGTGCGGGTGCCGGTGTCCGCCGTAGCCACGCTCAAGCCCACCTGGGAGCCGGGGCGCATTGTGCGCCGCAACGGAATACGCACGATTACCGTGCGCGCCTTTCCGAGCGGAGGGCGGTTGGCGAGTCAGATTCTTGCCGAAGCGCGGAAGAAGATCGACGCGCTGCCGTTGGCTACCGGCTACCGGATTGAGTACGGCGGCGAGTTTGCCAACCAGAACGAAACCTTCAGCGAGATGCAGAAGGCGCTGGGCGTAAGCCTGGTGCTGATCTTCCTGATCCTGTTGTTTCAGTTCCGCTCGTTTCTGGACCCGATTATTGTGATGACGGCCTTTCCGCTGGCGCTGCCTGGCGCGGCGCTGGGGCTGTTCATCACCCACAACTGTTACGGCTTTACGGCCTTCATGGGGATTGTGAGCCTGGGAGGACTGGTGGTGCGCAATTCGATCATTCTGATTGACTACATCCACGTGCGGATGCGGGAAGGCGTGGAGATTGAGCAGGCGGCGTTGGAGGCCGGCGAGCGCAGGCTGCGGCCGATCTTCCTGACCACGATGGCGGCGGCGATTGGCGTGCTGCCGATGATTTTGTCGGGGTCGTCGATGTGGTCGCCGCTGGCCAGCGTGATTGCCTTCGGGCTGCTCGGCTCGATGTTCTTTACGCTGTTGCTGATTCCGGTGCTGTTTGTGGCTACGCATCAGCATGTGGCCAGGCGTTCGGCGGCAAGAGATGCGGCCCGGCTGGCGCTTCCGCTCTTGGCGCTGGCCCTGATGGCGTGGCCTGCGCAGGCGGAGCCGCGGCACATTACGCTGGACGAAGCGCTGAAGCTGGCTGCGGAACACAATCCCACGGTGCGGCTGGCGGCGCTGAAGGCGCGGGAGATGGATGCGCGCGTGACCGAGGCGCGGGCTAACTACTTTCCCGTGGTCTCCAGCTCCGGCGATGCGGTGCACTCCGGGCGCACGGAAAAGCTGACCATTCCGTTGGGGTCGCTGGGCGTGTATCCGGGCGCGGGCGCGATACCGGGCAAGGACATCAACCTGCAGTTGGGCAACCAGAATTTTCTGCTTTCCACCACGGTGGCGGCGCAGCCCATTACGCAAATCTTCAAGATCCATGCGGGGGTGAGCGTGGCGCATGGCGACGCTGCTGCCGCCCATGCCGATGCAAGACGGGCGCAGGATGAGATTGGGCTGGCGGTGCGGAAGCTGTATCTGCAGATTCTGGCGGCAGAGCGCAAACGGAAGGCCGCGGCACTGCGCATTGCGGCGGGCGAGGCGCGGCTGAAGGAGGCGCAGGCGGCAGTGGACTCCGGCGTGGTGCTGGAGCTGAAGGCGCTGGAAGGCAAGGCGCAACTGGCCGAGGCGCGCCACCAACTGGGCACGCTGGACGATGCCATAGCCGACATGCAGGTGGAGTTTGCCAACCTGACCGGATTGCCTCTGGATACGGAGCTGGATTTGGCGGAGCCCACGTTTGCGGCGTCGCCGGTGACGGCCGCTGCACTGGAGGCCGAGGCGCTCGAGCACAATCCGCAAGTGGCTGCGGCAGCGGCGCAGTTGAGCAAGGCGCGCGCGGGGGTCCATGCGGCGCAGGCGGAGTTTATCCCCGAGGTGGGAGCGTTTGCGCAGTACGTGTACCAATCGGGTGTGCCGTTGCTAGCCGAAAACAACGGGGTGGTGGGATTGCATCTGAACTGGACGCTCGCCGATTTTGGCAAGCGTACCGGACAGGTGCATGAGCGGCGGGCGCAGTGGGCGCAGGCCGAGGAGAACCTGGCTGCCACAGAGAACCGGATTCGCGTGGATGTGGAGAAGGAAGCGCGCCGGGTGGAGCGCACCGAGACCGGCCTGGAGTCCGCGCGGGAGGCCGTGGAGGCGCGCGCGGAGATGCGTCGCATTGTGGCCGACCAGGTGGAAGCAAAGACCGCCAACGCTTCGGCGCTCCAAGAGGCAGATGCGCAATTGGCCGATGTCCAGGCTACTTTGTTTGAAGCCGAGGTGGCGAGGGCCGTGGCGCACGCCGAGCTGGACCGGACTGTGGGACGATAAGCGGTTTGCTTACACGCAATAGGCCTTTGCGCGTATGCTGGAGCGTTGTCAGTGCAAGCGGAGGCGAGCGATGAAGTACAGAGTGTTGACCGTGAATCGGGAGTTTGGCAGCGGCGGAGGCCGCATTGCGCAACGCATTGCCGAACAGTTGGGCTGGAAGTTGCTGGACCGGGACATCATCGACGCCATAGCTTATGCCGCGCACGTTGACCCCAAGGTGGTGCGCCGCTACGACGAGCACGTGCAGGGCTGGCTGCGGCGGCTGAACCAGCAGGCCATGCGCGGCGCAGCCCTGGCCGCGGGCATTGAGCTGGCCGATAACGCCGTCTTCGATGCCGAAGAGATGGTCAAAATCAGCCAGAAGGTAATTGAAGAGGCATGCACCGAGGGCAACGCGGTGATTGTGGGCCGTGGTTCGCAGTGCGTGCTGCAGCACAAAGCGGATGTCTTCCACGCCTTTGTGTATGCGCCCTGCAAGGAGCGCATGGAGCGGCTCAAGACGCGGCTGGAGGCGGGCACGAGCATCGAACAGCGGATGAAGACCGTGGATGCCGAGCGCGCCCGCTATCTGCAGGAGTACTACGGCAAGAACTGGCTGAACATCCACCTCTACGACCTGATGATCAGCTCCAGCGAGGATGAGGCGGAGACGGCGCGGGTGATTTTGGTGGCGATGGGCGCGGAAGGCTGATTCTTGCATCGTCCCTGTGGGACGCATGAACGGCGTGAAGAACAAAGAACACAAGGCCCCAGACGCATTCATGGTCTGGGGCCTTGTGTTTCTGGACTGCTGTGGATTGGAGCTTAGAGCGAGCCGGCTACTCCGGCCACGATCGACGACGCAAAGAGCAGCGCGAGGCCAGCGCCGAGCAGGCCGCGGGTCTTGGAACCGGTACCCTTCCACTCACCCATGAAGATGCCGATGACCTGGCTGAAGAAGATGCTGGCGGCCATGAGCACGGCCCAGCCGATGTAGGCGGTCTTGCCCATGGAGGGTTCGCCGGTCTTCAGGCAGACAAACTGCATGCACCAGATGGCTCCGGCTAGCGCGGCAAACAGGAGGTTGGTGGCAATGGGTGTGGAGGTGTTGACGTAGTCGCTGAGGGTGCGGTTCTTGAAGTTCAGCGCCAGGCACCAGCCGCCGTTCACCACAAATCCACCCAGCAGCACCACAACCAGAACCGGCATACCGGCCCAGGTGGGCGAGGTGAAGGGAGCGATGGAGCCGGCGAGCTTCTGGATTCCGGGCCCACCCTGTAAGCCAAAGCTCATCGCCGAGCTCATCAGGCCGGTGAACAGGGCCGCGATGACGCCCTTCTTGAAGTCGAATTCAGCAACGACCTTCTTCTTCTCCTCTTCCGGCAGTTCGCCTTCCTTGGAACGGCCGGCCATGCCTACGCAGATGATGCCGAGCAGCGAGATGCCAGCCGCCAGCACGGAAACCTGTCCGCTGGGCGTGGCGAACATGGCCGCGATGGCTTCTTTGCCCTTGAGCAGCGGTGGAATCAGCGTGCCGGTGGCGGAGGTGAGCCCAATGCCGATGGCCAGACCCAGGCCCACACCCAGGTAGCGGACCATAAGACCGAAGGTGAGTCCGCCAAAGCCCCATAGAGCGCCGGAGATCAGGCAATAGACGATCTCATGGCGCGGCGCGGCATGGAGCACGGCCAGGGTATTGGGCGAGGTGAAATAGGCCAGAACCCAAGGCACCACCACCAGGCCGGAGACGGCGTAAATGAACCAGTAGGTCTCCCAGGCCCACTTCTTGACCTTGGAAAAGGCCAGATAGAAAGACGCGCCGGCCAGACCGCCCAGCATGAAGATGACGATTCCCAGCATGGGGTTCGTGGCGTTGACTGCGTTCATTTTTTGATCCTTTCGTAGAGGGAGTTCCTGACGAACTCACCCCTGGTGTTACATGAATTCCAGAAAACCTGGTGGAGCGATGGAACCGGCGAGAGTCATCCCTCATGGTTAGAACATCTTTCCTTTTGGTATAGACTTCCGTGCCCCATCCATTTCCGCGTTCTTTGCGGAAATGGGTGGGATACCCAAGAAAGTCAGTTCTACACCTTTTCACAAAATGCTTCAGATCGGGATGCGGAAAAGTTTCCGCGAGTCGGGTTTTGTATCAGTCGTCCACCAGCTTTTGCCGACCCCGATGGATGAAACTTTGTATGTCCTGCCCTCGGATTTGCGCCCCAGCGGGGCGCAGTGAAGATAGCCCAGGGCAAGCCGTAGGCGTTGCGCACCCAAATGGACATCGCGCCCTGTAGGGGCGCGGCGAACCGTCAAAAGGACATTCCAGTTTCTTCCTAGGGCACGACTTGAGTCGTGCCCTAAATGCATCTGAAAGAGGACCAGGGCTTTAGCCCCTGTGGAAACCGTCTTGTCCAACACACATCCCCCCAGCGGCTCAAGCCGGCTACTCCATGTTGTCGTGCCCTGACAGAGGTCAACAAAACTACAGTTCAATCTCGAAGTTGTAGGTTGCGGGTTGCAGCTCGACGCCGGATTGGCCGTCGTGCTGGACGAGTTTTGCCTTCGGGTTCTGGTTGAGCGGCAGGCCGTCCAATTTGTATTTCATGGCTTCTGGCGCTTCCAACGGCAGCCATCCGGTGGTGTTGGCGGGTAGGGTTACATGCCACACCGCCTTGTTGCCCGTAACCTTCCAGTCGGAGTGGATCAAGCCCATCGGAGACTGGTAATCGAAGTCCACGTGGCCCAGCCGTGCGTCAAAGTGGGGGTTGAGAACCACGGTATGGAAGCCGGCGTCCTCAGCCGTCGTGTCCACGCCCGCCACATAGCGATAGACCCAGTCGGCCACCGCTCCATAGGCGTAGTGGTTGAAGGAGTTCATGCTGGGGTCGGAGATCATCTGGTCGCCGTTCCAGCGCTCCCACATGGTTGTGGCGCCGTGGTCCACCATGTAACCCCACGACGGGTAGCCGGTGTTAAGCAGCAGCTTGAAGGCCAAGTCCTGGTAGCCGGCCTTGGTCAACTCCTCCAGCAGGTAGGGCGTGCCCAGGAAGCCGGTGGCCAGCATCTCATGGTTGGCCTTGATCTTGTCCACTAGGCGCTTGGCGGCGGCGGCGCGCAGATTTTCAGGAAGCAGGTTCATGTGCAGCGCCAGCACGTAGCTGGTTTGGGTGTCGCCGCCGTTGGCCTTGGCGTTGGGGTTGTTGATGACGCCAAAGATGGAAGCCGAGTTGTCAGCGCCGGGAATGAATCCGTCCTCGTGGACAAACTTCTTCTGGAAGGCGGTGCGGATGTTTTCAAACAGAGCGGCGTAGTGCTTCTCCGCGCCGGCTCGGCCGGTGGCGTGGGCCATCTGCCGCATCAGGGTCACGTCCCAGGCCCAGTAAGCGCTGGCCACAATCACCTGGTCGGTCTTGCCCTCAGGTGAAAGCCAGTCGCCGAAGGGAATGCCGGACTCCTTCTCCCAGAGGAAGGTGGGGTTGGCCGTCTCAATGGCGCCAAGGTAGCTCTCCATCGCCTTCCAGTTCTCTTCGATGATGGCGGTGTCGCCGGTCTGCAGCCAGCTGGTCCAGGGGACGATCACGCCGGCATCGCTCCAGCCAGCGCCTTTTCCAGGAGCCGGAGTCATGGTTCCTGGAGCAAAGATGCCGTAGTAGGGCGTGCCTGCCTGGGTGCCGCGCAGATCGCCGGCAAACTTGCGGCTGAAGGCGGCCAGATCCATGTTGTAGCTGGCGGTGCGCCAGAAGACCTGGGCATCGGCCGTCCAACCCAGACGCTCGTCGCGCTGCGGACAGTCGGTGGGCAGGCCTACAAAGTTCGACCGCTGGCCCCAGGTGATGTTCGACCAGAGCTGGTTGATCATGGGGCTGCCGGTGGTCAGCTTGACCGCAAAGGGCGCATCCGTGTGCAGCACATTCACCTTGACGGCGGTGAGCGCAGGCTTGGTCGGAGCACTGGTCAGCTCCACGTAGCGGAAGCCGTGGAAGGTGAACTGCGGGGTGAACTCGTCTTCGCCACGGCCGCTCAGGATGAAGTGATCGGTGGCTTTGGCGGTGCGGAGGTTCTCGGTATAAATCGTGCCGTCCGGGTTCAGGATCTCGGCAAAGCGCAGTTGCACGTCGGTGCCTTCGGGGCCGCTCATGCGCAGCGTTGCCACGCCAGAGAGGTTCTGGCCGAAGTCGTAGACCCAGACGCCGGGTTTGGGCTGGGTGAGAGTCTTGGCTTCGAGGACCCGCTCCACGCGGATCGGCTCAAAGTTCTGCGCCTCAATGCGGACCGTGGCGGGATGGACCGTAATGGCGTTCGAAGTGCCGAAGGCGAAGTTCACATCGGCCCACGCCGCGGGATGGATGCGCGCGTCCTGGGTTTCGCCGTCGTAGATCTCAGCCGAACGAATCCAGCTGGGAACCGCCTTCCAGTCGGTGCCGGTATTGATCCACTCCACCTTGCCGTCAACGTGTTCGATGCGCAGCTGAGCGCGCAGGGCAGGCGGCGTCAGGCCGTAGTTGTTGGGCTGCTGGAACCACTCCAGGGGCGTGGAGTACCAGCCCGGCGCCAGGAGCGCGGAGAGGGCGTTCTTGCCCTGGGTGAGCTGGTTGGTCACGTCGTAGGTCTGGTAGGGCACACGCTCGCGGTAGTCGGTCCAGCCGGGAGCCATCACGTCCGCGCTGACGCGCTTGCCGTTCAGGTAGAGTTCGTAGGCGCCCAAAGCCGTTGCGTAGATGCGCGCCGACTTAACCGGCGAGGCCAGAGCGAACTCGTGGCGGAGGATCTTGACCGAGGGCGGAAGCCAGGGCTTGCCCAGCGGTTCGGTCAGCGTGGAGGCGCTCTGGGTGAACAGAGCCGACGCGGCCCAGGTGGAATCGTCGAAGCTCTTGGCGGTCCAGTCTGCGGGAGCGTGGATGGCGCTCTTCCAGGCGTTGTCCGTGGCAAAGCTGGCCCAGGTGCCGTCTTCGTACTGCACCACGAGAGTGGTCATCATGGCGGGAGCGTCGCCGGTGGCCATGCCGTTGGGGTTCTCGTTGTAGTGCAGCACCTCAATGGCGATGGAGTTGGCGCCCGCGGCGAGCGCGCTGCCCACATCGGCCTTGACGAACTTCTTCCACGGCATCTGCTTGGCGGCGATCAGAGGCTGCTCGGTGAGCACCTGCTTGCCGTCGATCCAAGCGGACACGGTGTCCTGGCCCGCGGAGTAAAGCGTGGCGTGGCGGACGGCCTTGGGGAGCTGGACGGTGGTGCGGAAGGCGTAGCGCTCCTGCTTCAGCTTCTCAAAGGCTAGCGCACCAGTCTGCGGGCTGTTGATCCAGTGAGCGGCGGCCTGGCGGACGGCGTTCTCCTCCGGGGTGAGGAAGCCGATCCATTCGGCCTTCCAGTTGGCTTGCACCATCAGCCCGGTCTCCCACTGGGAGGGCTCGCTGGCAACGAAGGGCTTGCCTTCCTGGTCCCAGGCCTTCACGCGCCAGAAGTAGACGGTGGAGGGCTTGAGCGCCGGGCCCTGGTAACGGATGCTGAGGGAGGACGAGCAGCGGATGCGGCCGCTGGACCAGACGTCGGCCTTGTCCTGGGCAAGCAACGCGGCGGAGCTGGCCACCTGAATCTCATAGGCCGACTGCCGCGCGCCGGGCGTGGTGCTCCCAAGCTGCCAGCTGAACAGCGGCGCAAGGTTGTCAATGCCCAGCGGTGCCGGAAGGTTGTCCACCTTGAGCTGGACGGGACCAGCGGCTTGGGCAGGGCTGGAAGCGATCATGAGGATGGCAGAGAGCAGGCCCAAGGCAAGCGGGCACAGACGGCAACGAATCATGGAAGATGAACTCCTTCAAGTTTGAGCCCCACGATTGTGCGTGTCCATGCAGGGCTTGGAAAGCTTGTTGCCGGGGCGATGCTGCGTACCCATCGCCCCTATTCCGACGCGCGGACGGCTGCAGGGTGAAGACAGCGGGTCTTCCCAGTGTGAAATGTTTTCCAAACGGTAAAGCTAAGGAACAGGGAAGAGCTTTGTCAACGGAATTTAGAGCGGGGTGAAGGGAAGCGATGCAAGCCCCGTCTGGGTAGGGGTTCTGCTCTGCTTGGAGAGAGCAGGTGGAGGCCAAACTCCGCAGCTGCTTGCCACTAGGTGAGACCCCACTGAAAATTTCGGTAGCCAATCTATTTCGATAGGAAATATACTTCATCGTTGGAATGATGCAGCGCTTGCCAGGCATCTGGATTGGCGCTGTGTAGAGGATGGCTTTTGATGCGCGATTCCGCCGGTTGGCTCGCCTTGCGATGTTCTTGTTCCGCGGTATTGTTGCTTGCCTTGCCCTGCGTATCCGCTCAGGTTCCCGGCGCGACGTCCCAAGAGCCGCCCATCACGCCGCAACAGGTTTCTGCAGTCCACGATGCGCCCTTGAATCCCGCGCTTCCCACCATCTTCATCGTGGGCGATTCGACGGCCCGCAACCAGGCCGATCTGGGCTGGGGCGACCACTTGGCGCACTTCTTCGATCGCACCCAAGTCAATATTGCCAATCGCGCCATTGCCGGGCGCAGCTCCCGTACCTACATCAAGGAGGGGGCATGGGATCGTGTGCTCGCCGAGATGAAGAAGGGCGATTATGTGCTGCTCCAGATGGGCCACAACGATGGCGGGCAACTGGATGGCGCCAAGCCGCGGGGCACGCTCAAGGGCATTGGCGAAGAGACGCGCGAAGTCACCCTTGCGAACGGTGACAAGGAAGTGGTGCACACCTACGGCTGGTACATCCGCAAGTACATTGTCGACGCCCGCGCGCACGGGGCCACGCCCATTCTGCTGACGGTCACCATTCGCAACATCTGGACGGCTGGAGCCGATGGCAAGCAGCATATCGAGCGCGACATGGGTTATGGCGAGTCCTTGCGGCAGATTGCAGCCGCCGAGCACGTTGACCTGCTCGATATGGCCAGCCGTGAGGCTGACGCTCTGGAGCAGCTGGGCCCTGAGCAGACCGCCAAACTCTTTCCCGTTGACCACACCCACACCAGTGCGGAAGGCGCTGAGTTGAACGCCCGTATTGTAGCCAAGACCCTTCTCGAATCTCATTTACCGCTCGATGCGTGGTTGGTCTCAACGCTGCCCAGTCTGCCGATCGAGGGCATGCCCAACCCATAGCCTGCGCATCCAACCAGGCCCAACCCAAGTTCAAAAGAACACGAAAAGAGGAAACATGCGCGTTTGCTTTCTGCTGAAAGTCCGGGACAACATGCTGGAGGAGTACAAGGTTCGTCACGCCGCGGTGTGGCCGGAGATGCTGGATGCCCTGCGCCGCACGGGATGGAAGAACTACTCGCTCTTCATGCGCAAAGACGGACTTCTGGTTGGCTATCTGGAGTGCGAAGACTTCAAGAAGTGTTGCGACGACATGCAACTGGAGCCGATCAACGCGGTTTGGCAGAAACAGATGACCTCCTTCTTTGAAGCCCTGGGCGGAGCCGCTGCCGATGAAAGCATGATCCCGCTGGCCGAAGTCTTCCACCTGGACTAAGCGTATGTGGAGCGCGGAGCACCGGATTGTAGCGCCGGTCTCCTGACCGGCTGTAGCGTGGACCTCCCGGTCCACGCGCAGCAGCTTCCGCGAGGAAGGAACTCTCTGCGAGCCATGTTTTGTAGCAGTCGGCCACCGGCTTTTGCCGACCCCGATGGATGAAACGTTCTACATCCTGCCCTCGGAGGGATGAAACTCAATATGTCCTACCCTCGGAGTTGCGCCCCATCGGGGCACGGTGCAGATAGCCCAGGGCAAGCCGTAGGCGCAGCCCTGGGTTTGCACACCAAAAAAGGAGATCGCGCCCTGTAGGGGCGCCGCGAAGGGTCAAACGGGCATTCCAGTCTCTTTTTAGGGCACGACTTGAGTCGGGCCGAAAGCGGCCTTGAATTAGGACGGGCTTCAGCCTCTGCGGTAGACAGGCGCAACAGCCTGTAACCGTAACCAACGTTGCGAATGATCGGAGAATCGGCAATGAGCAGCTTTAATTCTTTCCGGCGCGACTTCCTGCGCGTTGGTAGCCTTGGTGCAGTAGCAAGTATTGGCGCGGCAGCCACTACGCTGCCCACCGTCGCCCTTGCGGCGGAGACCAGCAAGACGACGGCGAATTCCATCGGCATCTTCAACGTGCGCGACTTTGGCGCTACAGGCGACGGCAAGACGATTGACTCGCCCGCCATCAACAAGGCCATTGAGGCCGCGGCAGCCGCGGGCGGCGGTCTGGTACTGTTTCCGGCCGGCACTTACCTGAGCTTCTCCATCCACCTCAAGAGCCACGTCTATCTGCATCTGCTGGAGGGCTCCACGATTCTTGCCGCAGCATCGCCCTTGCCGGGTGAAACTACCGGCTACAACGGCGGCGTCTACGATGCGGCCGAGCCCAAGACGGATTTTGATCCCTATCAGGATTACGGCCACAATCACTGGCACAACTCGCTGATCTGGGGCGAGGAGATTCACGACTTTGGCATCACCGGCACTGGCCTCATCTATGGCAAGGGGCTGAGCTTTGGCGCCGGCCGCGAACCGCGTGGCGACTATCCTCTCTACAGAGCTGAGCAGCCTGGCGTCGGCAACAAGGCCATCGCGCTCAAAAACTGCCGCAACGTGCAGTTCCGCGATTTTTCCGTGCTCAAGGGCGGACATTTTGCGTTCCTGCTTACCGGCGTTGATAACCTCATCTGCGACAACCTCACCGTGGATACCGACCGCGATGGCTTTGACATCGATTGCTGCCAGAACGTGCGCGTATCCAATTGCACGGTGAATTCGCCCTGGGACGATGGCATCTGCCCCAAGTCTAGTTATGCGCTGGGCTATAACCGGCCCACGCGCAACCTCACCATCGATAGTTGCTGGGTGACGGGCTGCTTTGAGCTCGGCACGGTGCTGGACGGCACGCGCAAGAAGTTTGTGGAAGGCCAGCGCGGCGTCTTTCATACCGGACGTATCAAGTGCGGCACCGAGTCGAACGGCGGCTTCATTAACGTCGCCATCACCAACTGCGTCTTTGAAGGCTGCAACGGATACGCGCTGGAGAGCGTGGACGGCGCGCTGCTCGAAGACATCGCCATCTCCAACACCACCATGCGCGATATCTACTCCGGCCCGCTGTTCATGCGTCTGGGCGCGCGCTTGCGCGGGCCCAAGGAGACGACGAAGGTGGGTACCATGCGGCGCATCGCCATCAGCAACCTGGTCTGCTACAACGCACCCTTGAAGAATTGCTCCGTGCTCTCCGGCATTCCCGGCTATGCGATTGAGGACGTGAAGCTCTCCAACATCTACATCCACACCGTGGGCGGGGCAACCGCGGATATGGCGGCGATTGTTCCGGGTGAGTGGGAGCAGAAATATCCCGACCCTGGGATGTTCGGACCGATGCCGGCCTCAGGATTTTTCTTGCGCCACATGAAGAACGTAGAGATGAGCCACGTGGAGATTGCCAACGCCATGCCCGACGCACGTCCCGCCTTCCACCTGCAGGATGTGGAGCGCGCCGACTTCTTTGCCATCACCGCGCCGCGCTCGGCGGTGGGCGCTTTTGCCCTGAACAACGTGAAGGATCTGCGTATTGGCTGGAGCCGCGCCGCCGCGGACACCGTGCTGGCGACGGCGGACAAGAAGACGGTGTAAGGGCGGCGGGCTGGCGGCGTTAGCGAAGTTGGCGGTGCTAGCACGTGGCGAGTTGGAAAGTCAGCCGCGCCTGCGGTGCGTGTTGGCGAGTTGGCGGATTGCGTCAGCCACCGAAAGCCAGCTCTTCATGAATCCAAAACAACAAAAAGACTCGGGAGCCGCAGCCCCCGAGTCTTTTCAGTCCCTAGTCCCTAAGTCCCTGGTCCCTACCGGCGAACAAGGTCCTTCACCTTCTGAATCACCACTTCGCGACCCAGATCGCTGATGGCCTCGGTGAGCGGCAGCTGCTTGGGGCAGGCCTCCACGCAGTTCTGCGCAAAGCCGCATTCCTGAATGCCGCCGTCGCCGGCCAGCGCGCGCAGACGCTCTTCCTTGAAGACCTTGCCGGTGGGGTGGTTGTTGAAGAGCTTGACCTGGGCAATGGTGGCCGCGCCCACAAAGCCGGTGGCCTCGTTGAACTGCGGGCAGACTTCCATGCAGCAGGTGCAGCTGATGCAGTTGGAGAGCGGGTAGTTGGCTTCCTGCTGCTGCGGGAAGACGCGCGGGCCGGGGCCCAGGTCGTAGGTACCGTCCACCGGAACCCAGGCCTTCACGGCCTTCAGGTTTTCAAAAAGTACAGACCGGTCCACCTGCAGATCCCTCACCAGGGGGAACTTGGAGAGCGGCTGCACCTTGATGGGCTGCTCCAGGTTCTCCACCAGCGCCGAGCAGGCCATGCGCGCCTTGCCGTTGATCAGCATGGCGCAGGAACCGCAGATCTCTTCCAGACAATTCGAGTCGTAGGCCACCGGGGTGGTGCACTTGCCTTCGCAGGTCTCCGGTTTGCCCGCAAACTCCATCAGCGCCGAGATCACGTTCATGCCCGAACGCCACTCCAGCTCAAAGCTCTCCCACACCGCCGGTGCATCGGGGCTGGCCTGCCGCTTGACCTCAAACTTCACTGTTTTGTTTGCCATTCAAATTCTCCGAGCCAATCTCTTGATCGCACAAGCCCTACTGCGACAAGGCAAAATCCGACTTACTCCAGGTAGTGGTGGGGCGCAGGACACTTCCGTGCATCAGGTTGGACTTCCACACGGGCACTCCAACTCCCTGCCGATCGAACACATCGCCAGTGGCAAATGCCGCATGAGCACCGCTCACGTGGACATACGCCGCGGGCTCCCGCGATTCCAGTGGGACGCTCTTCAGCCCCAACAACACGGCAAGATCGCTGGCTGCGACCGTCCGTTTATTCTTCTTGGACCCCATGGCGCCGCTCAACAAGAGTTCTGCCTGGGTCCAGGTACTGATTCCCTTGAACGAACTGTTCGAGGGGGACAGGTCCACAGCACGTGCAACCATGACCGCATAAAGCGTTTCGGCCTGGTCCGCAATCCGCTTGTCGGCGGAGGGGTAATCAGTAAGAAACTTCGCCTCTGTCTTGGCCTTGGCCAGTTCGGCGTTGGTCATCAAAACGCTTGAACCATCGCGCAAGGCGAAGGTGGTCTGCGTTCCGTCATCGAACGGCGCGGCAGCGAAGACGCCGGGATAGCCGAAGGTGGCAATCGCCGTCTTGATGATCGCCCCATAGCTGTCCTTCGAATTACCCTCATAGAAAGCATGAAGAATCACCAGACCATCGAGCTTGCCCGCGCTGGCTGGAGTATCCCAGCCAGACTGTGCGAGGGATGGAACAAGCGCCCAGAAACCTGCCGCGGTACAAAGCAGGATCGTCCTCCACCGCGGCCATTTTTCTTGAACCCGTTCCATCTTCAGCTCCCTCAGGCAGGGTGTTACTTGGTAGCGTCGTAGCTGCGCGGCCGCGGCTTGATGTACTGCGTATCCACGTCCTCCAGCTCCATCTTCGGACCCTCGATGGCTCCGGTGTAGGTGGCGCGCGTGGTCTTGAGGAACTTCTCGTCGTTGCGTTTCGGGAAGTCGGGCTTGTAGTGCGCGCCACGCGACTCATCGCGCAGCATGGCGCCCAGCACAATGGGACGCGCCAGCTCCAGCATGTTGCCCAGTTGCCGCGTAAAGGCGAAGCTGGTGTTGGCCCACTGCGAGCGGTCGCTCAGGTTGATGCGGTTGTAGCGCTCCATGAGCTCGACGATCTTCTCGTCAGCCTTCTTCAAGCCTGCGTTGTAGCGGGTCACGGTGGCGTGTTCAGTCATGGTGTCGCCCAGCTCGCGCCAGATCTTGAAGGGGTTCTCGCCGCCATCGGATGTCAGCAGGCGGTTGTTGATCTCCTGCTGACGCTTGAGCTCGTCTGCCGCGCCGCCATCGCCCTCCGCGTCGGGCAGGTTCTTGGCGTAGCGGAGCGCGTTGGGGCCGGCCAGGAAGCCGCCAAAGATGCAGCTCAGCAGGGAATTGGCGCCCAGGCGGTTGGCGCCGTGGTACTGGTACTCGCACTCACCGGCGGCAAACAGGCCGGGGACGTTGGTCATCTGGTTGAAGTCCACCCAGACGCCGCCCATGGTATAGTGCATGCCGGGGAAGATCTTCATGGGGTGATCGTGCGGATCCACGCCCACAAACTTCTCGTAGATCTCCAGAATGCCGCCCAGCTTGCGATCCAGCGTGGCGCGGTCGATGTGGGTCAGGTCGAGGTAGACCATCGGCTGGCCTTCGATGCCCAGGCCGAGCTGGTACACCACCTTGTGAATGGCGCGGGTAGCCACGTCGCGGGGGACCAGGTTGCCATACTTGGGGTACCACTCTTCCAGGAAGTAGAGACGCTCGCCCTCGGGGATCGACTTGGGGTCGCGCTTGTCGTTCACGTCGCGCGGAACCCACACCCGGCCGCCTTCGCCGCGGGCCGACTCCGACATGAGGCGGAGCTTGTCTTCACCGGGGATGGAGGTGGGGTGCACCTGGATGAACTCGGGGTTGGCGTAGTACACGCCCTGCTGGAAGACGGCCGACTGCGCCGAACCGGTGCAGACCACCGAGTTGGTGCTCTTGCCAAAGATGGCGCCGATGCCGCCCGTGGCCAGAATCACAGCTTCTGCCGGGAAGGCCTTCAGCTCCATGGTACGCAGGTTCATGGCGGTGATGCCGCGCGTGACGCCCTGGCCGTCGAGGATGGCGGAGAGGAACTCCCAGCCCTCGTACTTGTTGACTTTGCCCTCGGCCTCAAAGCGGCGGACCTGCTCGTCCAGCGCGTAGAGCAGCTGCTGGCCGGTGGTTGCGCCCGCAAAGGCGGTGCGGTGATAGAGGGTGCCGCCAAAGCGGCGGAAGTCCAGCAAACCTTCCGGGGTCCGATTGAAGGGCACGCCCATGCGGTCCAGCAGGTCGATGATGGCCGGGCCGGCCTCGCACATGGCGCGCACCGGGGTCTGGTTGGCCAGGAAGTCGCCGCCGTAGATGGTGTCGTCAAAGTGCTGTGCGGTGGTGTCGCCTTCGCCCTTCAGGTTCTTGGCGGCGTTGATGCCACCCTGCGCGCACACGGAGTGCGACCGCTTGACCGGAACGATGGAGAACAAGTCAACGTGCCCGCCTGCCTCGGCTATCTTGATGACCGCCGCAAGGCCGGCCAGTCCGCCGCCAACCACGATGATTCTGGGGCTTGCCATGAATCGAAATCCTTTCTAAAAGCAGCTTCCAGCTCTTAGCTTCCAGCCTCTAGCCGTTCCTGCGAAATGCAAGAGCAAGGCCGGGGTGAAAGGGCGAAAAGCTAGAAGCTAGAGGCTAATAGCTGCACTTAGCGCACAAACGCCCAAACGCCAGCCAGGCCCAGGGTCGCCAGACCCACGCCGAGAGCCGCGCACACGTAACCGAAGCGCTTGCGCGCCATCTTGCCGGGGGTGATGCCCCACTTGGCCGCAAACAGCCAGACGCCGTAGGCAAAGTGCCAGCAGATGGCAACCATTGCCACCACGTAGATGGCCAGAACCACGGGGTTCGCGAGCGCGGTCTGCACCTTGTGGAAGGCCAGTTCCGGATGCTCCGGCAAATTGTCGCCCATGAAGCGCTGGGTGGCTACGTGGAGGCCAATGTACACAAAGGCGATGGCGCCGGTGCAGCGCTGCATGCCATACATCCAGTTGCCGGCCCAGGGGTAATAGACGATGTTCGACTTGCCGCGAATCCAGATGTAAACGCCGTAGCAGGCGTGGTAGAGGAGGGGCAGGAAGATGAAGACCCACTCCAGCACGCGCACCAGCGGCAGGTTGTTCAGGAAGCGAACCTGCGCGCCATAGGCCTCAGCGCCCTTCAGGGCTTCAAAGTTGGAGAGCAGGTGCTCGAGCAGGAATGCGCCCAAGGGCACAATGCCGAGCAGCGAGTGCAGTTTGCGCCAGATGAAGCTGGTGCCCTCGTCCGCACGCAAAGACGGCACGCCGCTGCGTACAGTCGGCACGGCGGAAGGATTCGTTGTGGCCATGCGGTATTGGCTCCTATCGATACGGGGAAGGACGGCCCGGAAGAGGCCGAGGAATCCGTTGGGGTTCAACTGCATTATTCTGGCCAGACCGAGGCATAGTCAAGGCGCGCGGCGGGGAACCGTCCCAAGCGCGTGCCTGGACCGCGCCAGAGTGCTATTTGGGCCCGGTCGTGGAGGGCCGCTCGGCAATCGGCACCACCTGCCTGCAACGGGGCCCGGTGTAGATCTGGCGGGGACGGGCGATCTTCTGCTCCGGGTCCACGATCAGCTCCTGCCACTGCGCCAGCCATCCCACCGTACGGGGGATGGCGAACAGCACGGTAAACATCTCCGGCTTGAAGCCGATGGCCTGGTAGATCAGCCCGGAGTAGAAGTCCACGTTCGGATAGAGCTTGCGCTTGATAAAGTACTCGTCAGAGAGGGCAATCCGCTCCAGCTCCAGCGCGATCTCGAGCTTGGGATTGTGGCCCGTCACCTCAAAGACCTCATCGGCGATCTTCTTGATCAGCGCCGCCCGCGGGTCGTAGTTCTTGTACACGCGATGGCCGAAGCCCATCAGCTTCACGCGGCCATCTTTGACCTTGGCAATGTGGCTGGGGACGTTTTCGAGCGTGCCGATCTCGTCCAGCATGCGGATCACTTCTTCGTTGGCGCCGCCATGCAAGGGGCCAGACAGAGCCGAGGCCGCCGACGCTACCGCCAGGTAGGGATCGGTGAGCGCGCTGCCCACGCCGCGCATGGTGTTGGTGCCGCAGTTCTGCTCATGGTCAACGTGGAGAATGAACAGCACGTCCAGCGCATGGGAAAGCACGGGGTTGGCCGCGTACTTGGGCTCCACCATCTTCCACAGCATGTTCATGAAGTTTTCCGTGTAGCTCAGGTCGTTGTCCGGGTAAACGTAGGGGAAACCCACGCTGTGCCGGTAGCTCATGGCCGCCAAGGATGGCATTTTGCCGATCAGCCGCTTGATCTGCAGCAGGCGGTTGGCCGGATCATGCACCTCGCGCGACTTGGGATAGATGGTGGACAGCGCCGCCACGGTGGAGATCAGCATCGACATGGGATGCGCGTCGTAGCGGAATCCCTCCATGAACTGTTTGGTGGTTTCATGGATCATGGTGTGGTGTGTGATCTCGTACACCCAGTGCTCCAGCTCCGCCGGGTTGGGCAGCTCCCCGAACAGGGTCAGGTAGGCCACCTCCAGGAAGGTACACTTCTCCGCCAACTGCTCAATCGGGTAGCCGCGGTACTCCAGAATCCCGCGGTCGCCGTCGATGAAGGTGATCGAACTGCGGCAGGAGGCGGTGTTCATGAAGGCCGGATCGTACATCATCAATCCGAAGTCGTCTTCGGCTTCCTTCATCTGGCGGAAGTCCATGGCCCGCACCGTTCCGTCCTCGATGGGCAGAGTGTAGGTGCGGTTGGTGCGATTATCGGTCACAGTCAGGCTATTTACAGACACGGCGTTCTCTCCTGCGTAGGGCGTGGGGACGGGGAAGATACGGTGCGCAAGATCACACTACGCCGGCGCTCTGTATCTCGATCGGTGATACGAATCACGTGCCAACAGGAAAGCAAATCCCGCATACACTTGTCACGTGCCGCACCACATTTCGAGACTTGCTTCGAGTCCACTCGATTCTGCGCCCCTTTTTAGGGCGCAGCAAGCGGCGCCAGAAATGAATTGCCCCCTCACCGCCTGCGTGCCTCTCAGGGTTTCTGTTGCAGCTGCTCCAACATGGCTCGCAGGGCCCGTCCGCGATGGCTCAGTCCCAGCTTGGTCTCGAGGGAGATTTCGGCCATGGTTTGTTCCAGCTCCGGGAGGTAGAAGAGCGGGTCGTAGCCAAAGCCTCCTGTACCTCGGGGAACATCCAGCAGGACGCCTTCCACGGACCCCTCGGCAATCTGTTCGGTCACGCCATCCCGCGCGGCCACCAGGACGCAGCGGTAGCGCGCGGTGCGGGGCGCGGTGGGCCGGGCAGACATGTGCTGCAGCAGCACCACGTTGTTCCACACATCGGAGTTATCGTTGGCGTCGGGCGAGTCTTTGAGCCCCAGGTCCGCGGCAAAACGGGCCGAGCGCACCCCCGGAGCGCCTCCCAGCGCGTCCACTTCCAGTCCGGAATCATCAGCCACCACCAACTCGCCGGGCGCAAAGGTGGAGTAATAGAGCGCCTTCAGCGTGGCGTTGATCTGAAACGTTGTGCCGTTCTCTTCGGGCGCGGGAATCTCCTTGAGGCCGGGCAGAGGCTCAATCGTCACTCCGTAGGCTTCAGCCGCCGCGCGAAAGTCCCGCAGCTTTCCCGCACTGGTGGTGGCCGCCAGCAGCCGCACGCTCTTTGAGTCGTCCATACAGAAAGTTTAACGGCATTTTCCGGTTCGGACTTGTGCTGGTTCGCTGCTTGGGTGCGGGGCTCTCCCAAATCTGTCCACGGCGTATGGCTTTGGGAGAGAGTGCAACCAACAGGTTGAGGCACCCAGCGGTCCGGCCCTCGAATAGGGTCACGGTATCCCACCCATTTCCACAAAGAACGCGGAAATGGATAGGGCACGGAGCTTCTGGGGGAGGGCCGGATCAAAAATGCAGCAGATGGGCGACCAGGCTGGGCAGGTGGGCCAGCAGCAGCACCCACAGGCCCATCAGCGAGGCCAGGGCCAGGCTATGCAGCAGCACGTAGCGCAGAATGGAGCCCTCCTGCCCATAGGAGCCAGCCGCGGTGGAGGCCACCACCACGCTGGGTGCGGCAATCATCTTGCCCATGATCCCGGCCGAGGAGTTGGTGGCGCACATCAGCACCGGAGGCAGGCCGAGGGAGAGCGCGGTGGTCTGCTGCAGGCTGCCGAAGAGCACGTTGGAGGAGGTGTCGGAACCGGTTGAGGCGGTTCCAAGCCAGCCAATGAATGCGCCAAAGAAGGGGTAGAGCGGGCCGGTGCGGGCGAATGCCAACCCCAGCGTGGCGTCCAGTCCGCAGAAGCGCGTCACGTAGCCCACGGCCAGCAT